>Ga0208375_1000309_pt1 | contig 77021 bp, 88 predicted proteins | sample RifOxyD1_FD_184038 | JGI IMG/M metagenome (GOLD analysis project Ga0208375, IMG submission 184038) | Soil microbial communities from Rifle, Colorado - Rifle Oxygen_injection D1 (SPAdes) | ecosystem: Environmental > Terrestrial > Deep subsurface > Rock core/Sediment | place: Rifle, Colorado... | reverse complement strand
CAGAGCGGGCATCGGGCGGCCCGGGTCTCTTCGCGATCTTCTGGATGCGAGGCTCGGCCGCAACATCCTTTTGCAGGACCCCCGCACCAGTTCTCCAGGCATGTCATTTTTGCTCTATACGAAAGCGGTGCTTGGAAACTCGTTTTCCGCCTTCTGGCATTCGCTCGCACGGCAGTGGCTTACGCTTGGTTCTGGCTGGAGCGCGACGTACGGGCTTTTTCTGCGTGGCGAAGCCATGCTGGTGTGGAGCTATACGACCAGCGAAGCGTATCACGAGGCAAACGGCGGCGGCGGCCGTTACAAGGCCCTCATCTTCGCTGAAGGGCATCCGGTGCATGTGGAGGGCGCCGTCTGGCTCAAGGCTCCTGTGGGCGTAGTGCGGAATCCGGAAGAAGACCGGTGTGCGAAGGTTTTCCTGGAAACCATGATTTCCGATGAAGTGCAGCGGCTCGTGCCGTTCAAAAACTGGATGCTTCCGGCGCTTGCCGACGCGCAGTTGCCGCCGGTATTCGAGACCCTTGCCAGGCCGGAAATTATTCCGGGTGTGGCCGCGGCGTCCGGCGCGGAAATCCGGAAAATCACAAGCGACTGGCTTCTGGCGATCGAGGGGGCGCGCTGAACGGCATGAAAGCTCCTCTTTATCTCAGAATTCCTGCTGCTGTCGTGAGCGTGGCGTTTTGGGTGTTTTTTCTTGCCGTGCCGCTTGTGACAGTGTTTCTGTCGTCGGCCGGTGACGTCGCGGGTACAGGCGCTGTCATGGGGACGGGGATGTTCGCGCCCGCCACTCTTGCAGTGGTCCGCACGACCGTCTGGCAGGCGCTGCTCAGCACCGCGTTTTCGCTTCTTGCCGGTTTTCCGCTCGGGCTTTGGGCGGGCACGGTCCTGTCAGGGCGCGCCGCGCGGATTTCAAACGCGCTTCTTGCGATGCCTTACGGCGTGCCGACCGTGGTGGTGGCAACCGCCGCCGTGATGATCATGGGCCGCTCCGGGCTTCTTGCCCGGTGTGGGATCGTGTTTGAATGGCTTTATACCCTCAAGGGTCTCGTGCTTGTGCATGTGTTTTTGAATGCGCCGCTCGTTGCGCTTGTGGTGGCGCGCGCGAGGGCGGGGGTGCCGTCCGGTGCCGTGGAAGCTGCACGGACGCTTGGCGCCGGGAGGCTTCCGGTATTATGGCATATTGTCCGCCCGCACCTTCAGTGGAATGTCGCAGGTGTGGCGGTGCAGGTTTTCGGGCTTTGCTCCATGAGTTTCGCGCTTGTGCTCATTCTTGGCGGCGGGCCGCCGGTTGAGACGCTTGAAACGGCGGTATATTTGCACGTTCGCGGAAGCTGGCCGGATGTCGGCGCGGCGGCGGGCGCCGCGATCTGGCAGGGTGTTGTCACGATGCTTCCGTGGGCCGCGGTGGTGTTTTTTCAGTCGCGAAGCGGCAGCGCCGGAGCGGGTGCGGGGGGGGCGGGCGGCCTTCCTTCCGGGCACGTTCCTGCCGGGGTGGGCGCATGGCTTTGCGTTTTTTTCTGCCTCTTGTTTGTCGTTCCGTATCTTGCATATCTTGTCACGGCTCCGTGGGCGCTCTGGCTTGACCCTTCTTTTGCGGGCGGTCTTGCGCGGCCGGTTGTTCTCACGCTGCTTCTCTCGATCCTCTCCGCAACCGGAGCACTTGTGGTCGCGGCGGCGGGCGTGTTTTTCTCGCTTACGCTGCCTCCGCCAGTCCGGTCCGTGCCGGCCTTTCTGATGTCGCTTCCTTCGGGTGTTTCAATTCTCGTTCTTGGTCTTGGTGTCTGGATGGCCTACGGCGGGCTGATCGATCCTTTTGAAGGGAGCCTGGCCGCAATGGCGGCGCTTCAGACCGTGACGCTTGTTCCGCTGGTGTTCAAGCTCCTGTGGCCGCTGGCGGGCGGCATGCGGTTTCATGACATGGAGGCGGCGCTCACGCTTGGTGCCATACCGGCCAGGGCGTTCATGCTGGTGGAGTGGCCGCGGTGGCGGCCGGTGGTGCTTTCGGCGTTTGGTCTCTCGCTTGGCGCTGCCGCCGGAGAGGTCGCGGCCGTGAGTTTGTTTTACAGCGAGCGGCTCGTTACCCTTCCTCTTGCGATGACACGGATGATGGGGCGGTATGATTTCGAAAAGGCGCATGCCGCCGGCGCGGCGCTGCTGGTCGTCGCGCTTTCGCTTGCGGCGGGCGCTTCGCTTGCCGGCGACGGGAATTCATCATATGCAGGAAAAAGGCGGCACTGATGGAATCATTGAGGCTTGACGGCGTTGAAAAAAAATATCCCGGTTTTACCTTGCGTGCATCTTTTGAGGTGGGGCATGGCGCGCGCGCGGCGGTGTCCGGCAGGAGCGGGAGCGGAAAGACCACGTTACTCAGGATCATCGCGGGGCTGGAGCGGTTTGACGGGGCGGGGGATTTTGGGAGGATCATGATTGGCGGGGACGATGTCACCCGCATGCCGCCCGAGAAGCGCGGCATTGGATACGTGTTCCAGGATCAGGCGCTTTTTCCGTCCATGAGCGTGCTCGACAATGCCGCGTTCGGGCTCAGGATGCGCGGCATGGGGCGCGAGGAACGCGAGTCGCTTGTGATGCCGTGGCTTGAAAAGACGGCGCTTGCGGGCCAGGCCCGCGGGGGGGTCGAAAAGCTGTCGGGGGGCGAGCGGCAACGGCTGGCGTTTGTGCGGGCGCTTGTCTGGAAGCCGCGGGTCATTCTTCTGGATGAGCCCTTTTCGGCGCTGGACGCGGGTCTGCGCGCCGCGATGCGCGCGGAGCTTGTATCGCTTCATTTGCTTTGGCCGGTGCCGCTTTTGATTGTCACGCATGATGTTGAGGATGTCGAAGCCGTTGCGACCGCGCGCGTGCCCTTCAGCGAAGATGCGGCTCGCGGCGTGAGATGCTTCGGCTGAGATATTATTTTCTTGTTTTGACATGTTGCATAACAATACTGTATGACGCACGTCATAGCCGCTTATGGCATATATTTACGGGAGGGATTCATGATCAGATTCGTATTGCCGCTGGTGCTTTTTTCTCAGCTTGCGTTTGCATACAAACCGTTTTTCAAGGCCTATTATGTCACGCCGGGCAACCGGGTTGTCACCGACATGTCAATGTACGTGAGAAGTGGCGACAGCTTCACCATGAAGCTTGATGCGCCACGCACTTATTCGGTCGAGGGCGGGATCTCTGCGGTGGTTCTCACCTCTGCGGGGTACGCGGTTTCGGGTGCGCGCGTTGACTGCTCCGAGAGCCGCAACATGCAGAAATTTTATGAAGGCGCGAGCGCTACAAGCCGGGCGGCCGAGGCTTATTGCAATGTCAAAGTAAGAAATCCCGGGACGTACATGTTGTCGTGGGAAGTCTACGAATACCGCTATACGCGCGACTATGATTTTTCGACCAGAAAGACGCTTGAGAGGGGCAAGTCACCTCTTTTTGTAGTGCAATAAAAGCCGCGGCGGTTCCCGCAGGGATGGCCCATGCGCCACGTCTTGACAACCAGTATGTAGAATATTATTCTACATACTGGTATGAAACAGATCAGACCGCCCATCAATGAAATAGATTATGTGTATCTGACAGGGGCCTTGTCGCATCTCAAATATCCAAGGGACAAGATAAAGCTAATGCTCAGGAAGGGTGAATTGACCAGGGTAAAAAAGGGGCTCTATGTTTTCCATGGTGGAAGCGGCGGGAACACATATTCCATGGCAACACTGGCCAATCTTGTTTATGGCCCGTCATATATATCACGTGAATCCGCGCTGTCGCATTATGGTTTGATTCCCGAAAGGGTGGAGACGGTGACAAGCATGACCTTGAAGCGGTCAAGGTATTTCAAAACGCCGGTAGGTGACTTCGAATACAAGCATCTGACAGCGGTGAAATTTGCCACTGGGATCACTCTGCACAAAGAAGACAGGCTTCATAATATCTTGATTGCAACGAGGGAGAAAGCGCTGATCGACCGGCTGGCCGGTGTGCCAGGCATTGAATCGATCCGGGATCTTGAAGAATGGCTGTTTGATGATATGCGCATTGATGAACAAGAGTTGCGCAAATTCAAAAAAGGCCTGACCCGGGAAATTACAAAAGTTTACAAGGATCCCAATGCCGATCTCTTTGTCAGGTATATTGGGGCAAGAAAATGAACGATGCAGTCAGGACAATGTTTGAAAAGTACAGGGAGCGCGGGCAACTTGAGAGCAGGACGGGGTATCTCAATGCCTTGCGCGAGATAATCCAGGAGCTGGCCTTGCTTGGCCTTTGGAGGATGAAGTTTTTTGAAAGAGCGGCTTTTTACGGCGGTACCGCACTCAGGATTGCGCATGGTCTTGACCGTTATTCAGAGGATCTTGATTTTTCACTCCTCAAGCCGGATCACAAATTTGACCTGCTCAGATATTGCGACGGTCTTGCGGCAGAAATCGAAAGCCATGGTTTTATCGTGAAGGTGGAAAAAAGGAAAAAAACCAAGGCTACGTCTGTTGATTCTGCTTTTATAAAAGGCAATACAATCGAAAATCTGTTGTCAATTGGAGCTGTGGATGCCGGATCCGGGAACAGGAATGAAACAATTAAAATCAAGCTTGATGTTGATGTCGATCCCCCGGGTGGTTTTGAAACCGAGGCGGTGCAGCTGTTTTCGCCGATCCCTTTTAGTGTAAATATTTACAAGCCATGCGATTTGTTTGCCGGAAAGATAAGCGCGGTTCTTTTCCGTGCCTGGAAACACAGGGTGAAGGGCCGGGACTGGTACGACCTGGTGTGGTTCGCCGGCACGCGTGATTGGGCCGTCAATCTTGACCATCTGAAAAAGAGGATGGTGCAAACCGGCGCCTGGCCACGGGACAAGAAATTGACGAGGGATGATCTTGTGAAGCTTCTCGAAAAGCGGATTGACGAAGTTGATTTTGAAGACGCTAAAAAAGATGTGCTGCCGTTTTTGCGCGACAAGCTTGCGGTCAAGGCCTGGTCAAAGGAATTTTTCAGGTCGGTGGCGGGTAAAATAAAGACGGTGTGATTTTTTTTAGACGCGTTGTTTCTCTATTCCTACCTGGACAAAAACAGGGGGAAGGTCAATCTATATCAGCAACAGAAAGTTTTTTACATCTGCAATTCTGACGCTCATGACTTGTTTGAGCACGAGTAGATCCCGGTCACCGGTAACAATATAGTGTGCTTTGCCGCTTATTGCACAGTCAATAAACATGTCATCGTCATGGTCGCGGCAAAGTTTGAAGGATTTTTTCACTGTGACCAGTCTGAGCCGGGATGGCAGCATCAGTGCCCATGCCCGGTAAAGATCCAGCCGATTTGCCTGCTGAGCCAGCCGGTGAATGGTGCGGAGATATTCATCCAAGATTGATTCCGAAGCCAATAAATCAATCTCATCTTTTTTCCAAAGCTCAAGGAGCTTTAATGGCTGTCCACCCCAGAAAATTCCGGAAACAAGGACGCTTGTGTCAAGTACGGCTTTCATTTCTGACTTTCCTGATCGTACGGGCTAGATCCGTACGTTTTAACCCGGATGAACTTGCGGCTTTTCTGCTTTCCTTCAGAAGCTTTTCAAAGGCATCTACATCGGGGATCTCAACCGGCTTTAAAAGCAGTGTTGACCCATCCGTAAAAACCGCAAGCTGGGTCCCGGAAGTCAAGCCAAGGTCCTTCCTGAATTCGTTTGGAATAACGACCTGTCCTTTTGACGACATGCTTGTCATGAGAACTTTTTTCATCTGTTGCTCCTTAAAATGTAAGAATATCTTACATTCTTACTTTATCAGAAGTCCAGCATTTATCACAGTAAAAAATGTCCATGCCCGTGATTTGGGAAACTTTTGGGAAAGTGGCAGTCAAAAACAGCCACAAACTGCCAATAACAACCAAGGATGCAGGCCGGACGATCTGTCCTGGGTATAACTGACTAATTTCTCAGGCTATTCAGGCACACTATTTCCGCCCAAGTAAAATCAGTTCTTACTTGACTTACTGGTAATGCTGTAATACAGTATTACCATGAAGTCAGCAAAGTCAAAGCTCACCTCGAAGTACCAAACCACCATTCCTCAGGAAGTGAGAGAGTTTCTTCTTTTGCGGAAAGGTGACGAGGTTATTTTCGAAATCGAAAACGGCCAAGTGGTCATTCGAAAGGCCACGCCGTTCGATCTCGAATATCTGTCGTCAGTCGAATCTACGCTTTCCGAATGGAATAGTGAGAATGACGAAGAGGCCTACAAAAATCTATGAAAAGTTCATTGCGTGCTTTTTCTGTTGTAACCGTACCTTTTCCATTCACCGATTGTGTTAAAGCCAAACACCGGCCCGCTCTAGTGCTGTCATCAGGTGCGACATTTAATAACGTGATTGGCCATGGTGTCATGGCCATGATCACGAGCGCGAAAAACAGTGCGTGGCCACTCGATGTTGAGATTAAGGACCTAAAGCAGGCGGGATTACCTTCTTCATCAATCGTCCGAATGAAATTATTTACCATCGACCATCGACTCGTGCTCTCCACTCTGGGGCACTTATCCGATAGCGATTCAGCCAGGGTGAGGGCCTCCATCCAAAAGCTTCTCGATGAACACCCAGAAAAATAATCTTTTACCAGGCAAAAGGCTTGATCGCTCCTTCTTCATGAGCCTCTTCGGGCTTTTTGCCCGCCGGGGCGCGTGAGGGCATTTTAGGTGTTTCCCTGGCAAAGACGCCGTTGGCCGGGTGGCCGTCCGGGTAAAGCTGCGCGGGTTCGGGATCGAGGTTGAAGGCCACGACCTGGCTGGCCAGCGTGTTGTTTGAGATGATGATCTTGTCAAATTCGAGTTCGCGCGGATCGCGGAAGACCTTGAAGCCCTTTTTGATGTCGATGCTCAGGATGGCGCGCCGGATGAGCTGTTTAGATGGATCATTGTCAAAACGGTAGCCGATCACCATCACCGGTTTTTGCTTGTTGCGGTCGTCGATCTTGAGCGCTAGGCCCCTCAGGCTGCCCTGCGGATATACATGGATTTCGAGGTTGCCCTCCCATTCAATGACGTTCACTCTTTTTCCGCTCTCTCCGGTGCCGTCAAGCCGGTCGTAGGTGGGATCGGGATCTGAGGTGTTGGATACCGCATTTGATGTGAAAAAAAACATGAGCGCAGCAGCAAAATGAATGGCACGCAATTTCATGGCAGGCCCCCGCACGTATGCCGAGGTGTTGTTTGATTTTCAGATTGCGCCCATCTTCAACTTTATACCGGCCTCAATCGCGGCATAATGGATCAAATGTGACACAGCCCCGGCAGCTGCTGCGGCGTGAAACGTATTTGCAGCGGGCGCAAAGAAAGTTGTAATGCAGTGCGCCATGGTGTTATAGCGTCGGCATGGCACAGAAATTTTCATTCACGATGATCGGTGTGGGGAAGATGTATCCCCCGAACAAACAAGTGCTTCGCGATATTTATCTTTCGTTCTTCTATGGCGCAAAAATCGGCGTCCTGGGCTTGAACGGCGCGGGCAAGTCAACGCTTCTCAAGATCATGGCGGGACTGGAGCAGAATTTCAATGGCGAAGCCCGGCCCGGTGACGGCATCAGCGTGGGATATCTTTCGCAGGAGCCCGCGCTCGACAACAAAAAAACCGTCAAGGAGATCGTGCAGGAGGGCGCCGGCGCGGTTGTCGGACTCATGAAGCGCTTTGACGAGATAAACACGATGCTCTGCGATCCCGGCCTGAATCCTGACAAGATGGAAAAAATCCTCGAAGAACAGGCGGCCGTGCAGGAAAAAATCGATCATGCCGGCGGCTGGGACCTTGACCGCAAGCTTGAGGTCGCGATGGATGCGCTCAGGCTTCCGCCCGCGGACCAGGGCGTGGACGTGCTCTCGGGCGGCGAGCGCCGGCGCGTGGCGCTTTGCCGGCTGCTGCTGCAGGAGCCCGATCTGCTGCTTCTTGACGAACCCACCAACCATCTCGACGCCGAGACCGTCGCGTGGCTTGAGCGGCATCTCAAGGATTACAAGGGCACCGTGGTTGCCGTCACGCACGACAGGTATTTCCTTGATAATATCGCCGGCTGGATTTTGGAACTCGACCGCGGCCACGGCATCCCGTGGGAAGGCAATTACTCCTCCTGGCTTGACCAGAAACAGACGCGCCTCAAACAGGAAGAGAAGGCCGAGACCAAGCGGCAGAAAACCCTTGAGCGCGAGCTTGAATGGGTGCGCATGAGCCCGCGCGCGCGCCAGGCCAAGAGCAAGGCGCGCATCGGCGCCTATGAAAAACTTCTTGCCGAGGACCGTCCGGACAGGATCGAAGAGGTCGAGATTTATATTCCGTCCGGCCCGCGCCTTGGCGGATTGGTTTTCGAGGCAAGCGGGATTTCAAAGGCCTACGGCGACAAGCTTCTGTTCGAAAACTTTTCGTTCAACATCCCGCCCGCGAGCATCGTCGGGATCATCGGCGCGAACGGCGCGGGCAAGACAACGCTGTTCAGGATGCTGACCGGCCAGGAAAAGCCCGACAAGGGCACCATCCGCATCGGGGATACCGTCAAACTTGCGTATGTCGACCAGTCCCGCGATTCACTGGATGCGGACAGGACCGTGTGGGAAGAGATCTCTGACGGCAAAAATGAGACCATCATGCTCGGCACGCGCGAGGTGCAGTCGCGAGCGTACTGCGCGCGCTTCAACTTCAGCGGCAACGACCAGCAGAAAAAGGTGGGTATACTGTCGGGCGGCGAGCGCAACCGCGTGCATCTTGCAAAGGTCCTCAAGGCCGGCGGCAACGTCATACTGCTTGACGAACCCACCAACGATCTTGACGTCAACACGCTCCGCGCGCTTGAGGACGCGCTTTTGAACTTTGCCGGCTGCGCGATGGTGATCAGCCACGACAGGTGGTTCCTTGACCGCGTTTGCACGCATATCATGGCGTTCGAGGGCGATTCGCGCGTCGTGATGGTCGAGGGCGGTTTCCACGAGTACGAAGAGGACAAGAAACGCCGCCTGGGCGCGGAAGCGGTGGAACCGCACAGGATCAGGTACAAGAAGCTTGCGTTGTAATCCGCTGCTTTTCGAGTTCGTCCGGCACGCGCGAGCCGAGGGATTCGAAAAATTTCTTTTGTGCTACGCACTCCTCGCGCCATGCAGCGCGGTTTATTGACTGCAGTTCTTCAAACCGCGCGGCGTGCTGCTCCGGCGGGCCGAAGCCCGTAATGCCGCCGAGGTCGATGTCCTCCGGCCGGGGCAGGAAGCCGAGCGGGGATTCGGCCGCACCGGCGACGCCGCGCGTGCGATCGATGATCCATTTGAGGACGCGCATGTTTTCGCCGTAGCCCGGCCAGAGGAAGCGTCCGGAAGCGTCCTTGCGGAACCAGTTGACGTGGTAGAAACGGGCGTCGCCGTCAAAACGGTTTTTCATTGAAAGCCAGTGCGAAAAATAATCACCGACATGATAGCCGCAGAACGGGAGCATCGCCATCGGGTCGTGCCGGACGCGGCCGACCGCGCCGGACGCGGCCGCCGTGGTTTCCGAGCCCATTGTTGCGCCGAGATAGACGCCGTGGTTCCAGTCGCGGGCTTCGAATACAAGAGGCACGTTGCCCGGTCGCCGGCCGCCGAACAAAAAAGCACTTATGGGCACGCCCTCCGGATTTTCCCACATTGGATCGATGCAGGGACACTGGGCGGCGGGAGAGGTGAAACGGGCGTTCGGGTTTGCGGCCGGCGTCACGCTTCCGCGCCGCCATTCTTTTCCATGCCAGTCAATGAGCCGCTCGGGCGGCGTGTCCGTCATGCCTTCCCACCAGACGTCGTTTTGTTCCGTGAGCGCGACGTTCGTGAAAATCGTATTTTGCGAAAGCGTGAGCATGGCATTGGGGTTGGATTGCATGGAGGTGCCTGGGGCCACTCCGAAAAAACCGTATTCCGGATTGATTGCGCGGAGCTTTCCGTCGGGACCGGGCTTGATCCAGGCAATGTCATCGCCGACCGTCCAGACGCGCCAGCCCTTGAACGCCGCTGGCGGGATCAGCATGGCAAGGTTTGTCTTTCCGCAGGCGCTCGGAAAAGCCGCGGCAACGTAGGTTTTGCGGCCGTCCGGCGCTTCAACGCCGGCAATGAGCATGTGCTCGGCCATCCAACCGCTGTCGCGCGCCATTTTCGAGGCGATGCGCAGGGCAAAACATTTTTTTCCAAGCAGCGCATTGCCGCCGTAACCGCTGCCATAGGACCAGATCGAGCGGTCTTCCGGAAAATGAACGATGTATTTGTTGGCCGGGTTGCATGGCCAGGGCACATCGCGCTGGCCGGGCGAAAGCGGTGCTCCCACCGAGTGCAGGCATGGTACGAAGGTGCCCGTGGCGCCGAGGGCGTCAAGCGCGCGCTTGCCCATTCTTGTCATGATGCGCATGTTGCAGACGACGTAAAGCGAGTCGGTGATTTCAACGCCGGTGTGGGAAATCGGCGAGCCGATCGGCCCCATGCTGAACGGAATCACGTACATCGTGCGCCCGCGCATCGAGCCCTTGAACAGCCGGGTGAGCGTGGTTTTCATTTCAACCGGGTCGGCCCAGTTGTTGGTCGGGCCCGCATCTTCCTTGAGGCGCGAGCAGATGAAGGTCCGGTCCTCCACGCGCGCGACATCATCCGGATTTGAAAGACACAGAAAACTGCCGGGACGGAGTTTTTCGCTAAGTTTCCGGAAGGTGCCTTGTTTGAGCATCAGATTGCACAATTTGTCGTATTCTTCCGCGCTTCCATCGCACCAATGAATGCTGTCGGGCTGGCATAGTTCGGCGGTTTCACGGACCCAAATTTTCAATTTTTCGTTGCTTGTCATAGATGGATGATTATTAACACCTGCAACAAACGTATCCAAGTCTTGATTGTTGCGGCCCTGCGCGTTATGTGTTCCGGCATGTCAAGATTTTTTTTGGCTTTTCTTGTATTTGCCGCCTGCACGACTTCACATGCCTCCGGCTGGCTGGAGGGTGTTTTTGGAAATATCAGCGACAGGCATTTCGAGGGCACCTACGCGCAGCTTGAGCAGCTTGCCGGACAGTCCGCCCGGGACCGGGTGAGCGTTGTCCGGCTGCTTGGTGACATCGCAAAATTCATGTTCGGTCGCGATTCGAGCGTGACGTTCAGCGGGGACGATCTCAGGCGGCTCGACTCGGTTTATTTGATGGGAGAGGGGGTGATGTACGCCCTCGTGCCCCCGGACCGGGTTGAAAGGATCATCATTGGCCGCATGACCTCGGACAAGCCCGAGATCGATCTCAGGCTGGACCGCGACACGACGACTTCATTCAGGTATCTCAAGCTTTTCACGATCACGCTCCAGCTTGAAAGATTTTATGGCGTTTCTGAAATCAGCGGCGACATGTACAAGGGCATTCATGGCTTGCGGGCCACCTGGCCGGGCGGCACCTCTGATCTCCAGTACGTGAAGCTTTCGGGGCGCGATGAGATCACCGTGAAGATCGAGGGCGGACCCGCGGTTACAATGAAGACGGGACCGATAAAACGGAGAGAATGAAGAATTGTTCACATCATTGACAACCATTATCATAAGGCCTATAACGCGCCTCATCGGAAGCGGTCCGGGTTGTTTCAGGGAATCACCCCTCAACCATGGGCGCTCAAGGGGAAGTAAAATGAAATCCAAAGTATTTTTTGCTGTTTTAGCACTAGCTGTTGCCATGCCAGGCTATGCGGCACCGCAGGGCAGTAAAAGTGAAACCAAGGCTTATCTGGAGCAATTGGCAAAAGCCGCCAAGAAGGCAATGCTGGAGGCATCAGTCAGCAAATACAACGTAAAGAAATTTGATGTTTCAAAAGAAGCAAAACTGATCAAGCGCGAGTGCGAATCCTGTGAATATGCCGTCCTTGTCGGCACAGGAAAAAACCTGAAATCGCTGTATTCGCTTGCCAAAGAGAGCAGCCACGACGGCTTGAAAGAGCTTGTAGATACGCTCTGGGTGATGAACAAGAAAAAGCTGCTTAAAATGGTGGTTTCATCACAATGGACCGGCGGCCTCAAAGGCGAGAATGTAGAGCCGTCCCACTGTCCGTATTATGACTTCCAGGTGTTTACAAAAGACGGATACCGGTTTTCTCTTTTCATTGACTGGACCGACTGATCGCGTTTCAGGTTGATCAGTGATTATAACCAAGACGCCCTTCCGGATCAGCTTTCTGGGCGGGGGATCGGATCTCAAGGAATACTACGGACGATCCCCCGGCGCAGTGCTTAGCATAACCATAAACAAGCACATGTATATTTCTTCACACCGTTTTTTTGAAGAAAACCAGACGCGCGTAAAATATTCGCAGACCGAGACGGTTGGTTCGATTGACGACATCAAGCATCCGATCGTCCGCACGGTTCTCAAAAGATTTGGATTCCAGGGGGGGCTTGAAATAAGTTCGATTGCCGATGTTCCGTCAGGTACGGGGCTCGGGTCGTCGTCGGCGTTCACCGTGGGCTTTTTGCATAATTATTATGCACGCAGCGGTAAATTCGTCACCTGCGAGCAGCTTGCCCGCGAAGCCTGTGAAATCGAGATCGACATGCTCAAGGAGCCGATCGGGCGCCAGGACCAGTATGCGGCGGCGTTCGGCGGCCTCAATGTCATCCATTTTCATACGGACGGACAGGTGTCGGTCGACCGGCTGCATCTTGGCGGGGGGATCATCGAGAAGCTGCAACAGAATCTCCTGATGTTTTACACCGGCAAATCGCGCGCGACTTCTTCGGTCCTGCTCGAACAGAAGGAGAATATCGCCGGAACAGCCGGAAAATTTGAGGCCATGCGGTCCATTGTCGATCTTGTGGAGCAGGGCAGGGAAGTGCTTTATTCCGGTGAACTCAATGATTTCGGCCGGCTTCTTGACAAGGGGTGGATCATCAAGCGCGAGCTGGCTTCAAAGGTAACCGATCCGGAAATTGATGCGATCTACGAGCACGCGCTCAGAAGCGGCGCGCTTGGCGGCAAGCTGCTGGGCGCCGGCGGTGGCGGTTTTTTGCTGTTCTACTGTGAAAAGCACAAGCAGGACGCCTTGAGGTCGGCGCTTTCAAAACTCAAGGAGTTGCCGTTCCAGTTCGAGCTCGAAGGCTCGAAGGTCATTTATGTCGGGAGCGAGTAGAAAAGCGCTGCTTGCGCTTTCAACCGCTGTCTGTCTTTTTTTCTCGTTCCAGCTCCTCTTCTTTCATGCGCTCCATCAGCCGTATTTTGTCGACGAGATGCTGGTCACGCAAAGTGCTTTCAATTTTTTTACGCATGGCAATTACACCTTTTCCTTCTGGCGCCTTGACAACAGGTGGTTTGCCCCGGGCGTAAGCGTTGGCATAGCGTCATCATGGGCGTCGTATTTTGGCTGGATACTGGGGCGCAGTTTGCTTTGGGCGCGGATGGCCTCGGTTTTATATTGTTTTGCCCTTTTTATGGTTGCAGCGGTGTTGGCCGCAAGACGGCTCGGGATACGGGACAAATGGATGGCGGTGGCGTTCGGCTCGCTTGCCTGGCTCGCGCTTTTCAGGCTGGTGCCTTATTCATTCGAAAGCGCTCTGTATTCGCTGGGCGAGCTGAGCGGCGGGATCATCCTGGCGATCGGGTTCATGCTGCTTGAAAAACATCCGCGCGCCGGATCGGTCCTGCTTGGAATATGCGTCTGGCACACGAAGATGATTTATCTCCCGTTTGCCCTGGTGGGGATGTTTGCCCTTTATCCGGCGCGCGGACTGCGCGGCGTCGGCCGCTGTCTGCTCTGGTTCATGCTGCCCCAAGCCGCCTGGCTTGTCATGGTGTGGATCATGACTGGGTGGAAGGGGCTTGGTTTCTGGATTTCGTACAGGCTCTTTTTCATCCACAAGCGCGGCAATGCCGGTCTTGACCGGGTGCCGGAGGTGTCCGGTTTTTTTGAACGTCTTGCAAGGCTTGAGTGGTCCGGGTACATCCCCGGCCGCAAGTACCGCCTTTTGCTGCTTGTTGTCCTGCCCCAGCTCCTTCTGCTCTGGCTTGTCATCAAGGAATATCTTGCTGTCGGCAGGCGGCTCGCCGGCTCAATGATTTTCAAGGCCGGCATGCTTGCATGCATGGCCGTGTTTTCCGCCTGGTATTTTTTCTGGCATCCCTTCATGTGGATAAGACATATCGAGCCGGCGCTCCTGGCGGGGTTTGGAGTGATTGCCTGGTATTTTGCATCAGTTGTCCTCCGGTTGCGCGGTTTTTTCAAAAAAGCCGTTTATGGCGGGGTGCTTGCGCTGGCGCTGTCATTTGCATTGGCGGCAGGGCTGTTGACCAAGACGCCGGAAGAGATGGTGTTCCTTGGCGCCGCTTATCCAAGGCAGGACTATTCCCGGAGTTGCAGGCACGAGCAGCCCTGGAAAACCGGGCCGCGCGACACCCTGGCGTGTGACACCGTCACGATGGTCGAATGCAAGGGGCATGATGATGAATGTGCGCCGGAGTCATGGCAATGATTGTGTTGTTCAAAAAAATTCTTGAACTTGCTTCTGTTGTCATTCTGGTGCTTGGGATATTGCCGTCGTGCACCTCTCTGTCCCAGGGGGTTGTTGGCTCTTTTTCGTGGCTTGCAAGGTATTCGGGGCCGTTAAATCCGCTCAAGCTTGGCTTGCCCGTTCTGCTTCTTTTCCTTTTTTCGAAGCGCGGGTTGTTTGCGCGCAAATTCTGGATATATGCATCCGTCGTGCTTGCCGTCGGCTCGCTGGCTACGGTCATTGCAGCCTGGCGTTGCGGCTTTCCGCCGCCGGTTCTGCGTGAATGGTCCGTGATCGTGCTGGGGTTTGTGGCGGCTGCAAGTCTGTTCGCGCTTGGGCAGGCATGGAGGTCATTTGTAATCGCGTCCTGGGTTCTGCTGGTATATGGCACGGTGCTGCTGGAGTTTGTTTATCCCCAGATGATTGATCTTCTGTATCTGGCGGTTTTTGATCCTTCGACAGTGATGGCCGATTTTGACGATATCAAAGGGCGCGCATTGACCGGGGTTTTCGGCCGCCAGTCGATGGCTAAACTGCTGACGTGGATGCCGTGGATTGCGGCGATAGCGGTTGCGGCCGCATGGCCGGGAATGAAGAGGCGCGTGCTCTGGGGCGCGGCAACCGGGGCGCTTGTCGTTTTTTCTTCGGCCGTTGTTCTTGCCACCACACAGCGCAGTGCGCTCGTTTCATCGATCCTGGCAATCTGTTTTTTTGTGGCGCATCAGGCGTATGTGCTCCGGCGTCGCAGGATGATTATTGGAGGGGCGGTCTGCCTGGTTGCAGTTGTTGCCGCAATGTTCATTGTTGTTCCACCTGCTGTTTACAAACCAAGGCTTAAATCCCTTTTCGGAATCGAAAATACCGATAATTACAGCAAGAAATTCTTTTTGTTGAGGGAAATGAATCCCGTGCCGGGCGAAAGGAAGCCGGGCAATGTGCTGGGTTTTGCCGGTAGGTTCGTGGCGCAAAAAAAATGGCAGCAAAAATATGAAAACTATTTTGAATTCAACACCCCGTTTTATTTCACGCCCCAGACCAATGCGGATATCAACAAAAATCTCAGGATCAAAATGGCGGTGTTCTCGCTCAAGGTTATTGCCGCAAACCCCCTCGGCAGGCCGTGCATCAGCATGGACGAATTCCTGGAGGCGGGGATTCATGTTCCGAGCCATGCGCATAATATGTTCCTGGAACAGCTCAGGACGCGCGGCTGGCTGTGGGGATTGATCCATCTCGCTCTTTGGGCCATGGCTTTTTTCGGGGCCTGGCGGGAGCGAAGCGGTTATGGATCAGTGCTTGTCGCCGGCATTGCCTCGGTGCTCTCCGGTGGCATGTTCGACCATCCATGGTTCGTGCTCAATCACTCGGTGGTGCTCTGGTTTTTCCTGCTCAGCGGGGCGTTTTTAGCAGCTCGTCAACGTAGGATTTCACTCCTGTTTCAAGAGAAGTGAACGGTTTTGCATAACCGATGCCGCGGAGCTTTTTCATTTCTGCTTCCGTAAAATACTGATAGCGGTCCCGCAGTTCCGCCGGGGTGTCAAAAAATTCGATGTCTTCGGGTTTTTCCATGGCGGCAAACACCGCGCGGGAGAGATCAAGAAATGTACGCGCTTCTCCCGTGCCCAGATTGTAAATGCCGCGCTTCAGGCGTTTTTCAATCGCAAAGTGCATTACCTCAACCGCGTCATCAACAAAGATGAAATCGCGCTTTTGATGCCCGTGAGCGATGCCTTCGCGGTGACTTTTGAAGAGGCGGGACCTGCCGGTTTTTCGGATCTGGTCAAAAGCATGCAACACCACGCTTGCCATCCTGGCCTTGTGGCGCTCGCCAAAGCCGTAGACGTTGAAGAACCTCAGCCCGCACCAGGAGGGCGGCATTTGTCCGGCGCGGTCTTCCGAAAGCGCCCACAGGTCAAAGCGGCGCTTGGATTCACCGTAAGGATTGAGCGGCTGGAGTTTTTGAGTCAAATCCTCGTCGTCGTTATAGCCCCGGGAGCCGTCGCCGTAGGTGGCCGCGCTGCTTGCGTAGACCAGAGGTATTGAATGGTCGCGCGCATGATTCCATATGTTTTGTGAATATTCGATATTGACGCGCCTGAGGAACGCTTCGTCAAGCTGCATGGTGTCCGAGCATGCGCCCATGTGAACAATTGCATCCACGGAGGGTTTGTCCCGTTTCAGCACCGTAAAAAGCTCCTCCCTGTCGATTATGGTGCCGGCATCGACACCCTGGTGTTCGGTGCGGGCGTTGAAGTGTTCGGGCTTGTCGACGGAGATCACCCTGATTCCGCGCTTGTTGCACGAAGATACGAATCGCGAGCCGATGAAACCGGCAGCGCCGGTGACAAGATAGCAAGGGCGGGTGTTTTGCATACAAGATGCAACTTATCCGTGATCCTGCACTCTTGGCAAGGGGGTTTCCTGGAAGGATGTCCGCGTGCCGTGCTTTTCGTAAATGATCCTGTACATCTCCTCAAGCGTGACCTTGATTGCGGTAGCCACGGGTACGGAGATCAACATGCCGATCAGGCCGTAGTACTGCTGGCCAACCGCCACCGTCGCAATAAGAATGAGCGGATGCAGGTTTACGAGTTTGGCCACGACAAACGGGAAGATGACCGCGATGTCTATGATATTGACGATCAGATATATGAAAAACATGTTCCAGAAGATGTGAATGGGGCTTCCGTTCAGGGCGGCGATGGCAAGACCGGGCACTGCGCCTATAACCGGGCCGATATACGGGATGATATTCGTGACCCCCACGACGATTCCGAGTACGATTGCGTAGGGGGCGCCAATCAGATAAAACCCCGCGCCTGCAAGCAGGCCGACGATCAGGGCCTCGAATATTTTCGCCCTTACATAATCTGATATCGCCGAAGCCGCGCCCATGGTTATCAGATAGACGGACTCGAACATCCTGTTGGGTATGAGCTGGAAAAATTTCCGCCGCATCAGCACTCCCTCGCTCAGGAGCGCGAAGGTTATGATGGGCACCAGAAACAGGCACATCAGAAGATCGCCCATGATGGAGGCGCCGTGGCTTACAAACCATTTGCCTGTGTCCTGTCCCCAGGAAAGAAGCGTTTGCGTGGGCTGCACCGATTGGAGGAAGGGGTATTTCTTTTTCTGCGCGGCTTCGTACTGGCCGAGTTTCGTTACGGTTGTCTTGAAATACTTCGGCGCATCTTCACGGAAGGATTCCCACTCCTTTACGCCCGACTGCAACGCAAAAAATCCGGTCGTGACCGCGCCGGAGCCGATCGTGAAGAAAATTATAATAATTGAAAGCGTTCTGGGATAACCGCGCCGTTCAAGGCCGGTGACAAGCGGTGAAAACAGCATTGCAAAAAGGATGGAGAGGAATGTCGGAGTTGACAGTGCCGGTGTGTAGAAAAAAAGCGCTCCGATTCCCGATATCGAGGCGATTACGCAGAAGAGCTTGATGAGGTCGCGCCTCAGATTGGCGTCAGACAATCTCGTCATGTGGAAGGACCATGCCTTTCGTGCGCGTCAGGAAGGTGATTTTTTCGGTGGTTTCGAGCAGTCGGCGCCCCAGCACCAGCGCGAGCTGAAACAGGATTTTCGCTCCCATATCGGGCTTGCGTTCGATTATTTCCATGAGATCGGGTTTGAAAAAGCCTATGAGCGCCGTGCGATCCATGGCAATGGCGGTTGCGGTCCGGATGTTTTCCGGATCTATAAGGGCGAGCTCCCCGAAAAAATTGCCTTCTGCAAGCGTGGTGACATGGACGTCGCCTTGCGGGTTGTGCGTATTAATGGCAATGCGGCCTTTTGCGATGAGATACATTCCGATGCCGCGGTCGTTTTGCTTGAAAACAGGTTCGTCCTGCTGATAGACGCGCTCGTACAGCAGGGACGAGAGGTATTTGAGCTCCCGCCGGGTGAGCGTTGCAAACAGGATGTTGTCTTTCAGGACATCAAGCATGTCTGTTTTTTCGTTTTTACCGGGACGGAACAGGTCTTTCCACATGAAGTGCGGGTGCGGTTTTTCTGTTGTTTCCATGGTAATAGTCTTATCGGCTTGCCTTGATATTGATTTGAGTGTCAAATACTTCAAATGTGCCCGCTCGTGATAGTCAAGAAGGTGCTGGTGGTGGAAGACGTTGCGCAGATGCGCGAGCTGCTGGGACAGGTCATTTCCAGGGCGGGCGGTCTTGTTGTTTCGGGGCTGGCCGCAAGCGCCATGGAGGCAAGGCAGCTTGTTTTCCGCGAAAGACCGGATCTTGTAGTGCTTGATGAGATCCTGCCGGGCGAGTCAAGCGTCGATTTTTTGACGGAAATGAATACCCTGGGGATTCCGGTGTTGATGATAACCGGAATAGAAGATGCCGCTCATGAGGTGCCAGCGGGGGCGTGCGGGCGGCTCATGAAGCCCTCCTGGAACTCCATGGAAGAGGATCGCATCCGCTTTGGCGCTGCTATACAGGCTGTTTTTCAGGGTTGACGCCATACATTAACCTTGTTAAATAACATTGAAATTTTAATTATTGAAAGGATCAAAGGATTTGTATGCCAGTAATGATTCGTTTATCAAGACGGGGAGCCAAGAAGCAGCCCCATTACATTATTGTTGCCGTTGACAAGGCCAACCGGCGCGATGGCGAGTACCTTGAAAAACTCGGACAGTATTTTCCAAAAGCAAAAGAACACAAGGACAAGGTCAAGATCAATATGACTGCCCTTGCGGCATGGCAGAAAAAGGGCGCGCTTCTTTCAGAAACGGTTGGACAACTCCTTAAAAAACAAGCAAAATAATATTGTAGTATTGTGTACGTTTTTCGCGCGCACTGACATTTGTGGAAGTTGTGCGGCATAACGCAGGAGCGAACAGATGAGCGAGAAACAGCTTGGTGAACTTTCCAGGATGATCGAATTCATGGCCAGGATGCTTGTGGATTTTCCTGACAAGGTCGAGATCAATGAAATTGCCGGTGAGAATACGACCGTCATTGAACTCAAGGTTGCCAAAGAGGATCTTGGCAAGATTATCGGCAAACAGGGGCGAACAGCCCGGGCCTTGCGGACCGTGCTAAATGGCGCATCAACAAAACTCCGCAAGCGCACAGTGCTCGAAATCGTGGAATAAAACGTACCCGGTTACTTTTTGATGCCCGCCGCGTCAATTATTGATGTATGTGTGGGTTGATGGCTGCAAGACGAAGTAAAACTCATTTTGAATTCCTGACGCTGTTTCCGGAAATGTTTTCGTCCGTTCTTGGTGCAAGTCTTCTGGGTAAAGCATCTGAGCGCGGTCTTGTGTCCTATGGCCTGACGCAGATCCGGGATTTTTCGACTGACAAGCACAGAAAGGTTGACGACACCCCGTACGGAGGGGGCGAGGGCATGCTTCTGAAGGCGGATGTGCTTCATAAGGCTTGGAAAAGCGTTATCCCCCGGAAGAGCAGGACTACGAGGACGGTTTTGTTGTCCCCCCAAGGGGAACTGTTTGACCAGCAATCCGCCAAACGGCTTTTGAAATACCGGAAGATCGTGTTTGTGTGCGGGCACTACGAGGGAGTGGACGAGCGGTTCATCGGACTTTGCGTGGATGAGGAGCTTTCGATCGGTGATTATATTCTGACCGGCGGTGAAATTCCGGCAATGGTTGTTGCAGATGCGGTTGCGCGGCTTGTGCCGGGAGTGGTCGGAAATAAGCGTTCGCTCGCGCACGAATCTCTCGAAAACGGGCTTCTTAAATATCCGCAATATACCAGGCCGCGCGAATTCATGGGGCTTGGCGTGCCGGAGGTGCTGCTCGGCGGGGATCATCGCGCCATTGAGTGCTGGCGGCGGAATCAGTCCATTGAGCGCACACGCGTCAAGCGCCCGGGGCTTTATAAAGCCTTTCTGGAGGATAAACAGGGTAAATAGTTTTTCGATACTTTCAAAGCTGATAAAATTTTTCCATGTCCCCAGGTCCCAAGATGCTCATCGTGGACGATAGCGATGAAATGCGTCTTTTAATCAAGCTTGTCGTCAAAAAACATTATTCACATGTGAATATCGTCGAAGCTTCGAGTGGCAGCGATGCTCTTGCATGCCTTAAGAATGATGATTCGATCAAATGCGTGATTTCAGACTACGAAATGCCTGCCGGCAGCGGAGGCGAGCTGCTGGCCGGAATCAGGAAAATGGGATCAGGCGTTCCGGTTATTCTTTGTACTTCGCGGGCGCTTGCGGAGTGCCCCGAGTTTTCGGAATATGAGTTCACCGGATACATGCAGAAACCTTTCGGCGAAAAGAAAGACAAGCTGCTTCTCCTGCTCCAGGAGTGCTTTGACAGGGCCGAAGAAAACGGAACTCCCGAGGAGTTTTTTCCGGTCAGCACGAAAGTGCTGCTGCATTTCGCATCCGCTCCGTCTGATATTTATATAAAAATCTCCCCCGGGAGATATGTCAAAATATTCAATTCCGGAGATGCGTTCACTCTGGAGGATTATGAGAAATATACGACCAAGGGGGTGTTTGAGCTGCATCTGCTCGGGTGCGACAGCGAGATGTTTCTTCAGAAGATCATGTCAGAGCTTGGAAACAGGACCGCGTCCGACTTCATTGATGATCCGAATACCATCCTGAGCTGCAGCAGGCTTGAGCCGGATTTGCAGCGCAATCTCGCCGAGCTTGCAAGAAATGCGGGCGGTTTCATCAAAAACAGGACTTCCTTCGGATCATTGCTGGAGGTGTCGGAGAAAACCCATCAATCCATAAGAAGGCTGCTTGCGACCAAGGGGTTTTCCCGTGAGGTCGAGAATGCGGTCAAGACCTCGGTGGTTCGCACCGTGGAGACGATAAACCAGTGTGATTCGCTGAAAGAGCTGTTTGATTTTTTCAAGGCCAATCCCGGCTCCTTCCTAAGCTCACACAGCACCGTGCTTGCGTATATCACGGGATATCTTGCATCGCTGATAGGCTGGACCTCGGAATTTACAAAATACAAGCTCTCACTTGCCAGCTTTGTTCACGATCTTACGCTGAAGAACGACAAGCTGGTGACGCTTAATGATGATTTTGCGGCGCTTACCACGGATGGCAGGCTGTCGGCCCAGGAAATCGAGGCTTACCTCCGGCATCCCGTTGAAGCGGCCGCACTCCTCCGGAAGTTCGAACAGATACCGCCTGATGTGGAGATGATCGTTGTCCAGCACCACGAATCCCCGTTCGGGGATGGATTTCCGGATTCGATAAATGCAAATATGTTTCATCCGCTTTCCGCGCTTTTTCTCATAGCCCATGAATATCTTGATTTTTGCAGCCTCAGGAGTTCGGGCTGGGATCTTGAGTTGTTCCTGGCGAGTTCCGGCAACAGATACTCGTCAGGGCCGTTCAGACCCATTGTGAAAATGCTCAAAACAAAGCCTTGATCTGACCTAAATACAATGTTATTCACATTTTCCTTGTGACTGCACCGGTTTATGTCGCGCTTCTCCATTTTCCGATCAGGAATCGCAATGGCGACGTTGTGACAACAGCCGTGACCAACATGGACATTCATGACATCGGGCGTTCGGCACGGACATTCGGCGTCAGAAAGGTTTTTTTGGTCACTCCGATCGAGATGCAGCACGATCTCGTTGGCAGGATACTCCGTCACTGGAGCGATGATCATGCCCGTGAGTATCATCCGGACAGGGTGGAGGCGGTTTCACTTGTCCGGCTTGAGAAGACGTTTGATTGCGTCAAAGCCGCCATCCGGGCCGAGTGTGGTGGAGAAGAACCCGAAGTTGTTCTCACCGACGCAAAGCCCCTTCCGAACGTCGTGAGTTGTGCCGATTACAGGCGTGAACTCATGACCCCCGGCCGCAAAAGGCCGACAGTGATAGTATTTGGCACTGGCTGGGGGGTTTCGGACGCCTTCCATCCCGCGGTTGACCGGATTCTGGCGCCGGTTGACGGGCCGGAGGGTGCGGGAGGTTACAATCACCTCTCAGTCCGCGCCGCTGTCGCGATAATTCTCGACCGGCTGCTCGGACGCCGAACCGGCGCTGCCGGGGCATTTTAGTGGTGCCCGGGCTGCGTGACAACAAGAGCCGGAAGATGTTTATTTTTTTCGATAAGGAAGTGGCACATGAAAAAGACGATCAAACGCAAAAAGGCCTCAAGAGGCACGCAAAAAACACCGACCGGGCTTGCGGCCAAAGTGGCGCTTGTGGAAAAGTCGGTTCTTGCCGGCCGTGGTGATGTCGCGGAATTCAGTTCCGGTGATACGGTAAAAGTCCACGTGAGGATCAAGGAAGGCGATAAAGAACGCATACAGATTTATGAGGGCGTGGTGATTTCAAAAAACAACCGCGGCGCCAGCAAGTCGTTTACGGTGCGCAAGATTTCGCACGGAGTTGGTGTCGAGCGGGTATTCCTGGAATCCTCGCCAAAAGTGGCAAAAGTTGAAATCGTCCAGGAAGGAAAGGTCCGCCGGTCGAAATTGTATTATCTGCGCGCGCTTGAAGGCAAGGCCGCACGCATTGAACGCGATGTGGATGCTTCCACGTCACAGGCGGCTCCGGCTAAAAAGTCCTGATGCCGGACATCGAGTTCGAAAAACGTTCGGGGCATCCCTCGGTTGTCGTTGCCGGCACGGACGAGGCCGGACGGGGGTGTCTTGCGGGTCCGGTGGCGGCCGGAGCCGTTGTGCTTCCTCCGGTTGTTGATTTGTTCGCGCTGCCGTGGCTCCGGGACGTAACCGACAGCAAGGCGCTTAGTCCTGAAAAGCGTGAACGTCTTGAACCGCTGATAAAGGACTGGGTTTTGTGCTGGTCGGTGGCACATGCAACGGCAGCCGAGATTGACAGGATCAACATCCATCATGCCTCGCAGCTCGCGATGCAGCGTGCGATTGAAGGGCTTTCCGCTTCGCCATCGCATGTGCTCGTGGACGGAAAATTCGCTCTTGCGATGCTGCGGTGCCCTTCAACTCCGGTTGTCAAGGGTGATCTCAGGTGCCTCAGTATTGCTTGCGCATCCATACTTGCAAAAGTGTGGAGGGACCGGCTCATGGCGGAGCTGGACGCCAGGTATCCGGGGTACGGTCTTGCTGTTCACAAGGGATATCCGGTACCCGCCCACGTCAGAGCTTTGCGGTCCCTTGGACCCACGCCCGAGCACAGGATGAGCTTTGGTCCGGTCTCTGCATGTGCCCGGATGCATGGAATCGCAAGAGCTTCCGGAAACACGGCAGGAGCTGGGCAGGCGGATTGAAGACGCCGCGTTGGAGCTTTTGCTGTCCTCCGGCAATTACAAACTACTTCGTCGCAACTATCGCTGTAAGACCGGCGAAATAGATCTCATCTGTGAAGAGGTCCGTGGAGACGCTGCGCTGGAGCTTGTGTTTATCGAGGTGCGCGCCCGTACGGCCGGCGGCTGGGTGGATGGCGTTGAGAGTGTCGGGCCGGTCAAACAGTCGCGCCTGCGGCGTGCGGCGCAGAGGTTTTTGATGACGTATCGCGGACACGCCCTTGAAGTCCGGTTTGACGTGCTTGCGTGGGACGGACGCGTCTGGACGCATCTCAGGGATGCCTGGTGCGGGGATGATTGCAGTTTTTGATGCGTGTGCTTGAAGAATACAACTCCAGATGGTTTAATTCCTTCATGCGCAGTTTCAAGGGTTTTACGGGAGTAATATTGATGATGCTTTTTGTTTCCGGCGCTCTCGTACCCGGGCAGGCACATGCGCTTCACAAGGACGTCAAGGCGGTTATTATTCTCGCGGCATATGGTGCCGTCGGCGGGACGGCGATGGGTGCGGTGGCCTATCCTTTTACGAGCCGTTTCAGAACAGTTTTGATGGGAACTTCAATCGGTCTTTATCTTGGAATCGCGGCGGGCGTTTATCACATCAGCCACCGTGACGATCCGGGCAATCCGTTCAACCAGCACGGGCCGGTGGCATCAATGAATCCGTACAATTTCAGCGGAGAAGTGATTTATGCGCAGACGGCATTCAGGGTGCTGGAGTTCTAACGCCGGTGTCCCGGAAGTTGACGCGGGCTACTGGTCAAAACTTTTTTTCGCGTTCTCTTCGTCTTCGTAGAATTCAAACTGGCCCGAATCATCAAGAGCTTTCATCACGCGCTGGAATTCGCTGCGCACGTTGCAAAAACGCGGCTTCACCGGATTTTCAGAGCCGAAATCCTTCAGCGTCTGGATGAACGAGGAAATCCCGCTTGATCCGACGAATTCGAGTTCTTCCATGTTGAAAATTATTTTCTTCGGGGCTTCGTCCTTTTTGACGTTTTTTGCGATCTTGTCGAGATCCTCGCGCAGTGGTTCAGTTGACTCGTAGCTCAGCCTGCCCGCCATTGAAACTACCATCGTGTCGCCGGTTTTCTTGTATTGGGTCTTCATTTGCCCTCCATCATGATCTATTATCCTTCGTGTGAGGCACGAGACCAAGAGGCAAAAATTTCCCCATTTCCCGCCGGGCTTGTATGTCGTCGCGACGCCCATCGGCAACCTCGCCGACATGTCGCAAAGGGCCCGCGAGGCGCTCGAACATGCCGAAGTGGTGCTTTGCGAGGATACAAGACACTCGCGCCCGCTTCTTGCGGCGCTTGGTTTGCGTAAAAAGACGGAACGACTCGATGCACATGCTGCACCGGGACGTATCCGCGAGGTCGTGGAGATGCTCAAGGCTGGTGTCACACTGGCTCTTGTCACTGATGCGGGTACGCCGGGAATCAGCGATCCTGCAGCCGCTCTGGTGAAGGCTGCATCAGACGAAGGTGTGCTCATAGTGCCGGTTCCGGGTCCGTCGGCGGTAACAACCCTTCTGTCTGTTTCCGGGATGCCTTCGGGCGCGTTTGCTTTCATGGGTTTTTTCCCCAGAAAGGAAAGTGACCGCAGGCAGGTCCTCAAGTGTGCCATATCGTCAGGACAAATAAAGGTTTACGTCTGGTTTGAGAGTCCCGAGCGCATTGCCGGGGCCTTGCGCTGCATGGCGGAATGTGCTCCTTCCGCGATGCTGGTAGTTGCCAAGGAGCTTACAAAACTTCATGAAAAAATATTCAGAGGCGGCGCGGCCGCAGTCTGTGCGGAAGTGGAACAGGAAATTGCAACCAACGGAAAACGCGGCGAATGGTGTTTTGCCGTCAATTTAACGACGGAAAAATCCATGACTGATGCCGGGAAAAGTTCAGATTGGGTTAAGACTTTACATTGTCTTCTTGAAACGGGTGTAAGCACGTCGGATTCGGTAAAAAAAGTGTGCCAGCATTTTGGCGCCGCAAAACGCGATGTTTATGACGCCGCACTTTTGATTTCCGGAAAAAAAATTTCCGGAGGGGATTGACCGCAGCCCCACATGCCGTAAACTTGAATTGTGGTTGTGGATCGAATCCAGGGAAGGATTCAAGGGAGAAGGATTTAAAACTCTCACAGGCCCCGGTGGCGTCAGGAAGATTGCTAGCCGGGGCGTTTTTGTTTCCCGGTTTTATTCTGTTTTATGCGCAGGATGCGCGTGGAGAAGAAAGGGCAGGAAGCCTTTGTGTCGGTGAAAAAAAATCCCAAAATACACCGCATATCCGATGAAAATGAATCAAAAAAAAATGCCCTGAAAAATGCGCTCGGACGCGTGCGCGAACTCGAGGGCCAAATCGCGTCCGTGCTTCGCGTGATGGAGGAAAAGGTAAGGCAGCTCGAGTGTCTTACGCAGTTTTCCGCCCTGATCAACTCCACGCTTGATCCGGAACTTGTGCGGGAGAAGGCCCTGGAGGCCACCTGCGCGCTGATCGGCTGCGAAACCGCGTCGCTCTATCTTGTTGATCGCAAGACCGGCGAACTTTACTGGGAAACCGCGCTTGGTGATGCCGGCCGGCAGCTCAAGAATACCGTAAGGCTTCCGATCAATGACCGCTCGATCGCCGGATACGTCGCCATGAGCGGCGAGAGCCTTATCATCAACGACGTTCAGAATGATCCGAGGCATTTCAAAAAGGCATCGACGCAGTCTTCGTTCAGGACGTATACCATGTTGTGCGCGCCGCTCAAGGCCCGCGACAGCGTGATCGGCGTGCTGCAGGCCCTCAACAAGCTGCCTTCGGTTCCACGCAGGCAGTCCATGCACGACTGGGCGGATTTTTTCGAAAGTGATCTCAGGCTGCTTGAATCCCTTGGCCACCAGGTGGCGATTGCCATCGAGAATTCGCGTCTCTACACGGATCTCAAACAGAGTTTTTATGGAACAGTCGAGGCGCTTTCGGAGGCGGTTGAAAAAAAGGACCGCTATACCGGCGGCCATACCCAGCGCGTGGTGTATTATTCGATGTGTATCGCAAGGCACATGAATCTCTCGACCGAGGAAATGGAGCGCATCCGTCTTGCCGCATTGATGCACGACATAGGAAAAATCGGCATTGAGGACCGGATATTGAAAAAACAGAATCCGCTCGACGGGGACGAACGGTCCATCATGCAGAAACATCCGGAACTTGGTTATGACATCATGAGCCGGGTCGAGGGGCTGCGGGATGTCGTGGCGGGCATGCGCTATCATCACGAAAGGTGGGATGGCGGCGGATATCCATCCGGGCTGGCGGGAGTTGAAATTCCGCTGGTCGCGCGGATCATTGCCGTGGCGGATGCCTTTGATGCCATGGTCAGCAACCGTCCGTACCGCAAGGGGCACCCCGCAAGCAAGGCCTACGAGGAGATCACCGGCAACGCCGGTACGCAGTTTGACCCCGTGGTGGTTGATGCTTTCACGATTGCTTTTACCGCCGGCGAATTTATTCAATCAGACATCACTGATTGATTCCACTCCGATAGCCTGTTACATTTCATGCCATCAGGTACAGATAATGGCATGGTTTGATGATCTGAAGACGCCAAAGATAAAGGTGGGCCCGCAGGAGAAGGCTTCAAGGGTGCCCGAAGGCCTTTGGACCAAGTGTCCCGGATGCCAGGGAGTGCTTCAATCAAAGGTGTTGAAGCAGAACCTGTATACATGTCCCGAGTGCGGCATTCATTTCAAGATGGGGGCTGCCGACCGCATTGCCATGCTGACCGATGATGAAACTGCGTTTGAAGAATATGCCGAAAATCTTGTTTCGATCGATCCTCTCGAATTTGATGATACCAAGCCGTACAAGCAGCGGCTCCACAGCACGGCAAAGGCGACCGGAATGAATGACGCCTGCGTTGTCGGGAAGGCAAGGCTTGGCGGGCTTCCTTACCATCTTTGTGTTTTTGAATTCAAGTTCATGGGCGGCAGCATGGGGGTGGTGGTCGGGGAGAAGATTTCGCTCATGTTCGAGCGGGCGATCAAAGAACGCCTGCCGGCGGTGACGGTTTCAGCAAGCGGCGGGGCCAGGATGCAGGAGGGTATTCTTTCGCTGATGCAGATGGCTAAGACCAGCGCGCTTGTGAGTGAGATGAGGGCGAAATCGATTCCCTTCATATCAGTTCTTGCCGATCCGACCACGGGAGGGGTGGCGGCATCATTTGCCATGCTCGGGGATGTGATCCTTGCGGAGCCGGGCGCGCTCGTCGGGTTTGCGGGGCCTCGGGTCATTGAACAGACCATAAGGCAGAAGCTGCCGCCTGGGTTCCAGCGGAGCGAATTCATAATGAAACACGGGTTTGCCGACAGGATCGTGCATCGCAAGGATCTTGCGCGTGAACTGGGTGCATGGATGTGGAGGCTAGGAAGGCGCGTTTGCAACTTTCCGGATGGCAGTTAGGCAGACGCGGTAAGGTCTTCTGCATTGTATTGTTTGCGGCGGTGCTTGCGGCAGGGGCGGAAGTCCATGCCATCGTGGTGAATTCGCCAATGCACTGGTCCGGCGACAAGACGATATGGGATCGCAAGGCTAATGTTGTGCAGCTTTTCGGGCATGCCAGCGTGCACCAGTCGGGGGATTCGCTTACGGCTGATTATATATCGCTGGATCTGAACAGCCGCATGATGCATGCAAAGGGCAATTGCCTGTATTTTTCGTCCGATTCGGTGATCCAGGGCGAGGAGATGCATTTCAATGTCGACAACAAGACTGGTGTCATAGTCAACGGGCGGGTTACGAATGAGAGCTTCACGCTTACCGGCGAGAGGATCAACAAGCTGAGTTCGTCGCGTTATCAGACGCACCGGGGATCATATACAACCTGTTACGATTGTCCGGGAAGCTGGAAGCTGGGCGCGACGGACGTGGACCTTGAGATCGACGGCTATGCCCACATGAAGGGCGTAACCACCAAGGTGAAGGATGCCCCGCTGTTCTGGTTTCCTTATCTGATAATCCCCATAAAGACCAAAAGGCAGACGGGTTTTTTATTCCCCAAGTTTGAGTTCAATTCATACGGTTTCAACTATCTGCAGCCGTTTTTCTGGGCCACCGGGCGCAGCACGGATATGACCATGGCGCTCGGGCACTTTGGAGGACGCGGCACAAGATTTGAGTGGGAAGGCAGATACCAGCTGGAGGGAAGGGGCGCCGCGACTGCCAATTTCTTTTTTCTTAACGATGCGACATTCCACCAGAGCTTTCCGACTTACAAGGGCATGGAGGGGGTGGATCATCGCAAACGATGGGCCTTTTCGCTTTACCAGCAGCACGATTTTCCGCTTGGTATCGAACAGAAACTGAAAATCAACGCGGTTTCCGACAGTTTCTATCCGACCAGCTTTCCGGATGATCTCAAGGATGGTGGCGAGGGCGTATTGAAAAACGACTTGATATTGTCCCGCAATTCGCCTCATGTCAGCGCGTATGTGGCCGGAAGATATTTCAGGAACCTGATACCGGTCAATGTTTACAACACCCCGGCCCGTTACGATCCCGATATTGTGCAGATACTTCCCACGGCGGCTGTTACCACCACCGACAAGCCGCTTTTCGGCTCGTTGCTTGGCGCGGGGCTGACGCTTGGTGCGACAAATTTCACCAGGCAGGGGCCGACATTCGACCGCGATCCGATATTCCCGGTCGGCGACAACAGTGCGCCGTTCCGCAGGGGAAGGGACCCGATCCGCAAGGCTCTGCGCGCCTCGGTTGTTCCCTCGCTGTACACCACCCTCCGGCCGTTTGATGTACTCAGCGTGGTTCCATCGGCGGAATACAGGGCATTCTTTTACCGGTTTCCGGACAACATAAACAGCCTTGCGCGCGGGTACATGCTTTTCAAGACGGATCTTTCGTTCCAGCTTGAACGGGTTTATGGGACGAGGAGCAAGGATGTTCCAATGCTCAAGCATTTGTTCAGGCCAACGGTTACGTACAACCTGATTCCGTTTTTTGACCAGCCCAAGCATCCTTTTCTTGACCAGATAAAGTACGCGAATGACATGGGCGTGGAGAGCGGCGGATATAATTTTGACAGTTACGATCTGGTTCCCCTGGATGATCCCATCAAGTCCACCACGGTGTATTACATGCCGCTCGGGCATTCGCTGTCGTATGGCTTTGTCACGCAACTGATCAGAAGACGCGGAAACTCAAACGTGCTCATGCCGGACTACCAGCGGTCCGTGGACCTGAGGGCCTGGCAGACGTTCAATTTACGGGAACTCCGTCCCGGCACCAGGCGCCAGCCGTTTTCGAAACTTTACGCCAGGCTCGGCGTTGGCTTTGACCAGTGGAATTTCAACAGTGATTATTCCTACACGCCCTATGTTCCCGCAAACGACCAGCACCGGCGGCATACGATATCAAACTCCCTGACAATGATACTTGAAAGAACAACCAATCAGGGGCTTTTCGCCTTTGACCGGAGTTTTTCGGTGTCTCATGTGTATAATACGCTGATCAGCGGGGAGACCTCTGACCTGAATGCATCAATCACCTTTTCCATTTCCGATTATATCATGCCGTCGGCCTACGGCTCCTATCAGCTGATACGGAAGAAACGCGGTGATATCGGCGCGGCGGTTGTTTTTCAGAGCCCGGCCAGATGCTGGAAGTTCGATATCAGCTATAAATATTACCCCTGCATCCTTCCGGGCAATCGCGAGAGCTATTGCCATCTCGTCAACCCCAATTTCACCATGAATCTGACGGGCAACAGTTACGGCGGAGTCGCCGGGGCGTCCAGCCAGGTGATAAAAAAATGAAAATCGACGAGAGGACATTCGGCAGGGTTTCGATCGCACATCTTGAAGAAGTGTTGGAAAAAAACCGGCTTGCGGCGCGAAAAATCGCGGACCGGGTGGTGAGGGACGTAAAGGCCGGCCGGTTGCTTTTCGTGTTCGGCAGCGGGCATTCGGCCATCTTGTCGATGGAGCTTTATCACCGCGCGGGCGGTTGCTCGTTTGTCGTGCCGGTGGTGGCGGATTATCTGCTGCCGACGGCGGGTCCGCCGGTCGTAAGAACGCTGGAGCGCACGCCCGGCGCCGCCAACTCACTCCTTGATCGCGCAGGTCCGAGGCGCGGCGAGATGATCTGGATTGTTTCGCAATCGGGCATCAACGGCGCGGTGGTGGAATTCGCGCTCGAAGCCTCGCGCCGGGGGCTGTATACGGTTGCATTCACGAGTCTCAGGCATTCAAGGGCCGTCAAATCCCGTCATCCGTCCGGAAAAAAACTTTTTCAAGTCTGCGATGCCGTGCTTGATCTTGGCGGCTGCGTCGGCGATGCCGCAGTGCAAATAACCGGGGATTCCAGGGCCGGGCCGCTTTCGAGCCTCGGCGCTATTTTTTTGGCGCATTCGGTGCTGACTTATGCGGCGGCGCGGCTTGAACGTGCCGGCCGGCGGTGTGTTTATACCAGTGTCAACACCCCCGAGGGCGAACGTCGCAACAAGAGTCTGGAACTCAAGGCCGCAAAACGTGATCCACTGTTGCGGTAATCGCCCGGCTGGTTGAAAATATCAGTATGAGGATTCTGCTTTCAAACGATGACGGTATTCACGCCCGCGGGCTCTCGGAGCTGAAAAAAGAGCTGGAGAAGACCGGTGACGTCTGGGTCGTGGCGCCGCTTCAGGAGCGCAGCACGACGGGGCATTCGCTCACGATACACAAGCCGCTCAGGATTGTTGAAATGGGCCGGCGCGAATATGCGGTGAGCGGATCTCCGGCCGACTGCATTTATCTTGGCGTGCGGCAGGTTTTGAAGGGGCGGCGGCCGGATTTTGTGGTTTCGGGCATAAACCGCGGCGCCAATCTGGGGCAGGACGTTTATTATTCCGGCACGGTGGCGGCGGCGCGCGAAGGCTGCATGATGGGTATTCCGGCGCTTGCGGTAAGCCTCGGGATTGATTTTGACAAGCTGCCCGCGGAGCGCGAGCTGCATTATTCAACTGCGGCAAGAATTGCGGCAAGACTTATAAAAGAGCTGCGCGGTACGCGGCTTCCTGAATATACGTTCCTGAACCTTAACGTTCCGGATGTCGTGCTTTCAAAAGTCAAGGGAGTGCGGCTGGCCGGGCAGGGGTTCAGATTCTATGACAACAGGATTTTGAAGCGCAAGGATCACAGGGGGCGCAATTATTTCTGGATCGGCGGATTCTACAAGGGCTATTGCCGCAAATGCGAGACCGACTGCATGGCGGTTGACAAGGGATATGCCGCGCTCACGCCGATGAAGATAGATTCGACCGATGTGGATTTCATGGCCACCATGGGTGGTCTTGCGCACGCCGTGGGCGAGAGGATCAAACCATGAGTGTTGCAGCCAGGGTTTGTGTCATTGCGGTTGTGCTGCTGGCGTTTGGCGCGGGCTGCTCTTCGGTGCGGGCCGTGCCGAACAAGCGCATGGGTCTTTTTGATCTTTGGGCCACGCTTGATTCTCCGCATGGAAAAGACGGAAAACTCCGGCGGCCCGAGTGGCGCGCGGATGATGACGATGACGGATATTATGATGTCGCAACCGACGAGATGGTTTTTGGCAGTGTCCGCCGGTTGACCAAGGGCTGGCGCTGGCCGCTTCACGACGTCAAGGTCACTTCAAACTACGGCCCGCGCGGGCATGAGTTCCATGAGGGGCTTGATCTCAGGGCGGGGGTTGGGACGCCGGTGTTTGCGGCGCAGTCCGGGAAGGTGCTTTATTCGGGCCGCAAGATCCGCGGTTACGGCAACCTTGTTGTCATACGCCACGAGAGCGGTCTTGCGAGCGTCTATGCCCACAACTCGAGGCTTTTTGTCCACAAGGGGCAGCGCGTGCGCAAGGGGCAGCGCATCGCGCTGGCCGGAAAAACCGGAAAATCGCGCGGACCGCATCTGCATTTTGAAATTCGACAGGGCATCAGCCCGGTCGATCCGGCCAAGGTTCTTCCTGCGCCCTCTTGAACTGGCCGGTGTGATCGGATATATCTTTTCACGTTCATTCATCCGCGAAGGCTGGTCCCATAGTTAAATGGATATAACGGAGCTTTCCTAAAGCTTTGTTGCAAGTTCGATTCTTGCTGGGACCACCATAAGGTGGTCGCCACCTTTTGGTTCAGGTGTGCGTCAAAATATTAGGGATTTTCCCTGGAAATCAGGGCATTTTACATCTGGCAATTTCCGATATAATCCAAAACCTTCAACGGTTTATCTTCAAAAAAATAGGCAAATGCTTCGCGAACCGCAACTGTTCGGTTGCTCCAGTCATAGTTGAGATGGCCTGTTTTTAATTTTTCTTTTTCTTGTCTTGATAAGGCATCCCAATAACTTGAAGCAGTTTTATCTACGCTAGGGCAAGTCACATGTGGAGGGATCACCAAATAATCTATTAATGGTTCTTCTGAAGGCGGTTTGTTGTACCACTTGGCCGGATCGAACCATTTTTTCAAATTGCTTTATCGGTAACTTATCGGCATAATATCGGCATAGGTTGCACGACGTCATGTTTAGGCCCGTTTTCACCATTTCCAACGCTCTTGCCAATCGGCTGATGAAGATTGAGGCGGCCAAACAGGCCATTGCAGAGTTGCCAATCACACCAAAATTGCTAGCTAGTCTGCGAGCGACAGCCCGTCTGCAATCCACTCATTATTCAACCATGATCGAAGGCAACCGGCTCACTTTGCAAGAGGCCAAACAGGTCATCGAAAAGACAAATAGCTTTCCGGCACGGCAGCGGGACGAGAAGGAAGTGCTCGGCTATTACCGAGCACTGGATGAAGTCGAAAAACTCGCCTCTCGCAATCTCAGTGTCCCTTCAGAAAAAGACATCCAAACGATTCACGCCATCGTGATGAATGGCGGCAAGATCAAAAACAAGCCAACGCCTTACCGTGACGGACAAAATGTCATAAAAGATAGCCGTTCTGGCGGTATTGTCTATATGCCCCCCGAGGCCAAGGATGTCCCCAAGTTGATGAGAGAGTTTGTAAAGTGGCTTGATGATAGCGGGAAGAAAGAACTGCCTTGTCCGCTCCGAGCCGCCATCGCTCACTATCAATTCGCCACGATTCACCCCTATTATGATGGAAACGGAAGGACTTCCCGCCTGTTGGCGACGCTCATGCTTCATTTGGGCGGCTACGGACTCAAAGGCCTATACTCCCTTGAGGAGTACTACGCCAACGATCTGCCCGCGTATTACCATGCCATTGCGATTGGACCTTCGCATAACTACTACATGGGCCGCGCCGAAGCCGATATCTCCGGGTGGCTTGAATATTTCTGCGCCGGAATGGCGCACTCATTCGAAAACGTCCGTCGTCAGGCCGCTCGATCTGCCGCCGTTAGTTCAAAGGACAAATCAAAAGAACTCCGCTTGCTTGATACAAGACAAAGACGAGTCCTGGAACTTTTTCAGGACCGCCTATTGATCACCGCTCCTCAGGTGGGAGTCTTTCTTGGCGTTCAGCCCAGAACTGCTTCACTGATTTGCAGCAAATGGGTGGAGTGTGGTTTTTTAACGGTTGCCGATCCAGCGAATAAAAGCAGGAAATATGCGTTAGCGAAAAAATTCAGAAATCTGGCCGAAAACAAGGAAGTATGAAAATGGCGAAGAAAAAATCCGACAAATCAAATCACACCAAGAACAAGGCACATCCATGGCGGCTGAAAAACCTGCCTTGCAAGAATGATCATGTTTTTCATATAAAAAAGTCCGATACAGCGTCACCAGGCTCCTCCATTCTTGCGGAATTTCGCAAGCTGTGCTAGGGTCAGTTTATGGCTGACCAACGCCGCATTTACAAAATTGATCCTATCCTCGTAAACGGTAGAACCATTCTTCAGGTTGTGATCGACCCACATTACGAAATAAAACACCGTTCAGTCATCAATGACGCCTTGATTCTAAGCCTGGTTGGTCATTTGAACGGGAGACGTGAGTTGCCCGATGCCCGCCTTGGACGCTACGCATATTTTGCAACATTGATTGAACACGAAGGCAAGCAGTATCGACTGATCTGGTTGCTCGAAGACCAGGCTATCTACATCGGCGTTGTTAACGCGTATCGCGATAAAAGAAAAAGGAGTTAAGTATGGGCTTTCCCAGTGAAAAAGAATTAAAAACAATCCGCCGTCGGCTCGAAAAAGTGGAACCTTCCAGACTTTTGCCCAAAAACGCATCCAAAGCAGACCGCCTGAAGTTCAGGCTGTGCGAAAAATTTGTGATCTACCTTTCGGAGCATAAAATGACTCAGGCAAAGCTTGCAGCGCGGCTCATGGTTGATCCTTCGCGAATCAATGAAATCGTCAAATATCGCATTGATCTTTTTACGGTCGACAAGCTCATGGACCTGGCCGAACGGCTTGATCTCGATTTAGATGTTAGGGTTGCGTAACTCCCCCAAAATATTTCAGCTCGCGCCCGTCGTACCACGGATTCTCAATGAAGAAAGTCCGATACAGCGTCACCAGGGACCACCATTTTTCTTCTGTATCCGTTTCGGCCAGCTTGCGCTTTTGCGCGGGCGTGGCGATTTTGTAAAAGGTTTCAGTCTGTTGGGCCCGTCCGATGATTTGGCGGTGCGTCTCTTCGCGTTCGCGCTTCCAGCGTTCATGCTTGGCAAGCCATTCGTCCACGGCAAGAAGGCCCACAAGGATTCGATGCATTGCCTGCCGCTAAAACGTCTATCGTGTTTCAGGATGTGGAAGTGTTTTATCCTGGCTGAATCAAGGTGATTTGTGTTTTACAAATCGAAAATCACAAATTTTCTCCCCCTCCATTATTGTTTTTGTACGAATCAGATCAATTTCAAAATTAAATGCCTTAGTGAACGGTTTATCCCGATTGCATGACAGGCAAACTCCAAGTTCCCTGATTTTATTTTTCTCATAGACTTCTGCATAACGACATTTCGTAACATTAAAGCTGAGCTTATCATCAGATTCTTCAAGAAAATCCATCACCATGGCATTGTCTTCCGCCCAGACTTCTCGAACAATTTTTGCTAAATCCTTCATGGAATTACCGCCAAATAAATGGGCCATTTCTTTTCCAGATTTTTTGGCATCTTCTTCAATAATGTTGTTTAAAGCCTTGATTGCCTCGGTTTTCCCAAATTGCACCATAAAGCCTTCCAATATGGTTTTGGCAATGGGTGCTTGGATTTCCCTCTTTAGAATATGGGTAAGCTTCATCTGTTCTCCTATCTGCATTTGCTTTTATAATACCGGCAAATTTATGTCATTGGCAGTACCACGGATTTTCGATAAAGAAAGCCCGATACAGCGTCACCAGGGACCACCAAATAATCGTTCATCGAACCGGAATCGGTTGCAACGTAAACACGGCAATTTCGGGACGACAGCCGAATCTCAACTCCAATATCGAATTGCCGATCCCCCGGCTTACGTACATTCGACTTTTGCCTCCAGGATACCACCCGGCAATGTATTCCCCGGATCCGTCTGGCAGAAAAAAAGGGCGCAAAAAAGGCAATCGCATCTGCCCACCATGAGTGTGTCCTGCGAGAACGAGATCAACACGATTGCGGATAGAATCAAAATAGGCAGGGGAATGAACCAGGGCGATCTTGAACGCATCTTCGGGAACCTTGGCTAACGCCAGCCGAAGATCAGGGCTGCCGACAAACGGGTCATCAACACCGACAAGCCACGCGTTTTTTGAGATCTGATGAGAATCATTATTGAGGAAAACAACCCCCGCGTCCCGATAGATCTGCTGCTCATCAGGACTGGCGTTCCAGTGCTCCCAGTTGCCACGGATCAGGAACACGCCCAGCGGTGCCCGCAGGTGTTTGAGAAATTCGCTGACACCGATCCATCCGCCCTCGTCGGGTGCCATATCGCCGGTTATGACGATGGCATCCGGAGCCTCTCTTTGAATGATGCTTATGGCTTTTGATTCCCTGTATCCAAAGCCACTCGTATGAACATCGGATAGCTGCAGTATCTTGAGCGGTCGGTCCACCTTGGCATTAAGTCGGTGCTTTGTCACATCGAGCCAGTTCGGCTCAATCCATCGCACGTAGACGAATACTGATCCTATTGCCAGTAGAATACCCAGGCGCAGCCGCCATGTCGTCATTTGTACACCTGACCGCTGACCGGATAGATCGTCGTTTTCCCTCGGGAACGAAGGACGTTCAACTTATCCTGCGCTATCGCGTTACGGGCTTCATTTTCCAAGCGGGCCAAAGAAAGCTCATTTTTGTCCGCCAATGCTCGTGCCGCGCGTAATCCTTCCTCGTTGTTATATCTATCCATCTCTAAACCTGAACTCCCGGCTTTGGCGGCGTTTGCTGGAATATCTTCATGCGCGGAAAGGTACTCGCGTACGCGTGCCTCCCCCAACTGCTCCGAAAGAAGTCCCGCCCAAATAAAATGACGAAATGCATCGCTCTCGTCGTCCTCGACATTTCTGCCGAAATATTTCCATGTGGAAAGAATCGCCCTGCGTGACTGAGCATATGCATTGAGTGCATCCAGCGGATACGCGCGGATAAAGGCTGCTTCCGCAGGCGTCAAACGCCCTTTGTACCAATAAGCGGAATTCCGAATTACGGTGTCACGAAGGGCATCTTCGATTATCGAAATAAACCTGCGCCCTAATTGCGCTTCGGCGTAAATACCGATCCGCTGCGCGTCATCATCGAGCGGTTGCAGATGGTATTGTGAAAAATCAAGAACGCCAACGATCGGACTCGCATTATACAAAACAACTTGCTGTTTACTGAAACCGAAACTCTGCACTGAAGCATACACGGACGCAATCCCCTGAAGCGGAACTATTTCCGACTTTTCTGAAGGTGGCGTGGAGGCCTTCGGCCTCAGCTGCGAGGCAAATTCCTTGTACGTATAATAGCGTCCTTGAAGCAGTGAAAACGCCTCTTCTGCCACATCGATTGTCAGAATACGATCGCGAATGGCCCTTTCGGCCGCGTCGATAACGGCATTTCTTGATCGCGAAGGCAGGACGAACTTGGCATTAGGATCGATCCGTTCCAGAATCATTCGCAAGCGAGAAGGATAGTCCTCTAATCTCGCTTCGTTTCTCAGATTCCAGATCAGCTCCTGAACGTCTTCTTGACGATATGTGGAGCTATCCGAAACCATCCGAATGATTTCTATATAATACGGGATCTTCGTATCTTTTCTGGTCCATTTGAACACTTCGTGATCCGACGGCACCACCTTTGTCGGATCGAGACAAAACGACGGCAAGCTGATCTTGATCTTTGAGGCAGAAGGAATGCTTAGCTTCTGTGAATTCGAAAGTCCAAGTGCGGCGCGATAAAAAGCGTAAAACCGTTCGATTTCGAAAAAATCCTTTTCTTCAAGATCCCTCTTGTTAATAATTTTTTTAAACTCATCAACCTGACGACGAAAATTTACTTCTGAGACGGAGAAATCCAGCTCAAGCTTCGTTGCATCGAAAACCCTCTCAGAATCCTCACGCGACAACCGTGTACCGCCATGCGAGCAGGCAATCATTCCCGCCAGGATGGCTCCAAAAACAACAATTCTCAGCTTACGACTCGTTTTCACGGTCCGCGATCTTCCCACAAAATAAATCAAATAAGAAATGCATGTATAATTATAACGTACGATCAACAGGTTGAACCTGTCAATAAACGTACGGCGGTTCGATATGCGGGCACCAGGGGCACCAATTGATAAAATCCTTAATTCATAGTAATTTACAACAATAAGGCCCACCGATGAAGTTATATAAAGTTCGTGAAATATTGCGGGTTTTGAAAAATGACGGATGGGTTTTGCTTCGGCAAAAGGGCAGCCATCAGCAATTTGCTCATCCCACGAAGAAGGGGCTTGTGACAGTAAGTTTTCATTCCAGCAATGATGACCTGCATCCTAGAATCGCAAAAAGTATTTTTAATCAGGCGGGATTGAAGGAGGACAAGTAATGAAGAAATTTATTTTTATTCCCGTGGTAATTTTAAAAACTCGTACCGGATTCAACGCCTTCAGTCCGGTCGTTGATGGATGTGTTGTCAGCGATAAAACTATTGATAAAACACTGGAGCGCATGAAGGAAACGCTTGAATTTCATTTTGAAGGGCTACAACTCATCAAGCAAATCGGTACAAACACGGGGAAAGTCCTCAGGGGTTCCTTTGAAAAATATGGTGAAGATGCCGTTTACGCGTCTTTGAAAATTGCGGCCTAGCAAAAGGTGGTCGCCACCTTTTGGTTCAGAAGTGCGTCAAAAGTAGGGCCCCGATAATAAGGGGCGCCAGTTATTTCGTTCGGACCCATGAGGCCCCGGCCCTTGGGGCGGCGGCGTTGGGTTACCAGATTAGAAGCAGTTGGTGCTTGAATTCGCGATGTTCATCAAACGATCTGTATCTCGGCCTTGCCATTGCGCTCGAACACAAAGGAGGTGTCCGTCATGCCCGAGCTGGTTGAACCCCCCATTTGCGTTGTCCGTTTATAAGCTCTTTTTCACGAAACGATTGCTCAAGGTCTACATCCATGCGGTTTGCTATAGAACAGAGGTAAATTAAAATATCCGCAAGTTCTTCGCCAATCGTACTGAAAAGGGGAAATACTTTTGTTGCACGTCACAGGTTAAGCAAGCGGGATTTCAATGGTACAAAAAAAATGACTGAACTGGTTTTTGGCCGGGAAGGAATGATCAGAAAAAGAATCATGGACGAGCCGGCCGAAATCAATCTTACCTGTTACAGAACTCTTGATTCATACAATGATTGACCCGGCAACCATACCAGTTTATGGCTGATTAGCGATCGCTTCCCACTTATTAGGCGTGGCGTCTAGCGCGGCTTAAACCACCCGGGTCAAACCGGCATTCCGGGCTATGGTTTTTGCGCGCTCAAGCGTTGCCTGTGGCGTGTGGCTTTGGTCCGTCATGAGGTGCTCCGGCCTGAACGGTATCAGATGAAGCGGCGTGGCCGCGCCGAGGTTGTTCAATATCCATTCTGAAAGTTCCCGGAGCTCTTCATCGCTGTCGTTTGCGCCGGGGATTACAAGCGTCGTGAGTTCAAGCCAGGTGCGGCCGCTCCGGCGGATATATAATAATGTATCGAGAACGGGCTGCAACCGGGCGTCGCAGTATGTGCGGTAGAATCCGTCACGGATCGATTTGAGGTCCACGTTTGCGGCATCCATGCGGCTGTAGAATTCTTCCCGCAGGCCGGGCGAGATGTAGCCGTTGGTCACAGCCACGGTTTTAAGGCCCGAAGCGTGGCAGGCGTCGGCGATGTCCATGGCATATTCGGCAAATACGGTGGGTTCATTATATGTGAAGGCCACGGCCGGGCATCCGGACTTGTGCGCGGCCCGGACAATGTCCTGGGGCGTGGTCAGGGGTCCGTCTTCGGGGGCGGGGGCCCGGCTCAGATGCCAGTTCTGGCAGAACTTGCAGCCGAGATTGCAGCCGGCGGTGCCGAGTGAAAGTATGCGGGTGCCTGGCATGAAATAGTGGAGCGGTTTTTTTTCGATCGGATCGACCGCAAGTGCCGTGGGACGGCCATAAACCAGCGAAACGGCTTTTCCATTCTTCAGAGTGCGTACACCGCAATAGCCGCGCTTGTTTTCCGCAAGCACGCAGGATCTCGGGCAGACGGGGCAGTGGACTTTGTTATCTACCAAGCGCCTTGCTTGCGGAGCTGCGCGACGAGCGCGGGATCTTTTTGTGAAAGACGTCTCAGAATGGATTCGCGGAAGACGGGATCTGCAATCCTCAGCATCGCAAGCACCTGCGCGAAGCCGTTGACTTTGATCGGGGCCTCCTTGCCGGGGGCTGCCTCTTTCATGGGGATTTCCTGCTGGATCGTGACCTTGCCTGTGGATCTCCTGTATTCCTTGCTAAGGCTCATGAGCCCTCACTTTCGCGTCTGGCGGTTTTTTTTGCCTGTCTGTGAAGATTTTCGGTAACCATCTGGTACTGCTTGCGGAGATTGTCGAGCTGTGCGTCCCCGTTTTTGCGGTATTCCTGGATTTTTATCTGGTTGGCGGTGCGGATTTTTTCGATTTCCTCGTCCGAAGCCCTCTTTTCCGTTTCCACGCGCTCAGTGCTTTTTGTGCGGATGTCGTGGAGTCTTTCATCCATGGTCTCGGCTTCTTTTGAAATCTCGACATCGTATGCGCGCCGGAGATTTTCCATTTTAAGATTATGGTCTTCGATCAAGCGCTGGATGCCGGCTGCGTTACGGTCTTCCATCTCGCGCACTTCGATGAAGTGTTTTTGCTGCATCTGGGCAAGATGGTTCTTGAGCCGTTGCTGCTCCATCGTGGAGGTTTTGATGTCGTTAGGCATTCCGTTGCCTCTCCCTCAGATTTAATTATGCATGAAAAAAAGGTGTCCGCCAACTTTTCGTATATGCGGTGCGCTAAAAATAAAAAAACAAATGAATTGGCTGGCTGGGGGACAAAAAGGGGGGGGTTAGGGGTTGTCTTGAGCCCGCCAATTCATTTGTCAGGGATAGTAAGAGCAAGTGTAGTGCCAACTTGTTTTGTATCGAACCCGTTGAAATTGCATGATGATGGATGGTTCAAACTGTCCAAAGAGTTTACATCAGTGTAAATAATTCATATAAACCCGATTAAATTGGTGACAATATGGTCCTTATGACAATTATTGCGGCAAGTTGCTGATATGCAAAAGTACTTATAACATTTCGATATTAAAGAAAAATTCTTAAAAAACCAATAACATACTGATTCGGCATGGTATTTGCTTTATGCCGGTCAGTTTCATTGGCTTTGATTGGTGAAGCCATTGGCGTGTCCTGATCGCGGCGCCGGTGTTGTTCCGTGCGACGTGTGAGGGGTGCGGGTGAAAACAAGTGAACTCTTGAAAGGAGACAGGTCCATGTATTTGAAAAGCAAAAAACGCCTTCTTGGAGCGATGATCGGAGCCGGCGTGCTGGCTACGGTTTCATTCCTCCCGGTGGCGCAAGGAGAAATGGTTTATGACGGCAGCAATGATGCCCGCGCACTGGATCGCAGTGCGGTAAGGCAGTCCCTTGCTGTTTCCCCAAGGGCGGAGTCGCCTGTACAGGTTGAGTCTGCGGTTGAGATGACCCAGATCGAGCCGGCCGCAAGCGCGCAGGCAGTCCAGGCAGTGCCACAAGCAAGGCCTGTGACCATACAGACGGTGCCCGTTCAGCAGACAGCGGCTCAGCCGACAGTGCAGCCGCAGATTATAGTGGTGCAGCAGCCCGCGCAGCAACAGGCTGTTCAGCAGCCGGTTCAGCAGAGCGTTGCCCAGACTCAGCAGGGCGAGGAAAAACTTTCGAAGTCCGAGATGCTCCGCCGCCAGAGAATGCGCGAGGAGCTCAGGAACGAAGATGCATTGCAGGAACGGCTTGAAGAGCTGCGCATGCGCGATGAAAAGGGCAGGACAGACAAGCTCGTCGGCGCGGCAGGCGTAACCGGTCAGACCGGTCCGGACGAAGCTGCAAAATCCCTCCCTGTTCAGGAAGTGGTTGTTGCCGCCCCTGTTGGCGCGCAAGCCTCAAAAGCCGTGCAGCAGGATCAGATCACCACGACACAAGCTGCCGCGGTATCAGGTACAACACAGGAAAAAGAAGAGAAGGTCTCTGTCTCGATCATGCCGCGTGCCGGCGTGTCGAGCATGAGCGCCAATACCGGCTACGACGTCAAGGCGCGCTACAGCGCAGGCATCGGCTTCGGGATCGGCATCAGCGATCACCTCGGATTTGACGTGGGTTACACCTACAGCGAATTCGGCGTGTCCATGGCCAGCAATAATCCTTATGTCAACTATGCACAGACGATGCAGCAGGGCTATACGGCCAATCCGACTTATGAGACGCTTGCGATGCGCCACCACCTCGCCGACGCGGGAATCAAGCTGTATTTCCTCGGGTCGGACGCGCGCCTCAGGCCGTTCATCGGCGGCGGCGGCGGCTATGCCCGTTCCTCGATCAACTACGACCAGAGGATCATCGACGGGCTTGCAAGGATGGGCCTTCGCAATACCGCGACGGACTATACGTCAAACGCGTTTTTGGGATATCTCTCTGCAGGACTTGACCTGCGCATATCCAAGAACGTGTCGGTCGGCACGCTGTTCAAGTACTACACGGTCCTTTCGGCTCGTGAGACACAGGTCAACAACGGCGCGATGTATACCCCCGGTTACTACGGTGGTTACAACAACGGGTACTATGGCTACACGCCATATGCCACTGTCGACGAAAAACAGATGCTCGGCAGCTCGCTCATCCGCTCCGGATTTTATTCGATCATGGGCGGCGTGAGCTTCAACTTCTGATCAGGCAGAGCGGAAGTTTTATACAGACCTGTTTCTGAAACCGGGAAGCGGGCACCAATCAAAAGGTGTCCGCTTCTCTTTTTTAGGTTATAGTCGGATTCATGAAGGATGATGGCGGGGCGGTAAGACACATCTGGGCAAGTCCGTGGACGCTCTGGGTGGGTTTCAGATATCTCAAATCCAAAAAAAATTCGCGGTTCCTGAGTTTCATCACGATCATTTCGATCATCGGGGTCGCGCTCGGCGTGACGAGCATGATTGTCGTTCTTTCGGTCATGGACGGTTTTGAGGGCGAGCTTAGAAAACGCCTCATGTCATCCGATCTTCACATTCTCATCACCCCCCAGCGCACTTTGCCGGGCTACCAGGGGGGCTTCGTTCCCGAAAGCGCCATGACGGCCACCGGCGTTCCCCAAAAGCTTGCGGCCGACGGGCGGGTGCTCAGCTTCTGGCCGGTTGTTTCGGCGGAGGCGATTTTAAAAACCGGACGCAAGGTGACCGGCATCGTCCTCAAGGGCGTGACGTCGGAGCGGATTGAACGAATCAAGACCACCGTGACCGAATCGGCCGAGCCGCAAATGCTTTTGCAGCGTGATGGTGCCAGCGCCGTGCGGCTTGCGACCGTGTATATCGGGCAGGAGCTGGCATATGAGATGGGTGTCATTCCGGGTGATATTGTCACGGTTGTTTCGCCGACCGAGACCGAGGGGCCGCTTGAAGGCGTGCCCAGGCTCAAACGGTTTGTCGTGGAAGGGATCTATCATTCGGGCCTTCCGGACCAGGAGCTGCATACGGTGTTTTCACTCGACAGCTCCGTGCGTTCGTTTTTGCGCAAGCAGGGTGTGGTCTCGCAGTGGGAGATCGGCGTAAGGCGGTTTGACAGCGCGGGCGCCGTGGCCGGTTCAATCCGGCCGGTGCTTCATGGCTTCAAGGTGCAGGACTGGATGCAGCTTAATTCGCATCTTTTTGCGTCCCTCAGGCTGGAGCGCATTGCGATGTTCATCATTCTTGCTTTCATAATCGTGGTTGCCTCTTTCAATATTGTCACCACGCTCACCCTCATGGTGCTTGAAAAAAAGAAGGACATCTCGATCATGAAGGCCATGGGGGCCCGGCACGGGCAGGTGGCCGCGGTGTTTCTTTCTGAAGGGATTTTTATCGGCGGCGCGGGCGTGCTGGGCGGCATGGTCTTTGGCGCCATATTGTGCGCGATGCTGCGCAGATATGATTTTATCAAGCTGCCCGATATTTATTACGACCGCACGCTGCCGGTGACGTTCGAGCCCGCGTATTATCTGCTTGTGGCGGTATGTGCCGTGCTTATCGTGCTTGCCGCATGCCTTTATCCAAGCCGCAGGGCTGCAAGGATGAATCCTCTTGATGGCATCAGATTCGGTTAGAATACGATTTGTACTGGCCGTGCTCGTGGCGCTCGTTGCTGCGGATGCGGGCGCGGCCTGTCGGATCATGCTTGTGCCGGGCGCGGCTTGTTTTATAAATAATGACGAATATTTTGCGGATTACAGGCGGTTTTTTGCGGAGCGCGGCTGTGAAACCGCCGTGGCGGGATTTCCGGCCGATGCGACCATTGAAGAGAGGGCGTTGGCGCTCAGGGACCAGACGGCGCGGTTTGCCGGGAAAAACGGCAGGATTGTCATGATAGCGCACAGCCAGGGGGGGCTTGATGCGAGATTTGCGCTCAAAACCCTGAAGATGAAGAAAGTGAGTGCTCTCGTCACGGTTGCCTCTCCGCATGAGGGCGCTCCGGTGGCCGGATGGGCCCGGCGGCAGGCACGGAGCCATACGGCGGTGTACTGGTTGCTGAGGGTGTTGGGCGGGTATGATCTGGCCGCCCTGAGATTTGCGCCGCAGCTTGAGAGCGCATTTTTGAAGGCAAATGCATCCCGTTTCGGGCGTGCAGAGGGCGTGGCATATGCATCAGCAAGGTGCATATGCGTGAAAAACTGTCATTTGTCACTGAGGCTTGCTTCCTGGCTCACGGGTGCCGGGGCCGGGCCGGGCGAGGGGGATGGACTCGTGCCCGGCAGCGCGCAGATGCTGGGTGATGACCTCGGCACGTTTGATCTTGATCATCTGGCGGAGGTTGCGCCGACCCGCAAAGGGGTCGAAGAACGCTCCCGCATGATCCGCAAGATATGGGAACATGTCGCGCCGCACCTTGAAAGCCGGGCGTTACGCCAATAAAACTGTATATATTGATGAAGACAACAATTGTTGGTGCGGTATTTATTATATCGGCATTATGTACATCATGCGTGGTTCCGGACGGTCATGGCAGGCTTGAACCGGTGCTTGACAGGATCATCGAGTCTGGAACCCCCGCCGGCGAGGAAGTCGAGATAGACGGCGAAGCCATACGGGCCTATCTTTCGCCGGCGCGCGGACTCATGGACGGGAATATTGATCCGCTCATTGATCATCTTGCCGGCGCAAGGATGATCAAGCGCGGCGATCATGTTGATGTGAAGCTGCTGTTCGGCAAGGAACTGAATATCAAGCTCAAGCCGCGCAAGCGGGCGCGCAATTTTGAGCTTTATGCCATCCATGTTCCCAAACAGGTGGAGTTTGATCTTAAATTCGTTGACGGCCGGATGGCTGTCACCGGATTTGAGAGCGGGCCCGATGCGCTTTATTTCAAGATAAAGATTCCCGTGATCGGCAACGAGGTGTACCTAAGGGAGCTGCATCTGGACCTTGAAGACGGCAGCTTGTTGTTCGAGGCGGGGGTTGTGTGGGACCGGATCGCGTTTCTGGGCCGCGCCAATGTTTTCAACAAGAAGTTCGAGGGTGTGGATTTCTGGGCTTCCTTCAAGAAGAACTTCGAGTGCCAGGGTCAAACTGTTTTTTGAACTGCTGTTCGGCCGATTTGACGCGGAATTTTATTTCAACGCGGCGGCTTTTACCGGCATCATACACGCCGTCGGTATTGACCGGGTTTTGTGAGCCGCGACCGCTTGCCGAGGCAAGCTTTAATAAGCATTCGTAGGTGTTTTTGTCCGATCGGACGCTCATCAGCGCGCGTTCCAGGACGGAATACGATCTTTTCTGGCTGAGCGCGATGTTCTGCCGGACGCCTTCGGGCGTGCGCTCACCCGAGGTGTCGGTGTGCCCCTCGATCAGGATCGAATCAACCTTGTCGCGAAGCGCGCCGCCGCAGATCTTGGTGGCGATATCTTTGAACATCCTGTCTATGTACAACCCGCCCTGCGTTGTGAGTCCGCCTGATGCGTATGGAAACCTGAGCATCGCCTCTCCCACGCGCATCGTGAGAACGAGCGGATCGGTTTCGTCCTGCTTGAGCATGAGATTCTTTTGTTGCATCAGGGCATCGAGGTGCATCTTGATTTCTTCCTTGGCTTTGCGTGTCTGGTCGTGGGCTTGTTTTAAGAACACGACCGTAAGCAGGATGAAGATTATCGCCAGTGAAGTCATCAGGTCCGTAAGGGTGCTCGCAAACGTGCTTTCCTGCTTGTTGCCGGGCGCGGCCATTGTTTAATCGCCCCTGCCGCGTCCGCCCGCAAGCTGGTTGTAGATCGAATGCAGGAGATGTTCGGCCGTGCGCACGCGGAAGCGCGCGGCGAGCAGCGAGATCAGTTTGCGGTAGGCGGCATGCGGCCGCGCGTAGGCATAGCGTTCGATGAAAATAAATCCGACCGCGCACGAGATTGCGACGATTGAAGAAGCGAATTTGCCCGAGAGGCCGTTGATGAGGCCTGCAATGCCTTGCACGTCCATGTTCTGTCCGACGCTCACATGCGCCAGTCCGGCCAGGATTGCAACAAACGTCAGCAGAAGGCCGACGCCGGTCAGCACTCCCGGGATGGCGCCAAAGAGCGCGGTGTTTATGTTGTCCTCGACGAAGGCCTCGCGCGGCAGGCATTTTTCGACCGGAGCCGTGGCGTGCATCTCCTCGGAATGCGGCGAGGAGAGCAGGGTTTCCTCGAACTGCTCCCACTTTTCGGCCGTGCATTTGTGTTTTGCCATGGCTGCGCCGATGCCGGCCACGTCCTGTTTGCTGAGTCCTCCGCTTTTGCGCGTCTGGAGTTTTGAGACCGCGCGGGCGACGTCGGTGAGCGCGTCCGCTATTTCGCGGCATTCACGGATGAGGTTGCGGCTGGCGAGAAAGAAAGCGACCAGCATGATGAGGCACGCAAAAAATATGAAGCTTGGCATTTCGTAGCCGCCCACGTTGCACACGTGAAGGACCTGGCCGCCCATGTCGGAATAATAGCAGACCTGCCATGAGGCGGCGGTTTTGGCGGCGGCGGCGGGCGGAGCAACTGCTGCCGCGGCTTGTGTTGCCAAAGCGGCGGCCTGTTTTGCGGCGGGTGGGCCCGTGAATATTTCGATTATCTTCCACGGCGTAAATAGATAGTCCAATAGCGATGGCATGACTATAGTTCGGGATATTTAAGAAGAATCTGAATGACGCATGACGCCATTCAGTCCCCGCAGCTTGTAACGTAGAGCCAGTTTCCGGGGCCGATGTATGCGGCGACAGCTCCGTTAACGGCATTTCTGGTGGTGTTCACGCCCCAGCCGCTTATACCGAAGTTCAGGGCTGTTGAGCCGGTGATATTGCCGCTTGTGCCGCTGTAAAGCGTGCTTGCCGAGAAGCTGCCCGAGCTGTTGTCGGCCACCGTCAAGGATCCGGTGGAGGTGGCTCCGCGCGGGTAATATATATAGGGCGTGCCGCTTGAGTTGAAGCTCAGCGCGGCATTGAGTAGCTGTTCGTTTCCGGCCGCCAGGCCGCTTACGCCCGCAAGGTTGTCCACCAGGGACGACGACCAGCCGCTTGAGGCGCAGGAGGCGATTGTGCCGGTGCAGGAGGCGTAATAAACGCCGTTGTTGGCCCTGTCAAAATACGCCGCCGCGGGTTTTGTGGTGGCGGGATTGATCCTGACAGTCACGCCCATGCCTTGCGCAAGGCCCGAAAACGTGAGCGCCGTGCTCCATGACGTGCCGCTGGTGGCATAAACATATTTTGATTTGGTGGCGCTCAGGTCCCTGTAGGCAGCCACGATGTTCCCGTTTGTGTCGAAGTCCGCGTTCAGGTGCGAGGCGCCTGACGCCGTAAGCGCGTCAATGGTGGTGACGCTTGACCAGAGCATCGTAGTGGTATTGAGCTTTGACGCCTTGAGTCCTCTTGTGGCGGCATTTGTATCCGTGATGATCATCACGGGATGTGCCACGCCGCCGCTGTAATACATCGCCATTGCGGTCTGGTTGGCCGAGGGCAGTGCAACCGGGGCTCCGCCCGGCGTGGACGGAAATTCATAAGTGTTCCAGACGCCGGAGCCGTCTGCGGAGGTATTGGTGGCCATGTAGAATCTGTTGTTCGCGGCGTCGAAGTACGAAATCCACGGCCTGTTGTTGTGGTCAAAGGCAAGTGACGGGAACTGCGGATTTTGCGTGTTTGGAACGAGCCTGAACGACCAGGTGCTTGTTGATGATGCCGAATCGCGGTAGGCGTATGTGAGTTTGGCGAGTGCCACGGCACCGACTGAAAAATCAACGTATGCCACCGCCGGGCGCCCGCCCGCGGTTGATGCGATGGAAATAGTGGCTTGCTGCGAGGTGGCCGCGGCAAGTTGCAGGGAGCCGGTGGTATCCGGGTCCTGTCTGGCAACCACGGCAAGATTGGATGCAACGGTGTAGTCCAGAACCTTGCCGATTCTGAGGGTAAACGGGGCCGCGTTGGTTCCGTAAGAGATGTTTACGGATGTTGTTGTATCGTCAACATCCGCGCTTCCACCTGCGGTGGCCGCAAGGCCGATGGTTTCGACAATGCCCGCAGTGTTCCACGCGCCGGTGAAATCGGTGGTCTGGCTGTTGTAATAGCGCACGCTGGTGGCCGCTTCATTGGCCGCGATATGGAATTTTCCGGCCGGCGAATCTTTTAAAATCTTGATCCATTGCGTGCCGCTGCTGGCGCCTCCAAGCGCCGCTCCGGCCGAAAATGCCGCCGGTGCTGCCGTGCAGGCAACCGCGTCCATTTTATAGGGGATGATCCCGGCACTGAGTAAAACGGCCTTTGGCACGTCACCGGTGACCGAGCTGTCAATGAGCAGCTTGCTTGCCACGGCTCCGACGGCGACAATTTGCTGGATGCTCCAGTTGGTATTTGTAAGGCAGTTTGTGAGCGTATTCTGGCAGACGGCGTATTTGGTACTGCCGGTTACGACATAAGTGACCGCCGGGTAATATTGCGACGCTGACGCCTTGCACCACGCCATGCCGGTGGCGACTTCGGTGGAAATCAAGTTGGTGTTTTCGATATATGGAGTGGCTACCATTGTCTGAAAAGAGCTGGCTCCCGAGCATGGGGCATCGCAGTACGCAAATCTCACCCGTCCGCCGACAGCACTATCGGTGAGATACACAAGCCCGACCTGGTCGAGAGGATTTACGGATACTTCAAGGGCTCTCGGAGCGGTGCCGCTGTCGATGACGCCGGCCGTCCATGTTCCGGAGCTTGTTGGCGCGGCGCTTCTGATGGCGGTTTTGACATATATTCCCTGGGCCCAGAAAACGAGCGGTACGCCGCTTGAGAGATAGGCAAGTCTGACAAAAGTGGCGGTACCATCGCCGGAGACGACCTCGTTCACGTAATTGGTCCCGTTCCAGTAGGAAAATTTGATCGAAAGGCTTCCTGCATCGATATAAGCTATCGAGGGGTTTGAGGTGCCGGGGATCATTTTCAAATCACTATAGCCTCCACGGCCCACGGCAGTTACAATGCCTTTTTGTCCGTATTCCAGTACAGTGGTATTGCATGAGGTGGTAGAGGCGGTGGTTGTAGTGGTGGTGGTATCGCTGCTTCCTCCGGAGGACGCAGGAACCTCAAACGGTGTGCTTCCAAAGTTGCATCCAACGCCAAGCGCCACAATTACAATAACGGCTTGTAATAATGATGTATTGGCCCGAATGAAGGACAATGATGCTTGCCTCATACCATATTTCCATCGGTTTGATTTAACATTTCCTTGATATATCCTTTAAAAAACATTTAAATATCATAGGGGGCTTTGGTGTATAGAATTCTGGTTTTTTTTCTGGTTTTTCTGCTTCCGGGGCAATGTTTTGCCCATCAAATTCTTGTTGGTGTCGGGCAGAAATACAGCCAGAGCAGGATAATGAACCCCGGAGGCACTGAATCCGTGTACATGGGCCCCGGGTATGGCGGGCATCTTGCTTTCAGGATTCGTCCAAGTGCGCGTATGCCGAGTGATGATGTGTTTTGTTATGAATTTTACGCCAGCGGCCTGTATCAATTGCTGGGCAATCTTGCCGGCGGCATATCCGAAAACAACACCCGGAACTCCATTGGCGGAGGATTGAATTTCAGGAAATGGGTGATGTTCCTCGGATTTGTATTCAATAAAAACTATTTAAGAGTTGGAACCGCATCCGGCACGTTCAACGTACAGTATTATTCTTACGGCGGCAGCACCGGGCTTGGAATACCGTTTTCTGCCAAGGGTCCGATCAGTCTTGACCTGGGTGTCGTAATCGAAACGGGTTCTCTTTCCCTGTTGAACACTACAAGGAGAATCACAGAATACACCGGTTTTGTATCCCTGGTGATCCGTCTTTTTGTTCCCGGCGAGGGCGTCAAGAGCGGAATTCCCTGAGAGCTTTTGCGCTTTTTTTATCAATCCCCGCAGCTTGTAACGTAGAGCCAGTTTCCGGGGCCGATGTATGCGGTCTGGCTTTTTCCGGTTGCGGCATTGCGTATGGTAGAAACCTGCGTGCCTGCCAGCGCAAAGTTGTTGACATTTGCATTGGGGCTCAGTGCCGTTGTCGCATTTGCCCCGCTGTAGAGGGTTGAGTTGGTGAATGTTGTGCCCGAGGTGTTGCCCGCTATTCCCACCATAAGTCCCTGTGAAAGGGACGAGCCCGCTCCAATCGGATAATAGACGTATGCAAGATCGCTCAGGAAGCTGATGGCCGTTGACATCCACTGGTCAGTGGCCGCCACCAGTCCGCTCACGCCAAGAGAGCCGGCAGAAGCATTTACAATCGTACTTGTTGCCCAGCCTGTAACGTTGGCGCAGGCCGACGCGGAGGCGAGACTGCACTGGCTGTAGTAGACGTTGTTCTGCGTTTTTCCATAATACGCGATTCCAGGAATGCCCGATGAGTTGAGCTTGATCGAAATCCCTTGTCCGATTGCTGCCGTGGACGATGCCAGCACGGGGCCGTTCCAGGTGCCTCCGCCATTGGAAGTATGGGCATACTTGACCTTGGTGGACGCGACATCGTAATACGCAATCACAATATTTCCGTTCGAATCAAAATCAGAGGCCAGCTTCTGGATTCCGCTGGCGATGCCGTCAATAAGCGTGGTGCCCGAAACAAACCCAAGACCCGGAGTGAGCATTGCCGAGCGCATCGTGAATGCGGCGCCGCTTGAGGCGATGATCATTACGGGATACGACACTCCGCCGCTATAGTACATTGCCACGCTGATTTCGTCAGCGAGCGGATGCACGGCTCCGGCGGTTTTTGTATATGACGGAAACATGTAGGTGTACCAGGTGCCGGTTCCGTCGGCGCGCGAGTTGTTTGCAAGGTAATAACGATAAGTGGCGCCAAGGACGTTGGCCTCGTAGTATCCGATCCACGGCGTGTTGTTCGAATCAAAAGCCATCGAGACATACTGGGGCGAAACCGCGCCCGGCACGAGATTGACGATCCAAGGGTCCGAAGAGGACGTGCCGTTGCGGTAGGCGTATTTCAGTTTGCCGCTCGTGATCGCCCCGGTCGAAAAATCAATGTACGCCACCGCGGGCCTGCCCGCCGCTGTGGCGGCAATGGATACATTTCTGAAGGCGTATGTGGCAATAAGCGGGATCTGGATGCCGCCTGTTGTATCCGGATACATTGTGGAGATAACGGGAGACGCCGCGGAGGAAGTGGAAAGCCCGTTTATCACCCCCATGGTCAGATTGTAGTTGCCGGCCGTTGTGGCGTGGGACGAGTAGATCGCGTTGTTTGAACTGCTGAGCGCCGCGCCGCCGACGCCGCCGACATTGGCGGCAGGAAGAGTCGAAGTTTCGACCGTTGCTCCGTTGCCCCACGCGACGCTGCCAAAGGAGTTTGGAGTTACGACGTTGAAATATGTAACCGATGTCGTGCTGGTATTGGCAATGAAATGATATCTGCCCGAAGAATCGCCCATGAGCTGTCCCCAGGCGTTTGCAGTCGTTGCTGCCGAGTTGCCAACAAGTACGGTGCTCAGGGTTGCGCCAACCGGCGAGACATTGCACGCGGTGGATAGTTCGGTGGCGCTCAGGGTTACTGCGGCGGTGGTTCTGAAGATGACCTTGGGGCGGTCGCCCTGCTGGGTTGAATCGATATACACCTTGGAAAAATCCGCATTGGTAAGCGTTGGCGCGGCTGAGACGGCTTTTTTCTGCCATTGCCCGGTGGTTCCGCAGTTTTCGGGGGTGTTCAGGCACGCCGCATAGTAACCGGAGTCCGCAGCTCCCGAATAATAAGTGACTACCGGATAGTACTGTGTCGCGCTGTTTTTACACCAGGCCATGCCAACGCCCACCTGGGCAATCGTGCCCGCGCCGGAGCAGGCCGAATCGATAAAATCAGTGGACGATGCCATGGCATAATAGTTTGAATTGCTTTTGCAGTTGCTCAGACAATAAACAAACCGTCCGCGCATCGTGGTGCCGGTTGAGGTATGCATATAATGGACGCCCACCTGGTCAAGCGGGTTAACTGCAACTTCCATGGCGCTTGGCGCGGCCGCGGGCGATACATCAATTGCCCCGGCTGTCCATGTTGCGCTTGTTGTGCTGGTAAGCGGCACGCTGCGACCCGCCATGCGTACGGCAGTTGTAATAAGCGATGTCCAGAAAACCATTGGCGTACCATCAGACAAAAAAGCAAGCTTCAAATGCTGGCCTGATCCCGCAGCATTGCTCACAAGTGCTTCGCCGGCCACCACCTCCTGGGTCCACCTGGTTCCATTCCAATACGACAGCATGATGGCGGCCTTGCCGCCGGGGACGCCGTTGGTGCCGGTATCGAAGTAGGCTACAGCGGGGTAGTTGTTTACAGGGTTTATACGTGTGTCGCTGAAAAACCCCCTCTGAGCCTGCGCGGTGTTGGCCTTGAGCCCGTAATCAACCACTTGAGTGGTGCAGCTTGAGGTGTCCACGGACGATGTTGCCGTCGGCGTGGAAGACGTACTCGGCGTTGTGTCCGGAATGCCGGTTACGTTTACGTTCTTGAGACACGATGTCGCGAGAGCGCATAATGCTGCCAGTGGCAGCGCCCTGGCCAGCGATGAGATGTTTTTCATTTTCATAAACACACTCCTTAAAATTAAAAACAAAGCCTTAGTTCGAGCGGGATTGAATAAATCCAGTCCAGCTCTCTTGCGTCCGTGACGCCTCTTGATCCCGATCCGCTGAAATAGACCGCATTCAATCCGGCCATTATTCCAATGCCGGCGGCAAATCTGGAATTGAAATAATAAAGGATGTTTGCCAGGGCTTCGCCGCCAAGCGCGATGTTCCTGAACCCGGTATTAAGACCGGTTTCCCGGTGGCTTATCGGGAAGATCAGGTTAACTGAAGATTCCATTACCCAGTGTTTAAGGAATGCCGTGTGATATCGCGCTCCGATGAGAGGCCCGTGGGCGATGGCGCCACCCATGACTCTGGGGGTGGTTTCGGTCACGGTCCGCATCATGAACGCATATCCGAGGCTGAGGCCGAGGCGCTCGAATTTCTGGAACGGGTGCATGGTGACGTCCCCGAGCACCGACAGCTGGCTGGCCCTGACCCATGATGGCGATACAGTAGAGATAAGATCATGTGTAATTTGCGAATAGATGAACCGTGCTCCCGCCGTATATGAGTCCTGTGATGGTTTCACGCGCAGCGCGCCGCCAAGAAGAAAAAGGCCGGTTGAATAAAAAGATGAGTTGAGCCCCGTTCCGCCGAGCGAGTAATTGCTGAAATTCAATCCGCCGAAAGCGGACAGCTTGATCCTGCTTCGCTGTGTTGACAGGTTTCTTGCGGATATGGATTCTTCCGGTTGCTCGTCAGACGCCACCGTCTGGATTGTTGCGCCGTCGGACTGAGGAGCAGCCACCGGCTCTTCGGATAGAAGGTTGTCTGTTTCGGCATGTGCAGTGCCGGATGCAATGAGTGCCGCACATGCAATATAAAGAAAAAAATATTTTATTCTTGTCATAATCGCCTGTCCGCCTCGATTTGTTTGATGATGTCTGTGGCACGCCGGAAAGAAACCTTGTCTTTTGTGGGGACTTCTTTGAGCTTGGCTATGGCTTTGTCTAATGCCCCGATTTCCCTAAAATACTCCCCCATGACCAGTTTTACTTCAGGGCTCTGCGGGAACTTTCTCTCGGCATCTGCAAAAAGTTTGACAGCATCCTTTGAAGCGCCCTGCTTTCCTTTGATCACCGCAAGAAGGACCAGGGAATCCACGGAGCCGCCGCCCGATGCCTTCAAATGAGTTTTGATGACCTGTTCTGCCTGGTCAAGCTGTTTCACGGTCGTGAGCAATTTTGCATAACTGACCGCCAGCCACTGTTTTTCGGGATTTCTGTTGAACCAGGCCTTCATGACCGGCCCGGCTTTTTCGAGCTGGTTCTGTGCAATCAGTATCTTTATCAGGTTGAACTGTGCGGGGTCATAGCCCGGTTTCATTGCCAGGATGCGCTGGAACTCATCTTCGGCTTTTTTAGGCTCATCAAGTTCGACAAACAGCTTTCCCAGTTTGAGCCTGATCTCGACGGCATCTGGCTTCAGTCTCAAGGCCTCTTCAAAAAGATCCTTTGCAAACCGGGGTTGTTTTAACTTGATCTGGATGTCCCCGGACTTGTCATGAAGCTCCACCGAAGCGGGGGAGCCTTTAATGGCGGAGCGCAGGACCGCGTGGGCCTCGTTGAATCTGCCTTCGGCCACATGAAGCTCGGCAAGCATCAGGGCTATCTCCTCCCTGCGCGGATCGGCCGCCAAGACCGCATTCAGATCGGCTGCCGCCTGTTCTTTCTGTCCGAGGCCCAAGAAGGCGCGCGCCCGGAGCGCCCTGGCGGAAATGGTCTCCGCAGCCCCCGGCGGCGACCGCTCTATCACATGGCTTAGATTCTGTGCGGCGTCTTTGAGTTTACCCAAGTCAAGACATGCCCGTCCTTTGATTTCCCTTGCCGGCACGAAATCAGGCTTGATCTGAAGCACTACGTCGGCGTGCTTGAGCGCCTCCTCGGAATTTTTTTGTTGCTGGAAAATCCGGGCCAGCTTGATTCTTGCGGCATGATCAAAAGGATTCTGGTCCTTCAGATAGGACGACAGTATTTCAACGGCCGCCTGATAGCGTTTCTGCGCGACCAGTATCTGCGTAATGTTTTCGATGGCCGCATCCCGGAACTGCTGTGCCGCAAGGCAGTCCCTGTATATCGAAACCGCCAGTGGCAGATCGCCGGACTGCTGCGCCTGCCGTGCCTCTTCAAAAACGGTCCGGTCGCAAAACGCGGCGTATGCCATGTTGTTCAAAAAAACAGGAATAAAGGCAATCACACACGGGACCAGTATTTTTTTTGAAGATTGCCTGAAGATTGTTTGACCAAAATTCATCAATTGCTCCTGTTTATATTGTATGTATGTGTGCTTGCGTTTGCAAATCAAAGTCACTGCTTATGCTCTAAAAAACCAGCTCGGTATAGGCGTTTTTTGCAGGAGCGGCACCCGGCCCGGAATCTGCCACTTTCGTGTTTTCTATTGCCTGCGGCGTGGCGTGCAGCGGTTCGGGTGTGGTGGCATTACTTTCATCTTCATCTGCGGGGTAAACAACCGGAGTCATTTTCTTGACGCTCTTTGCGAGCAGGACCGGGCGCAGCCGGAGAACGGTTCCAACCTCTACAATATCCTTGTTTCCCAGAACATTCCTGTTCCAGTCAAAGATGTTTTTCCATTTGCGCGTTGTCCCGAAGTGTTTCATGGAAATCTTTTGAAGCGTGTCGCCAGGCATTACCTTGACTTGTGTTTCTTCAACTCCTCTTGCAGTTGCGGGGGCGGAATCAGTAGAAGCAATTGTATCGGCTGATGCCTTGATTTTCAGAAGCATTCCAACCGCCAGCAGATCACGGTTGCTGAGGTGGTTGCGGTTGAGCTTGAATATTTCCTGCCATCTGCGCGTGGTTCCATAGTATTTCATGGAAATTTTTTGAAGCGTGTCCCCGCGCTCGACCCTGATATCAAGTGTGTCGCCAGCCGTGGCGTTTGCGCCCGCGATAAATACAAGTGGCGCGGCAATCATCATGAAATACCGCATGGGTTTCATTTCAGTTTTCCTCCCTGGCAATAGAGCGCTTGATGCGGCCCGCAATCGCGGACTGGAGTTCCGCAACCTTTTTTTGAACAAAGCCGGTTTGATCGCTGTTTTTCAAGGCATTTAGAACCCTGATCGCCTCAGAATACGACTTGGCGGTTTCGTGGATATAGGCAAGATTTATTCGTGCCCTGTAAAACAGATCTGATTCTTTTTTGATCTCCAGGTATTTGGCTATTGCCGTGGTGTTGTTGCCGCTGGCTGTTTCCAGAAGCGCAATGTTGAACTTGATGCGCGCATCTGCCGGTGCATGCTGTTCGGCCATCCGCAGCACTTCAAGTGCTTCTTTAGCGTTTCCGCTCTTGTTTTTGACGTATGCCGTCAGAAGCGCAAAATCCGCGTTCTTGTAATCAAGGTTTTTTTGAAGGGCTGCGAGCGTTTTTGAAGCGTCTTCAAACTGGTCGATTGTAATGAGCAGTTTTGCATATAGCAGGTGCGCCCAAGTGCGGTCTGCATGTTTTATGCTATAGCGCGCCAGGAAGCTTCCAGCTTGTCCGACTTTGTTGTGCTTTAGCCACAGGGCGGTAATTGCCCGGGCTGCATCATCATGTGATGGATCAAGTTTCAGCGTGCGTTCATAATCGGCTTCGGCTTCTTTAAGCTGTCCGGCGAGCGCATTAGTGTCGCCAAGTTTATAATAAATGTTTTGTTGGCCCGGAAACAATTCAATACATCTTTTATATGCTGCTATAGCTTCTTCAAATCTGCCGGAGGCGGCATAAAAATCAGCGGATTTCTCGATTATTTCAAGAGACTTGGGAGCGAGAGTTAATGCGTATCTTAAAGCCTCTTCGGCTTTGGCGGGCTGGGCGTCTTTCATGTATTCAAGGGCAAGCGCCAGATGGATTTTTTCATTATCCGGCATCGAGCTGCCAAGCCGTATATAGTCGGTAATTGCAAGTTTGTGCTGCCCGGTTTCAGAGCACGCCTGCGCACGTCTTAGGCGTAAAACAGATACATCCGGCATTGCGTCAATGGCCTTGTCCAGCAATGCGATTGAGTCTGCATATTTTTTCTGGTCAAACAGCAGATACGCTTTTTCTGCTTTTACCGCCGCTGATCCGGCATCCAGTTTTTCAGCCGCCTGTAGTTCTTTTTCGGCTTCATTATATTCACCCAGTTTGCGCAGCGCTTCTGCAATTCGCAGCCTTGCATTGATGTTGAACGGATTTTCCTGCAACGATTTCCTTTGTTTGGAAATGGTTTCTGCATGTTCTTCTTGATCCTTGATCCTGGCATCATCGGTCGTATCCGCCAAACAAGGATCCGGTATGGCGGTCAACAGGCTCAATGCACAAATGGCAACCGTTGAAGTTTTCACATTATATTTATCGGAAGAATTAATTGTCACATAAATATTATGTGCTAATACAAAAACATCCGATGGAAACACAACTGACGCATGGGGCGGCGCAGCAAAAATATCTTGAGATCCTTCGCCGCGTGGAATGCCCCGAGCGCGACCGCCATCCACTTCACAAGCTTTATTCATATCCCGCAAAGTTCCAGGCATCGGTGCCTGAGCTGATTATCGAAGGCTTCAGCGGCCCGGGTGACATCGTGCTTGATCCGTTCGGCGGCGGCGGCACGGTATCCGTTTCGTGCAGATTGATGGGGCGCAGCTCCGTGCATTACGATCTGAGTCCGCTCGCCTGTCTCGTTACGCTTGCAAAGACAACATTCATCGAAGACCGCGAGGCTTCTTTTGTCAAATCCGAGTTCTCTGCCGCGGCCGAGCTTGCCGGGGCGTTTTTTCCTGCCGCGGCGCGCAACGCTTCGCTGGGCGCGCTGTTTGATGCCGAAGAGCGGCACATGATGGGCTCGTTTGTGGCCGAAGCCGCGGAAGGCGTCTGGCAATTGGCGCAGCGTCTCAAAGATGCCGGAAGCTCCGCCGCGCCGCTTGTGGCATGTCTGCTTGTCAGATTTCTGAAGCTTTGCGGGCGCCGGGATGCGGTCGAAAGGCGCGACCGTCCGGTACGCGCGCATCTTGAGTGGTTTATGTCCGAATATGCAAAATATGCCGCGGCCACAAACGCCGGCGGTCCGCCGCGGACCATTCATGCCGTCAGGTGCGCGTCCAATCATCAGCTCGAACTTGAGGACCGCACGGTGGCGCTGGTCGTTACTTCGCCGCCGTATTCGGGGGTCGATATCGAGTATTCTGAGATTCAGATCCAGCGCCGGGACATCGGCCGCTGTTACAGGTCGCTCGCGGGCGTTCGCGTTGCCAATCTTTTTTTTGAGGGTGCGCCCACAAAACGCGGGCTTTGTGACGGGGGCGTCCCGGGGGTGCGCAATTATCCTGAAAACGCGCGCCGGTCGCTTCTTGAGATGCAGCGGGTGATGATTCCGGGGGCGTTTGCCTTTGTCTATTGCGGGTTCAAGGATGATGCCGGACGTGACGGGTACGAGAAGCTTCTCGCCGGGACAGGATTTGAGCTTGTGGACCGCATCGGCGTCAGGCTTTCGGCTGACCGGGGTGCCTCTTCCCGCAGCCTTCATCATGGCCGCGACACGAATATGATGGGGCGCGACTGGCTTTTTATAGCAAGAAAAGTATAAAATTTTGATTGGAGCGGGTTAAGGGGTTCGAACCCTCGACCTCCACGTTGGCAACGTGGCGCTCTAGCCAACTGAGCTAAACCCGCGCACCAAGGCTTGCTTGATAACCGTTATCTTATACTTATCATGCCAGCGGCGGTCAAGAGAGGAGATCAAAATGGGCGTTTATACCGGAAAAGGCGATCATGGCGAAACAGACCTGCTCGGTGGCGAGCGGGTGCCCAAGGATCATCTTCGCGTCAGGACATATGGCACCGCGGACGAACTAAGTGCCTTCATCGGACTTGCGGCCTCCCCCAAGGCGGTGAAAGCCGATATCCGCCGGAAGCTTGTCCGGATCCAACGCGAACTTTTCACCCTGGGGGCGGAGCTTGCGATGCCAAAATCCATTTCCGGCGGCGGCGCCGGCGCCAGGATCAAACTTGTCGGCCAGGCCGAACTTGTCGCGCTGAAGATGGAACTGGAAACCTTTGAGCGGAAGGTGCCGCGTCTCACTAATTTCATCCTGCCGGGCGGCAGCCCTGCGGGGGCCGCGCTTGGCGTCGCGCGCGCCGTGTGCCGGCGGCTTGAGCGCGAGGCCGTGAAGCTGCACCGGCACGAGCCGTTGCGGCCCGAAGTGCTCAGATATCTCAACCTGCTCGGCGACTGGCTTTTTGTCTGTTCGCGCGTGGTCAATAAAAGCGATGATGTCACCGAGGAGGCGTGGAAGGGGTAGAGGAGCGCGAAGCGCGCGCTTCACGTGCAATTTTTTTTGCGAGTTTTTTCTCCAGCCTCTTTTGCATCTTGGCGGTACGGCGCTCAAGGCGCAATTTGCGGCGTTCTTCCTTCAGCAGCCGGCGCTTGAGGGTCTTGTCTTTGCGCTTGGCCTTCAGGGCCCGGAAAAAACCGATGATGTAGTCTTTTGCCGACCAGAGGCTTATCGCAAGCGAGATATAAATCAGTGCGACGCCTATCTCGAAAAGCGGCAGCGCGGGCAGTCCCGGGATGCCGTCTTTGAGGATGACCAGCGGGATGGCGACCATCTGGGTCGCGGTTTTGAGTTTTGCAGACGCCGACGCGGAGATGATAAGCCCCTCCGCGCTGGCAAGGGCACGGAGGCCGGTGATCGCGAGTTCGCGGCAGATGAGCAGAATCACGATCACGGGATGAATGCGTCCCAGCTCCTGCAGCATCACCAGCGTTGAAACGACCAGGAATTTGTCGGCCAGGGGGTCAAGCAGCTTGCCGTAAACCGTGATCACCTTGTGCGACCGGGCAATGTAGCCGTCAAAGTAATCTGTCAGGCTGGCGGCCACAAAAACGATCATGGCGACAAAATCCCAGGTTCTTGTTCTGGCGAACAGACAACCAACGATCACGGGCACCATGGCCATGCGTATCATCGTAAGGATGTTGGGCGTCGTGTTAAAGGTCAGCTCGTCATGTTTGGACCTTTTTGAGCTGTTTTCTTCCATATCAAGCGTCAGGTTAGTGGTCCGAAGGGTTGTTTGTCCATAGAATATTCGGGTATCATGATAGGATGAAGGCGTTTGTTCTTCTCATGGCAATGACGGTTGCGGCTTTTGCGTCCTTGGCGCCGGCTTCCTTGCAAACGGCTCCGGAGCTGCGTTCGCTCGTCAAGCCCGATGTCTACAAGCGCGCGCGTGACGACCGTGAAATCATGTCTGGTGCCCGCCTTGAAGACGCGCCCCGAGGAACCGATGCCAGGCGCTACCGCTACTACGTCATGACAACCGTTTCGGCGCCCCTGAAACTGACGCGCGATACGCTTACAAACTATGACCTTTATCCGCAAATGATCCCGTATGTTCACAAGGCCATGTACAGCCGGGAGCGCAAAAGCCTTCAGCTCGAGGGCGGGATCTGGAAGTTCAAGATGGCATCGACGGTTGAGTTCGAGGAAAAATCCCCGTGCTGGATCAGCTACCGGGTCACGGCGGGGCATTTCAAGGGGCTTGAGGGCGCCATGATTTTTGAAGACATCGCCGAGCGCGGAACGATGGTTTATTTTTCGGGGGAGGTGAGCGGATCGCACTGGCCTCCGAAGCTGATTCTCGAGCGCGGTGCGGAAATAGTTTTCGGATATACGGCGCGCAGGATGCGTTCGTATATTGAAGAACTGAAGGAAAAAACAATCAATGATCGTGAAAGGAAGCGCGATGAAAGAGGTGAAATCCCCCAGCCAAGAAGGAAGCTCTGAACGCCGCCGCGTACCGCGGCTCGGGCTCACGTCGGAGCAGTTCAGGCTTTCGGCCAACGGAAAGCTGTTTCCGGTGGCCGATATCTCATTCGAGGGAATGGCGCTCCGCGTGCTTGATCGCGCGGATCTGGTTCTTTTTCCGGTGGGCGCCAGATTCGACGGCATGCTCAATCTTCGGAGGGAAAAACATCACGTAAGCGCCCAGGTCAGGCATCTAGGCGCCGATCTTGTAGGTTGCAGGTTCGAGGCGCTTTCCGGGCCGGTGGAAGGCGCGATACGCAGGTTTCTTGATCCTGCCGCGCTCGGGCGGGAGCTGAGGCCGATTCCGGCGTCGGACGCCGTGGCGCTCTGGCTGCATGGACCGAGCGGCACCGATCTCATGCTCTGGCGGCATGCGGACGGGCAGTACTGGAAATTCCTGCTCATAGTTCTTGGAAGCTTTATCCAGTGGGAGGACGGCAGGGGGGGGGCGACCGGCAGGATCACCTCCGCCCGCGAGGAGAGCGAGGTGCGCGGCGTGATCCGCCTTGAGACCATGCTTCTTCAGACGGACGAAAAAACCGATCCGGGAAAAATCGCGCTTGCACGCAAAATCCTGACTGAAGCGCCGCTCATGGGTGAACTCAGGAAATGGTGCCTGAGGCAGCTTTAAAAATAGAAAAGGAAAATCAAAGACCGAGCTTTGTTTTCAGCCGTGCCAATGCCTCCTTGTGTTTTTTGGGTGCCATCTTTTTCACGTTCATCAGTTTCCACTGAGTTGAGGGAAGACGTTCGATCCACAAAGATAGGCTACAAATGTGCGCCGAACAGTATCCGTGATCCCTTCGGCGGCAAGAAGCAGACGAACGTCGTAAAGATCGCGAGGGTGCTGGCATCGACCGACAGTGAAAATTCCGTCTGGCAGCGTTTGACGAGCGGGCGTTCTTCGATGGCAAGCACGGCTCCGCGCAGTGTCGCGTTTGGTTCGATGCGGACGGGCTGATCAAAGGCGAGGACATCGAGTTTGGTTACATGCGTGGTGTATTTTTGCCGGACCTCTTGTGTCTTGAACTGCGGCATTTCAGTGTTGATCGTTTTGGCAATCCGGGTGAGCGCGGCGCCGATCTCGCGCAACGAAGTTTCGCGGTCTTGAAGGGGCAGGTAGCGACGGCCGCCACAAAAAACATCCGGCGCACGGCTGATACTGAAAGCCGGGCGGAGTCATATCCCGTGTGTCCGGTAATTCGTCCGATTTTATTCAAAAACAGCAATTCTGGCACTGGAACCAGCCATGACGGGACTGCCTGCGATTGTACTGGCATGTCATTCTGCCAAAAACCAAATTACGCGGCGCAATCAAGATTGTGGTGAGAAATCCGGGTTAGATCCTTCGCGCAGAGAGTGTATCAGAAAAACACCTTCAGCCATGCTTCGTAGCGTTGGCCGATTTGTTTTCCGCCGAACTCCGAGCCTTCTCTTCCTAGAAACAGGGTTGGCCAGAAGATCACCTCAAGATTGGTTATGGGCTTGTAGCTCAGGGGGGCGGCGAGGCTGAAACTCCCATCTTGTAAATTGATGATCGAGAACAATGAAGGCGAGAAATAAACCCAGTTGAACGGCTCCGGTTGAGTAACCTTCAGGTAGAGGTAGTCTTGCATCAAGACGGGTTTCTGGAAATTCGCCCTGACAATGGTTCCCATCTGTTGAATTACGCTCGACTGACCGTTGGCAAGGACGTTTCCCAGAAAGTTACGATAATCCCCGAACTCGTTTTCTGTCAGGCCCATCCCATTGTGGTAATACTCAACGATCGCCGTCGTATTGAGGGTATTCAAATACCGAAAACCCAAGAGATAAGAGCTTCCGGACTTCGTGTCAGTGCCCAGCGTGCCGTTGCTCACGAGGTTGCGTGTGGCGTTATCAAATGCACTGAATTCTCCATGAGCTTCAAGGTTCGCAAACAGATTTCTGGAAAAATCGAAACCAACCTGGCGAGCATTAACCTTGCTGGTATAGGCGAGAAGATCGAGGTCGGTATCCCACAGAAGAAAGTAGGTTTTGGCTGCCAAATCAGTATTATGAAATTCGCCAAAGTGATTCATGGTCGTCGTTGCCGGAACGGCGATCATCGAAAACGAAAATGTCTGTAGCGCCGAAGAGTCAAAACTTTTGGTGTATTCACCGGCAAGCGAGATGACGCCTGCCTGAGTCAACTCAGGGTTTTCAGGATCTTTCGGAGGGTTGATGTATCCCACAGGATTAAACGCATAGCCCTTACCCCAGTTGAAAGCCCGCTTTCCGCCGGTAATCGTAGAACTGAAAGTCGGGTTTACGCCACCGTACAGCTCAAACAGGTCAAACCTTGAGTCCCTGTCACTATAGACAGTGGCGTGGGTCTTCATATGAAAGGCGACCTGGTTTGTGGCGTAGTCCGCATTGAGGTACGGCTCAAGGCGGATTTGGGATAGCGTTGAAGATAGCTGCTGGGGATAAAACATTATCCGATAGATCGGCGAGTCCTGTCTGCTATGCAAAAGGGAGTATTTGACATCGAGATTGCCGCTCCATTCAAGTTTTGCGATGGGCTCTTCAGCACCCAGCGCCAATGTACTTATTAGCCAAATTGCGGCAAAGGCTCTTTTCAACGTAGTTCTCCGAGTCTGCTCATGTAGTTCAGGGTGAAAGCTTCATCCGGAACCTTCCGTGGTTTGACTTTCTGATAAATCATGAAAGATCGATACCCTTTATACAACGGGCTATAGGTCTCGATCATGGAAGGACGCACCAAACCGTTTCCAAAGTCCTTGTCCTTTTTGAATTCAAGCGTTTTAATCAGCATTCCGCTTGCCCCGTAGCACTCCACCTTTTTCAAATTTTTTTTGTCTTTTGACGCCCACATTTTGAGTTTGTCATAGGCCACCGTTTTGGTTTTTGCCTTGAGGTTGAGGACGTAATCCGTCGCAGTTGTCGATTCGATTACCGCATCATATTCGGCGCTGTATTCCAAGGTCATGATGTCCGCATTATTGAACACGCCTCCAACTACAGATTGAAGGCTTGTGATGCGTACGGGCCTATTCACGTTCGGGATAAAAAGCCACATGTTATCTCCCAGGCGGAGAGTCGAGCGCCCCTTTTCGCTGGCAGGCGACAGGTAGAGCATCGCAATTTTGTCTTTGCCCTTTTTCAGGGTAAAAAACGTGAATGTTTTTTGCTTCCCGTCCGGCTCTTCGTTGATCAACTGCCTATAAGTTTCGTAGGAATCGGGCATCAGATTCCGATCTATCGTTTTGAGCAGCTCGTTGGCATCTTCAGCGGCGTGAGAAAATGTGCTGAAAAGAATCGCTGTAATCACTGCTAAAAAGTCTGAAATACGTGATGTGTTCATACATGCCTCAACGCGTCGACTGGCTCCAGTTTGGACGCTTTATATGCGGGTTGTAGTGACCCGGTAATAGAAATAATTACCACGATCAAGATCGTGACGAAAACCTCGACCCAGGGGATACTTGGTGCCAAAAGAACCAGGATTGTGTGAAACATAAACGAAACCTTACCGAGTTTGAGGACGGTCAAGATACCTACACCAATAGCTGAACCGGCCAGCGCACTGACCAAGCCGAGGCAGATCCCCTCGGTCAGAAAAAGCAGCAGAATCTTTCGTGGCGCGGTTCCAAGCGCAGCAATGGTCCCGATTTCATTGATTCGCTCATAGACGGACATCATCATGATGTTCATGACGCTGATAAGAACGATGGCAATGAGAATCAACCGCACCATGATGATCAATAGATCAACCATCTTGGCAATATTAGAAAAGGGTGCGAGCTGATCCCATGAGTGGACCTCAAAAAAGTACGTAGCCCCTTCGGCTTGCATGCCAGCCAAGGCTTTCGTAACTTCCTTTTTTGCTTTATCGAGTTCTGAGAAATGATTTACCTTGATGGCAATTTCGGAGATATCGGTTTCATCCATGCGCAGGATGTTCTTGGCGTCATCAATATGGATGTAGCCGTCTTTACCTCCCGGCCCCATAACGCCTTCAATGACGCCCACTATCTTCAACGGCACACCGTTGACGGCTCCATCGCGGTTGGTGGCGATAATGACGATTTCGTCTCCCATCTTGAGAGAGAGGCCCTTGAATAGCACCTGCGGCAACACAATCTCACCTTTGCTGACAAAATGTTCCGCAGGCTTTGCACTCGTAATTCTTGCAGTCAGCCCGGAACAGGCTTTGCTTTCCCGCTCAGGATAGATGGCCGTGAGGCGGATGCCGGAAGTTTGCGCATAATTGCTTAACATTGCGCCGAACCGGATTCTCGGACTGAATGCGGCGATTTTCTTGTTTTCGTTCAAGACCTGCTCCGCCTTGGCTACGGCATCCGATTTGAGAAATACATTAAGAGGAAGGTTGTCGATCGATTCGACATATCCTTTGTGATGTATTTGCATATCAGAGAGGTTGGCGTTGGTAATGACCCCAATGACCGATTCCTTGAAGGAGGTGGCTAGTCCACCGAACACGATGACCAAAATAACACCGATTGCAATGAGCGAGCTGGTAAGCAAGGTGCGGCGCTTGTAACGTAGTAAATTCCGGACCGCAATTTTGATGATACCTGACATACGATCACCCTTGTCCTTTTTCGGTGACTTGGCGCTCTTTTAGGGCGCCGTCTTCGAGCGTGTAGATCACTTCCGCCTCTTGGACAATGCGGGGATCATGAGTGGCAAAAATAAAAGTCGTTCCAAACTCGTCTCGCATTTTGTGGAGGACTTTGATGACCTGAAACGCGCTGGCGCTGTCCAGATTCGCGGTCGGCTCGTCCGCCAAAACGATTTTAGGAGACGTGACGAGCGCCCGTGCAACGGCGACCCGTTGTTTCTGACCGCCAGAAAGTTGGTTGGGAAATTTATTTTTCTGATCGAGCATTCCAACCTTATCAAGAAGGGCCAGTACCCTTTTCGATCGTTCCTCCTTGGGTACGTCTTGAACCATGAAGAGCGGATATTCCACGTTTTCAAAGACGGTCAGGACCGGAAGCAAATTGAAGTTCTGAAAAACAAATCCAATATTCTCACCCCGGAACTTCGCTCTTTCGATCCGATTCAGACGGTTCACAACGGTCCCGGATATGGAAACGGTGCCCGTAGTCGGCTGATCCAGGCATCCCAGAAGATTCAGGAGAGTGCTTTTCCCGCTCCCTGATGGCCCGACAAAAGAAACGAACGAGGCTTCTCTAATTTCGAGTGACAGATCTTTTACTGCTGTGATTGCATGTTCTTCGGTTTGGTACACTTTTGTCACGGATTCGAGTTGAATAAGGCTCATGTTTTCTCCGATGTTTGGGCTATTGGCGCGGCGATCCAAAGCATGGGGGTGTGCCGCCGGTCTCGCCGTTGTCCATGATGGCCGCTTGGCCGCACTTGGACCAGAGCTGACTGGCTTGCAATTTGCGAACCTGCTCTGCGGTCAAAATCGTTCGTACTTTCAAAATGTGGTTAATCCGAAGTTGCAGCCGGTCTTTGTAAATCCGCGCAAGGTCGTCGGCAATGGTCCTGGCCTGCTTTTCATCCGCCTTTGGAGAGAAAAGTGATTGTTTAAGCGCAAGACCGAGATCACCCGTTTTTTTAGACAGCCTCCTCATCTCATCCTGGTGTTCGGAACGAATTGCCGCGAGTTTCTCCCCTTGTTCCTTGTTCAAATCAAGTTCACCATGCAGAATGTCTCTGCAATCTTTTTGGCCTGCGTGAAAGCCCATTCCCCGCCCTCCCCTGGGATTACGAGCTTCAGCGACCGAACAGAATCCGCAGACACTCAAAAATACAAGAAGTAGAGTTGCGCTGTTTTTCATATACATTACCTCCATTTAAAGACTTTCATATAGAGCAAACAGGTTATCGATGACTGGATCATCGCCTACGAGTTCCGAAACGGCGTATTCATCATTGGTGGCGGCAATCGTATGGAGCTTGTTGCTGCGGAGATTTTGCCATGATGCAATCGCAATGATGATTGCCGGAATCGAAAACGCCAGTGCGAGTTTTGTAAAACGCGCTCTGCGCGGGTGTTGAAGTTTACCAAAGGAGCTGTCGACTCTACTCCAAAGTTCATTGCTCCCGTTCCATTTTTGGAGAAGCTCTTTTTTCCATTCCTGAAAAACGGTTTTGTTTGTTACTTCTTCATCGCGCATAAAACCTCGCTATTGCTGACTTCGATCTTTTTAATGGCTCTCGAAAGCAGCGACTTGACCGTGCCCTCCGGGATGCCCATTATTTCGGCGATTTCCGAATGGGTCATGTCCTCGTAGTATTTCAGAAGCACCGCCATCCTTGATTTTCCGTCAAGCAATGACAATGCTTGTTTGATCTCCTGTACAACGGCTCCTTGGTGCGCAGTCGTTTCGGTCTCCCTCCATGAAGTCATTTGGCTTATCCATTTTTCAATTATCTTAAGAGATCGAAACCGATCCAAACACCGGTTAACAGCAACCTTGAATAGCCATCGTTTCATTTCAGCGTCACCAACCGGAAGGTGATCATGCCGCAGTAATTTCAAAAACGTCTCCTGGGTGATTTCCTCCGCTTCTTCCCGGTTGTGCAAATAGCTGTAAGTCAGGGCATAGATATCCCGGTGGTGCGCTTCAAAGATGCTTTTCAGTTTACCGTTTGAAATCATTGTCTCTTTCAATGATAGAACGTTTCACAGGCGCAAATCGTTGCATCGGCTCCTCATTATTATGATTACGTGATCCAGCCACGGCGAATTCGGTGACGGCAAGGCTAAAAACAACGCGAAGCAAAACATGACCAATACCGTTAGGTTAAGCCAGGAGGGGTGCTGACTGGCTTGGCCAAAACCCGCATGAAGGGCATCGGCCCCGTAGGTCAGCGGCAAGACATAGGACAATGGCTGGAGAACAGTGGGCAAGTCTGCATGTCTTTGGCAAGAATGCTCCAAAAGGCGATCCAGGATTTTATTGAGCCGGAATATCGCCAAAGGCCTTCTTTAATCCTTCAACCGCGATGGCATCAGTCATTACGTTCTTCTTTCGGCAGGAATACGGATATTCATTTTTTACTTTCCATTTCTTGTTGTTTTTCAGCCATTACCAATGCGCAGTTATCAATAAGGGCTCGGGTGACTTTTGTACGAGCTTGTGTCACGAGGCGTTGTACGGTGCCTCGCGAAACTTTCATCTTCTTGCCTGCCTCTTCCTGCGAAAGCCCCAGAAGGTCACAAAGGCGCATCGACTCAAGCTCATCCTTTGCGAGATAGATCATCTCAAGTTCGCTCATTGGGACTTGCGATGGTTTGAATGCATTTCCCCGATAAGGACACTGGCATTTACGAGGTTTTTTATAGGCGGGACTCATGTGTGCATATGCACATATCAAATTGTCGGATAAGATGTCAAAAAGTATGCAGTACGGGCGGAAGGTAATGATGTGACGGGATCAGATGCGCTATGCGCGGAAGACCCGGTCAAGGCGTTGTACTGGATGTGCCGATCTTTCGATGATAAGAAGTGTTTGAAGGAGTCAGGTATGAAGGTTGGTATTATCAGGTGTCAGCAGACTGAGGACATGTGTCCAGGGAATACGGATTTCAAAGTGGCTGCCACCGGGAAAATGGCATTCGAGCAGATTGGGCCGGTAGAAATAGTGGGATTTGTCAGTTGCGGTGGTTGCCCAGGCAAGCGAGCCGTTACGAGAGCAAAAATGATGGTAGATAGAGGTGCTGAGGCTATTGTTTTTGCTTCCTGTATTTCAAAAGGAAACCCAATTGGAGTACCATGCCCACATTTTGCGGTAATGCGTGAATCAGTTGCGAAAAAGATCGGTGAGCAGACAAAGATCATAGATTGGACTCACTGAGAGCGGTGTTTCTCAATACTTATTTTCCTCGGTGCGCACTCCCTCTCCGCTCTCAAAGGCCATCAAAGTCTCCACGTAAGTCCTGAAAAAAAGACTTTCTCCGTGTGAACCGAAGCGCGACTCGCTCAACTCCCTACACGCAGGTCATGAAAACGGCAGTCAACGCCGACGTGTTTTTTGGCGTTGACCCACCAGGTTCCAATGGAATCGCGCACATCAGGAATATTGATGTAGCGCGTGGTCAGTGTTATCCACTTGAGAATCCGCCATCAGGGCTCTTGTCCAGTCGGGCCTATGACAAGTTCACGAATGCAGACATGCTGCGGCTGTTCGTATGCAAAAACAACGGCATTTGCCACGTCCTCCGGCTTCAGCACCGACGGCATGGTCGTTTTCCACTTGCTGTAGGCATCCTTGATTTCGTTTGAAGTTGTGTGGCCGAGAAGGCCTGTTTCAACAACGCCGGGAGCGATGGTCATGCACCTGATGGCGTGTTTGGCGACCTCTTCCCTTAGGTTTTCAGTCAGCGCATGCACTCCGAATTTTGTTGCGCAATAAGCCGCGTGATTCGGAAAAGTCTTTCTTCCCGCGATGGAGCTGATATTGATGATCGTGCCTTTTTTTCTGGAAATCATTCCGGGCAGCACGCTTCGAATGCCGTTGAGCACCCCCATGACATTGACGTCCAGCATCTTCTGCCATTCGGAAGGGTTTTGGGTGTCAAGCTGGCCGAGCAGCATCACGCCAGCGTTGTTTACTATTGCGTCCGCCGGGCCGAATCTGGCTTCCGCGTCCCTGACTGCGGTATTGAACAATCCGGGATCGGCCACATCAACCCTTGCGCTGATTGAATCCGGCAGCCCCAGGGAGGCGGCCCGTCCGCTTCGGTCAATCAAAAGCAGGGAATAATTTTTTTTGGAAAATGCAATGGCTATTGCTTTTCCGATTCCGCCGCCGGCGCCGGTAATAATTATCAGTTCTTTGCTCATGTCAGCTCCTTTTTTGCCTGTTGAATATATGGAAAATGAGTGATGATTTGCAAGATGTTCTTTCACATGCCCGGACAATTTGTTGAAAAACCGGACAACGAAATCGATGTGAGCGTATTGATATGGGGAGGGCTTGCTGTTAAGGCCATGTTTAAAAGGAAATGACATTCATATGAAAATATTATTAGTGGCGGCCATTGCGGTTTTTTGTGAAAATGTTGTTGCGTCATCCTGGACGGTGACCGGCGTTGTCGAAAACCCTGAATCGGTGTTTTACGATGCCGCGGAGAATCTTATTTATGTGTCGAGCGTGGCGGGGGACGGACAGACGAAGGATGGAAAAGGGTGGATATCGGTTGTTTCGCCCGCTGGAAGGGTTGTATCCGCCAAATGGGTTGATGGTCTGAATGCTCCCAAGGGGTTGCGTTCCCACAAGGGTACGTTGTGGGTAACCGATATCGACGAGGTGGTTTCCATTGACATGAAGTCCGGGAAAATATCCGGCAGGTTGAAGATTGAGGGGGCGAAGTTCCTGAACGATCCGGCAATTGCGCCGGATGGGACGGTTTATGTGTCGGATTCACTGACAAGCACGATACATTCCATCAAAAACGGCAGGGCGTCGGTCCTGGCGAGCGGACCGGAACTCGAATCTCCGAACGGTCTTTGTTTCCGTCAGGGGCGTCTTTATGTCGCCGCCTGGGGGCTTACATCGGACTGGAATACAAAAGTGCCGGGACGTATTTATTACATTGATATTAAATCAAAAAAAATCACGCATATCACAAAAAAACCTCTTGGCAACCTTGACGGGCTGGAGTTCGACAAAAACAACAAATTCCTGGTTTCGGACTGGGTTGCCGGAAGGGTCTACAGCGTTGATGCCAAGGGGGTGTCAAAAGTAATACATGCCGGATCGCAGGGTATTGCCGACATCGGCTATGTTCCGTCACTTGATCTGCTGGTCATGCCAAACATGAAGGAAAGCAGGGTAGAGGCGGTGCGGGTGAAATGAGCGGGCGAATGTATTATATTCAGCAATAATGCGCCCTTGAAATAAAAAAATAACGCATTGCGCCAATCCATGGTATGGGTTGTCCCGACGAAAGGGTTCCGGACATGGAGAGATTTTTTCGAAATGCGCTGTTTTTATTTCTCATGCTTCCTGTTTCGCTTGTGATGGGCGCCAAGGATTCCTCCGAAAATCCCCCTTTTCTTTTTGATGGAAAGGACAATGGCATTCCGATTGCCGTTATTGATACAGGCATTGATTACAACCACGCAATGCTCGGTCCGGGTGTGTGGCGCAATGCAAATGAAGATGCCGGTCTAGACGGTAAAGATGCTGATCTTGACCGCAACGGTTACATCGCGGATGTGCATGGCTGGGATTATCAGGATAATGACAACCGTCCGTATGATTATATAAAGCCGAAGCAGTTGGTCCGCCGTCCGGTGTGTTCGGTATTTGACCGCGATCCTTCAAATGCCATGAGATGCTTCGGGGATTATGCAAGGTTCGGTACTGGTTTGTTTGTTGATCTCCTGCTGCCCGGTTCGGCCGGCCATGGGACGCATGTTTCAGGGATAGCGTTGCGGAAGAGCGGCGGGAACGGCGCGATTGTTCCGCTCCGGGTGGATTTCACGAATCCGGACAGATTCAAGGCGATAATGATGGCCGTGAAGTATGCGGCAAAAATGAAAATACGCATCGTCAACATGAGCTTTGGTGCTAACCCGGAAAAACTCGGTTCCGGCGAGCAGGCGTTCATCCAGAAGCTCAAGGAGCTCATGCTCCGGCACCGCGAGATCCTGTTTGTTGTTTCCGCCGGCAATGAGAATGTCGATATCACCAATGAACCCGTGAAGCCGGCTCCGGCTTCATTCAGGATTCCAAACTCAATAGTTGTCGGGGCCACCGACCAGAATGGCGAGCTTGCGGTATTTTCAAATACCGGCGCCGGTCATGTTGACGTTTATGCCCCTGGCGTTGACATCGAAAGCGCCTGGCCCGGTGGCAGGACAAAGCTTGCAAGCGGCACCTCGATGAGCGCCCCGTTTGTAGCCGGCGTTGCGGCGGGCCTTCTCAATGTTGACCCGCAAATGTCCACACAAAAGCTCAAAGAGCTTGTGCTGGGTGCGGCTTCCGGCAGGGAGCTTCTTTTTATCAAGCATTTTGCGACGCGGGATGGTTTTCCGGCCGGGACAAAATACAAATTCAATGCACGTGTCATGACCGGCGGGTGACAAAAAAACGGCCCCGCTAGAGCGAGGCCGTTTTCGTTGAAAACTATTCTTCAACTACGGATACTACCAGTTGCGCTTGTTGGCGAAGGTCTCTTTGAGGTTCTTCGGAAAGCTCCAGCGCGGCTTCTTTGAGGCCGCACGTGCCTTGCGCATGACTTCCTCACCCGTGAAGGGGTTGCGGCCCATGCCGGCCTTGCGCGCAGGTACTTCTTTGCGGACAAGGGCGCCGATAACCGGGAAACGAACGCGCTCGCCGCTGGCTGCCGCTCTCGCGCCCTGTACGAACGCGTTCTCGATAACCTGCTTGAGCTCCGAGCGCTTGATCCTGATCGTGCCTTTGCGTGTTGCTTCGGCTGACTTCAGGACGCCCTCGTGTATCGTGTTGATGAATGAGTATTTTTTCTTAGCCATTTTTATTTCTCCTGTGCTTATTTTTGTAAAAGCTATTGCGGTGGCTTGCAAGAAAAAAATTATTATTTTACCTGAAAAAAGCGTGAAAAAATATTTTGCGCCACCCGGAGCCTGTATGCTGCGTTTGACCGGATGTCGTCGATCGGCGAAATTTCACTTGACAGAATAGCAAGACATTCGGCGAGTGTGCCGCCGTTTTTGAGCACTTGTTCGGTTTTTTCACAACGGAGCGGTACCGGGGCGACGCTGCCGAAGGCGATGCGTGCGTCCGCGATGCGCCCCCCTTCGCGGCGCAGAAGTCCCGCAAAGCAGATTTTTGAAATGGCCTGCGCCTTGCGTGTGCCCACTTTTTTATATAGCTGCACGCATTTCCGCCTGTCGGCGCGGGGTATATGAAACGCACGGATCATTTCATTCGGGACAAGAAGGGTTTTTTTGTAGCCCGCATGAAAGAACCGGTAGGGTATTCTGCGGTTGTTTTGCCGCGACAGCAGCTCGATTTCAGCGTCATACACCAGAAGGGCCGGGGGGGCGTCCGCCGCGGGCGAGGCGTTGGCGACATTGCCGCCGATGGTGGCGCGGTTTTGGATCGCGATTGCGCCAACGGAGCGGGCGGCCTCATGCAGCAGCGGAAGCTCGCGCATGAGGTCCGGGTGCGCGGCGATATCCGAAAAAGTCGCTCCGGCTCCGACTGTAATATAATTTGGCGTGACGCGGATGTCCCGCAGCTCCGGTATTGAGTGGATGTCCAGAAAACTTTTGTGTTGAAGAGTGCCGGATTCGAGAAGCACCATGAGGTCCGTGCCACCCGCGAAAATGCGGATGCCGCCATCCGTATCAAGGAGTTCAAGGGCTTCGCCCAGGGAGCGGGGCGCGGTCATCGAATAATCATGCAGGAATGATTTCATCGCGTGGCTCCTTTTGCGGCAATTGCATTTTTCGCCGATTCGAATATCCTCATGTATCCGGTGCAGCGGCAGAGATTGCCCGCAAGTGCTTCGCGTATCTGCGCCTCTGAAGGGTTGGGATTGTGATCGAGCAGGGCCACCACCGCCATGATCATGCCCGGCGTGCACGCGCCGCACTGTGCGCCGCCGTGCTGCAAAAAAGCTTCCTGCACGCGGTGAAGGCCGCCCGCGGAAACCCCCTCGATGGTCAAAATATCCGCCCCCTCGCACTGGAGGGCCGGTACGAGGCAGCTGTTGACCAGTCTGCCGTTCATTATAATGGAACAGGCCCCGCACTCGCCTTCGCCGCAGCCTTCCTTGGTGCCGGTAAGGCGCGCGTCTTCGCGGAGAAGATCCAGAAGGCGTGACATCGGATGCGCGTCGAAAGTCATGCGTTTGCCGTTCAGGGTCATCGTGATCTTCATTTGCCGCCTTCCTTCGAATCCTCAAGCGCCTTCATCAGGTGCTCCGGCTGCATGGGGATCGAGCGGATGTCCGCGCCCGTCGCATGCATCACGGCATTGAGGATCGCGGGTGCCGGGCCGTCCATCGGAAGCTCGCCCAGGCCCTTTGCACCGCCCGGGCCGTGGGCATACGGGTCTTCTTCAAAAAATACGCGGATTGGAGGCGCGTCGGCTGCGGTCGGGATTATATAGTTTGTAAAACGGTTGTTGATCATATGACCGTTTTTCCACAAAACCTCTTCGCAAAGCGCATGCCCGATGCCCTGGAGCACTCCTCCCTGCACCTGCCCCTCGGCAAGGACGGGGTTTACAACTTTGCCGACCTCCTGCAGGGCGACAAAGTCCTCGACACGCGTCTCATATGTTACTGTGTCAATGCTGACGTCGGCGACATAAACGGCCCAGCTGTAGGTGCCATAGGCATCTCCGCGGTAAGTCTTGTCGTCCCAATCCATGTGTTCCGGCTTTTTGTACTGACTCAGGGATTTCAAGTGGCCGGATTTTTTAATGTACAGGGCGCAGGCTTCGGAAAATTGCGAGGCGGTGTATCCTTCCCGCAGAAGGCCGCTGCCGAGGAGGGTTTGTTTTATTCCGAGAGCCGCGTTTTCCACAAGTTTGCCGACGATCATGGTGGTGCGTGAGGCCACGGTGGGGCCGCTGTTTGGCACTATTGAAGTGTCCGGCTGCGCCACCTCGATCATGGAGAAGGGGAGACCGAGCGCACCTGCGGCTATCTGGGTGAAAACCGTATTCGCCCCTTGTCCCATCTCCGTGCTTGAGGCAAGCACGCGCACTCTGCCGTCCGGAGCCGCCTCAACTGCCGCAATCGAGGAAAGGAATGTTTCGCCGGAGCCGGTAAAGCCGCCGCCGTGCATGAAACAGGAAAAGCCGATTCCGCGTTTGACGGGCGAGGCGGGATTTCCGGCGTCGAAGCGACGGCGTTTGCAGTGGTAGTCTGCTTCCTTGAGGGCGCGTTCCAACAGGCCCTCCATGTCAACATTGTCCCGGACGAGCTGTCCGGTTGCCATTGCCTGTCCTTTTTTTATGAAGTTCCGACGGCGCAGTTCGTCCGGTTGCATCCCGATTTTGGCTGCGATGCGGTCCATCTGGCGTTCCATGGCAAAAAAACTCTGCGGAGCGCCGAATCCCCGGAACGCCCCGTGCGGCGGATAATTGGTGGCCACGGCCCGGGCGCGGATGCGGACGTCCGGACAGAAGTATGGCCCTGCCGCGTGGATTGCGCCTCTCGACAGCACCACCGGCGACATCGTTACATACGCCCCACCGTCCAGAATGAATTCAATATCCATCGCCAGAATCCTTCCGTCCCTGGTAACGGCGGTGCGATGACGGGTGAGCGAAGGATGGCGCTTGGTGGTGGCCGCCATGTCTTCGCCGCGCGAATAGATCATTTTCACATGCCGGCCGCTCTTGCGCGCCAGGAGCGCGGCGTGACAGGCAAGCATCGAGGGATAATCCTCCTTGCCGCCAAAAGCACCGCCGGTCACCGTCTGCACGACGCGGATCATGTCGTCAGGAAGCGAGAACATTTTTGCCAGCGATTTGTGGACGTAGTAGGGGCATTGCATCGAGCCCCAGACAGTAACGCTTGCGCCATCCGCACGCGCGACCATCCCGTTTGGTTCGATATACATCTGCTCCTGCGCGCCGGTGCGGTATTCGCCTTCGACAATTATAATGTCAGATGAGGTAAATATTTTTTCCACATCGCCCTTTTCGATCGTGAAAGACTTGAAGACATTGTCCGCGCCCCAGACCACGCGGCGCCGGGAAAGTGAATCTTCGATCGTGAGCACCGGATCGCCCTGTTCGATATCAAGTTTGACGAGCGGAAGCGCTTTTTGCAGAAGCTGTTTGTCGGGGTGGGCCAGAAGGAGCACCGCCTCATCGGCGTGGTTGATGCGGCGCTCGACAAGACATGGCTGGTCGTCGGTGATGTGCGCGATAAAATTGTGTCCCGCCGGAATATCCTCGGCCGTGATGATCGTGAATTCGTCCCACGGCACGCCGGGCTGGAGCGTGAAGCCCTTCAGGGTTCCGCATGGAGCCGGTGTGCGCACGGTGGCGCCGTGGATCACGCCCGGAAAATCGATGTCATCGATGAACTTTGCCTCGCCAGTGAGCTTGGGTATGCATTCCACGCGCTGGAGTGATGAGCCTGCTGTCATAATCTGGCAAGTTACTTTTTGAAGCCGGGCGCGTCAAATGATAAATCTTGCGATTTTACCGGTCATGCAAGAACGGGAAGCAATTATGGCTATAATTATTTCGGCATGCGTACGCTACAGCTAACGGTGCTGTAGAAATCTATTCCACAGCCAATGTCTTTTGACTGGAAAAAACCGGCCCTGAATCCGCTGTCTTTGAAGAGAACCAATTTAGCAAGTTCACAGCCATCTCCGTCGCCCGTCATGTAAAGCCTGCCCCCCTTGAGATCAAACCCGACGTTATCTTCGAGCGTTAGCATGGGTGAACGCTGATTTTTTTTCTGACCGGAAACCTTGAAGCTGTCCTCGACAAGCTCCATGTTCCTGCCGGGAAAACCACTTATTGCGAAAGAAACCGTGTGGCGCTGGCCGTCTTTGAATTTTTTGGCACTAGTGCATTTGAACAGGGTTATATTTTCTGCCGCAAGCAACGAACTGCAGGCAAATAAAGAGATCCCGACAACAATAAAATAGCTTTTCATATTTTTTTACCTCTTGCTGGTTCTCTATATCGGACCGCCGCACCATGTCAACGCTTGCACAAAAAATTTGCAAAATGCAAAAATTTGTTATACGGTGCGTTAAACGGATCGGGATGGCGATCAGAAATGGAGAAGAAGGCATGAAAATTTCAATATTGGCAATATTTATTGCGGG
>Ga0208375_1000308_pt1 | contig 77063 bp, 94 predicted proteins | sample RifOxyD1_FD_184038 | JGI IMG/M metagenome (GOLD analysis project Ga0208375, IMG submission 184038) | Soil microbial communities from Rifle, Colorado - Rifle Oxygen_injection D1 (SPAdes) | ecosystem: Environmental > Terrestrial > Deep subsurface > Rock core/Sediment | place: Rifle, Colorado... | reverse complement strand
TATCCAAGATGAAAGTTTTAAATAATTTTTATGCTTCTTTTCAATGTGAGGAAAACAGGTTATTTTGTCTTAACATTAACAATAGCAATTCTTTTAATTGTCACTTTCTTTTTCTTTTCAGGCAATAAAATGGAAATAAAAAGCCCTGCATTCAAAAACAACGGGAAAATTCCAAGCAAATACACCTGCGATTCCGAAAATGCAAGTCCTCCTTTGGAATTTTCAAATGTTCCCAAGGATGCGAAATCACTGGTTTTGATAATGGACGATCCCGACGCGCCTTCCGGGATGTGGGTTCACTGGGTTGTTTTTAACATTCCTCCCAAAACAAGTTTAATTTCCGAGAATGAAGAACCCAATGGAATTCAGGGCATGACGAGTTTTGGAAGTGAGGGTTATGGTGGTCCGTGCCCTCCTGACGGGGAGCACAGGTATTTTTTCAAGATTTATGCGCTTGGCAAAATCCTTGATTTAAGCGAAGGCGCGACAAAGAAAGAAATTGAACTGGCTATGAAAGGGCATATAATTGAACAGGCAGAGATGGTTGGAAGGTATGAGAAAGTTTAGATGATTGAATTTTTTAAGCATAAAAGGTAATTTACTTGCTAAAAATTACTCATTAAAAATCATAAATCTCATTTATATATTAAAACAAAATCTAATTCTCAATGTTCAAAGATTTAAGAGGAGAGATTAATAAGATAATTAAAATTTTTAATATCTCCATTGGAGAATGGATAATGACAATTATTTTTTTAATAGGCATTTAGGGATTGTAAAATAAAAATGACCCCGGAGGGATTTGAACCCCCGACACCTGGATGTCTCTCTTATCCAACTCCAAAAGGATTTTCGTCGAGGTGTTTGAAAATCCCTCTTTCCTTATGGGGTGACTTGTCAGGGGGACTTTGTCCCCATACGATAAGAGTCCAGTGCTCTGCCAGGCTGAGCTACGGAGCCGTTATATTCTCTTATGAAAATCAATCTTTTAAAATTTTAGATTGGTTTTTAAATCATAAAATCCGCATATGATTATGGGTCTTTTGGTGAAAAAGAGGAGCGGAGCGTGGCTTCTTACGGGAATGGCGAAGCTCTCTTTCGTGACTTTTCTCGTTGCATTGTCGCTGTCATTTGTTGATACAATATGGGCGGTTTACATTGAAAGTTTCCTTCATAATCCTTCTCTCGTCGGTTTTTTCTCTGGATTCCTGTCACTTGTCTCATTCATCTCTTTTTTTGTTCTCGTTCCATTAATTGAAAGAAAAAACAAGGCGGTTCTTTACTCGTACGCCCTGCTTCTTACGTTTGTGGTTTATGTTCTTATTTCCCTGAATAAAGGGCTTGTTCCTTTTGTAATGCTTATGATTGCCATGGTGGTTTTGTATTCTCTCAGGTCTACCAGCTTCGGAATAATCGTCAAGGACAAATCCAAGAAAAAATATCTTTCAAGAAACGAAGGATTAATATATACTTTTACAAATATCTCATGGGTCATAGGACCCCTGATTGCCGGTATTGTCGCCGCAAATTTTGGCATTCCAATAATATTCCTTATGTCCGCAGGGGTGATGCTTCTTGGGTTCTTTTTTTTCAGAAGAGCAAAGTTTTCCGACAACAACATCATGAAAGAAACGGAAGACAATGTCCTGGAAAATTTCTTCAATTTTTTCAAAAATAAAAACAGGACAATTATTTACTTTATTTCGGCGGGAGTGACTTTGTGGTGGTCTTTGATTTACATTTATATTCCTTTGATGATGTATGACAGCGGCATGAACGAAATGTGGATAGGTGTGTTCCTGTTTTTCACGGCGCTTCCGCTGATACTTCTTGAGTACCCATTTTCAAATTTCGCCGGAAGATACGGCACAAGAGTGCTGTTCCAGATAGGATATTTTATCGTGGCGATGGTTGCATTCATATCCTTCTTTTTGAACAGCCTGGTTCTGATATTGGTTTTGCTTGTCGTAGGGAGCATAGGAATTGCGATGCTTGAACCCACGACTGAGGCGTATTTCTTTGATGTTTTAAAGACAAAAAAAGACGAGAACAGGTATTACGGGCCTTACAATACTGCGATTGAAACGGGGCTGATATTCGGAAAGATTCCGGCGGCTGTTTTGCTTTTGTTTTTGCCTATGAAGTACATTTTCATACTTTACGGGCTTTTCATGCTCTCGCTTTTTGTTCTTGCAACGAAATCAAAGAATGTTATTGAAAACAGAAAAATATCATAGAAATATTTAAATAACGAGCCTGTTACAAATTTGACATACACATTTCTGTATCTTATGAAGGCAGGGAAGTAGTTGTTAAAAATTTAGATGATGGTACTAAGCATGGACAAGAATTTCTTGATGGACTTTCTCCTGATTTTGCGGCTTATGTTGAGGGTTTAATAATAGTGTATAGGGTGCACATGGAATCATTTTTTGCAAGGGGAAAAATTCCAGAAGGAAATCTGGAAGTAACTCTGATAACAGAGGAAAATTGATTATCCCTCTAAATTAGGAATTGTTTTAGCGGTATTCTCTCCATGTATACTCGCATTTTTGGTTTGTGCACCTGAAGAATTTTGTCTCTGCCTCGTCTCCTGCGCGTGTCTGGATTGTCCAAAAATAAGCCTCGTTGTTTTTGCATTTTTTACAAGTGGCGGCAGTCACGGGAAGAGTCTGGTTCCCCTTGTCTTTTTTTATCACAGCAACTTCCTTTTTTTCGCTTATTTTTTCGGTGGCGTTAATCTTTACCTTTTCCTTTGTGGAATAATTGCATCTCGGGCATCCGAAGTTTTTCGTTTTTTGCACGAGGACCGCTCCGCATTTAGGGCAGAATTTCATCTTATTTGTTGCTTAGATAATCTTGATTTAAAAGCTTTCTTGTATATATGGCTTTGTTCAGAAATTCAGAATTTTTATTGACTTATTAAACAAAAGGCTCACTGCGTTCGCTTATTGGTAAAATCTTGGTATGTTCAGTGTTTCGCGAAGCGTATGCGTAATCGCTTATTGGTAAAATCTTGGTATGTTCAGTGTTTCGCGAAGCGTATGCGTAATCGCTTATTGGTATAATCTGTTAATACAAAAACGTTGTTTTCTATTAATTAATCTTTTCATCAGTTGTGAGCCAAAATAAGGCGAACCAATTTTAAACAGAAACTACTTGTTAAACAAAGCCTGTACCTGTCATGTTTTAGTTCGCTGTGCAGAATCCCCTTTCGGAAACCGGCTTGCTGTTCTCAAAGAATATCAATTTTACCCATCCAAGATAAGGAACAACCTTTAATGACGCTTTTCCCACAATCTGGCTTTCAGAAATCTCTTTTTCAACGCTTAACTGCCCGTTATTGTTGTCCCCTTTTGTTGAAAAAATCAGGCTTTTGTCCTCCTCTTTGATTGAAACTATTCTGTGGATTATCGGATTTCCGGAATCCCTATTGAATATTATAATATCCCCCACGTTAAGATTTTTAGGTTTTGCTCCCGTTACAAAAAGTATGTCTCCTTTGTTAAAGCCGTTTTTCATCTTGAACTCGCGGAATTCCGTTTTGTTTATTGCAAAACCGGAATATTTTTCCTCATGCATCTGCCACCACCCGTCAAAATCGGACAAAATGTTTCCATCGTGATACATACTGCACGATTCCACAATTGCAAGTGGAAGCGCCGTTCCCGTAAGCAGGCTTAGAAAAGGGAAAAAGATGAACTTTATGAAAACAAATAAGAAAACTATTGAGAATAGCCATCCTTTTAGCGAGTCGTCCTTCCATACCATAAACCAGAACTTTCTCCATGCCTCTTTTAGTTTCATAAAATGAAAAAGCGAAAAGGATTTTTAAAGTGATTTGTTGCGTCAGTCCTGTTTAGAAAATACTTATTTTTGATTGTTGAAAAATGCTCACTTCGTTCGCATAGCGAGGACACCAAGGTTTCCTTCGCTTAACCTTTCCTTTAAATGTTAGTACAAGACAAGTTGGTTTTTAGTTAGTTAATTCTTTCATTAATTGCGAAGCCGAGAGGCGAGACATTTCAAAAAGAAACTGCTTGTTAAAACAAATCCTGTTATATCCTGAAAAAGATACAAATGTTTTTAAATTATAATGGACAAAAAGTTCCATGTCAAAAGAAGAGATGAAAAGGGCAGTGATTGCGGGCGCGACTTCTGCAATAAGCTACATGGAAAAAAACAAGAACGCTTCGGGCGAGGAAGCCATGAAGCATGTTACAAGGGAAATGGGTGGAATCCTTAGGAACATTGAAGACAGGGATTAATTCTTGAAAATTTATGCATCTAATATTTTGAAAGTTTTTTCTCAGATTCTTTTATTGGCAAAATGAGTGGAAATGCTGTTTCATCTTTTTGATGATTTAGTTTATTCGATGCAAAGCACAAAATAGAAATATTTATAAATATACATTATTCTGTGTATACTAAAGAGTGTATATTTTATACACTTCCTTTCACCTGATAAAATGACACATGATATATTTGACAACAGGATTTTGTGCGGGAAATGCAATAATGAAATGCATAAGGCGAACATTCTGAAAGACGGATTTTTGCTCAGGGCCATGATGTGCAAAAAATGCAACGAAAAAATTCTGCATCCTCTGGACATTGAAAATTACAACAAATTCATCAATCTAAAGAACAAGCATTTCAGCGTGAAAATGAGGCTCGTGGGAAACAGCTATGCCGTGTCAATTCCAAAAGAGATTGTTTCTTTCATGGACGGGCAGAAAAAAACCTTCAATGAATTTGACAAGATGGTGAACCTTTGCTTCGAGGAAATGGGAAGGCTCTCGCTGAATTTTGGGAATGAAGGAGACAAAAAAAGCGCAAGAATAATAAAGGCAAAAGAAATAAGGGTTGTGAAGAACAACAAGCCGGTGTTTCATTCAAGGCAATTTTATGACTCGGCGCATCCTGAGAGGAATCAAAGCAAAATATACAAAAGCAGGGAGGAAAAATGACTGAAAAAATAATTGATTTGGCTGGGAGAATATCGAAATTAAAAAGAAAAAATTTGGTGTTTTGTGTTTCATGCAATGAACCTATAGAAGGACTGACAAGAGACAATATAGAAAATTATCTTTTTCTTATTGATGGTGTATTTCCGGCACACCCTGCGTGTTATAGAGGAAATGTTGAACAAACAATGGAGTTAGCAGGTAAATTAGACAGAAATAGGGGTGATTACTAAAATGGCGGAAAAAAAAGTACAGCTTAAGGTAATGGAGGCGTTGCAGGACGATGTCCATAAAGGAATTGCAAGAATGGATTACGAGGTTATGAAGGACATCGGAATAAGAAGGGGGGACGTGATTATGATAAAAGGCGGAAGGGAAACCGTCGCGATTGCGGACAGGGCGTATCCTGCGGATGTTGGAGAGGGAATAATAAGGATTGACGGAATTATAAGAAGGAATGCGAAGGCGGGAATAGGAGATGTTGTTTCAATTTCAAAGACGGAAATGAAGGAAGCCAAAAAAATCATGATAGCCCCCGCGCAGAAAAATGTTATGGTGCAGGGAGACCCCGACAATCTTAAAAGAGGATTGCTTGGAAGAGCCGTAACAAAAGGAGACGTTGTTGTTCTCGGAGGCGTCCAGAGAAGAAAGGAATTGATGTCCGAGGAGTTTGGGGAACTGAATGACATATTCGGGGACTTTTTTGGCATGGGCATAGGAAATCTTGGAGGCGCGATTGCGCAGATAAAATTCCTTGTCGTAAGCTCCTCGCCAAACCAGCCCGTGATAATAACCGAGAACACGGAGGTTACTCTGAATCCAAAGGCAGTGGAAATAACCGACGAGAAAATTCCCGAGATTAACTATGAAGACATCGGAGGATTGAGGGAAGAAATAAAAAAAATAAGGGAAATGGTTGAGATTCCCCTGAAGCATCCGGAGATTTTTGACAAGCTTGGAATAAAGGCGCCAAAAGGAGTTCTTCTTTATGGCCCTCCTGGAACTGGAAAAACGCTTTTGGCGAAAGCGGTTGCAAATGAATCCGACGCGAATTTCATACTTCTTAACGGGCCTGAAATCATGTCAAAATATTACGGGGAATCCGAGAAAAAAATAAGGGACATTTTTGACGAGGCGGAGAAAACGGCGCCGACAATAGTTTTCATAGACGAAATTGACGCAATCGCTCCGAAGAGGGAGGAAACCATGGGCGAAGTTGAAAGGCGTGTTGTTTCGCAGATTCTGACGATGATGGACGGGATGAAGTCAAGAGGAAAGGTAATTGTTATCGGAGCCACAAACAGGGTAAATTCGCTTGACCCTGCGTTGAGAAGACCCGGGAGATTTGACAGGGAAATTGCAATCAATGTTCCCGACAAGGAGGGGAGAATTTCCATTCTTAAAATCCACACGAGGGGAATGCCTCTTGCAAAAGATGTCAACCTGAAAGAGATTGCGGACGTCACCCACGGATTCGTTGGGGCGGACTTGGAGGCTTTGACAAAGGAAGCTGCAATGAATGTCCTTAGAAAATATCTTCCCGAGATGAATCTTGACAAGGAAGAGCAGATTCCTATTGAGATTCTTGAGAAGCTTATTGTAAAAAAAAGTGATTTCACGGATGCCCTGAGAAATGTCCGTCCCTCGGCAATGCGCGAGGTTCTTGTTGAAACGCCTAACGTGGATTGGGGTGATGTCGGAGGAATTGACAGTGTAAAGCAGGAGCTTAGGGAAGTGATAGAATGGCCTATGAATCATGCAGAGAGTTTTGAGAGAATGGGAATAAAACCTCCAAAAGGGGTCCTTCTTTATGGACCTCCGGGAACGGGAAAAACGCTTCTCGCAAAGGCTGCTGCAAAAGAGTCTGGGGCGAATTTCATACAGGTGAAGGGCCCAAGTCTTCTGAGCATGTGGGTCGGAAAATCAGAAGAGGGCATGAGAAAGATTTTTGAGAGAGCCAGACAAGTTGCGCCGTGCATAGTTTTCTTTGATGAAATTGACGCTCTTGCAGGAAGGAGAGGGGCGGACGCAGGAACAAGAGTCACTGAAAGAGTTTTGAATCAGCTTTTGGCAGAGATGGATGGATTGGAAGACTTGAAAAATGTCATGATTATAGGAGCCACAAACAGGCCTGATATGCTTGACCCTGCGCTTTTGAGGCCGGGAAGATTTGATAAGATACTTTTAGTCAATGCGCCTGAAGAAGAGGGAAGACTGCAGGTTTTGAAGATTCACACGAAAAAAATGCCTATTACAAAAGATGTTAGCCTGAGTGATTTAGCCAAAAAAACACAGGGATACACTGGTGCTGATTTGGAGGCTTTGACAAGAGAGGCTGCAATGCTTTCTTTGAGAGAAGACATGGAATCAAAGCAGGTAAAGAAAAAGCATTTTGAGGAAGCCTTGAAAAAGATAAAGCCAAGTGTAAGCAAGCCGACAATAGAAGTTTACAAGAAGATAGAGGATAATTTCCTTAAATCCACAAAGGCGGCACTTCCAACAGGAAATAGCTATCTAGGGTAAATATCACTATTTTGAAGTAGTTACATATTAGAAAGATTTATAAATATTCTTTTTGTGGTGTCTTTATGGAAAAAAATGTTGAAGATTCTTTGAAACAAACTTTAGCTAAAGGTTCGGACCTTTCAAAGAGACTCTGCCTTTGTATGTATTCTCCTAACGGGATAAGATTAACGGAAGGGTTAGGCGAGCCTTACTGGTTTAACAGAAGTGAAAATCCTAAAGCTTATGATTTATTGGTTAGGGCTTATGAAGTACCAAATATAAACGGGCTTCCAAGGCTTAGCCACGGAGTTTGCCCAAATCATAAGCCTTTTTTAGGAAGAGAATGCAATGAGTTATTTGAGTGTGGGTATAATCATAAACAGGGTTAGAAGATTTAATTATCTCGTCGTTACAATAACATTGTTTCCCTCGACAATCATTGTGTGCTCTGACTGGGCGACGTTTTTTCTTGAAGACTCGACAAGAGAGGGATAAGAGTATATGTTCCCGTTTTCTTCAAGCTGTTTCATTCCTATCATCGCTTTTGCTCCAAGATGCTTTACAATCCATCTCGAGCAGAAAGGAAGTGTTTTGTATTCTTTTTTTATGAACTGAAGAACTTCCCTCGCTGTCTGGCTTCTTACGTTCTTTTCCTCCGAGATAATGTAAATTCCGGAGGGCTTTCCGTCATAAACTTTTCCGTTTCCTGAAGTTGCGAAAGGCTCTATCGCATACAGCCCGTTTTTTATTTTTTCGTTGTCTCCGTTGTCAAAATTGGGTATCGAGATTCCTGCATGCAAAGCCCAGTGTTCCACACTGTGCCCGAAGAGGTTTATTATCGGCGAGAATCCATATGAAGAGATTTTTTCATTTATCGCTTTTCCCACTTCCCTTATTTTTACGCTTTCCCTTATTGTTTTAATCGCGCTTTCAAGGGAATCCTCCGATGCTTTTATCAGCTTCCTGTTTTCTTCGCTGTTTTCAAAATCAATTGAAAAAGCCGAGTCCGCAATCCATCCGTCCACATGAACGCCAAAATCAATTTTCAGCAGTCCCTTTGCCGTTTCTTTGTCGTCATGGCTTGGGGTGTAATGGGCGGCAATTTCATTTATGCTCAGGCAAGTTGGAAATGCCGGCTTGCCTCCCAATTCAGCCATTTTCTCTTCCATTTTGTCCGCGATTTCAACCAATAGAACTCCTTTCTTTGCTATTTTTTTTGCATAATCCCTTACCTGAGAGAGAATTTTTCCCGCCTCGAGGATTTTTTGTTTGTTAAGTTTCATTTTTTAAGGAGAAAAAATCGGTTTTTAAGTTTGTTTGTAAATCTATCAAATGCTTTTTTCCCTCAGCCTCCGGTTCTTTGGAATGAAATTGCTTATTTTTTCCTCCGATGCCTTTCCCGTCCCGAGAAAGTCATCATTGTACTTCATAATCAGAAAATCCTTTTTTCCCGACTTTATATTCAATTCACGCCCCTTCATCCATTCTTCAGCCTGTGCTTCACTTGATATCTCAAAGATATTTTTTGCGATTTGGCTTCCGAGAATCTGCGAACCCTCGATGCTCAGCCTTAATTTTCCCGTGGATTCGTCAATTTTTGCAAGGTATATTCCTATTCTTTCCACCACCGTAATTTCCTCTATTTTTTTTATCATGTCTATGGAGAAATTTCCCGTGAAAAGAAAAAGCTTTTCCCTGCCTTTTGTGAAAATCTCGCCTGGAATTGATAACACTCCGAACTGTTCATTTAATCCTTTCAGGATTTCTTTTTTCCCTTTTTCATTAAGAATCTTCAAGGGAATAAATTTTTCATTCATTTTTTCCCTTTAATCCCGTTAAGTTGGAAGAAGACTGAATTTTCTTTCCCAATCTGTCAACTATTTTTATTCCATATTCTCTGCAGATTTTTGCCTCTGGAATCTCTGAAGAGAACCTGTCTCCACCCTTCGCAAAAATTATTTCATTCCCTTTGTATTTTTTAGCCAAAACTTTTATTGATTCACAAACGCTTTTGTCCTTATCTATTGAAACAAAGACTTCATCGATATGTTTCAATGCTTCCAGGATTTTCTTTCTTTCATTTTGCGGCATGAATGCCTTTCCTTTTTTTAGATTGCATTGAAAATCATTGTTTAATATTATTATAAGCTTGTCCCCAAGCTTTTTTGAGAGCTCCATGCATTCAATATGCCCCACGTGCAATGGGTCAAAATATCCCGAATTTATCACTATTTTCATTTTCTTCTTCTGAATTTAATCATTATAAATTTAATCAAATAATAAACTGCAACAATCACCGCAAAAATAATCAGTCCCGCAAAAGAGTATGCAAAAAAGACAATCATCACAAAAAGCGCCCCCAAATCCTTTGCAAGAATCATTTGAACATACCAAAAAATTGTGGACGCAAGGAGAATAAACCCTGCCAATATCAGCATTATCCTCGGGATTAATGAAATTTTTCTCATCCTGTTTTCCTTAGTTTAGCAATTCTTTTAATTTTATTAAAGTATCTTCCGGATTTTTAACTTCAACTGCCTCTATTAGTTTCTTTACGGCATGGTCGTTTCCGCCTTCCTGTAAATTATCTCCAAAGTAAATCATTTCTTTGAAATCATGATTAAACATTTCTTTTATTTTTTTTACTCCGAATGCTTTTGTAAAACCTTTTCTTGTAAAATCAATAGTTGTAGTCCCTCCGATTTTCATTTCAAATTCCGGAAGCTTTTTGCTAAAGAATTCTTCTATGAACTTTTCTCTTTTTTTTCTGTCTGGGTCAAAGTTGTATTTAAGCTCCTTATTTGCTTTCCTCCCAAGAATTGAAAATACAACCATGCTTCCCCTGTCTTCTATTTGATCATAAGTGTCCGGTGTTATTTTATACTTTCTTATGAAGTCGCTTATTGTATTTACAAGTTTTCTTTTTTCGTCTTCGGAAAGGTCATTTGAATAAATTTTTATTATCCCTTCATCAGCAACTTTGTAGCATTCCATCCCTCCAAGCGAGTAAACATAAATCTCTTTGTCGTTTTTTTCTTTATATTTTTTGACGAACTGGTTATGGAGATGAGTGAATGTTCCGTTCCCCATAGTCACAAAAAGATATTTTTTTTGGAGTTTTTTTATAACGTTCAGTATTTCGTCTGTTACTTCTGTATCTGTGTATGCAAGTGTCCCATCAATATCACATATAATTACTTTTTTCTTAGTCATCCTATTTTCCTCAGTTTTGCTATGAAAAAACCCTCGGTGTTGTTGTCTTGGGGGTATATTCTCACGCATTTTTTTACTTCTTTTAAATAAGATTTCCCCTGCCATTCCAAAACTCCCGGATTTGCCTTTAGTTCTTTTGGGAGCAAAGGCTTTTCAACTTTTATATTCTTAAAATTATTTAATATACAATCTACGACTTCCTCGTTTTCCTCCGGAGTGTGGGTGCATGTTGAGTAAATTATCTCGCCGTTTTTTTTCAGGATTTCCACGGCTCCCGCAAGAAGATTTTTTTGTATCACCGACAGGCTGTAAATTCTGTTTGCGTTCCACATCTTTGCAGTCATAGTGGATGTTCTTATCGTTCCTTCTCCGGAACACGGGGCGTCAATAAGTATTTTGTCTGCTTGGAATCCTATCCTCCTCATTCTTTTGCACAAAACATCCCCGTAGTTTTTTGTCATTATCACATTTGAGGCTCCGCAGCGCTCAAGATTTGAAGCGAGTATTTTTATTCTTTCAAGTTTCACGTCGTTTGCTATTAAAACTCCAAGGTTGTTCATCATGGCTGAGATTTGGGTTGTCTTGCTTCCGGGAGAGGCGCATAAGTCAACCACCGATTCGTTTTTCGCGGGGTTTAGTGCCATAACAGGGAGCATGCTTGAAATGTCCTGAACATAATAGTATCCGAGAAGATGCTCCAGGCTTCTTCCAAGTTCTCCGGGTTCCAAGTCTATTATTTTGCCTTGCTTCGCTCGATTATTCCCTCCCAAAAGTTCACTTCGTTCGCCCCCATCTTTATTTGCATTAACTAACTTATGGAAATTTTTTACAACGTTGCCTTTATAATTATCATCATTATCCTCTTTGTTTTTACCGGCAATTTTCCCTTCAACAATCATCACCTCAGGGAATTTTCTGAAAGGCTGCTTTAAAACCCAGGATTTTTTTTCAAGCCTTTTTTTGAGCTCATTTACGGATATTTTCAGGGTGTTTGCGCGGATTGATTTCATCAACGGTTTTTCCAGAAATAAGATATACTCTTCAAAACCTTTTTTCCCGAGAAGGGATTCCATTCTTTCTGCAAAAGCAGGTTTTAGCTCAATTTTGTGCTTCATTATTATGGTTCGCGAAAAAACTTTAACTAATTTTCCAATAAAGCCCAAAAAATGTTTATAAAGTTATTTTATTTAAGCAATAAATGGCTTATCAGGTTTGGATTTATACGTTAGCAAGCGCTTTTCTTTTGAGCCTCATAGCGCTTATAGGAATAATTCTGGTTCCTTTTAAGTTTGAGAAATTGAAAAAAACCCTTATTTACTTTGTGAGTTTTTCGGCGGGAGCGCTGTTTGGAGGGGCTTTTTTTCATTTGCTTCCGGAAATAGTCAGGGAAAAGGGCGGACTGAATTTTTTTGTTTCGTCCTTGGTAATTGGCGGAATAGTCTTGTTTTTTATCCTTGAAAAAGTTGTTCATTGGCACCATAACATTATAGAATACGAAAAAGAGCATACTCATCCTCTGGCAATAATGAGCCTTATTGGGGGGGGTTTTCATAATCTTTTGGATGGCTTGGTTCTGGGAGCTAGTTTTTTGGTAAGCATTCCGGTGGGCATTGCAATTACAATGGCAATTTTATTCCACGCAATTCCAAAAGAGTTGGGATGGTTTGGCGTATTGGTGCACGGCGGGTTCTCAAAATCAAAAGCCCTTCTTTTCAATTACCTATCTTCGATGTTTATAATAATAGGGGCGGTGACTTCCCTGATAGCAAGCAGTTATGTTGAAAACATCCAGTTTTTCATAATTCCCGTTTCTGCAGGAGGATTCATTTATCTTGCAGGTAGCGACTTGATTCCTGAACTTCATAAGGAAAAAGGATTGGGAAAATCATTTCTCCAGTTTTTATCCATCCTTGCGGGAGTTTTGGTTATGGCGGCTTTGCTGTTTTTGGAGTAGAACTACGGAGATGTTAGTTTAAAGTCACTATTTTTAATAAAAAACTAACTGATAATTGGATTGTACTCTTCATCATTAACTTAACACAGAAATATTCTTGAGCAGATTAAAATATATATTATTAAAAATTAAAAATCCCCGAGCTTTGTCTGTTTTTTCCCTTCGATGACTTCTTCTATACTGACTTTAAACACCTGAAATATGTTTTCCACTGCGGGAAGAATCTGGTGCTCAAGATAATACTCAATGTCATATTCCCCTTTCTCGTCAGGCAGCTTTACCCTGTCTCTTATGAGCTTTTTCTTCTCTTTGGATTCGGCTATAAAATACTCAACAAGATTTCCCTGACTTATCGGAATCTTGGCTTCGTGCATTTTTCTTGCGGCAATCACATGCGGCGAGATTGCCTTGTATTCCTCAAGCGGCTTTTTTAGCTGGGTTTTTATTATCAAATCCTTTTTTTCTATTTCCCTCTTTTTTATTTTTATTATTATTTCTTTTACGTATTTCAGCGCTTTTTCCCCGTTTCCATCCTCCAAAACCTGCTTTATGACTGTATTTTGGACTTTTCTTGCAAGCGCGCACCAGTCCCTTCTTACTGTTTCGAATCCGCGGATTTTTATCCTTTTGTCCTTGTCTATTAAAGCGTATTTTTTCTTTGCCCCCAGATTGCCCGAGCGTTTTGTCACCCACAACCCTCTGGAAAAAAATCCTTCAAGTTCAAGTTCCATTATTCCCGGAAGCTTTGAATTAAGATTGTCAAGGAACTCAACGGTTTGCTTTTCCGTTTTTCCGCTGAGGAGAAAAGCAATGCTATCCGTGTCGGAATAAATTGTTTTGTAACCTCCCTTATCAATGTTTTTTATTGCATCATGTATGGACTTTTTTGCAAATCCCGCGGTTGCGGCTGCGGCTTCCCTGCAATAGTACCTCGCCCCGAAGAATCCCTGGTAACCATAGGATGCATTTGCAAGAAGTTTATACGCATTGCTTCTTGCTTTTTTTATCGCGTCATCTGCGCTCGAGGAGGTTTTTAATTCCTGCTTGTATTTTTTCCTTTTTTCTATTATTTCCTTAAGCATTTCAGGAAAAAACCCCTCTTTCTTGCTGAAGTAAAGATTTTCCCCGTTTGTTTCAACATGATGTGTGTTCTTTCCCTGAATTTTATTAAGATTCTTCCCCACAAAAGTGGATTTTGAAAGATTATAAGTCACAATAACGCTTCCGTAACTGCTTGTAAAATCAAAAACCGCTATGTTTTCGTATATTCCGGGAATAGGCTCGAAAACAAAAGCCCCTTCATATTTTTCCATGTATCTTCTCTCCGCTATTTCCCCGTGTGTCGGCTTTTTCTCCGGGATTTCCCCGAACTTGTCAAGATTGTGAAGGATGTATGATTCCACATTTTTTGACATGCCGTTCCTTGAAACTTCAAAAATAGGCTCCTGCATTACCCTTGAGAATCCAATGATATCGTACCAAACTTTTTCAAACAGCCTGAAGACAAGCGCAGAATCATGGAGATTGTATTCAAAATACTTTTCCCAATTCTCGTCGGAGATTTTTGAAGAGTGCTGGAAAACAAAATCTTTCTTTCCCTCCCCAAGAAATTCATTTGAAACCTCATTCAATGAAAGGGTTTCCGACTGCATGTACTGAGAATACGCCGTTCTTATGAACTTCAGGATATCCAGATGGACTATTCCTTTTATTTTCCCCGTCATGCTTCCTGCAAATCCTCCCCTGGAAAACTTTGGAGAGGAATCGTCAAGTCCCAGAGGAATTTTTATTTCAAGCTTGTCCGCGCGCGCCTTGATGTACGGAAGGTCAAAGCCGTCCGAGAAATACCCCACAAGAAAATCAGGAGAGATTTTTTTCACATACTCCGCAAATTTTTTCAACATTTCCTCCTCATTTTTCACGTATTCAACGGGAATTTTGTGCTCCATTTTTTTTGCCGGTTTTTTCCATGTTATGACTTTTTTAAATTCTTCAGATACAAAAGAAATCATCAAAATCTCGCCTTTTCCAATTTCCAATTCATCGGTTTCAATGTCGTAGGCGAGAACTTTTGGAGCGAACTTTTTTTCATCAATCTCTTTGAACTCCTTGAGGTTTATGCATAAGTCAACGTCAAGAACTGAGTCAATTCCGCCGAATTCCTGGGAATTGCTCAAAACTTCGCCTTCAATCTCATACCAGTGCATGGGAACCATTTTTTTTTCGATTATGTAATGAGTTATGAATCCCAAATCGTAGCCCCTTCTTTTCTCAATCTCTTCAAAACCGAGCTTGTCCGCAATGTCATGCAGGTCCTTGTAGTTTGTGGCGAAAATTTTCAGGGCTTTTACGGGTTTTCCTAGGAAATTCTTTTTGTGAATCTCGACTTTCTCGACTATAGTGTTCCGCCCCTTTATGTCGAGCTTTATTTTCTCGATTTTTTCAATCAGATTTTTTGTTTTTCTCTCGCTTAATCCGTTTTTAAGAATTGCCCAAAAATAAACATCGCAGGAGTCAATAATGCAAATTCTTTTGCCTTGCGGGTTTCTTCCTATTACCCTTGCAAAATTTTTGCCTTCAAAATCAAAATAGTCATAATCTATCGGAATGAATTCTGTTTTCATCATTATGGAAATAGTTTTTAATTATTTAAATCTTCTAATCGCAAGTTTTATATACCACTAATTGAGGGTTAATTTATGGGAAGAATAAATTATGACGTTGATAAAGATACTCACGAAACAGGTGGGAGAAGAGGCATGGCTTTAGCAGATGCTATTCTCAAAAGAGCAGGAGGTTTTGAAGCATATTTTTTACAAGCTGAGACACCCCTTGATGCAAGAAAAAAAAGAAAATCAGGAAGAAGACCAAGACCTGTTGATTATGAAAATGATTTAAATGCGTTGGAAATCATTGCAAGAGTTGCCTTGATGCCTTTTGCTCCTCAGGAAAGAGGTGAAAGAATTTACATAAAAGAGATAAAAGAAAGGCTTTCAGAGCTTATGCATATGGGATATCCTGTCTTGAAAGGCTTTAGAAACATGTCCAGGGGTGCCGCTTGGAGCTATCTCGAAGATATCCAGAAAGAGATGGATTGTTTGCTTGGAGAAAAACTTCCCAAAGCTTATGCTGAAATACAATCACGAAATCAGCGCTGGAGCGGAGAAGCGTATTAATCCATATAACAAATAATCTTTTATATTTCCATAACATCTATTTTTATGGGACTAAGCATAAGCGAGATAATTCCAAGAAGAGAACTTGAGATTTCAGAATTAAATGGGAAAATTGTATGCGTTGACGCATTCAACACGCTGTATCAGTTTCTTTCGACAATAAAACAGCCGGACGGAACCCCTCTTATGGATTCGAAAAAAAGAATTACTTCCCACCTGTCGGGAATTTTTTACAGGAATACAAACTTGCTTTCGGAGGGGATGAAGCTTGTTTATGTCTTTGACGGCATTCCTCCCGAGCAGAAAAGGAAAACGCACATTTCAAGGAAAGAGTCGAGAGATGTTGCAAAGGAAAGATACGAGAAAGCAAAAGACGAAGAAGATATAGGGATGATGAAGCGCTATGGTTCGCAACTGATAAGGCTGAACGACGAGATGATTAACGAAAGCAAGGAACTTTTGGAAGCAATGGGAATTGCCGTCGTTCAGGCTCCTGGAGAGGGAGAGGCGGAGGCGGCATATCTTGCAAGAATAAAAAAGGAAATTTACGCCTCTGCGAGCCAGGACTACGATTCCCTTCTTTTTGGAGCGCCGAAACTTGTAAGAAATCTTACTTTATCAAGAAGAAGAAAAACTTACTCCGGATGGGTTGAGATAAAACCAGAGATGATTGAACTGGAAAAAGTCCTAAACCTTCTGGAGATAAACCTTGACCAGCTTATCTGTTTGGGGATTCTCGTCGGTACGGATTATAATCCCCGAGGGATCCCTGGAATAGGGCAGAAAAAAGCCCTTCAGATAGTGAAGAAATTCAAGCAGCCCGTTTTGATTTTCAAGGGCGTTGAGGAGCAGATTCTCAGCTTGCCTGAAAGCGAGAGGTTTGACTGGAAGGAAATCTTTGAATTGTTCCACAAACCGGATGTCAAAAGCGAGGATTTCAGGTTTCCAAAAATAAACGAGGAAAAAATAAAGAAAATTCTTGTTGAAGAGCATGATTTTTCATTGGAGAGAGTGGAAAAGCAACTTGAGAAATTGAAGGGTATAAAGGAAAAGCAGGAACAGAAAGGGCTAGGGAACTGGGTTTGAGGACTTATCAGTTTCTTCCTTCTTTTTCAGCCCACCATTTTTCATATCTTTCTTTTCTTTTGCTTGCTGTTTCTTTAATTTTTCAACAGCCTCTTTATCTCTTTTGGAATTTTCTTTTAATGCTTCTTTATATTGTCTCTTTTGGAATTTTCTTTTAATGCTTCTTCATATTGTCTGTTATACTGATTGTCTCTTCTGGCGTTTTCTTTTAGCGCTTCTTTATATTCCTTGTCGTACTGACTAATCTCTTTATCTCTTCTTTCTTCTAACTCTTTTTTATAATTGTCTTTTGGGATTGTCTGTTTGTAATCCCTATCAGAAGAATAATCTCTGGAATAATCACTACCTATATCTTTTTTTTTGATCCACATAAATCCGCCAATTATTCCTATTATTAAGCCTATAATGAAAACAAATCCCTGCTCGTAAACTAAGTCTGTGAAGCTTATCACAACAAGCGTCAGCCCCGTAAAAAACAAAACGCTTCCAAATCCATATTTTACCCCGAAGAAGATTATTCCCCCGAGCAAAATGAAAGGCATTATCATATACAACAGGTCGCTTGACAATCCTATGTTGAAGAAAAGGGATTCATAATCGAAACCATAGTAGTTTATTCCGTAAACTGCAAGAAATGAAATTGAGAATGCGAGAATCCCGGAAATTGCCTTATTGCCTCTGAAGAACTTTGAGAAGACAAAATTAAGAAATGCGAAAAATATTATCAAAAGAAAGCCAAGAACCACCGCCGATGGGTCAAGGCTGTTGAGAACATCGCTGAATGATGTGGGAACTCCATAAGACGCGGCGCTTGAAAAATTCATTGAAAATATTCCGAATATCGCAGTAATAAGACTTAATACCAATCCTCTTTCTTTCATATTTAAAACAAGAGATAGCATTTTATAAAGTTTTATCTTGTTTTTTGCTGTTAAGAAATGCAGCTCGTTTCACTCGCAGATTGCATAAAAATTAAATAATTTTTTCATTAAATTAGCAGCAATATTGATTGTGAATGAATGCGATTGTTCTGTGCCAATAATTCCAGTAACCTGAAAAATAATTTATTACTTTAATTCATATAAAACCCAACAAATAAAAACCTTTTTTCTTTCCTGTTGTTATGGGCAAAAAACCATCGGGAATTGACATTATGGGAAATATTGCAATTTTAAAATTTCCAAGAGAATCAAAGGCAAATGAAAAGAAAAAAATAGCCGAAAAAATCCTTAGGCAGTATAAGTCTGTAAGGACAGTTCTTGAGAAAACCTCGCGATTTAAAGGACGTTTGAGAAAGCAGAAAACGAGGTGGATTCTTGGTGTTAAGACAAAAGAAGCTCTTTACAGGGAAAACGGATGCATTTTCAGGTTTAATGTGGATTCAACATACTTCTCCCCTAGGTTAAGCAGCGAGAGGGCGGAAATCTCCGGAAAAATAAAAAGAAACGAGAACGTGCTTGTGATGTTTTCGGGTATAAATCCTTATGGAATTGTCATTGCAAGAAATTCGCCTGCGGGGAAAGTTACAAGCATCGAGATTAATAGAGAAGCGGGCAGGTATGCGAAGCTTAATTCTAAGCTGAATAAAGTTGAGGATAAGGTTCAGGTGATTCAGGGAGGTGTTAAGAGATTAGCCGCTTATTCACATTCGCAGATTGGTAAGAATTATGTTGATAAAAAAACAAATCAGATGGTTAACATCAAGAATCAAAGAAATAGGCGAGTGTTAGCGAGCCGATTAAACTTGCAGGAAATCCCAAAAAAATACGACGTGATTGTTATGCCCCGTCCCCAGTTGAAGGAAAGTTTTCTTAAAGAGGCTTTTTTCTTAAGCAAAAAAGGGACAAGGATTTTTTACTATGATTTTGCAAAGGATGACGAGATTGATTCTGTTAGGGAAAGAATTCTTGATGAAGCAAAAAAATCAAAAAAGAAAATTAAAATCCTTAATTTCAAAAAAGCGGGTGAAATTGCGCCTTACAAATTCAGGGTAAGGGTTGACTTGAAGATTTTATAGTTAGTGGAGAGTGCTTTTTTTCATAGGTTCTTGATGAGAAAATACATATAAGTTTGTGGCTTCTAAACTTTCATTTCTTTCATTTAATAATCTTCTCCAATATACAATCACACCTAAAGCAGGATTTTCATATTTCATTCCGTAACCGTCTCTTACAGCGCCTAATCCAAGAAGTTGTTCTTCTGTGGATATTTGAGGCAATTTAACCACTCTGGAAGATTTGCTTGTTTTTTCCAAACTTTTTGAGCTCATTTTTGATTTAATATTTTATGATTAGTCATGATGGCTTGGAGTTCCGACAAAAATCCTTTCGTAAACCCCACCTTTAATTTTTTTAAAAACAACTATCGCGTATGTTTTAGAATCCTGATATGCTCTATCACCTAAGACATTTATTATTCTTGCTCCTAATTTTAAAAGGTCTCTTGCCGTTGCTGTTCTGGGAACTTTTTCCATGCTTTCTTCTGAGGATTTTTCAAGGTTCATTTTAAAATGGGCGTTTTTTTGTTGGCTCCCTTTGGTCTTCTTTGAATTCAGGAGGTTTTCTTAGAGGATATATCTCCTTTCCTGTTGGACTTCCGGAACTTTCTAGATTGGGTTGTGAAACTACTCCTTTATAGGAAAGGTAATAAGTGCCATCACTTCCTCTTCTCCATCCTGCAGTTACCCCATTAATTCCGTCTTCATAAAAGAAAATATCTCCTTTTTTTATTGCTCCTAACCCAAGAAGTTCTTTTTCGGTAGCCGTTTCAGGCAGTTTAATATCTTCTAATCTCATTTTAATTAAGATAATCTGTTGTTTTGTATAAAAGCTTTGCTACCATCCCAAATACTCCTGCTGCCATTGATAAAATAAGAAGATTACCCATAACCTTGCTTTCATTTTCAGGCGGGTAGTTTATGATGTCTTTTGATTCTCTTTCGCTGTTTTCAGGAAATCCCGCGATATTGCCCAATGTTTTTGCCATTTTTAATTTTACTTACTTAACCACAAATGTGGGGCAGAGGTATTTAAAACATTAGTTATTCTATCGCTTATTCCCATTATTTTTCCTTTATTTTCATCCAAATACAATTTTATTTCTCGTCCAAGAGCATCTTCTCTTTTAATGAAAATGTTTTCTGGATCAAAATTGCAACTGTAATCCATCTGAGTTCCCTGAGGTTCACATTTTATTTTTACAGGACCTATTCCATAGGGAGTTACAAACCTTTTTTGCTCTCCATTTTCTATTGAAACAATTGCATAAGGATGCTCGCGCACGTTTTCAGGAGTTAATTTGAAAATCTTGTATTCCCTTCCATCAGGCAATTTTTCCTGGATTACCAATTCTATAGTTCCCACATAATCTCTTCCCTTTAATCTCATTGAAGAATGGTCATTGTCGCCACACGCGCCCAAATACAGGGCTCCTGCTGTTATCAATGCGCCCACACCCAATTTTCTCATCAAGTTTTTCATTTTTTATTTTACTTCCTTTTCATCACCAATATTATGATTGCTAAGATAGAATTCATAAATGCCCAAACTTTATAAATCTTTCTGTTTGTAGTTACTTTAAAGTAGTTTAAATTAAATCCTTTTTTCAGCGTTTATTGCGGTAGGCGCCTCGCCCCCGTGCCATGTGAATCTCGGGCGTATCTTCACGGGGTAAATCCTCTCCGAGTTGTCGTCGAGTATTATCGCAGAGCCTCTTATATCTGGGAGTTCGTCCATGTATTTTTTTATGTTTTCGATAAGATAACTTTGCATTATCTGGTTCAGGGCTTCCAGGTCCTGCTGGCTTGTGACTCTGTGAGAGATTACAATGTCCGACTGAGTCATCACGTCCCTGTGAATCTGCCCAGGCTGCTGCGTTGCAAGAACAACTGAAACTCCCGGCTGCCTTCCTTCCCTTAGCAACTGCACGAGCGCGTCTGTTGCGGCTGTTTTTTCGTTCAAAGGAAGAAACTCATGGGCTTCGTCGATAAAAATCCATACGAGTGGGCTTTCCTTTTTTTCAGAGGATGCAGAAAAATCAAAACCGCCCGAAACCGACTTTACTTCCTCTTTTTTTCTTGCATTCATTCTTTGGTTGAAGATTTTTCTTGAGACAAGGCTTATCACGAGCGCGCGGACGTTGAAGCTCCCTATCGAATTGTAAACACTCAAGTCCAAAACGCTTGTTTTTCCTCCCGAAACCAACTCCTCTATTCTTGTGGATTCCTCCGCCTTCTCCGAGAAAATTCCCCACGTTTCCGCGGCTTCAAACAATCCTGCGGCGGCGCTTTTTGTTTCAACGGAGGATTTTCCGTCATCTTCAATATTTTTTATTAAATCTCTTATTGTAAATCTGCCCTCTTTTTTCAAGCGGCTTGTTATTCTTTCAATCAAGACAGATACGGGATGAATCATGTCCAATCCGAAAGTTATAATCCAATCTTCCGCCTCTAATTCAGTGACATCTAGGGCAAAAGGCTCGTCAACGGGAATTCTTTTTTCAACGTAGGACTGGTAATGCCCGAAAGGCACGAAAATTTTTACAGGCAGCGTTTTTGGCTTCAGCCCCCACTCGTAAAGCAAGTCCTTGTCTTTTTCATTCTGGAACTTCATCGTCCAATAAATTCCCATGGTGTCAAAAAACAAAGAGGCGATGTTTTGGCTTGTTTCCTTTTCCAGATTTGAGAGCTCCTCCGCTATCACGCCGAGGGTGTATGATTTTCCGGAGCCTCTTTTTCCAGCGACGAGAACCACGTGGCTTCTTGAAATGTCCATTAAAATCCTGTTGCTCAGGGAATCATACTGCCCCATTTTTACATAGCTTTTTCCAAGGAAAACAAACCCCCTTTCCCCGAACAGCTTCTTGTCCGACTTGTTTCTTCCGAGCTGAATATCATAAGACATAATAGGGAATAGAGAGAGATGTTTTAATAGTTTATTATTGTAATTTTGTCTGATAAGAGTTTCTGTTTAAAATTGGTTCGCCTTATCTCGGCTTCACAATTGATGAAAAAATAACTAGGTTTGGATTAAAATTGTTATTAATATACGAACGACGGAGGAGTGAGCCATTTTTTTTAACAAACCAAATCAATTTGGAATTTTTTTAACAAAGCCATATTGCTGTTCTCAAATCTCCCTCAAATACTCAACCTCTTCTTCATTGAGTTTTATTTCTTTCTGGACTTCCGGCTTTTTCAGGATTTTCACAACCATGGGGAATTCCCTCTCGGCTCTTTTTTTCCCTATGTGAACATATCTTGCGTATTTTTCTGCGATTGCTTTTTTTCTGATGATTTTTTGATTATTTATCCATATTTTAAGAATCCTGTCGGGTTTTTGGTAGCTTGTGAATCCCTGGGGAACCCGCGAGGGATTTTTTGAGGAAGATATTCCATAACTAAGAAATATGTTTTCATAAACCAAAAATCTCCAGTATTGCTGCTTGTATATTCTTCCCTTGAAAACGTCCGCCTTGCTCAGCAAATCGAAAGCCCTTTCCAATTCCTTTCCATGATATTCCAAGGGAATGTTCTTTTCAATCCACAGCATCACTTCGTCAATTCCCATGTTTAGCGAATCAAAAATCCCGAGAATTTCGTTGCTTGGCTTTCCTTTGAATACACTTCTTAGCGCGTTGAATATGTCTCCTTCCTTGTTCCTTTCATCCAAAACGGGAGAGGTTTCGAGGCTTTTCAGGGAGGCTTCCCTTTGCAAGTCGTTTATTGCAGCCCTCAAGTCACCGCGGGACTTTATTGAGATTTCTGTAAGGATATTATTGTTAAGGAATTTATTTTCTTTTCTTAAAATTTCTATGAGAACATCCTTTATGACTTTGTAGTTTATTTCCTTTAGCTTAATCATCTCTGTTTTTTTTCTTAAAGTGCTTAGCTTCTTAACCCATGGGTCGTTTGCAGTTATGATTACTGGATAAGAAGTAACTTCTATAAGGGATAAAATCTCGAGAATACCTCCCTTATCATAAAAACCGGATATTCCGTCAACTTCATCGATTAAAATTATCTTTTTCTTTTTAAGGAGAGACTGCTGTTCAACTGCGGGCCTTAAAACTTCCTGCAGGTTAATTTTATTTCTCAAATCGCTCGCGTTCAATTCAAAAATCTCGGAGTTTGTCTCGTTTGCAGCTGCAAATGCAATGGTTGTCTTTCCCGTGCCGGGTGAGCCATGAAGAAAAAGGGCTTTTTTCCTCCTTTTCGCGGATTTTCCGGAGTGAAAATCCTCTACGAATTTTTTAACTTTTGCAACTGCCTCTTCCTGCCCCACAATTTCTGAAAAAATTTTAGGGCGGTATTTTTCAGTCCAGTTCATTTAAAAGAAACCCGCTGGTTTCTTTTCAACTTCCTCAAATTGTTGAACGGTGACTTTTTTACGCACCTCGACAAAGTCACAAACTTTCTTTCCAGTCCATTCAAAGCACTGAACGGCGATTTCCAATTGCCCCCGGGGAAATCGCAGAATTGTTCTGAAAGTTTTTCCACAATAACCAGCCCTCCTTTTTAATTTCATTTTCCCAAACCTGCAAGAACAAAACTTGCAATCAGCGCCTGCAGTTGAATAAAGGGGTCAGAGCCCTCTATAATCCTGAACTCCGCCTCGCCCGTTTTTTCAGTAAGCCTTACTTTAAGTTCTGGCTCCACCGGGAGATTCCATATTTCTTTCTGGATGAATTTTATTATCTCCTGCCCAGATATGCTTTGCTTCAGCATTATGTCGAAAAGCTTTTCCCTTGACTTCTCAAAATCCCCTGATATTGCATAGTCGAGCACGGTTCTTATGTCCTGCGGCTTTGCTTCCGAAAGAATCGTGGACACCAGTTCTTTTGTTATCACAGGGGATATTGATGCCGTTGACTGCAGCATGTTTATGCATTTTCTGCAGTCCCCGTCGCTGCCTTCGTATATGATTTCCATCGCATCGGGACTGACGTTCAGCTTTTCCTTCTCGGAAATTATCTTGATTACCTTTTCCACGTCTTTTTTTTCCAAAAGCTTGAACCTGAAAAGGATGCATCGCGATTGGATTGGGTCTATTATCTTGCTTGAATAATTGCACGAGAGAATGAACCTGCAGGTAGAGGAGTAGTTTTCCATGGTTCTTCTTAGAGCCTGCTGGGCTTCAGGAGTGAGGGCATCCGCCTCATCCATAAAAATTATCTTGAAGGGAACACTGCCGAGGGATTTTGTCCTCGCGAAAGTTTTCACCTTTTCCCTGACAACCTGAATCCCGCGTTCATCGCTCGCATTAAGCTCAAGAAAGTTTTCCTTCCACCTTTCCCTGTACAGCTCCCTGACAATAACCAGCGCAAGGGTAGACTTTCCCGTTCCGGCGGGGCCTGCAAGAAGCAGATGGGGGATGTTTAACGTATTTGTGAGGGAGTGAACCCTTTTTATCACTTCATCCTGCCCGAACATCTCGGAAAATTTTTGCGGGCGGTATTTTTCAGTCCAAATTTCACTCGTCATGAAATAATATTTTTAAGGAAACTTATAAAGATTGTTATGATGAATGCGACTTTTTTACCTCTTACTTTTTTAACCCTATACTTTCTATGGTGATTCTTATGTTTTGGTGATTTGAAAGGGTTTTTGCCATCAACCCATGCCTTTTATTGCTTAAATCCCCTCCAAGAAGCATTTTGATTATTTCTTCTCCCTTTAAATGAGAATTATCTAGTATATACATTGCGTCAGTATAAATCCCATAATCTTTTTGGCTTAACGCTTTTCTTATTTCCTCGGGGGTTTTTGCATTTCTTATCAAGGGATATGTTTCAAAATAAACAATCAAAGCTCTTTTTACTGCTTTAGCAGAATATTTATCTACTCTCATTCACCGAAAAACCCCCATTTCTTTAAATAAATTATTATGATAGAACAGAATTATTTGCTTTTTGTTCTTCTGAGCTTTCTCTTTCTTTTTTCCTTCTTTAAACGTTTTCTTTGCCATTTCCATCGCATCTGCCATCGCTTTTTCCATCTTCTTGAGGAGCGTTTCATTTTCTAATCCTTTACCTCGATTTTTATGTTAACGCTTTTCGGAATTTTCAACCTCATGATGTTGTGAAGAATTTTTTCGTTTGCAGGAAGGTCAATGAGCCTCTTGTGGATTCTCATCTCAAACTTGTCGAATGTTGCCGTCCCGCTCCCGCAGGGAGATTTTCGGGTTGTGACTTTCAATCTTTTTGTCGGAAGAGGGATGGGGCCTCGGACGACGATTCCCGATTTTTTAGCCATGTCCATGATTGAACCTGTTATGCTGTTTAGCATTTCTATGCTTGTGCTGTTTAGTTTTATTCTTACTTTTGGCATCTTAAAAATTTTTTTTCTTTTGTTTTTTGGATGTCCAAAAATGCAATAACCTCTGTCCGGGCATTTTTGGCATAATTACTTTTATGGAAATTCGTTTTTAAAGTTTTCTTAAAAAAACTTTTTATAGTATGGTTGCCTTTGCTTTGCGTTTAAAGAGGCAAAATGACGGAATACAACATATTCATCCAGCTTGGGCTGATACTTTTCACCGCATTTATAGTGTCATACCTTGTGAGACTTTTCAATCAGCCTCTTGTCATAGGGTACATAGTTGCCGGAATTATAATAAGCCCATTCATCATAAGCGCCGGAGCTTCTAAGGAAGTTATAGAGATTTTTTCAAGATTTGGAATTGCCTTTTTGCTTTTCATGGTGGGCTTGCATCTGAATCCAAAGGTTATAAAGGAAATAGGAACCCCTTCGCTGGTTATAAGCCTCGGGCAAATGGCTCTTACCTTTTTTCTCGGATTCTTCGTGTCAATCTTTCTTGGATTTGACAAGGTATCTTCCACTTTCATAGGAATTGCGCTGACTTTTAGCAGCACAATCATTGTCATGAAGCTCATCTCGGACAAGAAACAGCTTGATTCCCTTTACGGAAAAATTTCAATAGGAATACTTATTATAGAGGACTTGGTTGCGATTATTGTTTTGATGTTTATTTCGTCGCTGAATGGAGCCGGAAACTTCGGCAGCCTTGCAGTCAAGGAAATTTTGAGCGGCGCCGGATTGATTGTGATGGTTTTCCTTGTAGGATTTTTCATACTTCCAAAAGTTACAAAAAAAGTTGCCCAGTCCCAGGAGCTTTTGTTCCTATTTTCAATAACATGGGCTTTTGTAGTCACCGCGTTGTTCAGCTATATAGGATTTTCAATTGAAATCGGGGCGTTGGTTGCGGGAGTGGCGCTGTCCGTTTCTCCGTATTCATTGGAAATAAGTTCTAAAATAAGGCCATTGAGGGATTTTTTTCTTATAATTTTCTTCATAATTTTAGGGTTCAACGTTCCTGTTTCAAGTGTAAGCTCAATTATTTTTTATTCGGTTGTCTTTTCTCTGATAACTCTTTCATTCAAGCCCCTGGTTTTGATGACTCTGACGGCGATGTTTGGATACACGAAGAGAACGAATTTTCTTGTGGGGACGACTTTGAGCCAAATATCCGAGTTTTCGCTGATTGTTGCCGCACTTGGGGTTTCCACGGGGCTTATCTCAGGAGAGATTCTCTCGATTTTAACTCTTACGGGATTAATAACAATATTCCTCTCGACTTATATGATAATTTATTCAAATGCAATTTACAAAAAAACAAAAGGATTTGTTTCACTTTTTGAAAAAAAAGGCATCACGAAAGACGAAAAAACAAAAGAAAAATATGATGCGATTCTTTTCGGATACAACAGAATAGGATTCAGCATACTCCGCGAATTGAAAAAAATAAAAAAGAAATACGCGGTTGTTGATTTTAATCCGGATACAATATCCTCTCTTTCAAGATTCGGAATACCCGGAATTTACGGGGATGCATATGACAGCGATTTCCTTGATGAATTAAATCTTGACAAAGTGAAGCTTGTTGTCTCGACAATACCCGACTTTGAGACGAATATGGTTATTGTAGAATCCGTTAGGGAAGTCAACAAAAGCGCGATTGTGATAGTAAGGGCCAGCGAGGTAAAAGAGGCGTTTGAGCTTTACAGGAAAGGGGCGAGCTATGTTCTTACTCCTTATTTCCTGGGAGGGGAATATGTTGCGAAAATGATTGGCGATTTTGAGACAAATGAGAATGATTACAGGAAAGAAAAGGAAAAACACATAAAGATTCTTGAAGACATAAGCTCAAGGGGAAAAAGGCATCCCGAAATTGAAAGGGGATAGATGTATCTTTTGCGTTGATAATTATATCATTAAGCGATTAGCCATACGCTTCGGCAGACACTGAATAACTAGGATTTTACCAATAAGCGATTAGCCATACGCTTCGGCAGACACTGAATAACTAGAACTTCACCAATAAGCGAACGACAGCGAGAGGCTTGATTAAATTTAAATATAAGATTCTCTATGCTGAAGAATGATTGATATAAAACATTTAAGGGAAAATCCCGAGGTTTACAAAGAGGTGCTGAGGAAAAAATTCCGCAGTCCGGAGATGGTTGACGAGGTGCTGAAGCTTGATTCTTTGTGGAGGGAACTTAAACTGAAATCAGACAACATAAGAAGCGAGAGAAACAAGATTTCGGAGGAGATAAACCTTGCAAAGAAAAACAAGAAACCCGTTGATTCTCTGATTAAAAAAGCGAGGGAAATTCCAAAAAAACTTGAGAAGATTCAGGAAAAGGAGAAAGAGGCTTATGAAAAACTGAAGTTTGGAATTTACAAAATTCCTAATATAATTTCCAAAAGGGTTCCCATAGGAAAGGACGATTCGGGGAACAAGGTTGAGAAAGTTTACGGAAAGCCGAAAAAGAAAACTTTTCCAGTGAAGAGCCATGCCGAAATTGCGGAGGGCTTGAACATGGCGGATTTTGATTCCTCTGCGAGAGTTTCCGGCACGGGATTTTATTATCTTGAGGGGGAGCTTGCGCTCCTTAACATGGCTTTGATAAACTACGCAAGGGATTTTATGGTTAAGAAAGGGTTCAGGTACATTGAAACTCCCCTGATGCTGAAGAATGAAATCATAAACCAGGTTACCGACCTGAATGACCAGGAGATTATGATTTACAGGATAAAAAACGACGATGTTTCCCTCATAGGCACTTCGGAGCACTCGCTTATAGGGAGATTTGCAAACCAGGAAATGGATGAAAAAAAGCTCCCGATAAAACACACGAGCTATTCCATGTGCTTCAGGAAGGAAATAGGAAGCCACGGAGTTGATGAAAAGGGGCTGTTCAGGACGCACCAATTCAACAAAATAGAGATGATTGTGATATGTCTTCCTGAAGAGTCGGAGAAGTTTTTTGAGGAAATGAAAAAAATTACCGTTGAGATTTTCAAAAATCTTGAGGTTCCCATAAGGGTTCTTAAAATATGCTCCGGAGACTTGGGGGATTTAAAATACGAGCAGATTGATGTCGAGGCGTGGAGTCCGAGGCAGAAGAAATATTTTGAAGTCGGCTCGTGCAGCAATCTTACTGGTGCCCAGGCAAGAAAGCTGGGGATTTCAACGAGGATAAAAGGGCAGAGAATAACTCCTCACACGCTGAACAACACCGCGATTGCAACTTCGAGGGCATTGGTTGCAATCCTTGAAAATCACCAGCAGAAAGACGGCTCTGTTAAAATCCCGAAAGTTTTGCAAAAATACATGGGCGGGAAAAAAATTATAAAATCCGAGAAGATTAAAAGAAAATGAAAAAACACACCTTAAAACTGCTACAAATTATTGCGTGGGTTATAGGCTTTGTTGCGTTGGGATTATTGGTATATGGAATAATAAGGACATTGATTTGAAATGAGAAAGGGAGATGCTTTAATGATTTTAAAATCATTAGAATAGGCTTTGTTTAGAACTTACTTATTTTTATTAAATTATTAAATGAGATGGCTCACTGCGTTCGCTTATCGGTAAAGGTTGTTAATATAAAAGTTGTTTTTCTATTAGTTAATTTTTCATCAATTGTGAGCCGAGCATTTGCACGAGGCAATTTTTAGTTAATAATGAGTGCGGGTGCGAGTAGAGCGACTTTGCGAATGGCAAATTTAAACTATTAATTCCGAGCGGGGTCGGGAGAAGAGATAAGGCAAACCACTTTAAACAGAAACTGCTTCTTAAACAAAAGTCATTAAAAATATCAACATTTTTAAAAGATGAGTGGTTTGTTTAAAAATGGAAAACAAGCTAAATCGTATAAAATTCGGAATCACGGGAGGAATCATAAGCGTGGTTTCTGTTTTACTCTTTGAGCTGTTTCTTGTTTTGAAGTATCTTCCTTATTACAACAACCTTATGACAAATGTTTACGGCGTTGTTGGATTCACAACAATGAGCGTGGTGAAAATAATGTTTTTCTCTGCCGTCTTGGGTTTTTTAATTTGCGGATTTCTGACATGGCTTTTTGCAGTGATTTACAACAAGTTGCTGGATATCAAGGTAAAATAATTTTTTCAAGTTCAAAATTTTTTTAAGCCAGAAACCTTTAAAAGTAAATCAAAATAATTAACTTTATGCTCGTGTGGTCTAACGGCTATGACGCTAGCCTGTCGCGCTGGAAACCCGGGTTCGATTCCCGGCACGGGCGTTTTTATATAACATACCTTTAAAAAGGATTTTTTGCTATACTTTCTATTGAATTAGTTAACGAATTCTAATAAAATTGCGTTTGTTAAATTTTTTCAAAACAACAAAATGAAAGGAAACGTAAAGTTTTTCAACGAGATTAAGGAATTTGGCTTTATAATCGGAGAAGACGGCAAGGAATATTTCGTCCATAAGAGCGGGCTTGAAGATGGCGTTAATGTAGACAAGGGCGACAAGGTAAGCTTTGAAGTTGAGAAGGGCGACAGGGGTTTGAAGGCTGTCAAGGTAAAGAAAGGTTAAGCGCAAATGATACTTATGAATAAAACCAAATGCAGGGTTAAGATGCCCACGGGAAGAATTGTAATAACTTATCTGAACGGGCTTTCGCCAAAGCTGATAAAAAGCGGAAAAATCAAAATTCTAGAATATCTTTAACTATTGGTTTCTTAATTTTACTCGCAACCCATCTTGACTAGTTTTGTTCCCAAGAGTCCAAGAACCACAACTGCAATGGCGCTAAGCCATAGTGGAACAATCTGGTTTTCAATCATTACGTTCCACCCCATTAAAACCCTAATGAGATGCAATGCTCCCACGACAAGGAAAATTGTCCCCGAAATTTTTAGATATTTCTTTTCGCCGCCCCTTTTTTTCATATTTACACAAGGATTAAGGGATTTTTAAATTTTCTCAAAGCTTATGTTTTTTCAGTTTACCCTTATTCCGACAGGTTCCCCATACTGCAAAATGGCTTCAACATGCCTTCCTTCCAATTTCCCTAAGTCTTCATTTAAACCCAGATGTTTTCTAAGAGTTCTTGTTTTTTTATCGAAAATTAAGAGTTTTTCGCCGCCGTTAATCTTTACTGAGATAATAATGGCTTCTCTTGAAAGGTCCTGAATTCCTATAATCTCCCTGCTTCTTCCGTCTTTAATAAACCCATTTCTTCTTCCGGCATAAACCACCGTTGCTGTTTGGGTATTATCTTTTTCAACCCCGATTAATTTTTTTAGCCCGCAGGGATATTCGTGTATGTAATAATCAGCCATATGTAACTGAAAGTATAATATTTTTAAAGATAATTATTGTGGATTGCATATCAAGCCCCGATCGCATAAGGGTATTGCACAAGATTGGAAATCTTGGCCCGCAAGGGCATCCAGGTTCGAGTCCTGGTCGGGGCGTTCAAGGAGTCGATAAATCGGTTTTAAACGAAAAGGAAGCTAGAAAGAAACTTGTGTCTTTCATTCGAGTCCTGGTCGGGGCGTTCAATTTATAAATTTCTTTTATGTTTATTTTCAGGATGTGAAAATGAATTCAATCTGGATTGTCCTGATAATTGCAGTGTGGTTTTTTCTTGGCTACAAAATTTACGGGAGATTTATTGAAAAACAGCTGAAAATTTCTGATAAAAATAAAACTCCTGCCATTACAAAAAGAGATAATGTTGACTTTTCACCTTCAAACAAACCTTTTCTCATAGGACATCATTTTGCTTCAATAGCAGGCGCAGGACCCATTATTGGACCGATACTTGCTGTAAGTTATTTCGGATGGCTTCCCGTTGTTCTTTGGGTTTCTTTGGGAAGTGTGCTAATAGGTGCGATGCACGATTTCACATCTTTAATAGCTTCGGTAAGAAGCAAGGCGGAAAGTGTTTCATCAATAGCAAAAAAATCCCTTAACTCAAAATCAGGGTTGCTGTTTGGAGTAATGATTCTTATAACATTAATTTTAATCATCACGGTTTTCTCGGTTTCAGCGGCAGAAAGCATTGTAAACAAGCCGGATTTGATAATACCTTTATTGACAATAACTTTTGTTGCAGTCGTTCTTGGTTTGGGCGTTGAAAAATACAAATGGAATTACAAATTAGCTTCGGTAATTGCAATAATAATCATTTTTCTTTCAGTGTGGGTTGGAGTAATGAATCCCCCGCAGTTTTCAATCAGCGATGTTCTTTTAAAAAATCTGGCAATTACCGCAATTCTGGGATATGCAGGAATAGCCTCGGTAGTTCCCGTCTGGATTCTTTTGAGGCCAAGAGATTATCTTAGCGCAATACAAATGTCATTGATTCTTGTTTTGGGAATTGTGGGGATACTAATTATAAACCCGATAATCAACGCCCCTGCGTATATTTCAAATTCAGTTTTTCCACTTTGGCCAATTTTGTTCATAACAGTTGCATGCGGCGCAGTTTCAGGTTTTCATGGAATTGTCTCTAGTGGCACGACAAGCAAGCAACTTTCAAAAGAGTCCGATGCTAAACCTGTGGGATATGGCTCAATGCTCGGAGAAGCAACACTTGCAATTCTTGTAACACTCATGGCTGTTGCGGGCTTGAAATGGGGTTCTGAAATTGTCGGAGGATTCCAGGCAGAACTTGGAAAAGGATGGATTGTTCTTTTCTCCTCGGGATACGGAAACATTGTCGGAAACTTAGGAATTCCTTTAATCACAATTTCTATTGCGGGATTGCTTGGAGCATTCATGGTTAATCAGTTTATTTTAACATCCGTAGATACTTCAACAAGGCTATCAAGGTTCATAATTGCTGAAAACCTCATTCCAAAACTAAAAAAAAGAAAAATCCTGATAACTTTGATGATTTTAATTCCATCGTGGCTTCTTGCAGTTACAAATTCTTATGAAACTCTCTGGCGCTTGTTTGGAACGTCAAACCAGCTAACAGCGGCGATAACCATGATTACTGTTTCCGCATTTTTCATCTCAAAAAAAATAAATGTCAAATTTATAATCATACCTGCGCTTTTTGTCCTTGTTACCACCCTGAGCGCGCTTTTGTATTTGACATTCAGAGCAGAAGGCTATTTCTTCTCAGGCAATTATGTTCTTGCGATAATCTCTGTAGGAATGTTCCTTCTCGGATTGATGGTTGCAAAGGAAGGTTTTGAGAGTTTGGGAAAAAATAGGAAATAAAATGGTTCGCCTTCGGCTTACTTTAAATGTGCTCGAATAAATTCTCGCAATTAATGAGATGATAGCACAAATCCTGCATTAGTCATAAAATAAGTTAGTTTTATATTAATAGTTAAATCAATATGTGAACACGGTGAGCCTTTTTAAAATAAAAGAAATTAAACAAAAAATGATTTCAATCTATCAACCTGCAGAAGATTCTTATCTTTTAAGTGAAACCCTTAAAAAAGAAATTCCTAAAATCCTGAAGAAAAATCCAAATCTTAACCTTCTTGAAATCGGCTCTGGCTCGGGAATTTTGTTGCAGACAGCCTTCAACATTGGGGTAAAAAAAGAGAATATTTTTGGAACGGATATTAATGAAAATGCAGTTAAATGTTGCAAAGATAAGGGATTTAATTGTATAAAATCTGATTTGTTTAAAAATTTTAGATTTTGCCCACATCAAACCAATATAACAAAAAACTTAATGAGGTTGAGAGATTATCAAATAAATCAAAACGAGCGCGAAAGTGCGAGACAAATTAGCGAGCCTTTAGGCGAGCGAATTGCAGTTTTTCCAAGCAAATTTGACATTATTATTTTTAATCCCCCTTACCTGCCTTTGGATGAAAAAGAGCCAGAAGATTCGCAAATAGCCATGACAGGCGGAAAAAAAGGCAATGAAGTAATGCTTAAGTTTTTGAAACAAGCTAAAAAATATTTGAATAAAAATGGAAAGATATTTCTAATAACCAGCTCATTGTCTAAAGAAGTGAATTTCGAGAAACTTGGCTATAAATCAAAGGTGATAAACTCAAAAAAGCTGTTTTTTGAGGAGTTGGTTGTGCGGGGGTTAGTTGTTAATTAGACTTTCCGACATCACTCGTCTTTTCATACCTGATATATAACCTGTCTAGAATTTTTAGAATTTCATTCCTCTGCTCCGAATTGCCGAGTCCTTTCCAGTCCAAAACAGCCAAATCGATTTCCTCTTCAGTTTTTTCCACGGCTTCCTTAACCATTTCCTCTGTAAGCGGAAAATTATACTGGGGAATGATGTGCGAAATTGCAAGGTTTGAATTTTCCTGAATTTTATTAAAGTTTGGGCAGTAATGCGGGCCTCCAATGGCTATCGCAACTTCGTTGTATGGATTTTCCTTGAATCCAAAAATGGTTTCGTAAATTGTCTCTGCCATAATAAAGCCCACCCTTCTGTTTTTCCATTCGGTTTCTGTGGGGCCTATTTCAATGAACAGGCACGGCTTGTCAATCAAGGGGCCGTGATGAGTCACTTCAAGGGTTATGTCATAATTTCTCAAATCATGCTTCTTTGCGGTTTCATTCAGTTTTTCAAAGAGCTGTTTGTGGAACATTGCCGAGGTTTTGCAGACTTTTCCCTTTTCTCCCCCGAACTGCGCGTTTCTGAAATTTCCGGGAGAATGAATTGTAAGAGATTTTCTCTTTTCTTCGCCGGAAGAGCTGTGCTTGGAGGCAAAAATTACGAAATCATACTTGCCTATTTTTTCCATGTTAAGGTTTTCCGTATAAATTATCTCTTCCTCAACAAGATAGAAATCAAACTCTTTTCCGTCTTTCTTTGCATCGGGAATAACCGGATTTTTCCTGAACTGGCTCAATTGCGTTGTTATGTTCACGCCTGCAGGGTCTTTCTTGCTAGCAACTATAAGGAATTTGTTGTACATGAATTAGAAAAATCTCAACGGGTTTTAAAATTTATTGTGCTGTAGGGCTTTGTTCAAAAGCGATTAGGCATACGCTTCGCCAAGCACTGAATAACTTTTCACTCGTTCGCTAATTGATGTAAGTTGTTAATACAAAAACCGCGGATATTATCACTTAAGGAATTGATTAATACAAAAATTAAAGTTACCCTTTGATTAACAGACTGATTTCCAGATAGAATCTACTTGCTAAAGTAAAGTTGTTTTATCTCCATCTGCTTGGTAGTTTTCCTGCATTGCTTAACGCCCTGTTTATATCCATAATGGACTGTATAGTTACTGCTCTGGCAATCTCCGCAAAATTTTCCGGGGAATTTCTCTCTGCAAATCTCTCATCTGAAAAGGCATATGTTATCCCGCTGCCTGAATTAATTATGGCTCCTCTGCCGTTAGAATCAAATCCATTAACCAACGTCTCTGCTTTTGCTCCTTGGGTTCCGTAACCTGGCATTAAAAATAGAACTTTTTGGAATGTTTCCCTTAATTTTTTGGCTTCTTCAGGATATGTTGCCCCGACAACCGCCCCTATATTTGAATAGCCATTTTCGCCGATATTTTCTTTACCCCACCTCTCAATTAGTTTTGTCATTTCTGTGTAAACCTCCGAACCTCCGCCGACTTCAAGGTCCTGCAATTCTCCAGAACTTTTATTTGAAGTTTTTGCCAGAATAAAGATTCCTTTTCCATACCTGTTTGCGACATCCACAAAAGGTTTTATGCCATCGCTTCCAAGATAAGCGTTTACCGTCATAAAATCAAAATCATCTGGACTTCTGACCATGATTCCATCAGGCAGCATTACTTGCCCAAGATGCGCTTCCGCGTAAGCTTTTGATGTTTTTCCTATATCATTTCTTTTCGCGTCCAAAATGGCTATTGCCCCTTTGCTTTTTATGTATCTGGCGGTGTCTTCCAATGCCCTTATTCCCTCGTTTCCATATGCTTCATAAAAAGCGCTTTGCGGCTTGAATGCAGGAACCAAATCAGCGGTGGCGTCAATAATTGCGAAGTTAAATCTTCTGAACGCCTCCGCGGCAGCCCTGAAATTTGAGCCATATTGCAAAGCGACTTTTTTTCTTAGGGGCATTGGCAATTCTCCCATAACAGGGTCCAAACCTATGCATAACGGAGTTCTCTTTTCATCCATTCTTTCATACAACTTGTCTACAATATTTCTTGTCATTTTATTCCGTATTTTTCCATATACCCCTGAAAAACTCTGTAAATGCGGGGGCTCATTGCTTGTTCCCTGCCATTAATCATCAAAGGAGATTCTGTTTTAAACAAAAACTTCATTGCATCTCTCGCGCCGACAATAGAATCGACGGGAATTCCCGTTTGTTTTGTGAAGCTTTCTATTGCGTTTTCTCCTTTGAGGTTAACCTGCTGCCTGTCAAAAGCAATTCCCACTCCTACAACAGAAACATTTCTTCTTCTTTTTGCGGCGTAATCCTGTATCATTTTAATTGATTTCAATTTTGTTCTTGCTGAAGTCATAACATCATCAACCAAGTATACCCTGGCGTCTTCAGGAAAATCTCCCACAAAAATTCCCTTCTCACCATGTTTTTTTGCCTCTTTTCTGTTGAAAACAACTCCAACATCTATGCACATGTAACTGGACAAAGCAAAAGATGTGCCTGTCGCAAGAGGAATTCCTTTATAGGCAGGTCCAAATAGCGTAGTGATTTCTGTTCCTTCTTCAATTCTTTGTCTTATCATTCTGGCATATTCTCCTGATAATTTTTCCAGTTTGGAGCCGCTTCCCATAACTTTTCCAATATCCAAAAAATAAGGCGTAACTCTTCCGTCATCAAGCCTTAGTCCCTTTTCAAAAAACAATGCTCCTGAATCTGCAAGAAATCTCACAAAAGTTTTTTGATTATAATCCATCTCTGCTTGATAAATCAAAGGTTTAAATAAATTTATTAACACAAAAGCATATTTTGGCTTATGATTGAGATATACAAATTTGTAATCGGGATAATTGTTTTGGCTTTGGCTTTTCCTCTTGGGAACTATCTTGCTAAAGCAACCAAGGAGGAACTAAAACAGGGGCAGAAATGGTTCAGGTTAATAATAGTTCTGAGTCTCGCCGGCGCAGTGGCAGGACTTTTTTTAAGAAACGATATTTTGCTGTTTAGCTTTCTTTTCATAGCAATCGTGACAAGCAGAAGTTTGAAAAGGAAAAAATAAGATAAAAAAGAGTTTGTTTCAAAATATAGTTATTTCTTCTTTTTTGCTTTCTTTTTTTTTGCCATACACACCACACCTCTTATTAAAAAACAAACATCAAAAGTTTTTATACTTATCCCTTTTCATGGTTTTGTGTAAAAACTTCCGAAATGCTTTGACTTATTATACAAAATGGCTCACTCCTTCGTCGTTCGTATATTGATGTAAATTTCTAATGTAAAAACTGCAGATAATATCACTTGAAATAGATGATTAATACAAAAACAGGACATCAAGAAATTTTATAAACTGGGATTATTTTTTTCTTTTATGTTGTATTTAATAGGACTGGGATTGAATGTTGACGGGATTTCAAAATACGGGCTTGACGTCGCGAAGAAATGCAAAAGAGTTTATCTCGAGAACTACACCGTTGAATTTCCATACAGCCTGAAAGAGCTAAGCGAAGTCATAGGGAAAAAAATAATTCCTCTTGAGAGGGAGGCTGTTGAAAGCCTGGAGTTTCTTGACGAGGCGAAAAAAACCGATGTTGCGCTGCTTGTTTACGGCTCGCCTCTTACAGCCACGACGCATATTTCGGTTTTGCAGGAAGCTAAAAGCTCAGGAATAAGAGCCAAAGTCATCTATTCCGCGTCTGTTCTGGACGCCATTGCGGAGACGGGATTGCAGATTTACAAGTTTGGGAAAATCGCATCCATTCCAAGGCATGAGGCTCCGAGTTTTCTTGAGATTATGAAAGAGAATAACAAAATAAATGCCCACACCCTTCTTCTTATTGACATCGGCATGACTCTTGGGGAAGCATTGGAAAAATTGAAAGACACAAAAGGCAAAATCATCTTATGCCAGGCGTTAGGCACAAGACATCAGAAGATATTTTACAAGGAGATTAATGAACTAAAAGACATGGAAATAAAAAATCCTTTCTGCATTATCATTCCCGGAAAATTGCATTTTCTTGAAGAAGAATTCCTGAAAAATTATGAATAGCCGTGAGAGGAATAACTGCTGGAAGCATTTCCAGAAGAGGCATAATTTGAAGCACCTTCCCCTGAAGAATAACCCCTTGGAGAATAATCTATGTATGCCTCACTGCCGTGAAGGTTCTTTCCTCCTAAAACACATCCTACACACATAAAAATTCCAGCATTCATGGGTTTTTAAGTTTTTGGATGAAAATTTGAGAATAAATTCTGATTTCAAGGCTTGTCATACAAAAGGCTCACTGCGTTCGCTTATTGATAATAATGTTAGCATAAAACAGGTTTTTTGTTAATTTTTTCATAAATTATGAGCCGAGCGACTTTGCGAGGACAAATTTAAACTATTAATTCCAAGCAAGGTCGACTCAGTTTTCAGGAATATAATGTTTTAAAAATGTTGAAAGGCAAATAATAAAATGGCTGATGTCAACGAAGAGGAGAAAGAGATATTAAAATTCTGGAAAAAAGACAGGACTTTTGAAAAATCCCTTAAAAAAACAAAAAAAGGGAAACCTTACATTTTTTATGACGGCCCTCCCTTCGCGACGGGACTTCCGCATTACGGGCACATTCTCGGCTCCGTCACAAAGGATGTCTTCGGGAGATTCTGGACGATGAACGGAAAATATGTAAGAAGAATATGGGGGTGGGACTGCCACGGACTTCCCATAGAGAACATCGCTGAAAAAGGGCTAAAAATAAACTCTAAGGACGAGATAGAAAAAATAGGCGTGAAAAAATTCAATGACTACTGCAGGCACTGCGTCATGGAGTATGCAGGCTCGTGGGAAAATGTTATAGACAGGATAGGGAGGTGGGTTGACATGAAGGAATCTTACAGGACTATGGACAACGATTACATTGAATCCGTGTGGTGGGCATTCAAAAAGCTGTGGGAAAAGGGATATATCTACGAGGGTGAGAAAGTTTTGATGTACTGCCCGAGATGCTCCACCCCTCTGGCGAAGGCGGAAATTGCAATGGACAATTCGTACAGAATGATAAAGGAAAATTCCATCGTTGTCAAATTCAAGCTAAAAGAGGAGGATGCTTATGCCCTGGCGTGGACAACAACCCCTTGGACTCTCCCTTCAAATCTTGCCCTTGCAGTGAACCCTGATTTGGACTACATTTATGTAAAAGACAAGTCAAGCAAGGAGGTTTATCTCATGGCAAGGGAAGTTCTTGACAATTTTTTCAGGGACAGAAAAGAGTATGAGATTGTAGAAAAAATAAAAGGAAGAAAACTTGAAGGAAAAAAATACGAGCCTTTGTTTCCTTACTTCAAAAATACCGAAAATGCATTCAGGTTTCTGCTCGGAAATTTTGTAAATTCGGATGAGGGAACGGGAATTGTCCACATTGCCCCTGCCTTTGGCGAAGACGACTACAATGTCTGCAAGAATTACAGGATTCCCCTTGTGCAGCCTGTTGATGAAAAAGGAAGATTCACTCCTGAAGCCAAGGACTTTAAGGGAAAATTTGTTCATGATTCAAACAGGGATATTATAGAATTCCTAAGGAAGCAAAATAAAGTTGTTTTGGTAAAAAATACGGAGCACGAATATCCATTTTGCTATCGTTGTGACACAAAGCTGATTTATAGGGCGATACCCGCGTGGTTTGTGGATATACAAAAGATAAAGCCGAAACTTTTGAAACTGAACGAAAAGATAAAATGGTATCCTACTTTCCTCAAGGAAGGGCGCGTGAAATACACGATTGAAACCGCGCCGGACTGGAACATTTCGCGAAACAGATATTGGGCAAGCGCAATGCCCGTGTGGACTTCCGAAGACGGAGAGAAAATAATTATAGGGAGCGTGGAAGAGCTAAAAAAATACTCGAAAAATCTTAAGGGTAAAATAGACCTGCACAAGGATTATCTTGATAAAATCATTCTTGAGAAAGACGGGAAAAAATTCAAGAGGGTTTCGGAAGTTCTGGATTGCTGGTTTGAATCGGGAGCAATGACTTTTGCGCAGTTTCATTATCCTTTTGAAAGCGAGAGCCTATTCAAAAAAAACTTTCCCGCAGACTTTGTCGTGGAATACATAGCACAGGTAAGGACGTGGTTTTACTACATGATGGTTTTGTCGGCAATTTTGTTTGATGACATTCCTTTCGAAAATGTTGTTACAACGGGAACCGTCCTTGCGGAAGACGGGCAAAAAATGAGCAAAAGCAAGAATAATTTTACAGATCCTATGATACTTGTTGACAAATACGGGGCGGATGCCCTGAGATTTTATCTCATGTCGGGCTCGGTGATGAACTCAGAAGACCTTAATTTTTCGGACAAGGGGGTGGGGGAAGTTTACAAAAAGATTATTTTGATTTTGTATAACTCGCTAAGGTTTTACGAAACTATCGGAAAAAAGGAGAAAACCAAAAAGCCATTAAGCAGAAATTTGACGGACAAGTGGATGCTGTCGAGACTGAATGAGTTCGGATGCGAAATTAGTTCCTGCCTTAAAGATTACAACACAATAAAATCCTGCGAGGAAATAAGAAAATTTGCAGATGATTTGTCTACATGGTACATAAGGACTGGAAGGGAAAGATTTGAAGATGAAAAATTGTCCCGTGAAACTTTGAGGTATGTTTTGGAAATCTTTTCAAAGTCCGTTGCACCTATTCTTCCGTTTACCGCGGAAAAAATTTACCAGACTCTTAATGGAAAAACAAAATCAGTTCATTTGGAAAGCTTTCCTGATTTTGAAGATAAACATACCGACAGAAAACTTTTGAAAAAAATGGAAGTTATCAGGAATGTAGTCTCTGCAGGCTTAAGAGAGAGGGAAAAAAAGGAAGTTGGCTTGAAGTGGCCTTTGGCGAAAGCAACTGTTATAGGCGGAGATTATAAACTAAAAAAAGAGGAAGAAGAGATAATAAAATCGCAATTAAATGTAAAAAAGATTGAGCTAAAATTAAATAAAAATGAGGGTGGAATGATTATTGAACTTGATACAACACAAACGCCTGAACTTGAATCTGAGGGATATGCCCGCGAGCTTTTGAGGCAGGTGCAGGAATTCAGAAAAAAACTCGGGCTGCACAAGAAGGACAAGATAGAGTTGATTATATCGACTGACAATGGGTTAAAAAACATGCTGGAAAAACAGGAAGAATTTATAAAAGAAAGGACAAATTCGAAAAAATTCAAGATAATTTCCGAAGATGTTACAACTGACAAGGAAAGATTTAAAAACAAAACTGACTTTCAGATAAAAGACAAAAAAGGGGAGATTTTAGTGGTAAAGTAGCGTCAGAAAATGCCCTGCAAATCATACCTTTTTATCGTCAAAAAGTTCAATTGTATAAGTTGTAAGAACTTTTGAATCATAACAATATTTAAAAGGAAAAGATGGCAGAAAAATTCATATAAAATGATAATAAAAGACGAACTTCTGAGCAGGCTGAGAAAAATTTTTGATTTGAATCTTTATGAAGTAAAAGTGTGGGCAGCTCTTCTTTCTCGCGGAACATCAACGGCGGGGGAATTAAGCAGCATTTCGGATGTTCCAAGAAGCAGAACATACGATATTCTTGAATCGCTTGACAAGAAGGGATTTATCGTGATGAAACTCGGTAAGCCAATAAAATTTGTTGCATTAAAGCCCGAGGAAGTTATTGAAAGAGTAAAGAGAAACCTCGCAAAGGAAACGCAGGAAAAGACAAAAAGACTTGAGACAATGAAAGGCGACGAGGTTTTGGAGGAGCTAAACACTTTGTTCACAGAGGGAATAAAATTTGTCGAGCCCGCCGATCTTTCAGGAAGCCTGAGGGGAAGGCAGAACCTTTACAATCATATCGACATGATGATAAGGACTGCGGAGAAAACAATCACGATAATAACGACAAAAGAGGGGCTTAACAGGAAACTCGAGGCTTTGTTGCCTAGCATGGAAAAGTGCAAGAAGAGAGGTGTGAAGATAAAAATTGCGGCGCCAATTGACAGCAACAATATAAAGGTTGCAAGAGATTTGAAAAAAGTCGCCGAAGTGAAGAACATGGAAAAAATGAGGGCAAGATTTGTGATAGTGGATTCAAACCAGATAATGTTCATGCTTCTTGATGACGAGAAGTTCCATCCAAACTATGACACAGGAGTATGGATAAACACGGAATTTTTTGCCTCGGCATTGGAGCAGCTCTTCGAGATGGCGTGGAAAGATATGAAAAGCGTGAAGTGAGAATGAAAAAGCAGACTAAAATAGGATTTTATCTAACTTTTATTGGAGCTGTTTCAGTTCTATTTGGAATTTATCTAACTTTTTCTATAAGTTTTAAGTTTACCATTTTATCTTATTTAGGAACTGCAATGTTTATGATGGGAGTAATAATTTTAAGTGTGAGATTTGGGAAGTGGTTAGATAACTAAAATTTTGTTAGAAAAAATGGCAAAAAGGAAAAAAATTTGGGGCATAAGAAGTTCTCCTAAAACAAACAGGGGGCAAATGAGAAAGGCTTTGACTGGTGATGGAAGAAAAACCATAAAGAAGAGAAAATAATTTTCCAATAAAAAACCCTTCCTCTGAAGATTAATCATAAAAATTCTAAAGAATCATAAATAAAAAAATAAAAATAAATAAAAAATTATCTCTGGATGATAGCCATTACTGCGCTGACAATTGTTGTTACGACAACAACCCAACCAACTACCCAGGCTACCATATCACCACCAAGCCAGGATGGAAGGGATAAAACTCTGTTTATCATTCCATAACCAACTGATAATGAAACCAAAACCCCTGTTAGCCAAGCAATAAGGTTCAACACCATACCACTTTGTCTTTTCGCCATTTTTCACCTCCTTTCATTTAATTAATCTAACAAATATATAATATAAATTCCATTTAAATAAGTTTTGTTTTTTCTTTTTGCGTTTATTAACAAGATAACTGCTTGCCCAATGGCTCGCTTGCAATTTGCGCTTGCCTTGATAGAGGTTTAATTAAAAATTAACAAAAATCCTGTAACTTAATAAAAATTTAATCGCCAACTTTTAATTTTAATTGTTTAACTTAATGCAAACAAACAAAACGAGCAAGACATTTTTTATTTCATACGCTTACATTTTTTCAATAACTTCAATTCCCAAAAGTTTCAGGGAATTCTTAAGCACAATTCTGAATGCCTGAACCAGCGCCAGAAGGAAGTTTTCGTTTTCAGAACCCAAGACTTTTGTTGCGTGATAAAATTCATTGAAAACCTGCGCGAGCTGGTAGGAATAATTTGCAATTGCGGAAGGATTAAGAGTTTTGTAAGAGCTTAAAATAATTTCCGGAAACTGCGAAAGCTTTTTTATCAGTTCAAATTCTTTTTCGCTTATTTTTTCCGCGGGAATTTTTCCAGAGCCATTTTTTGCCTTTCTTAAAATGCTTGATGCCCTTGCGTAGCTGTACATAAGATAAGGCCCCGTGTCCCCCTCGAAGTTCAGTGCTTCGTCAAGGTTAAAACTTATCATTTTATTAGGGTGATTTTTCAAAATAGAATACTTCACCGCCGCAATACCTACGTCCCTTGCAATTTTCTTGTTTTTTGTTTTCTTCATTGATTTTTTTTCCGCTTCAGTCAAGAAATCTTCAAGCAGAACAACGTCCCCCTTTCTCGTGGACATCTTTTTTGATTTTCCGCCGTCATTCAGTAGAATAAATGAATAATGAACTGCTTTTGGAGAATTATACCCTAAAATCTTTAATGTTTCCGAGATTTGCTGGAAATAAAGTTTTTGGTCTTCTCCAAGAACAATAAGATTATCTTTTGATTTCTTGATTTTTTCTATGGTGTATACAATATCCCTTAGTGGATATAACCCCGTACCATCCTTCCTCGTTAGAACAAGGACAGGCGATTTCATCTTTCCCTCAACGGAAGTGCCTTTCAGGTCCAGGACATACCTTCCATTCTCATCCATGAAAAGCATTTTTGTTTTTTTCAAATCTTCAATAATCTTTCCGGTTTTATGCATGTATTTTGACTCATAATCAAAAAAATCATAGTGTATTCCCAAGTTGGCAAGAATTTTTTTCTGCCCTTTAACTGCAATGTTAGTAATTTTCCTGAATTTCTCAGCAATTTTCTTATTATTTGATTCAAATTTGTTAAGAATCTCAAAAACTTTTTCTTCCGTCTCCTTGGAATTTTCCACTTTTTTTGACATCTCGGCGTACTTTTTTAATAATCCTTCAAATTTCAGGTTTTCCGCATTGGCTAACACAAGCATTGCCATTTGTTTTGAAACATCATTAACATAATAATGAACTTCAGGCTTGAAGTTGAAGAATCTGAAAGTTTTAACCAAAGAGTCTCCAATTATTGCATTTCTTGCCCTTCCGACGTGAGGGGAAGCATTTGGATTTATGCTTGTATGCTCAACCAGGACTTTCTTTCCCTTTCCTATGTTTTCTTTTCCGTAATTTTCCCCCTCTTTTAGGATTCTTTTTATTGTTTTTTCCGCAAACTCTTTCTTGTTTATGAAAAAATTAAGATAAGCCCCGTCGACTCTGATGAAGGAAAAGATTTTTGACTTTCCCGTTAGTTCATTTTTCAGCTCAAGGGCTATTTTTTGAGGAGGCAGTCTTAGCTTCTTTGCAAGAAAAAAGCAGGGAAGCGCGAAATCGCCGTAATCTGAGGAAGGGGTTTCTATATAATTCTCAATTTCTTCCTTGGACAATTTTACGTTTTTTATGTCAAGAATTTTTTTAAGCAGGAGAGCTATTTCGGACTTCATGAATTAAGCAGGAAAAAAGGAATTATAAATTTTGTTGAAAATTATCTTGCGCTGTCGGCCTGCTTTTCCGCCTCGACTTTTTTTCTCACGGAAAAGCTTTCCCCATTGTTTTCCGAAGCGAGAATTATTTCCTCCGCCAAACTTTGGGTGATGTTTTTCTTTTTGTTAAATGCCTTCTCGGAAGCTCCGTGAACAATGTGCCTAAGCGCCATGTTTACTCTTCTTAGGGGAGAGACATCAACTGCCTGAGGATAACGAGCTCCGCCGTACTCAATCACTGTCGTTTCGTCCCTTGGCGCGGCGTTTTCAACAGCCTTCACAAAAACCTGAACGGGATTCTGCTTTGTCTTGTTTTCAACAATTTTGAACGCTTCGAGGACAATCTTCATGTTTTTTGAATATTTTCCCGTGCTTCTTCCCAGGATTACTTTGTGCTTTTTTCCCCTGTGTCCCGCAACGGCGAGCTTGTTCATCAGCCTTTCGACAATGTTTACTTTTGTCTGCCCGTGCTTTACCACATTCCTGCCCTGCGACTTAAGTATGAGCTTTGGCTGGAGATTTATGACTGATTTCAATCCCGGGTCTGCAACCCTGACTTCTGAAAGATCATACAAATCAAAAATCTTGAAGTTCATTGTCTTTTGTTCTTGTTTTTGCTCTGCCATTTTATATTCCTCTAAAAAAGTTATTTACTCCCCTAAAATCATCCAAAAGATACGCATCTTCCATTATATGTACCCCTAAATCATTTTTTGATTGCCTTATCTCAACCCCTCTAAAACTTGAGATAGGATAAAAAACATCTCCTACTTCAAACCCTGCGTTGTCTTCATCGTCAATAACTTCTGTTAATCTTCCTTTCAGAGGTATTCTTCCTGGAATTTCTATCTCTTCTCCTGCATAATAACAATGTCCTGGGGGATGGGAATCAAAATCATCCAAAACTTTTTTAGCCATTTTATCGTCTACCTTTTTCTATCTTGCCCTGCCACAATCTATGCAGAGGCTGGTCATTTACTTTAATTACCTTGAATCTCACTCCCGGAATGTCACCCTTGCTTCGTCCCTGTTTTCCGCCTATTCTTTCAATCATGACTTCATCGTGTTCGTCAATGAATTTCTGCGCGAGATTTCCCGGGATGAATGCAGTCACCTGCTTTCCGTTCTTTTTCAGCTGAACCTTGCAGCACTTTCTCATTGCAGAGTTTGGCTGTTTTGCCTCTTTCTGCACTTTTTGGAGGACAATTCCCATAGCCTGGTTTGCCCCTCCCAAAGGATCCGATTTGGCATAAAGGTTCAAAGTTCTCACTTTATACTTGTGGTCTTTCCATCTGAATTTTCTTCTTGTTTTTGCCTGCTTTATTGCGCTTTTTAATCCCATACAAATCCTTGAAGAAATTTGTTTATAAAACTTACTGACAAAAAAATTTAAATGCAAAAAACATGGTATATGAAGATGAAAGACGGAATTCCCGCGCTGGTTTTATTTTTTATGGTAATCCTAATTTCGTTTGCGGGGGCGGACTCAACCTGCATAAATTCTGGAGGGGGCTCCGAATCTGCAATAACACCAACCATTTATACAGAATCGTGTTTTTACGGAGTTCCGATTTTAACAGGCGTTGTCTGCGGAGACTCTAACATTGGGGCCGGAGAAACTTGCGATGACGGGAATGTTGCGAACGGGGACGGATGCTCAAGCACATGTCAAACGGAAGAAACCACAACAACCACAACAGGAGGGGCTGCGTCGGGTGGAGGGGGAGGGGGAGGAAGCACTTCCGGAACTCCCGTAAATGCAGATGACTTGGTTATAATTCCTTCTGAAATAAGCGCCACTGTAATACAGGGAGAGGAAGAAACAAGGGAATTGACAATGAGGAACATCGGCTCTTCGACACTCGTTGTATCCCTTGCAGTAGTGGGTGGAGAAATCAAAGATGTTCTTGTATTAAGTGAAGACAGCTTTGTAATAAGCCCGAACGGGATAAAAGTAATTGAGCTGACGATAAATGACAGCAGCGATGAATTGCTTGTGGGAAACATAGCAGTAGTCTATTCGGGCAAGGCAAAAAACATACCTGTTGTAATAGGGACAAAAACGGAAAATTTTCTTTTTGATACCTCTGTTTTTCTTAGCGATGCTTTTAAAAAAATGATTCCCGGAAGCGTTCTGACGGCGCAATTTAACCTTAAAGAAGTAAATGCAAACGAGAAAGTGGATGTTGTGGCGAATTATGTAATAAAAGACTTTGAAGGGAACAAGTATTATGAAGACAGCGAAACCTATTTTGTGCAGGGGGAAAAGGAGTACACAAAAGAATTTCCGACGGAAACCCTGAGAGACGGAAAATATGTCCTCGGATTTGAAGTTACATATCCCGGAGCTTTTGCCATTTCATCGGCAACGTTTGATATTCAAAGCCCCGCTGTTAATTTCAGGTACGGAATAATGGCGCTTGTCTTGGCGGTGGCGATAGTCGTTATAATAGTGGCAACGTGGCTCGTCAGAAAAAGCCGTTTCCGAAAAAAATTCGGAAAGGATAAAATACGCAAGATTTAAATGTATAAAATCTTTTTTAGAGCAATGGAAAAAAGAAGGGGTGTCTTAGCTGCCAGCATTCTTTTGATTGCATTTTTTGGGGTGTTTGCAGCTGCCGGAAGTTCAATTGATACAAAAAACATTCTTCTGAAATTTTCGCTTAACAAAGGAGACTCTGTAACAAAAAACATAACCATCTCAAGCCAGACAGGAGGAGAGGTTAATTTGAATCTTGAGGGGATAAGCCAAGGGGTAACTTTGGAAGAAAGCAGTTTTGTTCTTGACGAAGGAGAGGAAAAAAACGTAGGTGTTTTATTTAACACCAAAAATGTCAGCGAGGGAATATATATCGGGAGCATAAGGATATCTTCGGGGAGCGAGGAAAAAGACATCCCTGTAATTTTTGAACTTGAATCAAAAGACGTTTTCTTTGACGGCAATTTGGAAATACCCGCAAAGTTCTCTGATATTTCCCCAGGGGAACAGATGACTGTCCAGTTGAATGTTTTTGACCTTCTTTCGGCAGGAGGCACAAAAGAAGGGCTTGGTTCGTCGTCGGTGGATGTAGAGTACAGCGTTCATGATTTGCACGGGAACACAATAATCTCGGAAAGCGAAAATTTCGTGGTGGACAACAAGGTTCTTGTGTCAAAAACAATAACTTTCCCCAAGGACATCAGCGAAGGGAAATATGTCTTTAGCGCAGTGATAAACTACAAGTCTTCGGTAGGGGTGGTTACCGACTTGTTTACAATATCAAAGAAGCAATCCCCAAGCCCCTTTAGTTTCGGGAGCAGCGGCGAAAGTTCAGGAGGATACGGAATACTGGTTTTTGCGGGATTTGTATTTGTTGTGCTGATATTGTTTTTTGTTTATATAATAAAGGACAGGGACAGGATGTTTTTGGAATTGAGAGAATACAACTCGGAAGAGATGATTAGGAGCAAGTCTCTTTTTAGGGAGCAGGCAAAAGTCGCAAGGAAGAAGGGGAAAAGTCCGGGCAAAATAAGAAAAGAAGTCAGGGAAAAAATAAAAAAAATAAAAAAAATCCACGAGGAAAGAATCAGGGAGCTGAAGAGGCTCAATGAAAAGGGGAAAGTTAACGAGATGAAGAAAAAGCTGAAAGAGTGGAAAAGAAAAGGTTACAATGTTGCTACGTTGGAGTACAAGCTTGGGGGATTAAGCACCAAGGAAATGAAAGGGATTATGAAAAAGTGGAAAAGAAAATATTCCTCTTAACCGAAGAGTATAAAAATTAAGTAGGATTGGTGTGGAAAAACAATGGTCTTAAAATCAAAAAAGAGCGTGAAAAAAGAGTTTGAGGATTTTGCAAACAAAATTGCCAGGCTGGAATATCTGAAGCACGAGCTGGACGCAATGGACAAGGGAGGATTCAAAAGCGAAGTCAGGCTGATAAGGGCAAAGTTAAAGGATGTCAATTCGATAAAAGAAGCCGAGAATGACATTGGCTCATTGAGAAAAAAGATTGAGCATAAAAATTCGCGAAAATTTGTGAGAAGCAGTGTCACGAAAAAACTTCTTGCAAAATCCAGGAGCCTTGAAGAAGACAGGAACATCATGAGGGAAAAAATTGAAGAGTTGGAAAGAAAAATTGCCTCAAAAAAAAGATTGTCTTCAAAAGACGAGGAAGCTCTCAGGGATATTCCCGGGCTTGAAGAGAATCTAAGGGGAATTAAAAAACTCGTAAACAGGGAGAGAGATTCATCGGAAAAAAGGGCGGATGAACTTGAAGAAGACTTAATTGGCGTTAAAAGAAGAATAAAGAAAGAAAGCGAAAATATCGGGGAAATTCCAAAGCTTGAAAAAGAGCTAAATGAACTGAAAAAAGATTTCGAGGAGCATCATAAAGCTGTCGGGGAAGGGATGAACATCGATTTGGACAGCGGGAGAATAGTTGACTCCAAGTACAATGAATTCATTCTTGGAATAAAGGCGGAGCTGGACAAGAAGCTGAAAAAAAAGGAAGAGCTTGTTGACATGAAATTAAGCGAGAATGCCAAAAGACAAAAGGAGATTTTTATAAGGAAGTACAGGGAAATGGCGAATGACTTCCACAAAAAATACAATGAAAAAGTTAACGCCGAACTCGAGAAGGAAGTTAATAGCAGGTTTGGGCAGATGCTTGACAGAAAGCTATCCGAGGAAAAAAGGAGAGTCACCGAATTGCTTGTAAAGGAGCAGGCGAGAAAGCTTCATGAGGAAAGAAAAAAGATGGTTGAAAAGCTTGAATCAAATTATAAGAAAAAGCAAAAAGAGCTGTCCGCAAGTTACATGGTAAAAGAAAGTGATTTGCGCAATAAAAGGAAAGAACTGGAAAAAGAAATGGCTAAAATCCAAGTCGAAATGAAAGGGAGAAAAGAATCTCTAGACTCAAAATCCAAGAGCCTCGAAAGGAGAAAACAGAAAATTATCGAAGAAGAGAATAAAATCAAGGTAAGTCAGGCAAAACTCAGCAATGAAATTTCTAGGGAAGAAGAGATAAAAATGCATTATGAAGACAAGGAAAAAGAGATGGAAAAAATAAAGGAGGAGATGTATTCAATGCTTTCTTCAAAGTTCAAGTCCATTAAGGAGAAAAGCAGCAAAGAAGCTGCGCGAAAAGAAGCGCAGATCAAAGCAGCTCTCGAGAAAGAATACAAGGAAAAATTAGAAAAGGGAATAAAAGAAAATGAAATAAAGATGGAAAAAAAGAAAAAGGAACTTGAGAGGCGCATTCAGGAACACGCAAAAGAGATTTTTGGGTAGATAAATTTTTATAAATATTCCTTCTAAATTATTCTATGAGAAAAGATATCAGAATAGTTATCTACTTCCTGATAATAATTTTTATTGCAACTTTAGCCTTCTGGGCATTTAGATTATTAAGCATAACCGGAAACACAGTAATTTCTTTAGAAAACAATTACACCTACACAAAAGCAATATGCAACAAAACAGGATATTGCGAAGATTATGAGATTTCCTGCGTTGGAGGAAGCGTCAGGGGAGTAACCTCAACCGGATTTTCTATTCAAACGGGCAAAGATTGGAAAGACCCGCGGGACAATGAAACAATCAACAATTTTTGTTAGATAATTTTAAATAATTCCAATTCAAGAGGGTTTTATGATAATAGGCATTACGGGAAGAATCGGCGCAGGCAAGGAGACTTTGATACAATTCTTGGTAGATCAGGGTTTTGAGTATATAGTAACTTCCAAAATATTATCTGAAGAATTAGAAGACAGGGGTTTGCCTATAACGAGAGAAAACCAGCAAAATTTGGGCGATGAATGGAGGGAAAAGTATGGGCCGGGCGCATTGATGAAAATGCTTTTGAAAAAAACTGACAAGGGAAAAAATTATATTTTTGACAGCTTAAGAAATGAAAAGGAAGCCGAATTCTTGAGAAGCAATGTCAAAGAGTTTGCTTTAATAGCCGTTGATGCCCCCCAAAAAATCAGATTTGAAAGAATTCTTAAGAGAGGAAAACCAAGCGACCCTAAAAACTGGAAAGAATTTTTGAAAGTTGACAACAGGGATTTTTTTGATGAAAATAACCCTCTTGGACAGCAAGTGGGGAAATGCATGGAGTTGGCAGATTACAAAATAATAAACGACGGGGATTTGAAAACTTTCATGAATGAGATTAAAAATATCTGGCAAGAAATAAAGAGAAAGTTTGATAAATAAAGTTTCAATCGTTTTTTTATGTTAATAGGACTTGTTGGAAAACCTTCTGTTGGAAAGAGCACATTTTTCAAGGCATCCACAATGGCGGATGTTGCAATCGCGCCGCATCCTTTTACAACAATAAAGCCGAATCATGGAATCGCGTATGTCAAAGTTGACTGCATTGACACAGAGTTTAAAGTCCAGTGTAATCCCAATCACGGATTTTGCATTGAGGGAAAAAGATTTGTTCCCGTTGAACTGATGGATGTTGCGGGGCTTGTCAGGGGCGCGAGCGAAGGCAAAGGATTGGGAAACAAGTTTTTGGATGATTTAAGGGAAGCGGACGCATTCATACAAATTGTTGACATCTCCGGAAGAACCGACGCGGAGGGAAAACTCCTTCCCGAGGGAGAAACACACAATCCTCTTGGAGATGTTGAGTTTCTTGAAGATGAACTGAACAAGTGGTATCACAATATTCTTCTGAAAGCATGGAGAAGCTTTTCAAAGAAAGCAGAAACCGAATCAAATGAGGATTTCTCAAAGCTTGTCGCAAAGCAGTTCTCCGGACTTAAGATAAAGGAAGAGGATGTGAAAAATGTTTTGAGGGAATTTGAGTTCAAAAAAAGCCCGAGCTTGTGGAGCAAAGAAGAGCTGATGATGTTCTCATCCAAATTAAGGGAAAAGAGCAAGCCTATGATAATCGCCGCGAATAAAATAGACATTCCCGGTGCCGCGGAAAATTATGAAAAAATGAAAAAGAAATTTCCTAATACTTTGATAATCCCATGCTCTGCGGATTCAGAACTTGCATTAAGGGAAGCTTCAAAAACCAGTCTTATAGACTACATTCCTGGAGAAAAAAAGTTTGAAATTGCTGACAAAAAAAGAATAACTGACAGGCAAAAAGAGGCATTAAACAGGATAAAAAAAGAAGTCTTGGACAAATTTCCCCATGGCACGGGGGTCCAGGAAGTCCTTAATCGGGTTGTCTTCGGGCTTTTGGAATACATTGCAATTTTTCCCGCGGGTGCGAACAAACTCGGAGACAGCAAAGGAAGGATTTTGCCTGATTGTTTTCTTCTTCCAAAGGGTTCAACGGCATTGGATTTTGCATATTTTTTACATACAGACTTTGGGAAGAATTTCATAAAGGCGATAGATGCCCGCACAAAAAAAGCGCTTGGAAAAAATTATGAGCTGAAAAACAGGGACGCTTTGGAAATTGTCACGAAGTAGATAAATTCTTATAAACTCTTTTTTATCAATAGTGTGATGGACAGAGAATCAAGGGAAGAAAGAGAAAATAAGGAAGTTGGAGAAACAATGCATCATCCATGGGAAAGTTATGATGATGCTTAGGTAAACTCATCCAGACTGGCGGAAGGAAACAACTATACTCCCGATGATGTTTCCGCGAATACATTTACCTTGTGAGAAATTAAGGCAAAAATTATTCTTCAAGGCAAATTATATAAATTTGCAATCTTTTTTTAAGTTATGAAAAAGAGATATGTTATAAAAAAAGGAAAGCTTGAAATCACGAGGAACGGAAGGTTTGTTCTGAAACTTGCAAGCAAAATAACAAGAATCTTAAAGCCATTGTCAAGAAAGATACAGGTTGTTGGGAGCATCAGGCGAGGGGAAAAGAAGCCCGTTGATATTGACGTAGTCTTAATTCCAAAAAACAGGGAAAAACTCAGGATGAAGATGGAAGAACTCGGAAAATTTGTGCAGGGTGGTGAACATGAATCCACGTGGAAGATTCAGGGGGTTAAAATTGAATTGTATTATGCAGAAAATTCAGGCGAATGGGGCTCCATGATACTGGCGTATTCAAGCAGGTTTGGGGCGGGCATAGGCTTGAGAATTGTGGCAATGAAAAAAGGATTCAAGCTGAATCAGCACGGGCTTTTTGAGAGAAGAACGGGAAAAAAGGTTGCGGGAAAAACCGAGGAAGAAATTTATCATGCCCTTGGACGCCCTTGGAAAAAGCCCGAAGAGAGATAATATCTAAATTAATTTCAAATAATAAAAACATGATAATAAAAGTCAAGGTAAAAACCAATTCGTCAAAACGGAGCGTGGAGAATTTCGGGAACAATCAGTATCTGGTTTATGTCAAATCTTCCCCTGAAAACGGGAAAGCTAATGCCGAGCTGATAAATCTTCTTTCAAAGGAGCTAGGGGTTCCGCATAAGGCAATCCATATAAATTTCGGAAAAACTTCCGACGAGAAGCTTGTTAAAATCGATTTTTAAAATAACACGCTGCCTTATGGAAAATAAAGATTTAAAAGAATTATTGCTGTATGTTGAAAGATGAAATATGAATATGCGCCGGATTTGCAGGAAATTGCAGAGGAGATATCAAGACTTTTGTTTCCTCACATAATTCTGGAAAGGGTGAAATGCTTTCGAAGTTACGGGAGTTCAAGCAGAAACACAATTGCGCGATGCCATGCACTTGGAAAACTGATGCAAAAGGCTCTGGGCACAAGGGCGCATTATGTCCTTGAGTTTATATCAGAGAATTTTGAAAAACAGGATGAGAAGGAAAAGCTAAAAGTGATAATACACGAGCTGATGCACATTCCCAAGACTTTCGGCGGGGGGTTCAAGCACCACGACTATGTCTGCGACAAAAACATAAATTTTTTTTACAAAAAATACGAGAGTGCCAAGAGGTTAAAAAAGAAAAAATGGTGGGAGTAATATTCAAAAACAGGAAAATTAGGGTTCCTGCAAGGGAGGTTTCTTTTTTCAGTATGGGGTTAATTTTCAGGACGAGAAACACGAAAAATCTCTGGTTTAAGCGCATTCCAGAGGGAAATTTCTCGCTCACTTCCTTTTTTGTTTTCTTTCCGTTTTTGGTTCTGTGGCTTGACAAAAAAAAGAAAGTGGTGGATTTGAGAATAGCCGGACCGTTTCAGGCAAGAATAAACACAAAAAAAAGATTTTCTTCAGTTATTGAAATACCCATAAACAAACAAAACAAGAAAATAATCAAGTTCTTCGTCGGGAAGGAAAGATTTAAATACAATTGAGAGCTTATTATTATAAATTAATAAAAGGAGGTAAAGATGGGAAAAGTAATTGTTAAAAGTGTTGTCAAGAGGAAGCCTGGACACCTTTACTATGTGGATGGAAAGGGAAATGTCTGCGAAGCTAAGATGGCCCGAGGCGGAAAGAGAAAAAAGGCAAAGAAAAAGGCAACAAAAAAGAGATCTTCAAAGAAAAGAAGAAGATAAATAATTTTTGTTTTTTATTTTATATTTTTTATTTTGGAAAATGTTTTAAACATTGAATATCCTGTTCCTGTATGAAAACAATAATCCTTGCCGCAGGTTTTGGGACAAGGCTTTACCCGTTGACGCTTGGCTGTCCTAAGGCGCTTCTTAAAGTTCGAGGAAGGCATTTGATTGAACATATTCTGGAAAAACTTCCAAAAGAAAACAATGAAATTGTTGTTGTGTCCAATGGGAAATTTTACGGCATGTTCAGGGAGTGGAACAAGAAGCACAAGGAAATAAGGATTTTGAACGACAATGTCTTAAGCAATGAAGAGAGGATAGGCGGCATGGGGGATTTATGGCTTGCAATCAACAAAGAAAAAATAAATGACGACTTGCTTGTCGTGTTAGGGGATAATTTTTTTGGTTTTGAAGTATTAGATTTTGTCAATGAATTTGTAAGAAACAAAAAAATAATGTTAGGCGCTTATGAGACTTCCCTTGAAAACGCAAAAAAATTCGGGGTTGTTAAATCCGACGGAAAAGGAAACCTTGCGGGAATCGAGGAAAAACCGGCTAATCCGGATTCAAATCTCATCGTCGTGGGGTTGTATGCGATACCTAAGGAAAAAATAGGAAGGATTAGGGAGTACATTGAAAGCGGAAAAAACAGGGAGGGTGTCACTTATTTAATCAAGGACTTGGTGGGCAAGGAAAAAATAAAAGTTCATAAGTTTACGGGAGAATGGCATGATATAGGCTCCTTGGAGGATTATAAAAAGCTGAAAAATGGCTAAAAAATATTTTTTAGGAGTGGAATCCACGGCGCACACTTTTGGAATAGGAATTGCTAAGAAAGGGAATGTTTTGTCAAATGTAAAGAGCGCTTACACAACGGAAAAGGGGGGGATAATTCCTGTTGATGCGGCGAGGCATCACAGAGAAAACAGAGAAAAGATTTATGTTCAGGCATTGGAAAACGCAAAAATCAAAGAGGATGAAATAAAAGCCATTGCGTTTTCCCAGGGTCCCGGATTGAGCCCCTGCCTGATTGAGGGAATGAAATTTGCAAAATCCCTTGCTGAAAATTTGAACCTGCCTTTGATTCCTGTAAACCACTGCGTCGCGCATCTTGAAATCGGGGGTTCAATAAAACCATCTTCACCGAAGAATCCCGTGATGCTTTATGCTTCGGGGGCGAACACGCAGGTTATTTCGTATGAGGCAGGAAAATACAGGGTTTTCGGGGAAACTCTTGACACGGGAGTGGGAAACTTTCTTGATAATTTTGCTAGGCACCTTGGCCTTGGATTTCCCGGAGGGCCTAAAATAGAGGTTCTTGCAAAAAAAGGAAAGGAATACATTGAACTTCCGTATAGGGTTAAGGGGATGGACGTTGCCCTTTCAGGCATATTGACTAATTTGAAGCAGAAAATTGAATCCGGGAAATTTAAAAAAGAAGATTTGGCTTACTCTACGCAAGAGACTGTTTTTGCAATGCTTGTTGAAGTGAGTGAAAGAGCTTTGGCGCATTTGGGGAAGAAAGAGCTGCTTCTCGGAGGAGGGGTGGGGTGCAACTCCAGATTGCAGGAAATGTGCGGAAAAATGTGCGAGGAAAGAGGGGCAAGATTTTACGTTCCGCCGAGAGACTTGCTTGTTGACAATGGCGCGATGATTGCATTTCTTGGCGAGATAATGTTCAAAAACGGAATAAACTTCCTGGGAAAAAAAGCTATGGAATTGGATATAAAACCCCGTCAGCGTACGGATGATATTGAGGTGAAGTGGAAATGAACAGGGCAATTTTTTTGGACAAGGATGGAACTTTGGTTGAATACAATCCTTATGGAGAAAAGCCAAGAGCTGAAGATATACTCAATGATATTTTGATGGAGAGCTTCCTTTTGAGCCCATTGAATGGAATAGAATGAAAATTGTTGACGAAAAACCGCCTGTAAACGAGAGATATGTGAATTTAAGACCTGAACTTTACAGGGATTTAAGTGCTGTAGGTATTGATGGATAATACAGGCATTCAAAATAAACTCATCCCGAACAATGCAAGGTAAGCCATTACTACTGTTATAGTAATATTCCCCAAAACCAGCGGAAAGATTATTTTCCTGAAAGGATAGTTCACAAGCCCGAGGGAAAAAGTGACAACATCATTCGGCAAGGGTGTCATGGCGTAAACATAAACAAAAAGAGGAACTACTCCCGCCGGGATTCTTGCGATTATCCTGTTTGCCCGTTCAAACTTTTCACCAATTTCTTCCGGAGAGATTTCTTTTGTCCTTGCTCCAAGATAAAAATACAGGACATCTCCCAGTGTTACTCCCACTCCTCCTATAATTCCGAGAAGAATGGGATTCAACCCGGCTATTGCGAAAATGGGTATGAAAACATAATAGGATGATGCAGTTATCAGAGAAGAGCCGCCCACCGCCGAAATAAAGAACAAGATTGCGTAGCTGTTTCTTACGCCTATTTTTGCGACAATCTGGCTTGGCGTAAAATAATGAAGAGTCACTACCAAAGAGACTGCAAAAATGAGCATAACCAAAAACCAAAGATAGTTTTTTATCCTGTTTTTCATTTCTTTTTTAAGAGACTCACCTATAAAAACTTTGATGAGAAAAACTTTATAAACAAACTTTTTCCTTAATATTTATCCAATGAGCGAATCTTCGCGAGGAGATTTTCGTTCTGATATAAACATGACAGATGCATATAATCTAATTGAACGCGCCCGAAGAACAGGGAAGATAGAAAAAGGCACAAACGAAGTTACGAAAGCAATCGAAAGAGGCACCGCGAAATTCGTCGCATACGCCTCTGACGTCGAGCCAAAGGAAATTGTGCAGCACATTCCTGCTTTATGCAAGGAAAAAAATATTCCATGCGAGAAAGTTGACAGCAAGCAAAAACTCGGCATGGCTGCAGACCTTCCCGTGAGCACTTCCAGCGTTGCCATAATCGAAGGAGGGGAGGTAGAGAAAGAAATTAATTCTTTGAAGAAATAAAATGACCAAGCAGCAAAAATTAAAGGAAAAAACACAGCAACAGCCCACGAAAGGCAGCGACAGAATATCAACCGGAGAGGCTGTTCCAGCTGTTGTAGAGGAAGTAATCGGAAGAACTGGATTCAGAGGGGAAATAACGCAGGTTCGCTGCGCCGTTCAGGAAGGAAAAGACAAGGGAAGAGTGATGAGAAGAAATGTAAAGGGACCCATAAAGCCCGGAGATTTTCTTATGTTAAGGGAAACGGAGATTGAAGCCCGAAGAATAAAGTCAAAAGTCACAAAAGGAGCTTATACGTAAAATGCCCAAATGCGTTTATTGCGGAAAAGAGTATAGTTTTCCCAAAGGAACGACTGTTGTGACAAACAAAGGGAACATTAATTATCTGTGCTCGTCAAAATGCAGGAAGAATATGGGTATGAAAAGGAGAAAAGTTCGATGGGTAAGCAAAAAGAAAAAAGTCAAAGAGGGTGCCATCTTCCAAAATCCCTAATTTGGGTTATAGGAATTACAATATCTTTAGAACGAATTATTTCTTTGCCTAATGCAGGACGATGTCTTATTGCTTCACCGTTAATTTTTATGTAAGGGCTTGTTATCCCTCTTGGTATACATTTCGATATAAAATACAAGCGTCCTCTAACTTCGTTAAATATTCCATTGCCATCAAAATATAATACTTGAACACTTGGTGTTGGTAAAAGTTAAACCATCATCTTCACTTCTAAATATTTTTATTAACAAATCATATTTTTCTCTTGCATCTCCTGCATTGCTTCACCTGAAATTAACCATATAACTATCCTTGTCTAAACGCTTTTAAATTTAATTGTTCTAAAAAAACACAAAGTTAATTTTGCCGTTTCCAGCCTTAAAAAGCCCGAATTTGAGGGGCAAGATTTTTAAAGAACAATTCATTTTTTATTGCAGTGAGTGTTTCTCGTCGGGAAAGTCTCATAAGTAAATTTTTACCGACGACAAAATATAATGAATCCGCAAAAAACATATACTGCAGAGTCCATAAAAGTCCTTGAAGGGCTTGAAGGAGTAAGGAAAAGGCCGAGCATGTACATAGGCTCGACTGGAAAAGACGGCCTGCACCATTTGGTTTACGAGGTGGTGGACAACTCCGTTGACGAGGCTCTTGCCGGTTATTGCAATAAAATAAAGATTACCCTGAATGGGGACGGCTCGGTGACAGTTGAGGATGACGGAAGGGGGATTCCTGTGGATATTCATCCCCAGTTCAAGGTTCCTGCGGTTGAAGTGGCGTTGACAAAACTGCATGCAGGGGGAAAGTTTGACAAAAAGACATATATGATTTCGGGAGGACTGCATGGAGTGGGAGTAAGCGTTGTAAATGCCCTGTCCGAAAAATTAATCATAGAGATAAAAAGAGACGGAAAAATTCACCAGCAAGAATTCTCGCGGGGAGTGCCCAAGGGAAAACTGAAAGTTATAGGACAAGTCCCAAAAGAAGAGACTGGAACGAAAGTCACATTCTTTCCTGACGGCGAGATTTTTTCAACTACAAAATTTGACTACACTTTTCTCGAAACAAGACTGCGGGAAATATCTTTTCTAAATTCGGGACTGAGGATTATCCTTAAGGATGAAAAGAAAAATGAAAAACAGGAATTTTTTTCATCCGGCGGGCTGATTGAATTCATAAAGTGGATAAATTCCTCAAAAGAGGCTCTGCACAAGCCGATTTACTTCAAAAAGGAAATGAAAGATGTTCTTGTTGAGGTTTCCGTGCAGTACAACAGCGGTTATCAGGAAAATGTATTCGGCTTCGTGAACACCATAAATACCGTCGAGGGAGGAACCCATGTTTCCGGTTTTAGGGCTGCGTTAACAAGAGTCATAAACGAATATGCCAAAAAATTCGGCGCCCTGAAAAACGGGAAGGATGAAAGCCTTACGGGAGAAGACGCAAGAGAGGGGCTGACTGCAATATTGAATTTGAAAATACCCGAGCCACAGTTTGAGGGACAGACAAAAACAAAGCTTGGCAATTCCGAGATAAAGGGGTTGGTTGATTCTGTGACTACCTCTGCCCTCGGGGAATTTTTTGAGGAAAATCCGAGCATTGCAAGAAAAGTAATTTCAAAGGTTATGGACGCGGCAAAGGCGCGCCTGGCTGCCAAAAAGGCAAAAGATTTGGTGAGAAGAAAAAATGCTTTTTCCCTAGGTGGTTTGCCGGGAAAGCTGGCCGACTGTTCAAAGAAGAAATCGGACGATACGGAGCTGTATTTGGTGGAGGGAGAATCTGCAGGAGGCTCTGCTAAGCAAGCAAGAAACAAGGAATTTCAGGCAATACTTCCGCTGAGGGGGAAAATCCTCAATGTTGAAAAGGCAAGCCCTTCAAAAACTCTTTCTAGCGAGGAAATAGCAAACATGATAACAGTGATAGGCGCCGGAGTCGGGGAGAGCTTTAATATTGAAAAGATGAGATACAGCAAAATAGTGATTATGACGGATGCCGACGTGGATGGAGAGCACATCAAAACGCTCCTTCTGACTTTTTTCTTCAGGTTTATGCCTAAGATGATAGAAAACGGAAACGTTTACGTTGCCCTTCCCCCTTTGTACAGGATAAGGAAAAAGGAAGATGTTTATGTTTACTCCGATGAGGAACTGAAGAAATCCTTGGACCACATCGGAGCCACGGGCACAAGCGTTACAAGATTCAAGGGACTTGGCGAGATGTCCTCCGAACAGCTTTGGGAAACAACAATGAATCCCAAAACAAGAAAAATAAAGAAAGTTTTCATTGAGGATGCCGTTGAAGCGGACAGGGTATTCAGCATGCTTATGGGCAGCGATGTCGCTTCAAGAAAAAAGTTCATTTCTGAAAATGCAAAGGAGGCGAATTTAGATATATGAAAATTAAAATTTCCATCCGCACCAGTTTAATAAATAAAGCATACTCTGGGGCAAATCTTAACATATGACCACCGAGAAAATAAAAAAAATGATGATGGAAAGCATGAAAGCCAAGGAGGATTTTTTTAGCCAGGCGGAAAACATAGAGAAAACCGCCGAGAAGATTGCAGAATGCTTTAAGAAAGGCGGAAAAATACTGATTTTTGGAAACGGAGGCAGCGCGGCGGATTCTCAGCATATTGCAGGAGAGCTTGTAGGAAGATTTAAACTTGAAAGAAAGGCATTGCCCGCAATTGCTCTGACAACAGACACTTCAATACTTACCGCATGGTCAAATGACTATGATTTTTCAGAGGTGTTTGAAAGGCAGGTTGAAGCTCTTGCAAAACGCGGGGATATCCTTGTTGGAATATCCACTTCGGGAAATTCTGAAAATGTCATAAGGGCGTTTAAAAAAGGAAAGGAAATGGGCACGTTCAACATTTCAATGACGGGGAAAGACGGAGGGAAACTGAAGCCTATAAGCGATTTGAATATAAATTCCTCTTCAAACAGCACTCCGAGGATTCAGGAATGTCATATTCTTGCTTACCATATTTTCTGCGATTTGATTGAAAATAAAATGTTCGGGAAAAACTTAGGAGTTGAAAATTTAAAAATGGAGGAAAATTCAAGGCCGTGGGGAAGATATGATGTTTTGCATAAAGATTCAGGCTCAACAACTAAAATAATAAGAATAAATCCTGGAATGAGATTTAGTTTGCAATTTCACAAAAAAAGAGAAGAGCACTGGGTTGTTGTCAGGGGAGAAGGAAAAACCACACTGGGAGAATCGGAAATAGAAGTTAAAGCAGGGAGTTATGTATATGTCCCAACAGGGGAAATTCACAGGATGGAAGCATACGGAGAAGGGTTGGACTTCATTGAAACACAAGTAGGCGTATGCGACGAAGATGATATTGTCAGATTAGAAGATGACTTTGGGAGAATAAATCAGGCAAAATGAAACAAAAAAATCTTAAGTTTGCAGTTATAGGAATTGCGGTTTTGCTAGTTGCATCTTTGGCATTCTTTATAATAAACAGCAACCCAAAAGCTCCAAAGGTTGTCGAAGAGCAGCCCTATACTAGCGATTATTTTGAATCTTTGGACAATTGCAGATGCGTTGAAAAAGAAAGACATGTTTGTTTGCCGGAAGGTTTTGAGTATAATTCAACCAGAAAACTTTGCATTAATTCAGAAAAAAAGCTTGTAACAACCTCCGTATTAAAATGTTCAGAATATGAGTGTTCGGGCGAGATTTTTTCTTATAATTTTGAAAGCGAAAAATGGGAGAAAAAGTAAATAAGATTAATGTTCATTGAAAATGGCTAAAAAAAACAAATTAAAAACACCCGAGTGGATTCTTGAAGGCTATAGCTCGGAAGAGGCTTATGAAAAATCAAAAGGCGTTAAAACAAAAAAGAAAAGCGGGAAAACTTTCAAGATGAGGAAATGCCCAAAGTGCAAAAGCGACAATGTTGGCGTTGTAATTACGGGAGAGGAGGACAAGGGAATTAGGGAGTGGGAATGCAGGAAATGCAAGTGGAGCGGAAAAAACATAATTGAAAGCGAGCTGTCGGAGGATGAATTCATGAAATATCTTGATGACAAAGGGGAGGAAGTTTCATAATGGAGAAAGAAGGCGCGGTTTCCGGCGAAGAAATGGCGGATGTAAATGTAACTGAAATTTCCCTTTACAGGGAAGAGATAGACGAGCTGATAGAAAAACTAAGGGAACTAAAAAATACAAGAGACAAGATAGAGTTTGAAATTGACGATGAAAATGATTTGATTGTGAATTATGAAAACGGAGAGGAGAATAATTAAAATGACAAGCGAAAAAGAAAATTTAAATGAAGTGCAGAAGGGTGTAATTAACTCGGAAGTTTCCGAAGAGATGAAGAAATCCTATCTGGATTATGCCATGTCAGTCATAGTTTCAAGGGCTATCCCTGCAATTGAAGACGGATTAAAGCCCGTGCAAAGAAGGATATTGTATTCGATGAATCTTATGGGTGTAAAGTCAAATTCACAGACAAAAAAATCCGCGAGAATTGTAGGAGACGTAATAGGAAAATTCCACCCTCACGGAGACACTGCAGTGTATGACGCATTGGTAAGAATGGCTCAGGAATTTTCCCTTAGATATCCTTTGGTTTTAGGGCAGGGAAACTTTGGTTCTGTGGACGGGGATCCTCCTGCGGCTTATCGTTATACCGAGGCGAAGCTCTCCGAGATTTCGACGGAATTGCTCGAGGACATTGAGAAGGAAACCGTGGAATTCACGCCGAATTTTGACAACTCATTAAAAGAGCCGCTGCTTCTTCCTGGGAAACTTCCTTCGCTTCTTCTTAATGGGGCAACGGGAATAGCTGTGGGCATGGCTACAAATATCCCGCCTCACAATCTCACTGAAATTTGCGATGCGATAATCTCCACAATAAAGAATCCGGAAATTTCCATAGACGAGCTGTGCGGAATTGTAACGGGTCCGGATTTTCCCACGGGAGGAATCATAAACGGGGATATGAAAGAGCTTTACAAAACGGGAAGGGGAAAAATAGTCGTCAGGGGAAAGACAAATATTGAATCGGAAAAAAACAGGGAGTTTGTGGTTATAACGGAGATTCCTTACATGCTTAACAAAACTACCCTGATTGAGCAAATAGCAAACTTCATCCAGGACAAAAAAATAAAGGACATCTCTGATTTGAGGGACGAAAGCTCCAAGGGAAAAATCCGAATCGTTCTTGAGCTGAAAAAGGGCGCAAATTCAAAGTTTGTGGTTAACTCGCTGCATAAGTACACGAGGTTGCAGGATTTTTTCAACGTCAATTTTCTTGCCCTTGTCAACGGCGAGCCAAAAGTCCTGAACCTAAAACAGGCCATTGAAGAGTACATAAAATACAGAAAAAGCATCATAACAAGCAGGACAAAATTCGAGCTGAAAAAGGCGGCGGAGAGGCAGGAAATTGTCCTCGGGCTTTTGATTGCGCTGAAAAAAATAGACGAAATAATTTCCATGATAAAAAAGGCAAAATCCGGCTCAGAGGCGTCTGAAAACCTGGTGAAGAATTTCAAGCTTACGAAAAGGCAGGCGCAGGCTGTTCTAGAGACGAAGCTTCAGCAGCTGACTTCTTTGGAGCAAAGCAAGCTTACGAAGGAATCCCTTGAATTGAAGGAAAAAATTTCCGAGTTTGAAAAAATCCTTGGGAATGCGGGTGAAATTTTGAAGATAATAATGAAGGAAATTTCCGAGCTTAAGAAAAAATACGGCGATGCCAGAAAGACGCAGGTTCTGCAGAAAATATCAGAAATTTCCGAGAAAGATTTGGTTCAGAACAAGGACATTGTCGTTACAATCACGGACAAGGGCTATACCAAAAGGATGGATGTAAAATCATACAAGGAACAGAAAAGAGGCGGAAGGGGAACGATAGGCTCGGGACTTACAACGGGAGATTTCGTAAGAGAGATAATAACATGCTCCACCCATGATTATTTGATGTTTTTCACTTCAAGAGGAAGAGTTTTGTGGCTGAAGGCTTATGAAATTCCCGAGGCGGAAAAGTACAGCAAGGGAAAGGCGATAGTCAACCTTCTCAGCCTGACGAACGAAAAAATCACGAAAGTAATTTCCGTTATGGGCTTTGAGGATTCGTTGTTTATGGCCACCAAAAAAGGAATTGTGAAAAAAATTCCATTGAAGGAGTTTTCAAAACCAAGAGCCTCGGGAGTAAGGGCGATAAATCTTCCCGAAGACAATTCTGATTTTTTGATTGATGTGAAGCTTATAAAAAAGGAACAGGAAGTTTTGCTCGCGTCGAGAAAAGGGCAGGCGGTAAGGTTCAACAGCCATGATGTAAGGGAGACGGGGAGGGTAAGCTATGGCGTCACAGGAATAAAACTTTCTCCCGGAGATGAAGTTGTAAGCATGGAGGTTTTGGAAACAAAAGAAGTTCTTACAATAACAAAAAACGGATATGGAAAAAGGACATCGGTGTCCAATTACAGGAAAACTGCACGCGGAGGAAAGGGGGTAATCAATGTCAAGGTTTCGGAAAAAACAGGGGAAGTCGTCACTACAATCTCCGTGAATCCCGAGGACGGAATAATAATCACAACCGCAAAGGGCATTGTGATAAGGACAACCTTGAAAAACATAAGAGTTATGGGAAGAGCCGCGCAGGGTGTGAGAATTGTGAAGCTCCAGGAAAAGGACTATGTCACTGATTTAATCCGAGTTACTGACATTAACGGAAATGGGAACGTTGTTGAATAATTTTTAATTCCTTTAAAATTTTAATGCAAAAATCTGGATATTAGCGCTTGAAATATCTGGTTGATATAATTATTGCTGAATTCTGCAAACTTATTTAACAATAAAAAAATTATCCTAGCTTTACACCAATTTCAAGCGGAACGAAGTGGAGTGGTATAATTCAAATAACAACTGCTTGTTAAACAAATCTGAAATCACTAAAATCTTTATAAAACACCTTTTTGTTAAAAATAAATGAATTTAAAAAAATACGGAATGCTTGCGCTTTTCGCGGGAGCGCTTACTTTTTCTTTTCCTTCCTTTGGAGGTGACGGCATCAATTCCGGCAGGACAATAACAACAAGAGACATATTGGGGGAAAAAACAATAACGGATATTGACGGAGACGGAACACTTGACAGGATATTTCTTACAAGAGGAAGCACAAGCATGCCTTATTCAATAATACATGAAGCGGGCAATAGCAAAAACTATAATGGACCAGTTGAAGATTACCTCAAGGGATTCAAGAGATATTTGTGCAGCAGATATGATGGTAGGGATAAGTGTTCTTATATTAATTCCTACGATGCAACCAAGGATCAAAAAATATTTGAAGAAAGCAGGTAATTAAAATGAATGTTAATCTCTTTTTCTAAATAATCCTTTACTCAATGATGCTATTAATAACAAAATTCCTCCTATGTCAATAAAAGATTTCTGTAACTCTACGTTTGCATATTGAGCATATTCAGGAGAACTTTCAATTTCCCATTTTATTGAATATGCCTTATCAAGATTTGCTTCAAGAGACTTTGCCTTATCAAGATTTGCTTCAAGAGAATTTCTATTGAGAGGAAGAGGAGGCAGCAATCTATCATTCAGACTGATGGATTTTTCAATATCTACTATTAATCTATCTGTCTTGCTGTGTAAATCATCAATTTCTTGATAAGGGTTGGGAAATAACGAGTTAATCAAAAGAATCCCTGCGCCCGCAACAGCGCCCATAAGATAAGTTCTCTTGTTTAATACTCTTCTTTCTATTAAAGCCATAAAAATTTAACTAAATCTGGGTTTATAAGAATTATTATGTTACTTTTTCTTCCTGTTCTCTTTCATCTTCCTATATTCCTCGAGGGTAATTTGTTTTTCAGGCGGTTTGTTTCCCCATGCGGGACAGATGTCCTTGTACTCGCACCAGTTGCACAAAGGCGATTTCGTTGGCGGAAACTCTTTTGTACTCTCAATTTCTTTTATCAAGGCAAGAGTTTCTTTTTTTAACCAGTTTAACTGTTCATTGGTTCTTCTTGAATGAATCCTCTTGTCAAATGCGAGATAGTGCCAAACGAGAATAATTTCCTTTTCCTCTCCGAATATTTCCTTTATTGCAATTGAGTAAAGCGCAAGCTGCCTGTCTTTTTCTATATCTTCCCTTTTAGGGAGATTGTTTGAAGTTTTGTAATCATGAACCTCATACTCCAGAGTTTCAAGGTTATATGCAAGCCTGTCTATGAATCCGCGAATCTTGTAATTTCCGGATTCGTCGAGGCTTATCAGTATTTCCTTCTCAACGGCAATCGTGTTGTCGTCAAAAGGCTTGTGCTTCATGTAATAGTTTACAAGAAACTGGATTCCTTTGTTGAAGTAATCCCCCGGAGTCATGTTCTTTTTTGCCACGGGGATTTCGTCCTCGAAATCTTCTTTCCAGTTTCTTGCATATTCCTGGATGACATTGTCAAGCGACGGAACCAGTTTTTTCTTCACCTGCCTGTAAAGCCATTCAAGAGTTTTATGCACGGAGTTTCCCAAATGAGACTCAATTGTCTTTTCAATGTCGGGGATGATGTTGTCAATGTACCTGAACTTGTACTTGAGCTTGCACTGCTCAAATGCAGAGAGCCTTGAATGTGAGAATACCTTTGCCATTTTTTCAATAAAAGAAGGGTTATTATAAAATTAACTGTGTGTAATGTTTTGTTTAATAACAAGCAGTCGTTGTTTAAAATGGTTCGATTCTGCTCCCCGACATCGCTCGTAATTAATAGTTTAAATTTGCCCTTCGCAAAGTCGCCCTGCTTGCACCCGCACTCATTATTGATTAAAAATTGTCTCGTGCAAATGCTCGGCTCACTATTAACAAAAAACTAACTGGTTTTTGTAATAGGGGTTATTATTAAGAAACCTTCTTATGGTGAGGAGTTATTCTCGACTGCAATTGTCTCATTAACACTTTCATTTCCTAAAACAGGTTGCTCATTTGATGCTGTTTCATTGACAGAAGTTTCATTGCCCTTATCTTCGGCTGGCGTTTCATCTTCTCCCGTTACGAAGAAAGCCCACCAAGGCGTATTTACTTCAAGAACCTCGCCGGTTTCAGGGTCAATCTGGGCGCTTGACTTCATCTTTAGCTTGAAAACTCCCAAGAATTTTCCGTTTTTGTTTGCCTCTATGTTGTACACAACTTTTGGAATATTGTTATGGATTTTTTCCCTTAACTGAATGGTGAAGTTCAATGCCTTAAGCCTTTCAATCGCTATCTCCGAAGCCGTGTCCGGCATTATTTTTATTTGCGTGACATTGCCGTTTCTTAATCTTGCTTTTAACTTGTATTCTGTCCCGTTTGTATCCTCTTCCAAACCAATTTCATCCTCTGCTTCAACCTCAAGTTCTTTATTTTTAAACTCATATTTGAATTTTTCCTTGTATTTTCCATCTTCAGTTCTGTTATCTACTTTTACCTTAAATTCAGCCTCCGTCCCGTCGGCGCATTTCATTTTTTTCTTAATAACTTCTATTCTTTTTCCGTCCTCTATCCTTGTCTCTTTTTCAATTTTGACAACACAATTGCCTTCTCTTATTAATTCTCTTGACTTTACCTTTGTTTTATTTTCATCGTTTTCATTATCTTCCTTGTCTTCTGTCTCGCTTTCAGCATCAGAATCTTCATTCAATTCATCTTCTTTATCATCTGAGTTCCCTGAAGAATCCGAAACCTCTGATTCATCATCGCTTGAGCCTGAGTTGGAGCCGGAATTTGCGCTTGTCGCAGAATCTGATGACGAATCGGAGGAGCTTTCCGAGTTGGAGCCTTCATCAGCGGCAACCATTAGTGAGCCGGAAATAATTCCAATTACTGCAAAACAAAAAAATATCGAGAGCAGCTCTTTTTTCATTTTTATTTAAGCAAAAAAAGGTTTATAAAATTTTACGTTGATATGAGTTTGTTAAATAATTTTGAATTTTATTGGATTATTACACACTTGCTTCGCTATGCTCAGATATTTATCAAAATAATTAATGTTAAAATCAACTTTGCTAATATTAATTTTAGTTTTTGTCAGAAACATAAACCAATTTTGGGCGACTTTGAAGTGGGGTGGTTTCTAAACGGCAACCTCACCCCATCCTATCAGTCTCCAATGTCCCCCTATGTTTCTTGCTATGCCTACATTGTCGTCTTTAAGGGCGATTGCAGGGATGTTCAGAGAAAGCTCAATCTCATCATGGTTTCTGCTTATTTTTTCCACTGTTCCAACCGTTATCGTTGTATTAATGTTAAGCATAAGCATTTCCTGCATTTTTATCGGCTCTACTTTCTGGGGCTCGGAGGTTCCAAAAACTTTTTCAAAAAGATTTGGCTTTATTTTGAGATAATGGACGATTTCAGGAAGATTTCCTTTTGACGAGACAACACATCCCGTAAGAGAATCTGTTTTTGTAAGAAACGGGTCAAGAGAGGTTTCTATTGAAATGCTTGCTCCCGGCGAAACTGAAGAGACGGACTCGCTGCCTTTGTGGAGGGAAATAATCTTTGCTTCAAGCGTCTGGTAAACCTGCCTGTGGGCTTTTTTCATGCTCAAACCGGGCTTTATTTCAATTTCATCGCAGACATTTAATTTTCCCTTTTTTAAAACACCTCCCAAAACTCCTCCCTTTAGATTTTTGACTTCCGCGCCGGGCCTGTTTATATCAAAACTTCTCGCAACAAGAAAAATCGGCTTTGATTTTTCATCCCTTTCAGGAATGGGGATTCTTGCAATTTCTTCCACCACCTTATCTATGTTTATTTCCTGAAGCGTTGAAACCGGAATTATCGGCGCGTTTTCGGCAATCGTGCCCTTTGTAAATTTTTTTATTTCCTCGTAGTTTTCCCTTGCTTTCTCCCTGCTTACCAGGTCTATTTTATTCTGGACAATTATTATGTTGCTTATTCTTTTTGCCTGAAGAGCCGTGAAATGCTCCTGCGTTTGGGGTTTTATTCCCTCATTTGCCGCTACAACAAGAATCGCGGCGTCGATTATTGCAGCTCCAGAAAGCATGGTTGCCATGAGCATCTCGTGCCCAGGAGCGTCGATAAAACTGACATATCTGTATGGAACACAGGTTTTGTCTTTTGTTTTCTTGTTTGTGAAGCCGTCGGGACATTTGTATATTGTCATGTCCGCATAACCCAGTTTTATTGTTATTCCTCTTTTCAATTCCTCCGAGTGAGTGTCCGTGAACTTTCCCGTGAGCTTGCTTAAAAAAGTGGTCTTTCCGTGGTCTATATGCCCCACAATTCCCACGTTTATTTCAGGCAAATTTTTATTCATTAAAAAGCTAGAAAAAGTGAATTAAAAAAGGTTGTGATTAAGGCTGGGGAGGAATAATGTAACAATCTCCATATTTGTCCCTTAACATATCAGGTGCGCAATAATTTTGGGTTGCTTGTCCTTCAGATTTTCTTGGAACAACAAAACCAAAATCTTCCCCATCCTCTCCCGTTATTCTGACTCTATCACACTCCATATCTGCAGTAGTTATTCTTACATCATTGGGATTCATATGGCTGGGGATTACCGCAGAGCAATTACCACGTCCGTTTGGATTTTCAACATCAAAACTTTTTCCAGAAGATAAGGCTAAACCACCTGCTACTACACCTACTGTTAATATCTCAAGAGAGGTTCTTATGAATTTATCGTTTTTCATTTTGTCTTACACCCTCTAATGTTTTTCAAAAGCCAAATGTGAACCAAGTCTTAATAGTTTTTCAGAAGGACTAAATCTTTGATAATTTCCTTCAAACTTTTGTGCTACTTCGTATCTTTTATCTCCCATTCTTTCTAACAAAGAATTTGCAAGTTTATAGCCCATATAATTACTCACTCCTAAATGAGCAACTGCTATCAAAGAAGCTAATCCTAAACCTCTTAGTGCAATTCCTAAAGTGCTTGGTTCTAATGATTTTGTTTTCATAAAATGTTAAGAAAATTTCAATTTATAAATCTTTCTATTTCGTTGTTATTTAGAAGTAGTACATTACCCTTTCTTTTTCTCAGCGGGTTTTTCTTCTGCCGGTTTCGCTTCTTTGGTTGCTTTTTCCTTTTTTTGGTTTTGCTCCGGGAAAATTTCTCCTAACTTCTTTGAGCCTTCGTTTAGGATTTTCAAGTTAATCTGTGAAGTATCCTCGGAAATCGTGTTGCCTCTTACAGTTTTCCTCATCCTTAATCCTTTTGGCCTGAGCTTGCTTCTTTTTTTCTTTCCTTCCTTTTTCGGACGGCTTTTCATGCCTTTTCCATAATTCAAAAGCACTCTCTTCAACCCCACGCCTTCAATATCTTCCATTGCGGTGAAACCCGCCTTATCCGAGGCGCCGGTGATTTCAAACTCATACCCGTTTAAATCAGGGGAGAATTCATTCCCCTTCACTTTTTCATGGAGTTTTTTCCCCATAATTCCTTCAGCGTTTTCCAAATTCAAATGAAATGTCTTTCCCGACTTCTCCGATATGTTTATCTTGAATGGCATGATTATAGAATAAAGAATTGCCTTAAAAATGTTTTGATTATATATTTTCTTGAATGATTATTATTAAAAACTTATTCGTCTGCTTACCAAAATGAGAAAATTATATCCTGGGGATGAAGAAGACACTTCTTTTTTTGGTTACTTTGTAAAATTTATAGGATGTACATTAATTTCGTTTTCAATATTCTTTTCCATTAATTCGTTAATATCAGAGATTTATTGGTTTTCCCCTTTTTTAATAATAGGGTTAGGTTATCTAATTTTTTCACTTGGGTTTTTTATTGAAAGGAGAGACAAACAACAAATAATACACTCTCTTAAAAATAATTTAATTGTGGTAGGAATATTATTAATTCTTTCAATATTAACATGGTATAACTTAAGTTAATCACATCCCCCAGTCGGCTTTCTTTTTTCTCTTTATCTCCGCGATTTCCTGAAGCAAACTTATTTCCCTTGATGAAAGCAAGTCCTTGTTTTTCCTGAATGTTCTGAACTCCGATTCCGCGATGTCCGAATAAAGAAAATTCCTGTCTTTCATCTGCCTTTCAAAGTTGACTCCCGGCATTGAAACTGCGACTTCCATCCCTTCAACAGCTTCAGGAACAGACTTGTTTTCCGACTGGATGTTTTTTATCCTTCCGGCTTTCTCCGAATTTTCGTCTATGAGATTCAGTCCGGAAATCAGCTTTCCAACCTCTATTCTTGCCCCAAAAATTGCGGGCTTTGTATTCCTGAAAACAAACTCCTTAAGGATTTTGAGCTTGCACAAAGAAGCCAAGGCAAGAAGCCTTTGTTTCTCTATCTCTTTTTTCTTTTCTTCCCTGAAAGAAACTATTTCATCAATAAGCTTGTAGATAACTTTTTCTGCAATAACTTTAATCTCCCTGCTGCCTTTTGCAATCCCCTCCACTTCCTCGTTAAGGGAAACATTGAATCCTGCTATTAGAGAGTCCACGGGATTTATTTTAAGATTTGCTCTTGCGGAAATCAAATCTGCCTTGCTTATTTCCCCTATTCCCGCTTTCACGACGGGGATGTGATTTTGCTTCAGCATGAACAGCAAAGCTTCAAGGCTTCCGAGAGAATCCGCCTTTGCTATTATTCCCTGCTTTTCCTCCGCTGTTTTAAGAATCTGGGAAATTTCATCCTTGAATATTTTTTCAATTTCATCCTTGTTGTTATTGTATGCCATAAAAGGCATACCTGGAAGAACGTCGATTTTTTCCGAAAACTGCATTCTCACTCCAGTGCTTGCAGAAACGCTTTTCTTCGGCTTGAATTTGAATTTAAGCGGCTCAATCTCCTCAAGAATTCTTATTTTTGTCAAAACCGCGAAGCCTTCAAGATTGCTTACCGCAATCTCGTCATTTTTCCCAAGAGTTCCGTCATAAAGAATTGACTCTGCATAGCTTATTGACTTGTCTTTTTTTATTTCAAGAATAACTCCCTTAGCGTCTTTGCCTATCACAAGACTCTTGGAAAGATATTTCTGGCTCAATCCGCAAAGCATCATCATCAATTCAGGGATTCCTTCATGTGTTTTTGCCGAACACGGAACCATAGAGATTTTTTTTGTGAAATCGCTTATATTGTAAAATAAATCTGATTCAAAACCCATGTTGCTCAATGAACCCACAAGAGTAAGGTATTTTTCGTCAAAGTTCTGCTTCACGTTTCTTCCCTGCGATTCGACACTTTCCTTAATCCCGAGAGTCTTGCCTGTTCTCCACCCTGAGATGTTGTCTATTTTGTTAAGGGCTATCACGAAAGGGGTTTTCCCGTGCCTTAAAATCTGCAGAACCTCCGAAGTCTGGGGCTTTATTCCCTCGTTTATGTCTATGACAAGAACGGCAATGTCCGCCAGATTTCCTCCCCTTTTTCTAAGGTTTGTAAAAGCCGCGTGCCCGGGAGTGTCTATGAACAGAAAACCCGGAATTTCAAGATTCAGCCCGGATTTTTCAACAAGGGGAAATGTTTTTTTAAGTTGCTCTATGGGGTATGATGTAAATGAAATTTCCTGTGTTATTCCGCCCGCTTCTTTTTCATGAACGGAGCTGCCTCTAAGGCAGTCCAAAATGCTTGTTTTTCCGTGGTCCACGTGCCCCACAACCGTCACTATCGGCTGGCGGATATTTTTTGATTCCATAAAATTGAAAGAAAAATTCAGGTTAAAAAGTTTCCTGACACAATCTTTATAAAATTTAATTGCATTGTCAGGCTATGCCTGAAGAAGAAGTGATGAAAGTAAGGAATTCAAGAAAAGCGTATTTTTTTGTTTATCTAATGGTGTTTGTCCTGCTTGTTGCCGTGATTGCGATAAAAATTTTAGGGAAAGAGCTGAACGAACAGGCATTTAATGTGGTCATCGCCTTCTCGGTGGCTACGGTTATTTTAATTGAATTCCACAGGCTAATGGATTATTATGAAATAAACAGCAGCTCCCTTACTCACTCGTCGGGAATCCTCTCCAGAAAAATAAGAAAAGTGGACTTGGTTTCTGTAAGCGACGCCGATTCCAAGCAAACCGCCTGGCAGAGAATGCTCGGCTATGGGGATGTCAACGCCAGGCTTTTCTCGGAGGACAGCACAATTTCGATAAAAAACATCAACAATCCAGTGGGGTTTGCGGATTTTTTGGAGAAAAAGATGAACGAAAAAAAGAACGCCATTCCAAACATAAAAGGACAAAATGGAAACAGAATACTTTAACGCGCCCCACAGGAAAAAATTTCGCCTTAAGAAGCATATAATGCTAATCACATTCCTTATTTTTCTCGGAATCCTGTCTTTTTTGATTTACACGTCATTTTATGATGTTTCCTTTTTTGATAACGTGATAACCGGGAACCTGATAATGGGGGATTCTTCAGAGCAGGAGGGAAAAAGCGTCCAGATAGACGGGGACTTGACAGAAATTCCCTCCCTTAAGTTAAAGGGAAATTTTGAAAATGTAGAGATTACGGGCTCCTCGGGTTCGTACATTTACATTGACAGCCAGAAATTTTACCTCGGAAACTCCCTGAATAATTACATAGTCCTTGAAAATTACAGCGGAGAAATTTCTTTTGACGATTCAGAGATTTCTTCGCTTTCCGGAGGAATCACGAGAGCTGTAATAAACGGGGTTGAGATAACTCCCGCAAAAACCTCGATGAAAGTCAAGCTGGAAAATCCGATTGATTACAATTCCCTTAAGATAGAGAATCAGGTTCTGGTAAAAAAATTGTTTTATGCGACTTCGGGAGTATTGAAGATAAACGGGGAGAAAAATATCATTAATCTTTACAATGAAAACATAAGCATCGGGAACTTTGCGGGAAATATTGAAATTGAAAAAGATAGACTGAAAATTCAGGGCACGGCAAAAAGCCTTAATGTTGAAGGTGATTCAAAAATAAACATCAATGGCTAAAAAGCATTTTTCATTGAAAGAAACTGCAAGGGATTTTATAGCATTGGGAAGCCCTGTTTTTTTTATTCTTGTTATTGCAAGAATTTCATTTCTCTCCCACTATGAATATTTAAGCCAGTTCGCAATTGCGGGAATTTTGTTTTTAATTTTGTTTTTTCTGTTTAATGCAAATATGCATTCCGGACTTGGTTTTATTGTATTGACTTTCACGACTTTGTATTATGATGATTTAAAATTTAGCGTTTTTGCATTTTTCATCTACATTGGATTGATTGCTTCTCTGATTTACCTTGAAAGGGAAGAAAGAGAAATATTTCTTGGAACTTTTCTCGGAATTGCAAGCACAATTTCGGGGTATCTCGCAGTCAGGATTTTGTTCGGCTGAGAAATACTGCTCGCTTTCTACTCACACCTGCACTCATTATTAATTAAAAATTGCCTCGTGCAAATGCTCGGCTCGCTTGTTATGCATAATTGTTAATTGCAGATAATTTTGGTTAAGTGTAAAATATCGGGTTCAGGACTAAAGGCAGATGTTTGGAAATAAAGATGGTTTATTATTTTAGACTGAACCCAAACTTCTTCAAATCAATCTTATTGTTTATTATAACAACCCCCTCTTCTCTCAGCATCCTTATTTTGTTTTTTGTTCCGGATTCAAAACCGCCAACTTCTTCATTGGATTTTATTACACGATGGCAAGGGATTTTTGGAGCATAAGGATTTTTATTTAAGGCATTTCCAACAGCCCTTGGACCGGATTTTAGTTTCTTTGCAATAGAACTGTAAGTTGAAACTTTTCCCTTTGGAATCTTTTTGCAAATTTTGTATACCTTGTTTTGGAATAAGGTGAGCATTATAAAAATCAATAGTCGGGCATCTCTTCACTTTCTTTGGAGTTTTTTCCGCCAAGTTTTGCCTGCGATTTGTCCTTTTCCTTTCCCGATTCGGAGCTTTCCTCTTCAGCCATGTCCTTGGCTGTTATGGAATTAATCATTTCCTTGAATTTTGGAAAGTCCTTTGCAAGTATTCTCACTCCCTGCTTCGTGAAGCCAGTGTATCTCTCGCTTGTCACAAATTCCCTTACGGTTAAGCCTTTTCTCCCTCCGAAGTCATCAACTCTTACAACCACATCTGTTGTGTCGTTCTTGTTTATCTTTCCTATGTCTTTTTCCATAATTAATCTAAAAAAGGGAGTTATTTAAAGATTTTGATTTTTTTGTATTATGCAAAAAAACGCCCAGAGCAGGAATCGAACCTGCGAGCCCCGAAGGGCCCGGATGTTTGCTGTTTCTCCCTGCGATTTCGTCGAGGTGATTGGAAATCGCCCTTCAGTGCTGAAGGAAGGGTGACTTGTTAGGGAAACGGTGTTTCCATGCGATTAGCAATCCGGTGCAATACCATTATGCGATCTGGGCATTTTGATTAAGACAATCCAAAATTTATAAGGTTTTTTATGTGTTTGGCTTTTCCTAAAACCTTCATTTTTATTGGCTTACTGAATGAAGACGGCTCACTCATTTCATTCGTTCGCTTATTGGTAAAATCCTGGCGCATTCAGTGTCTGCCGAAGCGTATGCGTAATCGCTTATTAATAATTTTGATAGTACAAAACAAGTTGTTTTCTATTAATTAATTTTTTCATTAATTGTGAACCGAGCATTTGCACGAGGCAATTTTTAATTAATAATGAGCGCAGGTGTGAGTAGAGCGACTTTGCGAGGATAATTTTAAACAGAAATTACTTGTTAAACAAACCCCTATAGCATAGATGTTAATAAGTTAAAATTCACTAAGTTTTTTTTGCTCTGTTTCCCCCATTGCGTTTTTCCACGTGCTCCATGTCTTCCTGAAGATTCCCTCATTATGGAGCTTTTTCACGTTCCTTTTGAGAAACTGGCTTGTCGTCGGGTCTGAGGTGTAACCGGAGCCCATGTCGTGCCCGTATTTTTCTTTCAGGCGGAGCATTTCCTTTTCCCTTACAGATTTTGCAATTATCGAAGCTGCCGAAACGGCTATATGATTCCTGTCAGCCTTGTGCTCGCAGGAAAGCTCAATATTTCCTGGGTTTTCGATATGGCTTTCTAAAAACTCCTTCCATTTGACTATGCTTGTCGAAGGGCAGTCTATGATAACCTTGATGTCCTTGTATCCTTTGTTTATTTTGTTTATTATTTTTGCGCACGCAAACGCCTCGACTTCGTTCAGCTTAACGCCGTTTTTGTTGTGATTCTCAATTTCATCAGGGTGCACGATAATTGCCTCAAAAGTTTCGGCTTTTTCCCTTATCATATCCGCAAGAAACTCCCTTCTTTTCTCAGTCAGTTGCTTGCTGTCCTTAACCCCGAGTCTCCGAAATTCCTTTTCATCTTCTTTGTCCATCAGGCATCCCGCAAGAACCATCGGCCCTATCACCGGCCCTCTGCCGGCGTCATCAATTCCAAGAATTAACATCTTAACTGAAAAAGAAAATGGTTTTTAAGTTTTTGTGTACTGCAAAAAATTTGTATTTTAAAAAATAGCGGAAAAACATATACCTCTTTAACTTTTATTAGAAAGGTGGCTATTTCTTAAAATTAATCCTTTCAGTTCCTAATATCAATAAATTAAGATAATAGCGGGGGTGGGATTTGAACCGCACGACCTCCGGGTTATGGGCCCGACGAGCACTCCAGACTGCTCTACCCCGCTCTATACATTTAGATAAAAGAATTGCTTTTAAAGGTTTTTGAATGAGAAATTTTGTTTAACAAGTAATTTTCTATTGGAGAATATTTTGTTAATCAAGGAACAACTTTTATTTTTATATCATTACTATTTTAAGGGATTATATTTGTAGTTTTTTCATTAACATTTTAAAGGAATGGGTTAGTGTGGGGAAACGCAGTTACCCCATAAGCGAATGACGAAGGAGTGAGCCATCTTGTTAAACAAACTCGTATATACTTTATATTTAAAAATCCCCTGATTTTATAAGTAATGTTAAAATGCCATTCATAAAAAAACTGGTGATGCAGGGATTCAAGAGTTTCCCCAAAAAAACGGAGCTTATTTTCACACCGCGAATAAATGTGGTTCTTGGTCCCAACGGAAGCGGGAAAAGCAACATTTCCGAGGCATTGTGCTTTGTTCTTGGAAGGCTTAGCATAAAATCCATGAGGGCTTCAAAGGCGGGAAATCTTATTTTTATGGGCTCCAAGTCTGCGCACCCATCCAAGGAGGCGATGGTTGAAATTTTTTTTGACAACACGGACAGGGTTTTTTCCGTTGATTCCGACGAGATTTCAATAAAAAGAATTGTGAGAAAAACGGGGAATAGCATTTACAAAATAAACAACAAAACGCAGACAAGGCAGGACGTTTTGCTTTTGCTGTCGCAGGCGGGAATGGACCCCAACGGATTCAACATAATCCTTCAGTGGGAAATCCAGAATTTTGTCCGTATGCCGGGCTACGAAAGGAGGAAAATAATAGAGGAAGTCTCGGGAATTTCCGTTTATGAGTCAAGAAAAGAAAAAGCGATGAGGGAACTTGAAAAAACGGAGGAAAAACTCAAGGAAGTTTCAACAATCCTTAGGGAAAGGACCGCTTATCTTGCCAATCTTGAAAGGGAAAGGCAGCTGGCTCTTAAGTATAAGAAGCTTGAGGAAGATGTAAGGAAATTCAAGGCAAGCATAATTCATTCGGATCTTTCGGGAAAGAGGAAAGAACTTGAAAAAGTCAATGTGGAAATATCCAAAAGGTCGCTTGAGATTGAAAAAGTAAGAAAGGAGATTTTTGTAATAAGGGAAAATGTCGAGAACATAAATTCCGGGATTAACTCGATAAATTCCACAATGCAGAAATCCACGGGCTTTGAGCAGGAAAAACTTAACCAGGAGATAGCAAACCTTATGGCCGAGCTTGCGGGACTCGAGGTAAAGATAGAAAACTACGAGTCAAAGACGGCGGAAGTTTCAAAGCAGAAAAATTCATTTCTTAACACCATAAAGGAAAATGAATCTTCAATAAAAGAGTTGCAGACGGGTTCTCTGAGGAAAAAGCAGGAAGAAATAGACGGGAAAAAGAAGGAGCTTGAAAAGGTTGAAGAGCAGAGGAAAAAATTCTACATGACGAAATCGGAGATTAAGTCTTTGAGAGA
>Ga0208375_1000307_pt1 | contig 77151 bp, 71 predicted proteins | sample RifOxyD1_FD_184038 | JGI IMG/M metagenome (GOLD analysis project Ga0208375, IMG submission 184038) | Soil microbial communities from Rifle, Colorado - Rifle Oxygen_injection D1 (SPAdes) | ecosystem: Environmental > Terrestrial > Deep subsurface > Rock core/Sediment | place: Rifle, Colorado... | reverse complement strand
TCGCCCGCCTCAATTGCAGTTATTCCGTCCACGAGCGGTATTTCAAGACGCCCGGAAAGCTCTTCGATGCCGGACCTCTTTATCGCGCCAAGATGCCCGTGAGTGGCGGTCTTGCGACCGTCAATCCCGGTGGCCGAGAATACGAGCGCGCACGAGAAGTCGAAAAGCGGCCAGAGGTCGCGTGCCGCCGGGGATTCGTTGCCCTTGTTCTGAAAAAGCGTCACCCCCCCCAGAAGCTGCGCGGCCAGGTCCGCTCCGCTCGGCGCAATGCCGGAAGAGCCTGACGTCAGCGTGCGGTATTTTTTCCAAACCATCTGCCATCTGCGGTCCCAATCCCGGTCCGCCGCCAGTGCATGGTACAAAAGGGCGAACTGCGCTGTTGAGGCGCCGAAGCCTCCGGCGCCGACGTAAGGATCTTCAAACAAATAATCCGGAACGGGCGGCGGACCGGATGCAAAGGCCGCTTCCAGAAGCCTTCCGGCGGGTGATCCGGGGGTGAAACCGCCGGTGGCGGTTCCGGCAGAAGGCACGATTCCGAACCTTGGTCCCAGCGTCGCGACAACCGCGGGAAGTCCGGTGAGAACGGCGTATTCGCCCAGAAGAAATGTTTTGCCCGGCACCCTAAAGCATGGCGGTGCGGCTGTCTGCGACACGGATGTCCTCCAAAATCTGTTTTGCGCGCGTGAGGCTGATTGTCTTTTCGGTCTTCAGCACTTCGGCCAGTCGTTCGCGCACCCGGATGATCTCGTGGACATCGGCGCCGGCGGCAATGGCGAGGTTTGCCGTATGGAGCATCATGTGGCCCTTTACGATTCCAACCGTGGCAAGCGCTTTGAGCGCGCCAAGGTTCTGTACGATGCCGACCGCGGCGCAGATGCGCGCGAGATCGGCGGCATTGCTGATGCCGAGTATCTTGAGCGCCACCGCAGCTGTCGGATGGAGCCGCGTGACACCACCGACGGTGCCTGCCGCGAGGGGGATTTCGATTTTTCCGTGAAGATCTCCGTCCTGCATGTACCAGTCGGTGATGGGCTGGTATTTGCCGCTTCGGGCCGCATAAGCATGGATTCCCGCCTCGGCCGCGCGCCAGTCGTTGCCGGTCGCGATCAAAACGGGGTCTATTCCGTTCAAAACCCCTTTGTTGTGGGTGGCGGCCCGGTAGGGATCGGCTTTTGCAAAAAGCGTGGCTTCCTGGATGCCATTGCCTACGACCGGGTTGATGTTGCGGATCACGACTTCGGCGACCGCCAGCTTTCCGTCCACCAGGTTTGAAAGAATGCAAAGGCCCACGCGCTCGTGCGTCAGCTCCTCGACCCTCGGCTTCAAGGCTTCGCAGACCTGGTTGATGAGGTTGGCGCCCATGGCGTCGCAGGGGTCGCATAGAATGTGAATGACCAGCATGATGCCGGTGCCGTCCGGACGGGGGATCTCCCTTACGGCGATGTCGCGTACTCCGCCGCCGCGTTTGACGAGCCCCGGCAGGCAGGCGTTGGCAAGTCCCATGAGCACGTCCCGGTTTTCATGGAGTTCGTGGCGGGCGTGCTGGACGTTTTTGACGTCCGGAAACTGGATCTGGCCGATGATGAGATTGCCCTTTGAATAGGTTTTGATACTGCCTTCGCGCCGGATCCATTTTGCGGTGGCGCTTGCCGCGGCGATTATGGAGGTTTCTTCAACGGCCATCGGAACCAGCAAGTCGCGGCCGTCTATCCTGAAATTGGTGGCGATACCGAGCGGGACCGGAAAATATCCCACCACATTTTCGATAAGATGCTCGGCGATGGACATCGGAAGCGCGTGTTCGCCCGTAATAATCTTGATGTCATCATCGGATAGATTGCAAAATCCGCGCAAACGCTCAAGCCTTTCGGATATCCCTATGCGATGAAAATTTTCCATCAGTTGCATTTTGTTTTCCATACGTTTTCCTTTTTACCGAGAACATCCGGATTCCGGCAGCCTGTGCAAAAAAGAGCTGTTTTCAGCTCGTATTCCCGGGTTTTCATCCATTCAACAAGTTTTTCAGCGCCGGCCATGGCGGCTTCAAGTGCCGGACGGGCAAATCCGGTCTGGCTTGCGCCCATCGCGATGAGTTTTGCGGCATCAAGCCCGCTGCGCACGCCTCCGGACGCCCAAAGCTCCGTGCCAGGAAGCGCATGGACCGCATTTTGAAGCGACTCCACGGTCGGTATGCCCCATGTGGCAAAGGTGGTTCCGGCGGAACTCTTTATGTGATCTTTAATGCTGCCGGCTCTTGCGCTCTCTATCCTGCCCCAATGCGTGCCGCCCAGGCCGCTGATGTCGATTGCGGCAAGACCAGCCCCGGATAGACGCTTGAGAGTTGCGGTTGAGAACCCGCAACCCGTTTCCTTGAGCACGACCGGCAATCCGAGTTCACGGCATAACGCAGAAATGCGCCCGGTCGTTCCCTTGAACTGCGCCGTTCCTTCGGGTTGGAGGCATTCCTGCAGGGGATTTGCGTGGATCACGAGGGCCTTGGCGCGCATTACCGCAAGAAGATCGTGGATTTTTTCAATATCCGCCGTTGCCAGCTGGCTTGCCCCGATGTTTGCCATCAGGAGCACGTCGGGCGCGGCTTCCCTTATGAGTTTCCACGCGCTTGCGTCCGGCCCGGCCTCAAGTTCCGAGCGCTGGGAACCGATTCCAAGCGCCCAGCCGGTTTTCTGGCAGGCGCGGGCAAAGGTCATGTTTATTTCGCTGGCACCGGCAAAGCCGGCGGTAACGGCGGCAATGAAAAAAGGTGTTTTTGACGGGTTTCCAAGGATTGTGGAAGAGAGGCTGATTTCCTCAAAATCCAGATCCGGCAGGGCTTCGTGCTCAAGCACGATGGAATCAAGCCCCGTGAGCCCCCGGGCTTCGTTTTCGGGTCTGAGGGCAAGCTGTAGATGATCGCGTTTGCGTCTTTCGTATGATTTTTGATCCACGACGGCGGGACATTACAACATTTTTTGTCATGACGCGAGTGGTATAAGATGTGCGTTTCAAGGATTTGGGTTAGATTATTATTGTAATGGAAGCAGGGAAGCAAGCACCCAAGGAAAAGAACTCCCTTGTCAAGCCTCTCATTCTGGTGGCGGTAATTGTATTTATCATTGCAGACATAGTCATTTTGTCTCCATCCGGGCTCGAACAGCCCCAGGTTTCGGAATCCGTCAATCCGGACCTGTTCGTGCCGGAAATAAAGCCCGTGTTCGCGTGTTGCATTCCGACGGACAGGATACCCGATTACAGCATTGAAAAATTCACTTATCTTTCGGCGCAAGCGGGCGTCAAACAGTGGAAGCTTGTCGCCGACAGGGCCTATTTTTTCAGCAATGGTCCCAAGGACAAGCTGGTTTTTGCGGTCAATGTTGTTGCATATCTGTACGATATTGATGACAAGGCAACGGTGGTTTCGGGCAGGGAAGCCAAGTATTTCATGACCGACAGGCATCTTGAGATTTATGGCGACGTGGTGACCAGATTTCCGGATGGATTCACGATGTACAGCGGTTATATGGAATACCATACCAAGGACCGGCGCCTGTATGTGCCCGACGACAAGCCCGTCAGCGGCGTTGGCGAGGAGGAGGGCGGGCAGATCACGGCGTTCAGGAGCACCGGGATGAATTTTATGATGAAGAATTCGGAAATCACGCTGCCAAGGGATGTGCACTTTACGATGATCCGCAAGGGCGAGAAAAAGGGCTCAAACGCCGGGGTGTCCGACTATACGACTATTGATTCGGACCATTGCGTGATTGAAAGAAACATACAGATTGCGCATTTTACGATGGATCCGAAGCGGCCGCTGGCCTCAAGGTTTGTGCATATCACCCAGCCGGATCTGTTTGCCCGGTCCCGCAAGGCGGATATGAACTATGGCGGCTATGACAAGATGTTGCAGTATCTGGTCGCAACGGAGGATGTTCTCATCAAGGAACTCGGCAACCCTGAATCATTGAGATATGCCACCGCCGGGCGCGCCGATTTTGATACGCGCAATGATACGGTGGTGCTCAAGGATTATCCTCAAGTCTACCAGGATGCCGATACGGTTACCGGCGACGTAATAACCCTTCACAGGGATACGGATGTCGTGGAGGTGGAGCAAAGCAATGCATACAGCGAAGGACAATAAAAAGCACAAGCTTGAGGCCGTGGGGCTTTTCAAGAGTTACAAGGGCCGGTGTGTTGTCAATGACGTGAGTTTCGAGCTTCATGCCGGGGAAGTCATGGGGCTTCTTGGCCCGAATGGCGCCGGTAAGACCACTTCATTTTACATGGTCATCGGGCTGATACGTTCGGACAAGGGCCATGTGCTTGTTGACGGGGTTGATATTTCGCAATGGCCCATGCACAAGCGGGCAAAGCAGGGTATCGCATATCTGCCGCAGGAGGCGAGCGTGTTTAGGCGCATGTCGGTCGAGGACAACATAATGTCCGTGCTTGAAACCATGCCGCTTGACGAAAAAGAGCGTCACGAGCAGCTGCAGCGGCTGCTTGATGATTTCAATCTAAACCCCATTTCGAAGCAAAAAGCCTTTACCCTCTCCGGTGGTGAGCGCAGGCGCGTCGAAGTTGCCCGCGCCCTTGCCCTTAATCCGCTGTTTTTGCTTCTTGACGAACCCTTTGCCGGCATTGATCCCATTGCTGTCGCGGACATACAGCGCATGATCGGGATACTCAAAAAGCGCAATATCGGCATTTTAATAACCGACCATAATGTAAGGGAAACCCTTTCAATCTGTGATTTGGGATATTTACTCAACGATGGTAAAATATTGATCAAGGGTACTCCCGAAGAAATCGCCAACAACAAGATGGCACGGGAGACTTATCTTGGGGAGGATTTCCACTTCTAATGGCGCTTGAGATCAAACAAAGCCTGAGACTGAGTCAGCAGCTTGTGATGACGCCGCAGCTCCAGCAGGCGATCAAGCTTTTGCAGCTGAGCCGGATGGAGCTTTCAGAGGTCATAAACCAGGAGCTTGTCGAAAACCCGATTCTCGAAGAAACCGCTGAATCCGCCGAAGGCGAATCGACGGCATCACGCGAAGAGGGCGAGGCCGGCGCGCAGGACCCCGAGGGCGAGCAGCGCCGCGACGAAGAGGCTTCCATGAAGGAGGCGCCCAAGGAAGACCAGCTGGTCACCGGCAAGGAAGATGATTTCAACTGGGAATCGTATGTCGAGGAATTCAACTCCAGCTATTCTCCGGCGCCCTCGATGAAGGAAGTGAACGAGGATCTTCCGAGTTTTGAAAATATTCTTACCAAGACCACTTCGCTTGAAGAGCACCTCATGTGGCAGCTTTCAATGGCGACGTTTTCGGAGCAGGAAAAGAAGTTCGGACAGCTCATTATCGGCAATCTGTCGGATGACGGTTATATCAAGGCGGATTTTGCGGAGCTGGCCCGTGAAGCCGGGATGGAGCTTGAAGATGCCGAGGAAACGCTCAAGTTGATCCAGAATTTCGATCCCGTGGGCGTGGCTTCGCGCAATCTGCAGGAGTGCCTGATGGCGCAGGCTCGTTTCATGCGGCCGCGGCAACCGCTGGTTGAAAAGATAATCGAAACCCATCTCGGCGAGCTTGAACGCAAGAACTACCATGCAATTGCGCGGGCAGAGGATACGCCGCTCGAAAAAGTGATCATTGCCACCAAGCTCATTCTGGAGCTTGAGCCCAAGCCCGGCCGTTCGTTCCACGCGAATGACACGCATTACATCACTCCCGACATATATGTTTACAAGGTGGGTGGCGAGTTCGTGATCGTTCTCAACGAGGACGGCATGCCCAAGCTCCGCATTTCGCCCTATTACAAGAACATCCTGTCGTCGGCCAAGAAGGACGGCAACAAGATGACCAAGGAATATGTGCAGGAAAAACTGCGCTCCGCGGTCTGGCTCATCCGTTCGATCCATAACAGGCAGAAGACCATTTACAAGGTTACCGAGGCGATCGTGAAGCGGCAGCGGGATTTTTTTGAAAAGGGCGTGCAGCATCTCCGGCCGATGATCCTGAAGGACGTCGCCAGCGACATCGGGATGCATGAGTCCACGATTTCGCGCGTGACGACCAATAAATATGTGCACACGCCGGTGGGGATATTCGAACTCAAGTATTTTTTCAATTCGAGCATTGGCGCGGCTGACGGCGGCGATTCGCTTGCGAGCGAGGCCGTGAAAGAAAAGATCAGGCAGCTGATCAGCAAGGAAGATCCCAAAAACCCGCTTTCGGACCAGCGCCTCGCCGAGCTTTTGAAGACGGACAATATCGACATCGCGCGCCGCACCGTGGCCAAGTATCGCGAGATGCTTGGCATGCTTTCGTCGGGAAAGCGTAAAAAAGTACTTTGACGCATGGGGTTAATTTTGACAATGCCGCTGCCATTGCCATTTTACTTTAATATAAAAAGGAGGGCTTATTCATGACCGTAAACATGAGTTTCAAACACCTCGAACCCACTGATGCGATAAAGGCCTATGCGGCCGACAAATCGGACAAGCTCAAAAAATTTTTTGACGGCAAGACCGCGGTGAACTGGAATTTCACCGTCGAAAAGCAGAATCATATCGCCCACTGCCATCTTGTGGGCGGCAACATGGATTATTTCGGCGAAGCCATCACGACGGATCTTTATGCCTCGATAGACGAAGCCGTTGACAAGATCGAAGTGCAGCTGCGCAAGCACAAGGAAAAGTCGAAGAAACACCGGTAAGTTGGCATTTCAGCATTTAGCAGAGTTTTTTTGATTTGATTTGAATTTTTGGAACTGAAACCACAAGACTTGCGGATTTTTCAAGCAGGCGTTTTATTCCTGGTTTTAGTGACGCAAGATCCCCGTCTTCGAAATAACACAAAGCCTTGAGCGTTACGGCAGGCTTGACGGAAGAGCCAAAGAGTGAGCGCATGGCGCCCAATCCTTTTTCAAGAGGAAGACAGCTTTGGCACAAAAGACATCAAATTATCTTTCTTTCGGGATATTTCCGCTTGATCCCGGTAACAAGTGACCAGTATTTCCATGAGCCGGGCGAAAAATCCCCCGGGCCCGCGCTGGTGAACTCCCGCTTGAACACCGATTTGCCGAATTTTTTTTCAATAAAGCGGATCATTTCCCATGTGCCGCACTCCATGACACGTCTTATAATCATGGATGAATCACATGTTCGCGGAGGTTTCCACCAGATCAGGATACCGGCAATTGATTTCAGGGTCATTCAAGGGATATTTTACGTATCATCGCCTTTGAAATCAAATTATGAAATAAAAAGCGGTTCTGCGGGGGCGCCCAAACAGATGTATTCTTGACAATACAAGAAACATATAATATTGTATTCTATGTAATACACATATGAGAGTGCTGGAAACCGTTAAAACAATCATTGCGGAGTGGAAACATTTCAAGCCGGATCCCATCACAAGACGGAACATTGAATATGCTCCTTATCTTGAAACGGATGAAGTTCTCTCGATAATCGGACCGCGAAGATCCGGAAAAAGTTATTTATGCTTCCAGATCATGGAGGATCTCAAAAAAAAAGGCGTTTCTGCTGATAATCTTCTTTATTTCAATTTTGAGGATGAGAGACTTCTTCCATACACCGGAGAATTGCTGACCTGTCTGTATGACGCATACCTGCAGCTTTTTGCGCCGACAAGGGGGCGCCGGGTTTATCTTTTCCTGGACGAGATACAAAATGTCCCGGGCTGGTCAAAATGGACGAGAAGATTTCTTGAGACGCATCCGGGCTGCAAGCTTGTTCTGACCGGATCATCATCAAAGCTTTCAAGTCTTGAGATTGCCACTGAGCTGCGCGGACGGACCCTTTCAATCGTGGTTTTTCCGTTTGATTTTTGTGAATATCTTGAAAAAAACAATGTGCCGCGGCCGGCTAAAAATGTTTTGTATACGGAAGAGAAGAATCGCTATGCCGGACTGTTCAATGCATATCTGTTCATGGGGGGGTTTCCAAAAGCCATAAATCATCCAAGGGCGGAGGAGCTGCTCAGGGAATATTTCAGGACCATTTTTTACAAGGACATCGTTGAAAGAAGAAAAATTAAAAACATCAAACTTCTTGAGGATTTTCTTTCGCTGGCCGTGGATCATACCTCCACCCTTGCGTCGATCTCGGGAATTTCAAAAAAGCTCGAAGCAATCGGCCATTCTTTCACCAAAAATACCATTTCAAATTTTGTCAGGTACGCACAGGATGCTTTTCTTGTGTTCAACGTCGCCAAACATTCATTCAAGGTCAAGGAGCAGCTCAGGGCAAACAAGAAGTATTACTGCATAGACAACGGCCTTTATTCCAGCATCAGATTCACATTCAAGGAGGATTATGGAAAATTCCTTGAGAATCTCGTATTTTTGGAGCTGGCGCGCAGAGGTCACGAAATCTATTACCATCAGGAAGGGCATGAGTGTGATTTTGTGGTCAAAGAAAAGAACGCCATTGTCCAGGCCATCCAGGTTTGCAAAACGCTTGAGGATGAGGACACGGGGAAACGGGAGGTTTCGGGGCTGCTTGAGGCAATGAAGAAATTTAATATCAAAACCGGATTGATTCTTACGGGCGGCGAAAATGAAACCATTAAGCTGGAAGGCCGCACCATCCGCGTTCTGCCGGCGTGGTACTGGTGCCTGTCAAAACCTGTTTTTGTGTAACCAGCAAGCGTTGTCTTGCGCGCTACGGATATTCCTTCATGAAATTCGAATGGCTCCATACTGTTTTCCATGGAATGCCCATGTTTTTGTAGGCTCTTGAAAGATTCGACGGCACGCTTGCCCACTTGATCTCCAGCGCCCACTCCTTCGGCAGGATAAAATCAATTTCTCCGGATGGCCCCGAAAAATAGCCGAATCTTGAAAATTTACGGGAAAGGGACTCGTGGGCGGCCATTTCGGCGATTTTTTCCTCATGATTTTCCACGTTTTTCTTTCCCGACAAATCACGCGCGATCCAATAAAGCAGCGGGTCGGTGAAATAAAATTTTTTGTCTTTCTTGAACCTGTATGCGCCGGTATCGATATCAACACAATAAAGCGTTTTGAGGGCAAAACATGATTCAAGAATTGAAACATATTCCTGTACCGTGTTGTGGGAGCCGATATTGGTTTTTGTCGCAAGCGTTTGATGGCTGATCGGTGTTTGCATTGTCAGAAAAAGCTGAATGATGAGTTCTTTCAGATAATGCTCCTGTTTGCCCAGTTTGATTATGTCTCCGACAAGCCATCTCATTATGGTCTGCATTGTCTTTGCGGGTTTTTTACAGTCAGTACCGGCTTCGGCCACGGCCGACGGAAAGCCTCCAGTTTTGAAAAATGCACGGAGCTCTTCCAGATGACTGTCCGATGCCCAGCCGGCCTGTTCCCTGATGTCATGAAATTCATTGAAATCCATGGGAAGCATCAGAAATTCGCCGCCATCGCCGAATCTGCCGGGCATGGTGTCCGCTCCCCGCCTGAGATCATGCATGTGCGATCCGGTTATGATCAGAATATTGGTATGTCCGAAATCAACTTCATATTTGACCGCGCGGTCCCAATTTTTTATGAATGTTATTTCGTCAATAAGTACCGCCTTGCGATCACGCACGGACTTGAGAATTTCAGAGAGTTCCTTGAAATCCTCGATTTTTTCACAGCTCAGATAAAAGCAGTCTTCATTTTTGCCCGTATAAAAACTCAGTACGTGTTTCAGCCACGATGTCTTTCCGATCTGCCTGGGTCCGCGCACGACATATAGCCCTTTTTTTTGCGGAACCGGCGGAAACTTGCGCCTGAATGGCATCGCATGCAGCCCCGTTAGATGTGGATCGTTGTTTTCCCACCCGGCCTTTTCCCAGAAAATATCCATACTTGCATTCTATTCTCGATTTTGGTCAGTGGCAAATGTATTTTTGGTCAGTGCTTAATGTGATTTTGGTCACTTCACCAGATATGACTTTATCTTCGTATCGCCGCTTGTGACATGCACCCGCACGCCCGCCGTACCGTCTGATGCGGTGTACAGGTACGCGCCCTCCTCGGTTTCGACGGGGAGCGACCACGCGAGTCCGCCCGCGCGGTCAAAACCCACGAGCACGCTGCGGCGTTCGATATCCTGGATCAGCTCAAAACCCGCAATCAGGTATTGTCCGGCCACGGACGGAGGCGGCGAAAAATCCGCAAACTTCGGCTCGGTGCGCCGCCAGACTTCAGAAAGTTTGCCGCCACCAAACGCATAAAACCCAAGAGACTGTCCCTGCGGGCTGTTGCCGAACGCAACGATGTTTGTGCCATCAGGAGTGAGTTCAAGATACTCGGCATGGAAGGGCAGTGATGTCACGGCCTCCGGAACTCCCGCGGCGTTGATGAAGGAGATCTTCTGCTTTTTCCGGGCAGCTCCGTAAAGAACCGCAACCCGGGGCCGATCCTCGCGCGATACGGCGGCATCGAGAATCTCGCCCTTCATCTTCCGCTGCCAGAGCGAGCGGATTTTTGCGTCAAGGAGCAGTACCTGCCCGCGCGTGAGAGCGATCACAAGGCCGCGTCCTTCGGCCGCGAGCTTCATCGCAAGGATGTCGTTTGGCGAAGGAAAGGTCATGGTTTTGCGTCCGCTCTGGTCAAAAACCTCGAATGCGGTTCCGGGGCCGGGGTCGTCGTCGTGGTAACAGATGATCTTGTCGTTCATTATATACGGCCGGCATCCTGCCTCAACGGTCCAGAGGGGCGCTCCGGCAGGGCCGAAGGCGTTCATTTCGCCATTGTGCGTGGTGATCACGGCGCTCCGGCAGCCGTTTGCAACGCCTTGCGCGCGCACCTGTGAATCAAGCGGGGCGCGCCAGCGTATGCGTCCGCTTGCGGTATCCACGCAAACAGTCATGTGGTGGCCCGTGCCGCTTTCACGGTTTGGAATTGTCGATACGAGAAGCGAATCTCCGGAAGAGCTGAGCGCCAAGTCAGTGATTATTCCGGGGGTCTGGAAGGACCAGGCCTCTTGCACGACCGGCTGAACGGGCGCCTTTCCGAATTTGAGTTCAACGGCTTTCGGACCGCTTGCGCAGCCGGACAATACAAGCGGTATCGCGACAACAGCCAAAATCACGTCTTTGAACATGGTGCTGTAAATGCTACAGTATCTACCTACCGGAAGGCAATATGGCAGAAGAAACCAGAATCGCGATTCTTTCCCGAAACAAGCAGCTTCACAGCATACGGCGGCTGATGTCCGAGGCCCGCAAGCACAACATGAAGTGTGACATCATTGATCCGCTCGAATGCCAGATCGTGATCGACGGCATCCAGACGCGGATAATGGTGGGGGGCCGGGCCATTGCGCATTATGATGCAATTCTTCCCAGGATAGGTACATCCATCACGGATTATGGTCTCGCCGTTGTGCAGCAGTTCGAGATGCTCGGTACGCATGTGATCAACAGCTCGCGGGCAATCGCCGAGTCCCGCAACAAGATGCGCAGCCTTCAGGTTCTCAACCGTCACGGCATCAATGTGCCGGCCACCGTTCTTACCCGCAGCCATCGCGGGCTCAAGATGGCGGTGCGTACGGTGAAGGGCATGCCGCTTGTCCTCAAACTCCTTCAAGGTACGCAGGGTGTCGGAGTGATGCTGGTGCACAGCCCCGTGTCGATGAACTCGGTTATCGATACGCTTCGGGGGCTTGAACAGGACGTGATGATCCAGCAGTTTATTTTAGAAGGAGCCGGGCGCGATTATCGCGCGTTTGTGATCGGCAGCAAGGTTGTGGCGGCCATGATGCGCACCGCGCCGGAGGGTGAGTTCCGCTCGAATATTCATCGCGGCGGTGAGGCAAAACTTGTAAAGCTGTCAAAGCAATACGAGCGCGTGGCCATAAAAGCGACGCAAACACTGGGGCTTCAGGTCGCCGGCGTTGATCTCATGGAAAGCAGCCATGGTCCGGTCGTCATCGAGGTCAACAGCTCGCCCGGGTTCGAGGGGATCGAGCAGGCAACGGGCATGAACGTGGCGGGCAAAATCGTGTCGCATATCGCAAAGACGGTAAAAAAGCTCAAGCGGCGTTGAGTTTGTTGTAGCGTGTGCGTGCGCGGCGCCGGGCCTGCTGGCACGCGCGTTTGGGGGCCTTGTTCAGGTATTCGTCAAGGTTCAGGCAGCCGTAAATCCGCTTTACAAGCATTGTATTGACCTGTGCGGCAAGTTCTTCGACGATATGTTGCTCCAAATGGCCGGGTACGGTAATATTTTTCTTGCGTAGATATCCCAGATAATCCGAGATCACTCCGCAGATGAACGTCTTGCGGTCCGTTCCCGGGTCCTGGAAATTTAGCAGATGTTGCTCGAAAATCACGAACAGCGGGTCGAGCTGGGAAGATTTTATCATTGCCATGTTCTTGACCTACTCTTCGGACAGACAGGAGCCCCACTTGAGCCGCGAAAAACCCCCCGAACTGGCAAAATCCAAGGAGTTTCAAAAATTCCGTTCCTGGCTTGACCAGGCAAAGAGAGTGTTGATTTCGACACACGCCCTGCCGGATGGCGACGGGCTTGGCGCGGAAACCGCGTTATATCACTATTTGAAACGCGCCCGCAAAGCGTGTCGGATTTACAATCCGGATGTACTTCCGAAGCGTTATCGTTTCATGGATCCAAAGGGGGGGATACTTCTCGGGCCCGGAGAGGTCGAACTTTGGGATACCTGCGATCTGTGGATTATAGTGGACACCAATGATCCGCGTCATCTCGGAAAATTGTGGGGCGAGTTGTCGCTGCGTTCCAAAAAAATCGCATTTATCGATCATCACCCGGACATTGTGGGCGGAGAGGTGACATATCCTCCGCATGCGCTTATGATCTCCGATCCGCGCTCGGGGAGTATCGGCGAGCTTCTGCACATGATTTTTGACGAGCTGGGACTTGCAAAAATAAACAAGGATGTGGCGACCGGTCTTTATGTTTCGGTCATGACCGACACCAACAGTTTCAGGTATGCGCGCACCACGGCTCTTTCGCACCAAATCGCCGCCGAAGCCATCGGTTATGACGTGAACCCCGAGGAGATTTACCAGGCCATTTATTCGTCCAAGGAGGTTTCGCATCTGCAGCTTCTCGGGCACATGCTTCAGAACGTAAAGGTCGCGGCCGGCGGCCGGATCGCCTGGATCGAACTTGATCTTGCGCTCCGGCGCAAATATCAGGCGTCGTCGGATGATACCCAGTCGTTCCTGAATCTGCTTCTTCTGCTCAAAGATGCGGACGTAGTGTGCTTGCTGCGCGAAGAGGATGAGAATTCGATCAAGGTCTCGATGAAATCAAAAGGCCGCATTGTCATCAACCGCGTGGCCATGGAGCTTGGCGGCGGCGGGCACGAGTTCGCGGCGGGGCTCAGGTCCGGCGTGCCGATGGACAAGACGGTTGAAGCCATTGTGGGGCGGCTTGAAACCGTGATCAAGGATTTTGACAGGCGGTAGCTATTTCCGCTTCCTCTCCCTGTAGCGCATAATCAGCGCATTTGTTGAGCTGTCATGTCCCGGCGTGCTGCCGCCGCCAAGCTCCGGCAGTATTTTTTTCGCAAGTACTTTGCCAAGTTCGACGCCCCACTGGTCAAAAGAGTAGACATTCCACAGGACGCCCTGCACGAAAATCTTGTGCTCGTACATCGCAATGAGCGCCCCGAGCGCGTGCGGCGTAAGCTTGTCGGCAAGCAGGGTGTTCGTGGGCCTTCCGCCCGGAAACGTCTTGTGCGGCACCAGCTCTGCCGGTGTTTTTTCGGCCGCCACTTCTTCGGCCGTTTTGCCGAATGCCAGCGCCTCCGTCTGCGCAAAAAAGTTTGCCATCAATTTGTCATGGTGGTCGCCGAGCGGGTTCAGGCTCCGGCAAAAACCGATGAAGTCGCAGGGGATGAGTTTCGTGCCCTGGTGTATGAGCTGGTAGAACGCGTGCTGGCCGTTGGTGCCCGGTTCTCCCCAGATGACCGGTCCCGTCTCGTAGTCAAGCGCGCGGCCTTCTTTATCCACGCTCTTGCCGTTTGATTCCATGTCGCACTGCTGCAAGTAGGCGGCAAAGCGGTGAAGGTATTGATCGTAGGGAAGAATCGCGTGGCTCGAAGCCCTGAAAAAATTATTGTACCAGATGCCGAGGAGCGCGAGCGTGACCGGGAGGTTGCGCTCGGGGGGCGCCTCCAGAAAATGCCGGTCCATCTCGTGACAGCCGTCAAGCATGGCCTCAAAATTTTCCGGACCGGCTGCCAGCATCACCGGCAACCCGATCGCCGAGCAGAGCGAGTACCTGCCGCCCACCCAGTCCCAGAACTCAAACATGTTTGCGGTGTCGATGCCGAACGTCGAGACTTCTTTTGCGTTTGTCGAGAGCGCCACGAAATGCCGCGCAACCGCCTCCGGCGCCTTAAGCGCCGCAAGACACCACTCGCGCGCGGTCATGGCGTTGGTCATGGTTTCTTGCGTGGTGAAGGTTTTTGAGGCGATGATGAAAAGCGTCTCTGCCGGGTCGAGATCGCGGGTCTGTTCGGCAAAATGAGTGGCATCGATGTTGGATACGAAGCGCACGGTGAATCTGCGGTCGCTGTAATGCTTCAGCGCTTCGAAAGCCATTACCGGGCCAAGATCCGAGCCGCCGATGCCGATGTTCACGATGTTGCGCACCGGCTTGCCCGTAAACCCGCGCCATCCTCCGGAGCGCACCTTGCGTGAAAAATCCGCCATCTGCCGGAGCACGCGGCCCACGTCAGGCATCACATCCTTGCCGTGGGCCAGTACGGGGGCGTTGGAACGGTTGCGGAGCGCGGTGTGCAGAACCGGGCGGTTTTCGGTTTTATTGATGCGCTTGCCGTCGAACATGTCCCTGGTCGCCTGTCCGAGGCCGCACGCTTCGGCAAGTGCGCGGAGTTTTTTCATGGTTTCTCCGGTGATGCGGTTTTTTGAATAATCAAGCGTCCAGCCGGCCGCTTCAAGCGTGAATTTTTCCGCCCGTCCGGGGTCTTCGCCGAAAAAATCGCGCAGATGGCGGCTGCGGATTTTTGCAAAGTGTTCTTCGAGCGCCTTCCATTCCTTTTTTTGTGTCAACATGGGCAGAGTTTAAGGTTTGCCACGCGGCCGAGTCAAAGTTAAAATCAAATTGCAACATAGAGGTAACCGCACTTGGAAGAGACACCGGTTGTTTTCAAAAGCGAAGGGCAGCAGATAGTCGGTATTTTGCATAAACCCGCCTGGGACATGGCGCGGGGGCCTGCGCCTGCGCACCCGGTGGTGGTGTTTTTTCATGGTTTTACGGGGCACAAGATCGAGGTAAGGCGCATGTTTGTCCGCGCCGCGCGGCAGCTTGCCGCGAAAGGCATTGCCGCGCTCAGATTTGATTTCAGGGGCTCGGGCGACAGCGAGGGCGATTTTTCGCAGATGCGCGTGCCGGGGCTTGTTGCCGATGCGCGCGCGGCGCTTGCGTTTGCGCGCGAGCTTCCGGGCGTTGATCCCGCGCGCATGGGGATCGTCGGTTTCAGCATGGGGGGCATGATAGGCGCGAGCGTGCTTGCCGTAGAGCTTTCTCTCAGGGCGGCGGTGCTTTGGAGCCCTGTCGCGCATCCCGGCGCGCTTGTGGATGATCTGCGCAGCGACTGGACCGGCGGGGGCTCGCGGCGCGGGATGATTGATCTTGGAGGCTGGTCCGTGTCGCGCGCGTTCATGAGCGAGTATGCCGGCACAAAACCGCTTGAAGCGTTTGAAACATCCCGCGTGACGGCGCGGGTGCTCCTGATTCATGGCAATGATGACGAGGTTGTTCCGGTCGGACACAGTTATGATTATCAGAATGCGCTCAGGGGCGCGGGCGCCCGCGTAAAATTGCAGGTCATGGAGGGCGCGGGGCACACCTTCGAGTCGATCGATCTCGATCGCAGGGTGATCAATGCCACAACAAACTGGCTTGGCAGGAATCTCTAACAGGGCGTATAAAGGCATCATGTCCAAAGCAATGATGCCGTCGAGCGTTTCAAGGATAATCCAGCATATAGAAGCCAATGCCCCGCCGGTCCTGGCGGAGGAGTGGGACAATACCGGGCTCATGGGGGGCGCGCCCGGATGGAAAACCTCCGGGGCGGTGGTGGCGCTTGATTTTTCGGAAGAGGCCGTAGCCGTGGCGGCGAAATGCGGTTTCAGATTAATTATTACACATCATCCATGTATATTTCCTTCCGTGCGCGCGGTGCCGGCGCCTCTTGCCGCCGCAATCCGCAGGGGTATTGCTGTTTATGCCTGTCACACCAATTTCGACCGCTCGGCGCTCGAAGCCCTGCAGATGGTGTCGGAAGGACTGGGTATAAAGCCCGTTGGACGTCTTTTTGAATGTGATGGTCCGGGCGGTCTGTACAAACTTTCGGTTTTTGTGCCCGGGACGCATCTTGACGTGGTTCGTGATGCTTTGACGGCGGCCGGCGCCGGAAGGATCGGGCAGTACGATTCCTGCACTTTCAGCTCGCCCGGAGAGGGTACCTTCAGGGGAAATGAAAACACTGATCCGTTTATTGGCAAATCCGGAAAACTTGAAAAAGCCGCGGAATTCAGGCTTGAAACTATAATTCCACGTGCGCTTGCGGCAGGAATTGTTCAGGCAATATTAAAAGTCCATCCCTATGAAGAGGTGGCCTATGATCTTTATCCTGTCGAGCAGCGGCCTGCCAGTGCGGGGATGATAAAAGAACTGGGAATGGGTTTTTGGGGTGAATTTGGTCAACCAAAACCCTTTTCTTATGTGTCTCGAAGTGTTAATAGCGTGTTCAAGCTGGACGGTTATCGGGTATCCACCCCACTGCCTGCCCGGATTAAAAAAATCGCGTTTGTGCCCGGAAATGGCGCGTCATTCGTCAAATCCGCACAAGAAAATAAATGCGATTTGTTTATTACGGGCGAAGTTGGCTATCATAAGATGCTGGACGCAGCGCGTTGCGGCATGACTGTGATGGAAATCGGCCATGGCCAGAGCGAGAGATTTTTTCTCCCGGTGATGGCGGGTTGGCTGAAGGCGGCGGGCCTTAAGACGGTTTGTTTGAACAATCCGTTGCATGGAGTCCGGCTTGCGGGAGTTTGAAAAGTGAATGAGCGATTTCAGATAAAAGATCAGCTGTTGGCATTGCAAAAACTTCAGGAACTGGACCTAAAAATAGATTCCCTTAAAAGAAAAAAGGCGGCGCTTCCGGCCAATCTCAAGGCCGCGCAGGATGCCTTTAACAAGGTCAAGTCTGCATCGGAGCTCAAGCAGGGCGCCATCGGTGAGATCGAAAAGGCGCGCAAGCAGACGCAGGCCGCGATCGAACTCAACAAGGAGCGGCTTGAGCGGGCCGGTAAGAAGCTTGAGGCTGTTCACAACACACAGGAGTTTCAGGCGGCCAGCAAGGAATTCGAGCAGCTCCGCAAGCTTGGTATTTCTTTTGACGAGCAGATGAAGAAAACAGCCCTTGAAATCGATACTGTTGGCAAGGACAGGGCGCGGCTCGACGAGCAGCTTGTCGGCCTGAAGGCGGAGCTTGATGCCCGCCAGACCGAGTGTGACGGCCATGCCGGGGTGATTGACGCGGAGGTGGCCGTGCTCATGAATGATCGCAGGAGCCTTGTTCCGATGATCGATGCGCCGGTTGTTTTGCGCTATGATCGTGTGCGTGCGGCGAGGTGCGGAATCGGCTTTGTTCAGGCGGTCGGCGGTCGCTGCGGCGGCTGCAATATGATGATTCCGCCGCAGCTGTACAACGAGATACAAAAGGCCGGCGAGATCCACAGCTGTCCCAATTGCAACAGGATGCTTTTTGTTCCGCCTGCTCCGCCGCAGCCCGATACTGCGGCGGCGGCAGCGGACGGAGCCGTTCCATCCGAATCCCAAAACGGCAAATAGCAAGTTGATACAGCAACGCGATAGTGTTACCTCAATAACCGGCGCAGGACGGGCGATTGCTGGTAAAAGGTGTCAAAACTTTTTGCGAGAGGAAAGTCCGGGCTCCAAAAAGCAAGGTACTGGCTAACGGCCAGGCACCGCGTTCCACTGGAACGCCGGTGACGGACAGTGCAACAGAAAATAAACCGCCTTGGTGGCTTCGTGCCGCCCGGGCAAGGGTGAAACGGCGGGGTAAGAGCCCACCGCAACGTCAGTGATGGCGTTGGCACGGCAAACCCTACCTGGAGCAAGGCCAAATAGGGAGGCTGGTCAGCTTGACCATATGCCTCCGGGTAAGGCCGCTTGAGGCTTGTGGCAACGCAAGTCCTAGAGGAATGATCGCCTCCACCGCACCCGGGTGAGTTGGTGCCGTGGTACGGTGAAGACAGAACCCGGCTTACAGTCCTGCGCCTCCATAAAAAGGTGTCCGCCAACTTTTCGCGGACGCACCGCGTCTACGAAAAGTTGGCGGACACCTTATTCGATTTCTGCCGGTTTCCGACAAGTCTTTTATGAAGATAAAAGTCCTTGTCCTGTCGGCACTCATTGCTGTGAACGCAGTAAGCGGTTTTGCCGAAGGGGACGCTTCAAAGTACGAAGCCGTCAAAGACCATCTCAAGAAAATCGCCGCAGAGTATCCTGATCGCGCAAAGCCGTTCAAATTGGGGCTGTCTGACAGCGGTGATTATATAGAGGGGCTCAAGATCGGTGACGGGCCGGTGCGTGATCTCATCGTGGCCACGCATCATGGCAACGAATATGGATCGACCGAGGTGGCAAAAGCCATGGCTTCTTCACTGGCCGTGGACCCCATAAAGGGCCGTGCCGTATACGTGATCCCGGTTCTTAACATCAGCGGATACAACTCGGTCCGCCGCAATGAAACCGCAGCGGGCCGCTCTGTTGATCCAAACCGCGATTACCCGGGGCCGTGTACGACGGGCAGTCCGTTCAGGCTCAAATCAACGAAAGCACTCGCCGATTTTATTGAAAAAGAAAACATTGTCGCGTCGGCAACGCTTCATACGTACATGCCGGCGGTGTTGTATCCGTGGGGGATTTCGACGCAGGACACGGCAACGCCCTATGACGATATCTTCATCCAGCTTTCGCAGGCCGCGGTGGTTGAAAGCAATTACAAGTATGGAAACTCCACGCAGATGCTTTATCCGGCGGACGGGACGTTTGAAGACTATGCATACTGGAAGACCGGCGCGTGGTCGCTTCTTTTTGAGGTCGGTTATACACATTCGCCGAATTCCGACGCCGTGGCCGAGCTGGTGCGCGTCAACGTGCCGGGCTTGAGGCGTTTTATCGAACAGTCGCCGCGCGAGCGCGCCGAGCGGCACGCTTTTACCGGCAAGTGTGACAGGTCGATGAAGGCGCTTGACCGGCATGACGAGTAAAAGGCTTATTTTGTGACACCATTAGTGTGACACTAGTAGTGCCATGGACAAGGGTTCTGTAAATTCGTTCAAAGTAAAAGGCGTTGCAAAGGACTTGTGTTTTTTTAATCGCAAGAAAGAAATCAAGGCGCTCCTTGATCATGCGGCCGGAGGACAACACACGCTGCTTCTGGCACCAAGGAGATTCGGCAAGTCGAGCCTTTTAAGGAAAGTGGCCGCGCTTGCGTCAAGACAGGGTTGTATCAAGGAGATGTTCTATGACAAAAAGCGCGCTTTTTATCAGAGCGCCATAAGAATGGATCTTGGATTTGCTCCTGTTGATGAAGCGGGCTCATATTTGCTGTCCATGTTTGACACGGAAGACAATAAGGTTGCAGCCTCTCTTTGCGCAGAACTTGCCCAAATGACAAAGGGGCACCCCTATTATGTGCAGCTTGCCGGCTATTGTCTTTGGGAATTGTATCGGGCGGCCGGTGACTGGAAGAAGGTCTCCGCGCAGGATGTTTTTTTGATGATATACGATCTTGAAAGAACCACTTTTGAAAATTCAATTTCTCTTTTGACGCCGCAACAAAGACAGGTCTATCGTGCCATTGCAAGTGATCCAGGCAAGCAGCTGACTTCACGCGGGTTTCTTGTGTCACATGCCCTGCCCGGACATTCATCGGTCAGGAAGGCCGTGGCAAAACTAGAGGCTTCAGGTTTTGTTTTGAAAGGCGGCGGCGGATATTATTCGGCCGATCCCGTCCTCGGCACGTGGTGGGCAAGCGCAGTCGGCTGAACCGTCAATACTTTGACACCAAAAAACATTAAAACCCTTTTAAAAAACACCGAAAACTACATTAGAATAGTACATGGGCGTTTGTTGTTTCGGTGTGATTTACGTGTGAGAGGGAAGACAAATGATGAAGAAAATAATGGTTGTTCTGGCGTTGGTTGCTTTCGGCTTGAGTGCACATGCCGCCAAACCACAACATTATGTTAAAATCGCCACGGTTGATGCCGGGCAGACGCATCTAGACGCGGGAGATACACAAAAATTGCGAGACTGCGAAAGAATCGTGACTGACAACGACAAAAGGCTCCAGTGCTTTGTTATGGTGAGGGACGATGCGCGTTCCAAGATGTATGCCGCAGTGAAGGGGTTTTTACAGAACCTTGATCCGGGCATCAAAAACCATATTTATTTCGGTAAAAAATATGATTATAAGAAGTGCGCCGACAACAATAAATGCACTGATGCCAAGCTTCCGACGTGGAGTGGTTGTAGTGTCAACAAGCGCCAGGATAAACTTTTGCAGTGCCTTAAAGAAAAGCTGGTTGAGTTTTCTAGCAAAGGAATGACTGGAGCTGCGGTCGAAACGCAGGAAACAATCACGGCCAATGGCAAAAAGTTGAATTTGTATCTTACGTCCGATCTGGAAACGGCAATCAAAAAGATCAATACTGCCATGTATTATGATGCACTTTGGGGCTCGGCGGTAAAAGGGTGTAGCACCTGGAAGGCGGAAAAAGCTCCTGACAACAAAACCGAGTGCAAGGCCGTAAAACCATGGGGGGAGGACCCGTATAAGATACAGTGGGTGCCGACGAAAAAGATCACCCAGGATGCTCTTGTAAAATATTTTGAATTCGAGGGCGATAACATCAGTGGCGGCGGCGCTGCAAATGCCGCTGCCGACGGATCCAAAAGCGGTGTTGTCGGAGGTGATGACAGCGGAGCAACAGATGGAACGGGAAAAAAAGGCGCTTCGAGGTGGAATGCCGATGCTATAATGAAATTCTGCAAATTGGTGCCGAGCAAATGCAGTAAGGACGGCGATGGCGACGATCTGCTTGATGCGATGGGATATGAGCGCACGCAATATCCTCTAAATCCGGACGGTGAGAAGGAAGGTGGCATTAAAACCGCATGTCCTAACTGGATGAAGGTGGATAAGAATTTTATTCCGGACTGCGGTGATTTCGCTCCTGGGAACAGAGATCCGGAATTATGCAAAAAAAGCAAGAACGCTCCAGGCACGCTGTGCGCCGAGTGCCAGACTGGAAAAAGCACTAAATCATCCGGCAGCGGGAATTTGAGCGCACTTCTCGCGGCGGCAAAAGGTGTGTCCGATACAGCTGCGCCGCTCACGCGTCCGGTCAATAATCTTGAGGTGCGTCTTGCGAAGGATTACATTTCAAAAATCGTAAATGCGATAAAGATGAATTATCTGAAATTTCCGGACTACGATAACTCAAAACGAAAATTCATTTCTCCAAAGGGGCTTGCCGCTCGTCTTGACCAGGTCAAAAAGGCGCTTGGCGGCACCAGCTGTATTCCGGCCGATATTGACAGCAGCAAGGAAATCGACGGGTATCTGGCGCAATTGAACGCGGTGAGCGCAAAGGAAAGCGGAAACGTGCGTAAGGATATTCCGGGCACAATGATTGTTGATTATGTAAAGGATATGATCGAACGCGTTGTGGCGTTCAAACGTGTAAAAGAAGCTCTCGAAGGTGCAATTGCGGGCATTGAGAAAAATCTTCCAGAGTACAAGTGTCTTGCGACCGCTGATTACAGATGCGAGGAGATGAACAACAAAAAGGGCCAGTTGGCCGGTTTGGAATCCAACCTCTTTCCAGATGATGCCATGTTTGCCAGGCATGTTTCCGGGATTATGGACAAGCAGTTCCAGTCTGTATATTCAAAATACAGGAATCTGAATCCGCGGACGCTCAGACAGTCGCTTGACAGTGATGGTTACTATGATGAAGGAAAGGGCATGGTTGGAGATCTTGTTGCATATTTCAAGAAGAATACGCTTGATGAATTTGTAAACAAACAGATCAACGCTATAAAAGACGCCTGCAAGAATCCCTCAAAAATCGCCAAAGACCTGATGCAAAGCGAATCCTATATGAAGGAGTTTGTGAACAACAATCCTGATGCGGGCTGGTTGTACTGCCGTGAATATGCTCAGAATGCGGCTGCCAGGGTTGGCGAGGCAATGGGCAAGACAGCACTGACCATGCTGTATTTTATTCCAGGTGCGCAGGTGTTTGCCATCGCGAACAGGAAAAAACACAACTATGATGAAGGCGCGTATAAAGCCGCAAGAGGCGAGGTTGCTGCGTGTCTTGCATCAAACTGCACAGATCTTGCCGACAAGATAGAGCGCATGCGCAAGCTCGGAAATCCAAAAAGTTTCCTCGATGAGATCAAGGCTGCCGGGCGTGCGAGCTGGGATTTTCGTATAGGCGCATTCCGTACAGTAGAAAGTTTTTTCAAGGCTCTTTCAGTAAAATTCTCGTCTGACCCCGAGTTTGCCAGACAGCTTGAAGGATATTCCCCGGGTGATTTGAAAAGAGATTTATCCGAGCTTGGCAACAATGCCGTCAAGATGGCGGGGCCGTTGCTTGATGTGGCATTTATTGCGCTTGATGCATTTGTTGTGACAAGCGCCATTAAAAAAATCGCCAAAATTGCGCAGGCCTCCAGACTTCGCAAGACGATGAACATGGTTCGAAACTATGACACGCTTTCCAGTGCGGAAAAGATCGCTCTTGCAAAGTGGTTCGGCGGCGAGGAAAAACTGAGACGCCTGCTAACCTTTGCCAAGGGGGGCATGGCTGACGAAATGCTTGTTCATGAGATGCTCCAGGTTGTTCCGGAGGCGGCATATGCCGGCAAGGTCTGGGGTGGAGACATCAAAAAAGCAGCCGATAGCTTCACGAGAACAAAAGTCGCGCACAAGCAATACTTCAGGCGCATGGCAAAGACAGCCAGCGAGGAACGCCTGAGCGATAATGAGCTGGCGGCGATTTATCGCGCTTCCAATGTGTTTGACAAGGTGGATGCGTTGTCGCCGGCGAGCGTGGAGAAGGCTATCGAGAATCTGAACAAGGTGCTTCCAAAGGGGCGGAGGATTGCCGGTATAGATCCCAAATCCCCGGACGCATTTTTACAGATGAAAAATGCGGTTAAATCCAGGCTTGCCGAATATCCACAGCTTGAGATTGCGGCTTTTTCGGGGGGAAAACAGGCTGTGCAGGACATAAAAACCGTTGCACGCGTCATGGCAAGGGACCCCGAGATCGCCAAGGATTATCTAACGGCGGCAAAGCTTCTCCATGAGGACAAAAACATCAAGACAATCCTTCTTACTGCGGCTGAGAAGAAGAATGTTGTTTCCAATATGAAAAAAATGGCCAAGGACATGGCATTACCTGTCGGCGAGCGGAAAATCCTGTCGGAGATGGCTGAAGAGATCGCAAAAAACAGCTCCCGGCTATCTGATGACGGGTGGGCTGCAATACGTCTTATCGAACGCACGTATGCGAAGGCTGTCAAGAACGGAGTTCGTGATGCCGCCGGAGGTCTTGGAGGCGGGATCATGAGGCGGTTCCATGCCGGCTGGAAGAACCCGGCGGGCAAACTCAAGTGTTGTCTGCAAGGCAAATGTAAATAGGCGCCAGCAGAGCGGGTGGTTGCGATCCGATCCCGAAACTATTTTTTAGCCGCTAAAAAATAGTGGTACGGCAAGACGTCGGTGGTTCTCACTGACCCGCTGGACTTCCCGTCTGGCGTTGCCATAAGTAAGCAGATATGGAGGTGTTTGCATGGCTGAAATAACATTCAAGGGTAATCCCATTCACACAATAGGAAATCTTCCGCGCAAGGGGGTGGGGGCGCCGGACTTCAGGCTGGTCAGGGCGGATCTTGCGGATGTGAGCCTCAAGGACTTTGCCGGAAAACGCAAGCTCATCAACATCGTGCCAAGTCTGGACACCGGCGTTTGCGCGGCATCGGCCCGGCGGTTTAACCAGGAATCGGCAGGGATTCCGAACGCGGTGATCATCACCGTCTCCCGCGACCTGCCGTTTGCGCAAAAACGCTTTTGTGAATCCGAAGGCCTGAGCGCCGTGGTGACGCTCAGCGAGATGCGCGGCGGCGATTTTGGCCGCGACTACGGCGTGACCATCATGGACGGCCCAATGGCCGGGCTCCTGGGCCGCGCAGTCGTTGTGCTTGATGAATCCGACCGCGTTGTCTACACCGAACAGGTGCCAGAGATCACCCGGGAGCCGGATTATGCCGGGGCGCTCATGGCTTTGAAGGGATAGGCGCGAAGGGTCAGGACGCGGCGCCCGGGCCCTGCGACCATAGAAAATCCAGGAATTGTTCGACCGGGAGGATTTGTATACCGTCCTCCGTCGTGCGAGGGCTGCTTTCGTTGCACACGATGATTGAGTGAATGATTTTTATTCCCGTCTCCTGTTTGATAGCGCGGAGGCCCGCGAGATGCCTGTCCGTGACGTTAGATGCCGCTTTGACTTCGATGGCTGTTATTTCCTGGTCAGGGTTCAGTAAAATAAAATCCACTTCGTGCCGTGATTGTGTCCGCCAGAAAAAAAGCTCATACCGCTTTGGTATGCGATACGAAACAAATGCCCGCAATTCACAGTAAACGAGGTGTTCGAGCGCCTGGCCGTATTCGGGTGTTTTTTCCATGATGTCATTTCTTTTCAGAAGGGTATTGGCGATTCCCGTATCAAAAAAATAAAATTTCGGAGAACTGACTGGTTTTCTTTTCACGGTTTTTTGAAAGGCATGCAGCCGGGACCCTACGAGTGTGTCTTCGAGAACCTGGAAATATTCCTTGATGGTCACGGCGGATATGCCGCCGACATCGGATGCAATGGCATCATAAACAACCTGTTCGGCATTGTTGGCGGCGGCTATTTCCAGAAAACGCGAAAAAGCAGGCAGTGAGCGGACCAGTGCTTCGGCTTTTATTTCCTCATTCAGATACACATCAATATAATCGTAAAGTTCATTGGCTGGATTTTCAGAAAGAAGGACGGCGGGCAGCCCGCCCCATTGAAGGCTTTTTCGCCATGAAATATCCTGTTTTTTTCTTTCCGGGTGGACAATGGGTTCGAGCCGGTGCATGCGCGCCCGGCCGCCAAGGAGGTTGATTCCGGTTTTTTTCAGCTTACGGGCGCTGCTGCCCGTCAGGATGAACCGGTCGTTTTTATATTCTTCAATGTGGAGATGCACTTCGTCGAGAAGCGCTGGAATTTTCTGGATTTCGTCTATGATAATCAATCGTCCGTCTTGATTGTTCGCGGGCTTGAACGTCTTGATTATTTCCCGCAGGCGGTGGGGGTGGCCCAGCAGCTCAAGCTGTTTTTGCGAATGCAGCAGATTGATGTTCAGCGCATTGCCAAATTGTTTGCCAAGATATGTGGTTTTGCCGGTTTGGCGGGGCCCAAAAAGAAATAGGCTTTTTATTTTTAAGGTTGACGAGAGGTCCAATATTCGATCAAACATATTAAGATGTTATCAGTTAAACATAAAAAGTAAAGTAACGGCTTGGATTATTATATATAAAATAAAGTATTGTTTTATATATTTTAATTGACCTCGGTCGGAATAATGCGTTAAAATTCTGATTATGATTCAGAGGTCTTGCAACCCCACAAAAATAAATAGCTTTTTTTTATTTGGTCCGCGCGGTTCGGGCAAAACCACGTTCCTGGAGCATGAATTCAAGGGGCCGGATACTCTTTTTGTTGATCTGCTGGATATCAATATTTTTGACCAGTTCACTCTTGATATAACGCGCTTTGAATCGCTTGTTGATTCGCCCGAACATGCAGGCAAGCGCGTGGTGGTGGATGAAATTCAAAAATTTCCAAGATTGCTTGATGTGGTGCACTCGCAGATTCAAAAAAAGAAAAGGCAGTTTGTCTTGACTGGTTCGAGCAGCCGCAGGCTCAAACAGCGGGGGACAAACCTGCTCGCGGGAAGAGCCTGGGTTTACAACCTTTATCCGTTCACCACAAATGAGCTTGGTGAAAGGTTTGATTTGAAAAAAGTTCTTGAGCGCGGATCCCTTCCTGACTCGATACTGGCGGGATCACATGAGGATTCGTCGGAATTTCTTAATGCCTACGTCGGCACCTATCTTCAGAAGGAGGTCCAGCAGGAGCAGTGGGTGCGGAATCTCGCGCCGTTCAGAAAGTTTCTGGCGGTAGCGGCGCAAATGAACGGCAGAATAATCAACAAGTCAAAAATAGCGAGGGATGTCGGTGTTGATGACGTCACGGTTGCCAATTATTTTGAAATTCTTGAGGACACGCTTCTCGGAATCACGCTTCCTGCGTTTGACAGGTCCGTGCGCAAGGCCCAAAGACAGGCGCCCAAGTTTTATTTCATTGATCCCGGCATCAAGCGCGCGCTTGAGCGCACGCTGCCGGTGGAGCTGCTTCCGCAGACCCGGGCATGGGGCGATGCGTTTGAGCACTGGGTCATTCTCGATATAATAAAAAACGCTTCCTACCGGCGCTTTGACTGGGATTTTTCGTACCTCATGACCAAGGATGATGTTGAGATCGATTTGATAATCAACCGCCCCGGCGAAAAAAGATTGCTCATTGAGATAAAATCCAAAACAAGGGTGGCCGAAGCCGACGCCAAAGCACTTGAAACCCTTGGCCGCGAGCTTGATCCGGAAGCCGAAAAATGGCTGTTATCCTGCGATACGCTGGAACGGCGGTTCGGCTCTACTCATGCCATGCATTGGCTGGAAGGGTTGAAAAAACTTTCCCCCTGGCGTTAGTGCAGAATGGTTTATAACTATTTAATGTTTAAGATATTTATTTATTATTTGTCAAGTATAATTGACAAATCCCCATGTTGGGGTATAATCATTCTATGCAGTACGGCAATCTCCAGCTCATTGCCAGGCTCTCAGGGCTTTCAATGTCAGATGTAGCCAAAAAAGCAGGCATCAGCCGGCAGGCTGTATCGTTGTGGGGCAAACATAAAGCACCAAGCATCCGCTCCCGCAATCTCATCATGCTTTGTAAAAATCTCGGCGTTGGTCCCGATGATCTGCTTGCACCGCTCCCGCTGCTTGGCGAAGACCAGAAGCTCCAAAAACGGGATCTTGAAGCCATGTTGCTGTGGGATTTGCTCTATAAAAATCTGGAAGATTTTGTGGTTGCACTTGTAAAGGGCAACCACAGCGCCATTGCAAGGCTTGTTCAAACGCAGGGGCTTTTCAAGTCGGCTTCGATGCTCGGCAGAGGGGTGTGGAAAAAATTCGAAAAATACAAAAAATACATACACCCCGTACGCAGGAAGGAACTTGAAATATTATGGCAGACACAAAAGAACCTCGGCTTGATCTAGCTGAAAAAGTGCTGCCGGCGCCGCTCATGCTTGCAATCAAGCATGTGTTTTCGCAAGGGCTGAGGGATGGCTGTTTGCTGGCCGGAGGCACGGCGCTCTCTGGTTTTTACGCCGGACATCGCAGGTCGGACGATATGGATTTGTTTACTGCAACTCCTGCCGCGCAGCAGGCCGCGATGCTGGCGATAAAATCGCTTGAGCGGATTGGCGCAAAGGTTGATGTAAGGATGCGGACGGCGCAGTTTTTCCAGTGCATATGCGCTTTACAGGGGCATCCGTTCAGCGCAACGAGCGTGCTTGATGTCAATTTGTTCAGGGTCGCGGATACAAAAGTGCTCAAGGGCGGCGTGAGGGTGGTTACACTTGAGGCGCTTTTAAAAATGAAAGCCGCCACGCTTGTCAGCCGCGCAAGCGAGAAGGATCTTTTTGACCTGCTCTGGATGATGGATCATTTTGAAACAACCGATATCTCCGGCTTGATCAAATCCGGGAATGAAATCGATGGCGGTCTGGATGCCGAGTCAGTGCTGCTCAGTCTTTCCGGCGCCATTTTTCGCGAGGACGCATGCGGTTTTGCGCTTGACGGATCGTCACCCCGGCAGGTTTTTGAGCGTATCGGGGATTTTCGAAAGTTGCTTATAAAAGAAATCTCTGGTTTTCTTCGTGCGCAGCCTCTTACGCCGCTTGGCGAGCTTGTCAAAAGCGTGAGACGCATTGAAAAAAAACTTGGTTAGGGGGTTTTCAAAAGATCCAGAACTTTTGAAGTGCAATCCCGGCCGTCATCCCCTAAACTGGTCTTGGGGCCAGGCATTGCGTCCGCCCCGTTAAAAAGGAGACCCGATATGATATCCACCCAGGGCGCCAGGGCGCGCTTTAGTGCAGTAAAAGAACAAGCCGGTCGCACTCCCCGAAAATTTGATCCTCCCCGCGATGAATCAGGCCGCCGTCTGAAGGTGTCCGAGTTCTTCGGGATGAACACGTTTGACCAGCGCCTGATGCGCGAAAAACTGCCCAAAGACGTTTTTGCCAAGCTTCTCACCACGATCGAGACCGGCGGGCGCCTTGATCCCGGGATCGCCGGGACGGTGGCCCATGCGTTCAAGGAGTGGGCCATCTCGCGCGGCGTGACGCATTTTACGCACTGGTTTCAGCCGCAGACCGGCGCCACGGCCGAGAAGCACGAGGCGTTTCTGGCTTTCGACGAACAACGCAGCCCGGTCGAAAAATTTTCGGGCCAGCAGCTCATCCAGGGGGAGCCCGATGCATCGAGCTTCCCGTCGGGCGGCATGCGCACCACGTTCGAGGCGCGCGGCTATACGGCGTGGGACCCGTCGAGTCCGGTGTTTATAATGGAGACCGCAAGCTGCAAGACGCTCTGTATTCCGTCCGTGTTTTTGAGCCATCACGGCCACGCCCTTGACGAAAAAACCGGCTTTCTTCGCAGCGTCGAGGTGCTGAGCGAAAAACTCTGCGCTCTTCTTGAGCTGAGCGGCACGCGCGGAGCGCGGAGGGTGGTCCCGATGCTTGGCGTGGAGCAGGAATATTTTCTGATCGACCGCGCGTTCCACATGCTGCGTCCCGATCTCATAATGACCGGCCGCTCGCTCCTTGGCGGCCAGCCGCCCAAGGGCCAGCAGCTCGAGGATCATTACTTCGGCAGCATCGCGGCGCGCGTGCAGTCGTTCATGAGCGAGATGGAGCATGAGCTGTTCAAGCTCGGCGTACCCGCAAAAGCGCGTCATAACGAAGTGGCGCCCAGCCAGTACGAGTGCGCGCCGATTTACGGCGAGGCCAATATCTCGATCGACCACAACCAGGTCATGATGGAGGTGATCCGCAAGACGGCGATCCGGCATAATTTTGCGGCGCTCATGCACGAAAAACCGTTTGCCGGCGTGAACGGAAGCGGCAAACATTGCAACTGGTCGCTTGCAATAACGGCCAGCGGCCAGGACCTTGACGGCGAAAACCTTCTCGATCCCGGCACCACTCCCGGCGAAAATCTCAGGTTTTTGCTGGTGCTTGCAGGTGTTTTAAAGGGGGTGCACAAACATGCGGGTCTGCTCCGTGCCGGCGTCGCATCGGCCGGAAACGACCATCGCCTGGGCGCCAACGAAGCGCCGCCCGCGATTTTGTCGGTGTTTCTGGGCGATATGCTCAGCAAAATCCTCGATGAAATCGAAAAAGGCGCCGCAAGCGGGCAGAATCCGGAGGCCGCGGTGATCAAGCTCGGCGTGAGCCGCCTGCCCGAGGTCATGCGCGACAACACTGATCGCAACCGCACTTCGCCGTTCGCGTTTACCGGCAACAAGTTCGAGTTCCGTGCGGTGGGATCGAGCGCGTCGCCGGCGTTTCCGGTCATGCTGCTTAATGCCGCGGTGGCCGATGGCGTCGAAGAGGTCGCCGCGCTCGTGAAAAAACATCTTGCTGCCGGCAAGAGCGTGCCGGAGGCGGCGATCGAAACCGTGCGGGCAGTAAGCACCGGGACGCGCCCGGTCCGGTTCGAGGGCAACAATTATTCGGAGGAATGGGTGCAGGAGGCCGGGCGCCGGGGATTGCCCAATCTGCGGAAGACGCCCGAGGCGCTTGCGCAGATGACTGTTCCGTCGTCGGTCGAAATGCTCACAAGGCTCGGGATTTTCAGCGAGCTGGAGGTGCATTCGCGTTATCATGTGCGACTTGAGCGTTACATCAAGAATATGATGATCGAGGTCGATACCATGAAGTCCATGCTTGATACCATGGTGCTGCCGGCGGCTTGCTCATATCATGCCACGCTTGCTTGGGGCGCGGCATCGGCAAAAACCGCGGGAATGAATTCGCCAGCGGTGCATGTGGCGGACCGGGTTTCGGCGCTGGCGGCTGCTTTGCAGGTGGCGCGGACAAAGCTTGATGCGGCCGCGCGCAAGGCCGAGGCGGCGGGGGATGAGGCCGCAAAAGCGCGGCTTTATTCCTTGGATGTTGCCACGGCCATGACCGAGGCGCGGACGGCAAGCGATGAGCTTGAGTCGGTGGTGGCCGATGACCTCTGGCCGCTTCCGAAATACCGGGAGATGCTGTTTTTGATTTGATGTTTTCAGGAATATAATAATGTTGACTTCATTCCAAAAATGCACGACTATTATGGAGTGGACTACCATAGACAACTAACCCCAATAAAAACAACAAGTTTCTTTCTTTTTGGTGCTCGCGGAACAGGAAAAACCACCTTTTTAAAGTCATTTTTTGCAGAAAATTTGCGCGTTTTATGGATCAATCTGCTTGATCCCGAAACAGAGGATAAATACGCACGCAGTCCTGACGTCTTGATCCAGCAACTCAGACAGGAAAAGCATCTTTGGGACTGGATTGTCCTCGATGAGGTGCAAAAAGTTCCACGGCTTCTGGATTGCGTTCATCTGCTGATCGAGGAGCAAAAAAAATGTTTTGCACTCACCGGTTCGAGTGCGCGAAAGCTGAAGCGCGGTGGCGCGAATCTCCTGGCCGGACGTGCTTTTCTCAACCATCTTTTTCCGCTTACGCATCCGGAGCTCGGTCAGGATTTTGATCTCAATCACGCTCTTCACTGGGGTACTCTTCCACGGGTTGTCACCACAAAGAATGAAACCGAAAAATCGGAATATCTCAGAACCTACGCGCTCTCATATCTCAAAGAAGAAGTGTGGGCGGAACATATCGTGCAGAAGCTCGATCCGTTCAGAAAATTTCTGGAAATAGCCGCCCAGTGCAATGGAGAGCCCATTAATTACAGCAATATCGCCAGAGACGTGCATGCTGAAACAAAAACCGTGCAAAGTTATTATCAAATTCTCGAAGACACCCTGGTCGGACACTTTCTGGAGGCCCACCACGGTTCCATCAGAAAAAGACAGCGACAGGCACCAAAATTCTATTTCTTTGATCCAGGTGTGACCAGGGCGCTCGCAAGAACACTCGGGTCACCTCCGGTACATGGTACAAGTGATTTTGGACGGGCATTTGAGCATTTTGTAATATGCGAGGCATTCCGGTTAAGCAGCTATCTGAGAAAAGATTTTTCCTTCTCGTATCTCCGCACAAAAGATCAGGTCGAAATTGATCTGATCGTTGACCGGCCGGGATTGCCGCTGGCCCTGGTAGAAATAAAATCAACCGACAGGGTGGATGAAAGACACACCAGAGGCCTCGAAAAAATCTCAAAGTCATTCAAAAAAACAGAATCGTTCTGTCTATCAAGGGATAATACCCCAAAGCGTATCGGCGCCGTCAATGCCCTGCCCTGGCAGCAGGGGTTGAAAGAGGTTTTATCCGGCTGACATGGTTAAAACCGCGGGATTCCCGGCAATTAAAACTCAGCCCGCAATACTTGACTATCGAAGTATTATTGTGTAATCAAGCACTGTTATGCTCACATCCGAGTGGTATCAACGCAAGCTTGGCGACCGGCAGTCTTCCTTCGGAAAGGTTTTGCGCAAGTACCGGAGATTGTATTACGGGACCTTCAGCACAAAGGCTGTTGAAAAGTCCATCAACACGGAGCGCGAAGGGGAGTGTCTTCGTTGCGGAAGATGCTGCAAGCTTCTCTTCAGATGTCCATTGCTGACAACGGGTGCTGACGGCCTGCCAAGCTGCAGACTGTATGGCGTGATCCGGATCGCAAACTGCAAGATGTATCCATTTGACCATAAGGACTCCGAAGTTGAGGGGTGCGGATACAGATTCAAAAAAGGCTCGAATTGGAATCAATAAAGGGTTTTAAAAATATAAAGGACCAGCTCAAAAATCCTGTCGTGTGCATCGGCAATTTTGACGGCGTGCATCTCGGGCATGCCGGGATTGCGGGAACGGCCGTGCGGCGGGCCCGTGAGTTCGGCGGCGTGGCGGTGGCCCTCACGTTCAGGCCCCATCCACGCGCGGTGCTGGGGGCCGGCGCCGAACCCTGTCTGCTTACAACCTATGACGAACGCAATGCGCTTCTGGCGGCACAGGGCATTGACGTTGTGGTGGAGGAGCCGTTCGGACGCGAACTTTCGGAGATGGCCTACGAGGATTTTTTCGGTGTGGTGTTGAAGGAAAAGATCGGTGCCCGCCGGATAGTGGTTGGCTATGACTTTGCCTTCGGGCGGGGGCGCGGAGGGCATCTCGGCGAGCTTGAATCCCTGTGCGCGCGCGCCGGCGCGGGGCTGGAAATAGTGCAGGCCCGGCATGAGGACGGGGCGGCCGTATCGAGCACCCGCATCCGCAAACTGCTCGCGGCCGGCGATGTGCAGTCCGGCGCCCGGCTTCTCGGGCGTGAATTTTTCTATAAAGGAATTGTAATAAAGGGCGAGGGCCGGGGGCGGCAGCTCGGCTTTCCGACGGCGAACCTCCTGATCAGCGAAGGAAAGCTTGCGCTTCCGCAGGGCGTTTATGCCACAAAAACGGTCTTGAGCGGCGAGCAGCCATGCCTCAGCGCCACCTACATCGGCGCGCGCCCCACCTTTGAAGGAAAAACCGTTGTGGTCGAAACCCACCTGCTTGACCGCGATATTGATTTGTACGGCAGCCTGATCGAGGTCCGTTTTGTGCGCCATATCCGCGGCGAGCAGAAGTTTGACGGCATGGAAGCCCTCAAACGCCAGATCGCGGTTGATATTTCCCAATCCCGCACTTGACAAAAATTGTCACCGTCCGCAGAATTTTAGAGTAGGATTCTTTTTCGGGTTTGCGCCGCGTCATGACATGACGCAGAAGGAAGCGTGTGGGATGTCCCGTCAGTTGGCTGAGCTTCTTGTAAAAGACAGGATCATTACGGCTGAACAGTTTCTGGATGCGACCACTGCCGCAAAAGGCGGGAGTATTGTCCGTACGCTTATTGAAAGGCGCTTTGTGGCCGAGACCAAGCTTTTGTATTATCTCAGCCAGAAGTTCGGCCTTCCAAGCATTAATCTGGCAAAATTCGACGTTGGTCCTGATGTGATCAAACTTGTTCCATCTGAAATCGCCCGCAAGACGCAGGCGATTCCGATCCAGTTCAACAAAAACACCATTGTGGTCGCCATCTGCGATCCGACAAACATCCAGCGGCTTGAAGACATCAAGTTCAGGTCAAAACACAATGTCGATGCGGTGCTTACCTCCTTTTCGGCGTTCGATGCGGCGATGACAAGATATTACGCGGGTATCGCTTCGTTTGGCACGGCAATCGAGTCCTTTCAGCGCGAGGCGGAAAAAGAAAAGAAGGAACAGAAGGATGAAGGCGCATCCGGCGCGCTTGAGCTGGTGAGCGTTCACGAGATAGACGCCAATTCCACCGAGCAGGACGCACCGGTGATCTCGCTCGCAAACGGCATCCTGAGCGAGGCGATCCGTCGCATGGCAAGCGACATTCACATCGAGCCGTATGAAAAACGCTTCCGCGTGCGCATGCGCATAGACGGCGTGCTGCAGGAGATGACGCAGGTCCCGGTCGAGATGAAGCGGGCTGTTGTCGCGCGGTTCAAGATCATGTCGCGCATGGACATTGCCGAGTCGCGGGTGCCGCAGGACGGCCGCATAAAACTCAAAACCGGCAATACCGAGATCGATTTCCGCGTCAACTCCATGCCCACCCTTTTTGGCGAAAAAATCGTGCTCCGTCTTCTCAGCAAGGGCAATCTGCAGCTTGATCTTACAAAACTCGGGTTTGAACAGAAACAGCTCGATATTTTTAAAAAGGGCATTTACCAGCCCAACGGCATGGTGCTGGCGACCGGACCGACCGGCAGTGGCAAGACTACCACGCTTTATTCCGCGCTCTCCGAGCTGAACAAGGTCACCGACAATATTTCCACCGCCGAGGATCCGGTCGAGTACAATCTCGAAGGCATCAACCAGGTGCAGATCAACAAGGAAGTGGGCCTTACGTTTGCAAGCGTGCTGAGGGCGCTCCTCAGGCAGGACCCGGATACGGTTCTTGTCGGCGAAATCCGCGATTACGAAACCGCCGAAGTGGCCGTGCAGGCCGCGCTGACGGGACATCTCGTGCTTTCAACGCTTCATACCAATGATGCGGCAAGCACGATCACGCGTCTGATGAACATGGGGCTGGAGCCGTTTCTCGTGGTGGCCTCGCTCAACACGATTGTCGCGCAAAGGCTGCTTCGCACTCTTTGTTCGCGCTGCCGGGTGGAACAGAACATTCCGAAGGAAAAGCTCATGCAGCTTGGTTTTACGCCGGAGACCGCGGCCCAGATCCGCTGCCTGGGCGGCAAGGGCTGCCAGGCCTGCAACAACACCGGTTACAAGGGACGTGTGGCGATTTACGAGGTGCTGGATTTCAGCAACAACCTCAAAGAAATGGTTTTGAAGGGCGAGAGCGCGCTTGAACTCAAGAAACAGGCGATTGTCGAGGGCATGAAGACGCTCAGGATGGCGGCATTGACGAAAGTCGCCGAAGGGAAAACCTCCCTTGAGGAAGCGCTCTCCCTTACGATGGAATAACGGGGAAGGGGAACAGAAATGGCAAAGATCAGTCTGCCGGCCTTGCTCAAGGCCGTGGTTGACCAGGACGCATCGGATCTTCATATAACCGTGGGGGTGCCGCCCGAGCTCAGGATACAGGGCAAGATGGTGAAAGTGAAAACCGAGCCGCTCACGCACCAGGACACCAAGGAGCTGTGTTATTCGGTGATTTCCGACGCGCAAAAGGCGGATTTCGAGAAAATGCTCGAACTTGATTTTTCGTTCGGCATCAAGGATCTCGCCCGCTTCAGGGGCAACGTGTTTTATCAGCGCGGCAACGTGGGCGGCGTGTTCCGCCGGATTCCGATAAGCATACCCTCCTTCGATTCGCTGGGCCTTCCGCAAGTACTGAAAAAAATTGTCAAGGCCCCGAACGGGCTCATACTTGTAACCGGACCGACCGGCAGCGGCAAATCAACCTCTCTTGCTTCGATGCTTGATATCGTGAATACCGATGAATACGGACATATCATTACCGTCGAAGATCCGATCGAATTCGTGCATCCGCACAAGAATTGCATCGTCAATCAAAGGGAGGTGGGTTCGGATACGCGCTCCTTCAATGCGGCCCTCAAGCGTGTTCTGCGCCAGGACCCGGACTACGTGCTCGTGGGCGAAATGCGCGATATCGAGACCATCGAGATGGCGCTTACGATGGCCGAGACAGGGCACCTTGTATTTGCGACCCTGCATACCAACAACGCCGTGCAGTCCATCAATCGCATCATCAACGTGTTTCCGCCGCACCAGCAGCCGCAGATCAGGCAGCTCCTGTCCTTCACGCTTCAGGCCATCATGTCACAGCAGCTCATTCCCAAAAGTTTCCAGCACGGCCGCGCGCTCGGGGTCGAACTGCTTGTTCCCAATATGGCGATCCGCAATCTGATCCGCGAGGACAAGATCCATCAGATTTATTCGCTCATGCAGACGGGCCAGGACCAGAGCGGGATGAGCACGATGAATCAGAGTCTTGCGGGGCTGGTCAAGGCCGGACATCTTTCGAAAGAGGACGCGCTTGAATACAGCTCCGTGCCCGACGAGCTTTCCAAGATGCTGGCGTCCGTTCCCCAGAGGCAGAAGTGACCGAATACGAATACAGCGGCGTCGACAAGGCCGGCAAGAAAGTGGATGGCAAGCTCGATGCCCAGAGCGAAGGGGAGATCCGCATGCTTCTGCGCGCCCAGGGCGTGCGCCCGGTGCGCATCAGCCGCGTGGGCGCGATGAACATGGATCTTGGAAAACTGCTCTCGGGCGGCGGCGGGGCGGGCGCGTCCGTGAAGCTTGAGGTTCTTGTCCAGTTCACCCGCCAGCTCCAGGTCCTCATCAGTTCGGGCGTGCCGCTTGTGCAGTCGCTCGACATCCTGGCGGAGCAGGCCACCATTCCTTCGATGAAAAACACGGTGATGGCGCTCAAGGACAAGGTCTCGGGCGGCAGTTATCTCTGGGAGGCCCTGGGCGCGTATCCCAAGCTGTTTCCGAAGTTGTATGTTGCGTTGATCCGCGCCGGCGAGTCTTCCGGCTCGATCGACCAGATGCTCAAGCGCCTTACGCGTTATCTCGAAGACGCCGACCGGCTGCGCAAAATGCTCAAGAGCGCGATGATGTATCCGGTGATCGTCATTTCCATCGGCATCGGCGTGGTGGCCATCATGCTCATGTTTGTCATCCCCAAATTTGAAGAGCTGCTCAAGGGCAGCGGGCAGGAGCTTCCGGGCCCGACAAAGTTTGTAATAGATCTTTCGCATTTTTTTGCCAACAACGCGCTTATAATCATCGGCGTCACCGTTGCCGTCGTGGTGCTGCTTGTAAAATATATCAAAACCCCCGAAGGAAAGGCGGTGCTGGACCGCCTGGTTTACCGGCTGCCGCTTTTCGGGCCGCTCGCGCAAAAGGGGGGGGTGGCGCGTTTTTCGCGTACGATGAACACGCTTCTGGCTTCGGGAGTAAATCTTCTTGATGCGATCGATATCTGCCGCGCGACCGTTGATAACGTGGTGGTGGAGGAGGCGGTGGCGAGCATCCGCGCCGAGGTGGAGTCCGGCAAGACGCTTGGCGGAGTGATAAACAAGCTTACGGTGTTTCCAAAAATGGCGTCACAGATGATCGCGGTCGGCGAGTCAACGGGCAGCCTCGACAAGATGCTCGAAAAGGTCGCCGATTTTTATGAGGCCGAGGTCGAGTCCATGGTGGGCGGGCTCACGAAGCTGATCGAGCCGCTGCTGCTGGTTTTTCTCGGGGGTTTGGTGGGCGGGCTCATGATCGCCATGTATCTGCCCATTTTCAAGATGGCGGGCGGGGTGGACTAGATGAACCGCGAGATACTCGGCACTTCGCAGGTGATCCGGGATTTGCGCGAGATGATCCTCCGCATCGCCCCTTCAAAGACAAACGTGCTCATCATCGGCGAAAGCGGCACGGGCAAGGAACTCATTGCCCGCATGATCCATAACAGCGGACCGCTCAAGGACGAGGCGTTCGTGCCCGTGAATTGCGGGGCGATTCCGGAGAATTTGATAGAGAGCGAGATGTTCGGTCACAAGCGCGGGAGTTTTACGGGCGCCGTGGGCGACAAGAAGGGGCTGTTCGAGGCGGCAAACGGCGGCACGCTTTTTCTGGACGAGGTGGGCGAGCTTCCGGTCGGCATGCAGGTCAAGCTGCTCCGGGCCATCCAGGAAAAGGCCATCCGCAAGGTCGGAGGCAATGAGACGCACAAGATTGACGTGAGGATCATCGCGGCCACGAACCGGGACCTCGAGTCCGGCATTGCAAAGGGCACGTTCAGGGAGGACCTGTATTACCGGCTCAATGTGATCCAGCTCAAGGCGCCGCCGCTCAGGGAGCGGCGGGGCGACGTCAGGATGCTTGCGGAGAGTTTTTTGCAACGGTTTTCGGAACGGCAGGGAAAAAGGCTTGAGGGGTTTGACCAGCTCGTGCTTGCGGTGCTTGAGGCCTATTCGTGGCCGGGTAATGTGCGTGAGCTTGAGAACGTGATCGAGCGCGCGGTCACGCTCGCAAGCGACGGGGTGATAGGCGTGAGCGCGCTTCCGCCGGGGTTCATGACGGTGTCGATGGCGGGCGGGGTGATCCTGGAGAAAAATCCGGCTGATGCAAAAAGCCCCGGCGCCGGGGTTGATGCCGGCGGCGAGATCCGCCTGCCGGCGCCCGATTTTTCAAAAGGTCCGATCGAACTCGAAACCGTGCTCGGCGAAGTCGAGCGCATCTATCTGGGGGCCGCGCTTGAGTATGCGGGCGGCGTGCGCAAAAAAGCCGCGACGCTTCTTGGCATCACGTTCAGGAGCATCCGCTATCGTCTGAAAAAGCTCGGGGTGGATGAGGGGGGCGGGGAGTAGGCGGTCAGTGCTGATTTGTTCTATGCTATTATTCTGGCTTCGTCAGGTTCTTTAAACCAATTGTGCTCTTCAATATATTTTAACGCTTTATGATAGGGCGAATATTCAATGTTTGAAAACCTCCAGGCTCGAAGAAGCATTTCAATGAATGGTTCGGGCCTGTGACGCCGTGTCATCGCCCGCAGTGAAAGCAGATAGTCTTCTCTGTAAACGGTGGGTATTATGATTTTCGATTGTCCCCGTGAAAACAGTTCCGCGTTCATCATGATGCGTGCGATTCTTCCGTTTCCGTCCGCAAACGGGTGCACGTCCGAAACAAGAAACAGCATGTATGCCGCGCGCGCGAATCCTTCCGGCAGATCAAGATAAAAATCAAACCCCTTGAGCAGGGTTCCTGCGACGTATTCAGGAGACGGGAAGATCGTGCCGCCGGCTCTGTTCGGTTTCACCTTGAATTCACCAGGTGATGCCTCCTCCCTTTTTTCAAGCATTATGAAATGCCGGCGCTTCAGTGTTGCGGTAAAGCTTTCAAAAGTTTCCGGGGTTTTGCTCATCTCCCCGGCATCCGAGAGCATCCGGTAGGTCCCCATGATGTCATGGGCATCTTTGGGCCGCTTGAGCGGGGAGTGTTTGTCGAAAATAATTTTTTCCGCTTCCTCGATTTCAAAAACCGTTCCTTCTATGTAGTTCGAAAAATATGCCTCGAAAAATGCCTTGTTTGTAAAATGATCCCCCGCCCTGCGGTCATCGCGCATTTCTTCAAACGGTCTGTTCCTCAGGCCGCCAAAAACCTTCTCCAGCCGCTCGAAGCATCCGCTGTCATATGGCAGCCCGGCAGAGCGGGCGATCGCCGGGGGTGTTTTAAGATTGTTCGCCGGCCGTGTGCCAAGCAGCGCGCCAATGATTGAATCAAGCTTTGAAAATTCTCTATTTAATTTTAATATTTTCGAAATCTCGCGCGCCCGGTCCCTGATCCTGTTTAGCGCGGCCTCGCCCTTGATATGCAGAATCTGTTCAAGCCGCTTTTCAATTTCACCGTCATCAACCCCCTTGCGGTACTTTCCATGCCTTGAAAGCGAAAGATTTTCCAGCAGGCACCTGGGCAGTGATGACGCCCGGAGCGAAAGAAAAGCGGGATCATCCTCAAGCGGCTTGTGACCGCGCAGGAACACCAGCGTGAGCCCCGGATATTGCACCACCCGGTTCGTATTGGAGGTAAGAAATATCTCGCCCTTTTCGCCAGACGTGTAATCAAAAGCGGATTTGTGACTCAACAGCGCATCGGGATACAGGCTCGAAACAATCAACGACCACCCCGCCCGGATGACTTCTCTTTCCTGTGATTTTGGCACGGAACAATAAAGCCTGGAACCGACAAGCCGTATTTTTCCTTCCCTTTTCAGGCGCCCAAGAAACTTCCGTTCGGTGTGGTTTTTGGAGGGGAACAAAAGTGGCGGTAATATCTTTGGCTTCATATCATTCATGCTCTGGTCCCCAGTATATCTCATTTTTTGGTATTATAAACCACTTTTTTCTCAGTTCTTGGTGTTGTAGTGTCACATTTTCTCATTTTTTGGTGGTTTCTGCTATTCACAAAAACCGGATGCGGGCGAAATGAAGGGCCTCAGGCTTTTCAAGGAGGATTATCCCGGCGCGAGGTTGTTTTATCTTTACTGCGGTGAGCACGCCGAGAACTGGAACGGGGTCGAGGTCTTGCCGGTTGCGGATTTTCTCAAAATGCTGTGGGGGGATGGCTTTATGCGTGATCCAGAATGATGCGTGCCAGGCCTTAAGGCTTAGATGCCACTCTGGGAATTCATTAGATTCTTGTTCTCGTCAATGTACCATTTGTCAGCGGTGGCATTGGATGTGCAACGGGAAGAGATGCATCCAGCCGAGTATATTATAAAAGTTGTCTGAGTTATTGTTGTGGCCGGGGTTCCGGTTAGATTTGCAACAAGAATAGTGTATGTGCCCACCCTTAATAAGGTATTTGCAGTTACTCCATCCAAGCTGTTGATAAAATAAGTCGTTCCATCTCCGGCGACGCATGATGTTTGTGCTACGCCGGAAGTCAGCCACGTATATCCGAGACAGCTTTGTCCTCCGGCCGGTCCGCAGCCGACAATGGCTGCAGGGAATCCCGAAGCATAGTAGCGTTTATTATTGTCGGGGGTGTATCCAATATTTCTGATGCACTGTGAAAATGTAGCTTGTTCGGCTGCATAAGATTTTTCGGCTGTATAGATTGAAGCCAGAGCAAGCTTCGCCTCCGTCTGCCGCGCCCTCGCCTGATACTTCTGATAATTCGGGATCGCGATTGCCGCGAGGATGCCGATGATCGCAACGACGATCATGAGTTCAACAAGTGTAAAGCCGCTCATATTGCGCATGTTTCTCTTCATGTCTATCTCCTAGTCTAAGATTAAGATTAGCAGCAAAAAATAAAACTGCAAGGGAAGCCATTTTTTCGTGACGCAACGGGTCTTTGTGCGTCCGGCGTGATTGACTGATATTCACACAGTCCGTATCCCGGTCCATATGATTTGATCTTATACATACGACATACATAGGACTTCCTCGCTATTTCCCGGCATATTTCTTGAACACTAGAGTGCCGATTTTATGACGTTAACTTCTATTACCTTATGTGGTAATATAAAGGAGGAATTGTCTTGGGCAAAATCAGGAGAGGCGGTTATGTTTTTATTTTCTGGAAAGGAGATCACACGCCAAAACATGTTCACATATTCTGTAACAACAGGGAAATTGCAAAATGGAACATACAGGACTGGGCACTCATGGGCGGCAGCATAAATATGAAGATCTATAAAATATTGCTGGAACTTGAAAAAGAAGGCGGGTTTGAAGAATATGAAAATCAAAGCGGTTAAAGTGAATAACAAAAAAAAATGCATTCAAATAAGCGTTGGCACTAAAATCTATAGTCTTCCATATGCCTGTCTTGACCTGAAACCATCGCCCCACAACAGGATAAAAACAATCCTGGTTGACCCCGAACTCGGCGAAAGAGCCGTTACATACAGACTTGAACACGGCGAAGAAGACTCGATCCATCTTGATGCATTTCTGGAATACAACAAAGACCCGGCTTATTTGCGGAACATGGTACTTTACGGTCTGACTGTTGATGCCATACGGATTCTCAAGAAAAAGAAACTGAGCAAGCATGAGATAATGCGCAGACTTGGAACATCCCCCAGCCAGCTTTACAGGCTTCTGGACACAACAAACTACAAAAAATCCACCGATGAAATGCTGAAGCTCTTATGCGTGCTCGGCTGCAGCGTTGAAGTGCATGTTACTGAGGAGGCCGCATAAGTCGTATCCTTGCACGATCAATAATGCGCCGGCAGCCAGTACAGATAGCCGCGCAGCGCTTTTTCGAGGATGCCGAGATCGGTTTCATTTACGAGCGCGTCGCGATTGAGGTCGGCTACGCAGCGGCTGATGCTTCCGGCGCCAGCGCCGGCGCCTGACATGTCGCCGCTCCTGAGATAGTTTTTCAGGATCAAAAGGTCCGTCACATTTATGATGGAATCGAAATTGATATCACCCGGGCGCTGGGGACCAAGTGCTGAACAACTGTAGCCGCCGCAAAAAATATTCGTATCGGGGTTTATGACCGTGCTGCTGCCGAGCGGAAACAGGCTCGGACTGACAATGCTGTGATAGCCGATGGCTTGGTCCCGCCTGACAAGGCATGGGTCCAGGGGGGGGGCTGCAACGCCGGCGCAGGGGTAGGTGCAGTTGTTTATCAGCACGGCCCGTTGCAGGACGCGGATGCCGCCGCGCACGGTGCTGGTGGGATTGAGATAATTTGTCCAAACCTCGATCATCGCGTCCTGCGAAAAACCTTCCTTGTAATAAACCGTGCCGCCCAGATTGATAAGCGACGGATCGCCCGCGGGGGAGCCGTTACCCCGCCACGCAAGCCTTGTGACGGGACCGAGCGCGACGCGGTAAACCTGGTTGCCCACGGTCACGTTCATCTGGCGCGCGCCCGCGGCCGGCAGCGCCTGGTCGGAGCCGAGCAGTGTGCCGTCAAGCTGGAGGCGGTTGAGTTTTTTGTCAAACGCCACCGGATCGCAGCCGGATTCGGAGTGATAAATATAGGATGCGTGCTTGATGGCGGCCTCAAGCGCCGAGCGCATCTCGGAGCGGCGGTTTGTGATGAGCTGGGATTTTGTGCTCTGGGCGGCATGCTGGAGCGAAAACAGGCCTCCGGTGATCATCACTACTCCAAGCACGGAAGCCGCCAGTATTTGGGCCTGCCCGGCCCGGCCGCGCGGGTTCACAGGCACGTCCCGCCATAAACCACGTGCGAGCAGCATTCTGCAAAATCCGCGGGCGTCTGCCCGCTGCCGAGACACGCCGACATGGGCATGCAGAGGCCGGTTGCGTACCGGTATCCCGAGCAGCAGTTGCCCTGGTCTTCTGTCTGCCCGTCGAGGGCGCACGACATGAAAGAGTGCGCCTTGCCGTACATGACGCCGCGTACGGACAGATTTCTGAAGGCAAAGTTCTCGACAATCTGTCTTTGCGTGCCGCGCAGGAAATTGAATGCGGTATCGAGCGGATGCCAGCTTTCATAGGACGGGTCGCCAAGCCCCAGGTTTGAGGCCCGGGTTTTGACGCTGATGTCGAGTTTGAACTGGTCATGAACAAGCTGGTTGACGTTGGCGCCGGACTCGTCGACGTAAACAAATGAGCTTGCCCCGCATTTTACCGAAAAAACCCCTGGCAGCTGGTTGAGCGTTCTCGCTACGGCCCCCGTGTTTGGGTTGATCAGGTCAAGCGTCAGCACGCCCGGTTGCGATGGTGTGGCTCCGATCACTTGTGTGGGCGGCGTATAGGAGAGCTGGAGCTGGAGTTTGCATCCGCGCAGCATGAGCCTGTTGGTCGTGACGCCGCCAGGCAGGATGGCATTTGCGGCAGGAAAAATACAGCCGTCAGCCGAGGTGGCGTCCGGGGTGGGCGAAGTTTCGGTCTCAAACTTAAGCAGGGCCGTGTTGTTGCAGTTGCCGGCGGTGGTGCAGTCCACTGCTTCACTGAAGCCACATGGCGGAGTGCCACCGCTGTTGCAGCCGCAAGCAATGACTTGGGTGGTGTTGTTAAGGTATGTTTCGAGCGTATCGGCAAATTCCAAAAGCGATTCAGACAATCGCGCATCGTTTTGCGCTTTGGCGCTGTATTTTGCATGATCGGCAAACAATGATGCAAGCGCAAGACAAACCAGCGAAAACAACCCGGTCGAAACCATGAGTTCGACAAGTGTTGTGCCGGAAATATCGAGTGTTTTTCGGTTGTTGTTCATATTTAATGGTGCCAGTTAAGATTTTCTGATGAATATTGTATTGTTGCAAGGAAAATAACTATTCGAAATAAAAGAAGAATTTAATAATTATTGGCTTGTCTATAATTTGACTTAAATGATATACTATTTCAACAGGGGGGTGAGTGTATGTTTTGTTTTTCACGTTTTTTAGTAGTGTTGGCTTTATTGATACCTTTGTCGTCGGGGGCTCAGCTTCTTGATGATAAGAGATGGAATCCGGATGAGCGTACATCGTCGTCAACGTCTTCGGAGCCGGAGGGCGGAGAGGCAACCGTCTTGAAGCCGGCGAGAGGAATGTCGGTTTACAATCCGGCAACCGGAACATCAACGGCTGTTGATGATTGATGCGGCAACCATAATAATAAACGTATGAATACCCGGTCGCCAAAAATCCTGCGCAGCGCCCGCGGCGCGACGCTTGTCGAGTCAATGATCGCGTTCGCGCTTGTGGGCATGACGGCGATTGCGGCCTATCCGATTTATATCCATGTAAAAAAGCAGAGCAAGCTTGGTGATGTAAAGCAGCTTTGCGCCAATATCGTTCGCGGCAAGCTTGATGAATATCGCAGCGGGCGCGTGGTCTCGATTACGGCCGAGGCTACCGCATCGGGCCGGACGCAGCTTGGCAATCTTTCCATGCCCACGATGTCAAATACCAGCATCCAAAATCCCGGGGTGGTCCCCACCGTTCTTTCGACCGGCGGTTTTATGTACGCCAAAGTGAGATACAACAGGTTTTTTCCGGTGGTTTGCAATGGCGTAAGCGCGGCGGGCATATTGCCGGGTACGCTGACAAACAACCAGAGACGTTTCGGGATGCGCGAGTGCGCGGGCGACAATACCGCCGCTCCGGACGACGGCACGATTGTCTGCTCTTCTGCCGCGGATCAGAGGGTGGGCGGCGAGCTGCCGGGCTTCAAGCTGTACGTCAAATTGCAGCTTGATACGCCGTGGCCCTTGGGCGCGGTGGCTGGCGCGGATGCGCGCTGGGACGCGGGCAATTGCCCCAATTTTGGCACCGCTTTGACGCCGCTATACGATTTCAACGGCTATGGCGACGCGATCAGGGTTACTGTTACCGGCGTGATCGACCTGCCGGCTGCCGTGGCCGATCTGGGAGGCATAAGGCGCGAAGCGTATGACAGGCTGATGTGTTCGGTGACAGATGTTGTGCGTCCTTTTGAATATCCTGTCCGGTATTATCTCAGCACGGACGGCAGGATTTATACCGTGCATGGTTACGGTTTGAATGGAGCGGTTACCGGAGCGTCGCAGGTGTTCAGGAGCGCATATACCCAAGGTGCCCAGATGATGTCCGGCATAAGTTCGTTTGCGGTGCATCCGCGCAACCTGTCGCTGTATGTTCTCAAGCCGGGCATATTGGTTAGATACAGCAATTGCACCGGGCAGCCCCTTGATTGCAGCACTACTTATGGCGCGGCGAGCGGGTTTTCAGACGATGGCGCCGCGACGCGGCCCTCGGAGCAGACGTATGAGATGCTGTCTTCGTTTAAATACATCGGGATGGATTTCAGGACGGGTGTTTTATATGCAATGAGCGCCGACAAGACCGAGGTGTACACCATTACACTCAGCGGCGGCGCGGCTATCACGACCAGAACGGCTGCGTCTGCGGTGCTTGCCGACCTGGCGTTTGCCGGTGCGGCGGAGGATACGTTTGTCAAACCGTCGCCGCGTCCCATGGCAATGAGGATTGCGGGATTTTTCATCGATCCGGGCGGCAGTGAGGCATTTGTGACGGATTTGTCGGTCACGATGGTGTTCGGCACCGGCAGCGCGTATGTGTCGTCGGTGTATCGCAATACGGATACCGAGCTTTCGCAGCCCGTCTTCAGGCTGCCGGTGTCGGCGGTGGGGTTCAGCAGGTAGGCCGTGGGCTTTTCACTAGAAGGAAAAATGACCGTTTGGTGAAAAATTAAAGGTGGTATATGCCTTTCACCAGAAGATACAATCCTTGCACCGCCCCAAAATTTTTTCCATCCGGTCGGTGTTGTTGCATGTGAGCGGCGTGACGGACGAACTGGGGGAGAGCGGGTTTTTTGACAAGATTATCGATTTTTCAGAGATGCTGGAAAAATGAGGCGCGCAGGTTTGCGCAGATTGTGCAGGTTTGCGTAATCATTGAAAAGGTTTGACGTGCAGCGGCGGACATTTATGATATAATTGTAAGGATAGGGGGCGGAGTATGTTAATAAGGATAATGGTAATAATGTCGTTTTTTGTTTCCGGGGATGTGTTTGCAGACAAAAGAGCCACCACTTATACACCAACGAGCGATACCGATTGTGCCGGAGCCACAGCTCCTTTTGCCAAGCGGGGACAGAGCAATACGACAGGTACGAAGACGGGAACCGTTTCAACCTATGGCTGTCTTAACGTGTGCGACGCCGGAAAAAAGATCAAGGTGACCGTTGACGCTACAACCGGAGCTTCGACATATACTTGCGAATAAGAATCACGGGGGGGATATGAAAAATTTGATCGCTCTACTGACAGGGGTGTTTTTTTGCCTTTCTGCAAATGCCGCGACAAGAACGGTGCAGTTTGCGGGCCTTGCTTCTTTGGGGGCCGGAGGGCTTTTGGTCCAGGATCAGACATACAACACCATGGCCAATGTTCATTGCCAGGTGGTTGTGATCAACACGGGTTCGACCAGCCAGACCATTAATTCGCTTCTTTGGTGGGAGCTGTCCACGCCGTCAGCCGGGCGGTACCAGAGTACGCTGCAGTCAAGCACCGGATTTCAACAGTGCCGGATCACCACCGCGTCTGCGGTATGCGGCACCTGTATCGGGGTGGCCCTTAATCGGGGCGATATGTGTGTTTTTGGTTATCAGCAGCGTACAATTACAAACAATATTTATCATTCTGGGATTTGTAACGGGGTGCTCAGTGTGTCGGATACGGCGCCCGCCTCGCCCGGCTCGGTTGTTGCCAGCGGCGCGATCAACGTGAACCAGGAAGCCATGGTTGTCGGCGGCGTGCTGAGCGGCGCGTATTATGCGAGCGGGGGGAATGTTAAAACGGGTGAAAACACCGACCTAAGGACCGATGCTGCATTTCCTGGCGTGGTGGACGCGATGCAGATGAACATATATTGCAAGGAGGCCTGCCAGGTTGGTGCACAAGCGCAGTATTCGGGAAGATGTACAAAAATATGCGGAGATGGAGGTATAGATTTATGGGAAGGACTTAGGCGTGGTTTAGGGGCAGCCAACAAGCCTAAACAGCATTATACGCATTATGAAATTGCAGAAGGATTAAGAGAGTTGCCCGGCAAGTTGAAGAATTATAATACAACGCCTGCCTATGCCGGCTACAGTTTGACTGATTCAGCCGATTCACCAATGAGGGTTCAAAGTTATGTTGGCGATATTCTGAATGGATACAATACGCCTCAATATGCCATTGCCAATCCCGGATACGCTGGTGGCATGGTTTACGAAATTGAAATGGGTCCGCTTGCCAGCATTTGCAGCGCAAACAAGGGATTTATCGAGGGCGGCGGCGTGCGGGCCACGCATCTTGTTGATTTGAATCTGTCAAATGACTATGCAGAAGGAACGGGGGGCAGGGGCGAGTACCTCTTCTGCGCCCACCGCCACGGCAACTCCGATCTTTTCATGCGCCTCGGCTCCTCCACCGGCTTTCCGGTCAACGGCGGGATGCCGTTTTGAGCGCGGGATGGGTTTTCGATCATGCGGAGCCCATGCACCTGCAGCCAGTACGGATGGCCACGCATCGGCTCAAAATGTCCTGCCGGTCAGATGGTAACGGCGGGTCGGGTCGTTGGGGCCGGAGCCGGATTCAAGGATCAGTCCGTGCCCAGAAAGTGACAGCAACCTTGATCTAGCGGCGCGCGTGGTGAGTTTGAGCTTTTTTGCAATGTCTTTGGTCGAAAGGCTGCCGTACTGTTTGAGTAAATCCAGAATTTTCTGGTTTTTGCTGTCAATTTTGGGGTGCGAGATTTTTTTTCTGTAAAAGGTCACCCGAAAGTGCGTGCCGGTTTCTTCAAATTTCGGGGCCATTACGCCTGCCGCTTCAAAAGCGGAAAGTATCCGCTGTATACCGCTTCCCCATTGCTCGATAAGTCCAAGCTCATTGAAAACCCGGCCGATTACGCGATTGCGGAGCTTTGACAGACCTGCAAGTATGTCTTCAATGGAGAGACCGGACGGCAGAAGCCCGGGGTTTTCAATTTCCATCCTGTCATCAAAAATAGCTATTCTGATGGGGGATCCCCGCTGGCTGTAATCTGCATGGACAACGGAGTTGATCACGGCCTCCCTTGTTGCGGCAGGCGGGAAGGCGTGCAGAACCTTTCTGCGGACTTCGCCGATTTTGACCCCCTCAGAAGAAAGACGCTTGATAAAAGCAATTGCGGATTCGATGGCTTTGACCGGGTATTCGTTGAATTCATTCATCTCTGCAATTTGTGATTTGTCAGAACCGGCAAAACGAGCCATCTGGATGCGCGCGTCCGGAAAGTGATGATTCCTGTTTTTGCCAAAAAGCAAAACCCCGCCTGTTGTTGGCACTTCGCGGCCCTGGTGTGTAGTGGTTATTCTGAGATTGCGCAATTCCTTGCTGCCAATATGCCAGAGGTCACTGAAACATTCATTGAGGTATTGCGTGTCAATTTCATCCATTCCAAGATGTGGCATGGGCTGTTCGTCATAAGCCTCGTTTCTGGACAGGAGCCTGCAATCTTCGATAAACGTCTTGTCGGCTTTTCTGTTTGTCGATCCGACCCTTATGTAAGTGCCGTTGTCCAGCCCCATGCTTTTGATGAAATGAGGTCTTGCCGCGCCCGGATAGACTTTTATGGCGATGAGATTGGTGTCATGCCATGGCAGAATTTCAATATCGGGTATCATGGCCGGGCTGATGCAGTCGGATATGAGATTCGCCAGCCGTTCTTCCTGCTCAAGAGGATCAGGGATTCCGATGATTTTTTTTGACCCGTCTTCGATCCCGATCAGGATTGTACCGCCCGCTGTGTTGGCAAAGGCTACAATTGTGCGAATAATTTTTTCAGGTGAAGAAATGTCACGCTTGAATTCGAGCGTCTTGCTTTCCGGCTTATGGATCAGTTCCTGTATGCCCATTACTCTGAATATTACTCTGAAGCGAGAAATAAGGCAATATGCTTCAGAGTAAAGAATGGCCCTGACTGTCTATGAGTAGAATGATAAAACTGTCTCTAATTTAGAGATAATTTTAACTGTATTAATCTCTAATTTAGAGATAATTTTTTTAGTTGTGCATGGAAATGGCTGCTTGGGAAATAATAAAATGAAAACACCCGTGCGGATTTTTGCTGTTGCCTTCGTTATGGCGTCCGGCGCCGCCGCCGGAGACCGGGCGGATTCCGCCCGGCCCGCCATCCCCATGATCCCCGTCGACATCCAGCTTCTGTCGTTTCCGGTGCCGCAAAAGCCCCGCAAACCGTGCGTAAACCCGATAGACGCCCGGATCACCGCCGAGCTGGCGCGCGCCATGAACAACCCCGAAAAAATCCTGCACTCCGGGATTTTTCATGTCGTGCTGCCCAAAAACCGGTCGCAGTACGAACGCATGAATAAAATCGCGATTGCCGGCGTGACGGTTTATAGCCGGAGGAAGGAAGACCTTCCGGCCGACAGTTTTTATTTTGCCTGGGGCTGGAACAGCCTGGACCGGGAGATCGTCCGCAAGTTCGATCCCAAAAAAGGGAAATCCCCGGAAGTGTTTTTGCTGCCGCGTATTTTTTTGCATGCGCCGGTGACCGAGCTTGCGGAGGGGTCCAAAGAGGCCGCGCGCTTCGGACGCTACCGGCAGGATACCTATATTTTCATCCCCATCCGGATTTTGCTGGAACGGGGCGAGTTCGGCGTTCGCTTTGCCGGAGGCCGCAATTCGCTGCAGCTCGGGATGTTTCCGCTCAAAATAAAAGAGAAGTTCATCGTGTCGGACAAAACGCCCGCTGCAAATCCGCAGGAGGCGCCGGAGCCGGAACTGACGGGGTATCTCGTGCGTGAAAACTTTTGCTGGTGAGCGCCCCTGTATCAATGATGCCGGGACATGGTATAAATAAGATATGAAGCGACTTGTCCTGTTATTGCCGGTGGTCTGCCTTGCTTTTTTATGCTCCTGCAAAAGTGCCAGCAGGGTTGATCATATTCCAAAATCCGCCTGCCCCGACTTGACCGCCGACGAAACGCCGACCGACTGCCCCTGGGCCGGCATCGCAAGGGCGCTGGCCGGAGAAATAAATCTCAAACACGACCTTGGGCCGGCCTTTGATCGTTTTGCGGAAGCCCTGAGGCCCGGCATTGAAATCGATGCGCAGCTACATAACTTGAAGGATCTCTGGGGGCTGAGTTCGAATATCGACGAAATTGCGGGCGGCGCGATCGTCAATCCCGCGCTGCTTGATCATCTGCTCTCAAGGATGAAGGTGCAGCCGGCGGTGGATAACATCGTTCATGCCGGCGTTCAGCACACCTACGGGTATCTGCTCAGCCTGCTCAAGACGCCTTACGGGTTCAAGCGCGCGCGCTGGGTTGACGGTGCGATCGAGGCGGGCTTTGGCCTTCCGAAGGGGGGGCTCGGCCCCGAACCAAAAGACGGCTCTCTTTTCAGGAATCTGACCTGGTTTGCCGGAAAAATCGCCCTTCGTGACTGCCGCAAGGCCGTTGCGGTCCTGAATTTTTCGCAGGCCCGCGTCGCTCCGGAAATTGTAAGATTTGATTATGCCGGGCTCGGGGGCACCCGCATCAGTGAAGCCGTGGCTTTCAAGAATGAAAAAGGACGGACTGTTCGCATGGTTGAATTGAGAACGGATATCGTGCCCTTTTTGAAAACAGAGCCATCCATGAAAAATATCGCGCTCCTGGTTTATTCGGTTGACGACTCGTCCGGCCCCACGGCAAGGCTGATAACGGCATTTGCGGTGGACAAGGGGTTTGTCGCAAAGCTGACGGACAAAAAAACAATGGGGCGCAACGTTGTGATAAAAACGCGTTATAATGCATATGTAAAGGATGTGACTGACGCAAAAAAACCGCTTTTCGGTTCGCGCAGCACAAAGGAGGGTTTTTGACATGTGTCCTGACAACGACTTGAAACCAACGCTGACGGATTTTCCAAAACTGCACTGCCCGTTCATCCGGCAGACTTTTAAAATAAACAAGGACTGGTGGAAGGAGCGCGGCGCGCAAAACGGCCTGCGCACCCCCGAGGTGTATCTTGTCGTAAACCGCGTCAACCCGGGGTACGAGTGGGTGTTTGACGACCCCGATACGTTTGCCGTTGAAAAACTCGACGGCACCAACGTCAAGCTCCTGACCGAGAAGGGGCGTTTGGTGGCGCTTCAAAACAGGTTGAATGTCGTTGATCTTCTGCAGATTGTAAAAGGCAAGACGTTCATCATCGAGGGGATTTTTCAGGCCATCGGCAAGGACTATGTCAAGACGGACGGCGAGCAGGCGGGCGAGGTGATCGGGCCCAAGCTGCAAAAAAATCCGTACAAGCTCGATACCCATCTCTGGTATCCGTTTGAAAAAGCGATCACCGATCTCAGGTACAAGTCTTTTGACGAACACGCCCGCACGTTTGACAACTGGAGCGCGTGGTTCAAGGATCATCTCGTGTCGCGGTTTTATACCAAGCGCGCGTCAAAGCTGGGGCTGACCGACAAGGTGATGGCCGAGGGGATCATCCTTTATAATCTGCGCCGCCGGGCCGAGAAAAAGAGCTGGATGGCCAAGCTCCGGCGCAACATGTTTGACTGGTTTTACGAGGGCTGCGTGATCGAGGGATATTCGACCGCGGGCCGGGATGAGGCCGAGGACCAGGAAAAATTTGATTGATGCGGGGTCCTTCAGTCCAGACCGAACACCCTCAGGCGCGGCGTGGTCGAGGTCACTTTGCCGCTGGCGTCGATATCCAGCGTGCCGCCCCAGGGGTCGGTTCCGGGGATGCCGTTTTCGAGCCGGTATTGCGACCAGAGCCGCCGGGTTCCGGCCGCCGGGCCGACCCGGGTGATTGTCTCGGGGTGTGATTTTATAAAAGCCCTGAATCCTTCGGAAAGCTGGAAAAGATATTGCGAGAGATATAATGATTCCCGTTTTTTTTCGAGCGTGGCGCGCAGCTGCTCGTTTGTCTGGCCCGAGATCATGAAGGCAAGAAGCCGCAGGCCGACTTCGTACTGGCCGCCGGGCTTTGAAAAGCGCTGGCCGAGTTTTTGGATGTAATCGGGCGCGTCCTGGAGTGCGGCGGCCGCGCGAAAGGCATCGCCGGCGAGAGTGATGTCGTCCAGCTCGAACAGATATACATACGCGAGGGTCATCGGCACCGCCCAGGACTGCCGCCAGAACCGGGAGCGGAAGCGCTTGCTTTCGAGCGGGAGGCGTTTTTCAATATAATGCATGCCCTTGACGAGCAGATCGCGCGCCCCGGCGGCGTCGTCGCGTACTACGGCAAGCAGGCTTGCGCCGGCGACGTAGGCGTCCATGAACGCGGGATCAAGCTCTGTGGCAAGATCCATGTCGTAATATAGAGGAGGGTGTTGGCCCTTGCGGACTTTTGCAATCGCGGGGTCTGTCATCGCGCGCACCCAGAGCCAGTCGACAATGCTCTGCACCTGTCCGAGCGATGCGGCCGTGACCATGCGCGGGTGCCAGCGCACGGAGCGCTCCGCGGGCAGCTCGATCCATGCGGAATCAAGCGAGCGGAGTTGCGCGGAGAGCGCGGCGGCCGCGAGCGTGAGGGCAAGCGCGGCGGCGGGGACTGGAAGTGCTGTTTTGAGGTTCATACGTTTGTTCTGATATTAGCTGCAGATTTTGTATGTGTCACCGGTTTTGCGGTAAGCGATTAAAACTCCCCGCCCCAAAGTTTATCAATAAACATTTGCCAGGGTAATATTTCAACGCCCTTAAGTGGTCCATCAAGTATTTTTCTCGGTTCTTTTTCAAGACAGACAACAACTTGGTGTTTGGTCTTAAGTTCTGCTTTAAGAACTTCAAACGATTTCAAATCCCGCTCTCTTATGCTTGTCCTTGCCTTAATCTCAATGGCAACTTTTGCATCGCCCAAAATAAAATCAATTTCATTCCCAGAGGCGGTTCGCCAAAAATATATTGGAAGCTCTGGATTTTTATATGCCTGGTATGCTTTTAATTCCATTAGTATCAAGTGTTCAAATGATTTACCAAATTCAGGTGTACCATGCCTGACTGTTCGATTCGCCAAATAATTGGCAACACCAACATCAAATAAATAAAATTTTTCTGTCAGAATGAGACGTCTGTCTTTTGCTTTTTTCCAGGGCTTTACTCTAAAACCAAGATATGTATCTTCTAAAATATCAAAATATGTTCGCACCACTTTTGCAGAAACACCTGAATCACTCGCTACTCGCGTATAATCAAGCAGCTCACTGTTTGTGATTGCTATTACATTTAGAAAATTAGAAAAAGCCGGAACATTTTTTACCAAAGCCTCTGCAATAATTTCTTCTTTTAAATAATCAGCCACATAACCGCGTAATTCTTCAATTGGAGTCTCTGATAAGTAATGAGATGGCAAAAGCCCCGATGCCAGTATTTTTTCTAGATTTACTTCAGATATTTCACGAATAGACAACGGAACCATTGTTCTTCGCCAAGCTCTGCCGCCAAGCAGATTTGCATGATCACGTTTTAGTTTTCTTGCGCTCGAACCAGTTAAGATAAATGAAATACCAGAATTTTCAATCAACCAATGAACTTCGTCGAGTAGTCTGGGTGCCTTTTGAATCTCATCAATAATTATAACACCACTGTGATCAGAAAAACGCTCACGCAAAAGACTGGGGCTGACTAAATATTCTTGTAACGTGTCCGTTTTTAATAAATCTATATAGATTATATTTTTTTTATTTTTATATTTAGAAATAAACTGATTTTTTAGCCAATAGGTTTTACCAACTTTTCTAGGACCCCAAAGAAACGTAGTCTTACCTTTTGGTAAATCCAGGTTGATCAATCGGTCTTTTATGGCAATTTCTGGTAATTCATAAACCATAAGGATATTTTATCCCGATAAACTGCCCTGTCAAGTCATTTTATCCCGATAAACTGCTCTGCCCCGGATTTGACAAATCGCCCTTGAACCTTCTATGCGCAGATGTCCCGCGCGTGCATCCGCTGCATCCAACACCAGTACTCCGCTCTTGCCGCTGCCCGCGGCCTGCACTACACTTGCAGACACGGCCATGCCAAACATGCTTGAAGTTGAAAAAGTTGATCAGCATTTCCGCTGTGGATTCCTGATGCGCAGGACGCAGGTGCTGCACGCCGTGGAACTCAGGGTGCCCGCTAAATCCATATTCGGATTCCTCGGTCCGAACGGTGCGGGCAAGACCACTCTGATCACGCTGATTGCGGGGCTCCGCAAGCCTTCAAGCGGCGTTATAAAGGTAGGCGGCCATGACGCCACCGGCACGGCGGCACGGATGAAAACCGGCTATCTGCCCGAGCGCCCGTATTTTCATGACCATCTTACCGGCGAAGGGCTTTTGAAGTATGTGGGCACCCTTTCGGGTATGAGCCGTCCGAAAATCCTGGCGCGCATTCCCAAAGTGCTTTCACTGGTCGGGCTCACCGAAGCCCGCAGAGTAGAGCTGCGAAAGTATTCAAAGGGCATGCTCCAGCGCATCGGGATCGCGCAGGCGATTTTGCATGACCCCGAATTCCTGGTGCTTGACGAGCCCATGAGCGGGCTTGATCCGCTCGGGCGCAAGGAGATGCGCGAGCTCATTGTCGGTCTTGCCGCCGGGGGGCGCACGATATTTTTCAGCTCGCATATCATTACTGACGTCGAGGCCATCTGCGACAACGTCGCCGTGATCAACAAGGGACGCATGATCGGTTGCGGGCCGATCGGGGAGTTTCTGTCAAAGGGCCCGGTCAAAACCGAGATTGCGTTTGCCGGCGTCGATGCAGCAGCGGCGCGCGGCATCGACGGGCTTGAGCAGGTGAGGGAGATGCCTGACGGCATCCGCGCGCTGGTGCCGGGGCAGGAGGCCGTGGGCAGGGCGCTCACGCAGCTTCTCGACCTGAAAGCCCGTATTCTCTGGGTAAATCCCGTCCGGCCTTCGCTCGAAGAGATTTTTGAACAACCAGCCGGAGGAAGGCGGGCGCCATGAAACAGTCCGTTCGTGAATCCGCAATCCGGACTTTTGAGATCGTCCGTGCCGTCGGTCGCGTTACCTTTCTTGAAATAATCCGCGACAAGGTTCTTTACAACATTGCCGTGATTTCATTCCTGCTTCTTGGCGCCGGAATCCTTGCGTCGCGCCTTGCAATCCTCAAGCAGGACCGGGTGATCCTCGATTTCGGCCTCACCGCGCTCACGCTTTCGTGCATGCTGGTTGCGGTGCTTTGCGGAGCCGGGATGCTGGGCCGCGAATTCGACCGGCGCACCGTTTATGTCGCGCTCTCGCGCCCGGTGTCGCGGCTGCAGTTTGTCGCGGGCAAGTTTGCAGGGCTTGCGGCGGTGGTGGCGCTCAACTGGCTGTTGCTTGCGGCGGCATATATCGCGCTTCTTGCGCTGGCGGCCCATGGCGGTTTTGGGCAGCTGGCGGGCGGAACATTTTTCTGCGCGCTCTTCCTGGTGCTTGCCCAGGCATTGATGGCCGGCGCGCTTGCGGTATTTTTTTCGAGTTTTACCACGACGTCGCTTGCCGTGGTCTTTACTGCCGGGGTTTGGATCATCGGGAGCAATGTTTCGCAGCTCAGGTGGCTTGCGGTAAAGACGGGGGGCGGCCTGGGCGGGGCTCTTGATGTGCTGGCCCTCATGATCCCCAATTTTGAATATTTCAATCTTGGTCTCAAGGTCACATACGGCGTGCCGGTCACGTGGCTGTACATGACCGCTTCGCTGGCCTACGCGGTTTTTGTTGTTTTGCTTGCGGTGCTTCTGGCCGGAATGCTTGCACGGGGGAAAGAGGGATGATGTATATTCCAGACTGGCTTTCGTATTTTATTTCGGCGGGATTCGGGCTGATTGCCGGAAGTTTTTTGAACGTATTGATACACCGTATCCCTCTCGGAAAATCAATAATCAAGCCAGGCAGTCATTGTCCGAAGTGCGGAAAACCGCTTCGCTGGCGGGACAACATTCCGCTGCTTGGCTTCCTGCTTTTGCGCGGCCGCTGCCACTCGTGCGACGCCAGGATCTCCATCCGCTATCCGGCCGTGGAGCTGCTTACGGCCCTGGTGTTCGTCGCGATGTGGACGAGATTCGGCTGGGGAGCACTTCTTGTGCTTCGCGACTGGCCGCTGGGCGCCCTGCTCGTTGCGATAACTTTCATAGATCTTGATCACAGGCTGATCCCTGATCAGCTGAGCATCCCCGGGATCGTGCTCGGGCTTGCCACCTCCTGGGCCGACCCGGGCGTGGGGCTCTGGTCGTCGCTTGCCGGAGCTGCCCTGGGATTCGGATTTTTTTACGCATTTGCCTGGATTTATGAAAAGGCGACAGGACGGCAGGGGCTCGGAGGCGGCGACATCAAGTTGCTTGCCATGATCGGCGCCTTTGCCGGTCCGCTTGGTGTTTTTTTCACGGTCATGATGAGTTCGATAACCGGTACCGTTATCGGACTGGTGTGGGCGCTTGTTGCCAGGCGCAGGAGTCTCATGAAGTTTGCCATTCCGTTCGGCCCCTTTCTTGCGGCGGCCGGATTGTATTATTACCTGCTGGGTGACGTATGGTTCCGATCCATGATTCGGATGTAGCCGAAAAACGCTGGGATGAGGCCGAGTGGCGCCACTACGAACTTTGGGAAAAGATCGAGGTGCGTCTTCGCAAGCGCAAATGGTGGTGGATCACGCTTGCGGTGGTGCTTTTTCTTGCCCTTTCGTCGGTGCCGGTGCTCATGGAGCGCTGGCCCAAGTGGGTGACGCTCACGGCGGCCGGAAGGCTTTCGAGGGAGATCGGCAGGATGAAGCGCGATACGAACGTCGACCGCGCATCCTTCCGGATAAGGTTCAAGGACGGGGCAAAATTGATTTTCACCGTTGAGCGGGCCGGGTCGTGTTCTGACACGGACTGGCTGCCGGTGCGCACGGGCGCGCTTCTCGGGCCGGAAAAACTGGAACACTATGCCGTTGTCAGCACCCAGCAGGGTGGCGGGCTCGGAATCCCGGGCCTCATGGAATCCTTCTGCTATGACTATCTGGCCGGCAGCGAGGCTTTGATCTCCGGAAAAGGCCTTACCGGATTTGGAATCATCCCCGTCAAGGATTTGACGGAAGGCAGAACCGGCCGGATGTCAATAGTTCTGCTAAACGGACAATCGGCAGAAATTTCCTTTGAGTAATTGACCAATTATTGCCGCCCTGTAAAATTTACCTAAGGACATTGATTATAATGGCAGAGAGCTTGTTTTCTAAATTGAGTGGATTGCTCGCTTTTGGCGGGGGTGACAACGCCATCGGACTGAGCATCGGTACGTCTTCGATAAAACTTGTTGAGCTGAAAAAATCCGGCAAATCCTGGAAGCTTCTTCATTTCGGGATCGTGCAGCTTCCTGACGAAACGATTGCCAACAGGGAGATAACAAACCAGATCGCGGTTGTTGAAAATCTCCGGACCCTTGTGGGCCAGCTCAAAATGAAAAACAAGAGCGCGTGCATTTCGCTTAACGGCCCGTCCCTCATAATCAAACGCATGTCCATCGAGGTTGTCGACAAGAAGGATCTCCAGGAACAGGTGTTCTGGGAGGCGGAGCAGTACATACCGTTTGATATCTCGCAGGTGGTGATGGATTTTCAGGTGCTGAGCAATTCAAAAGACGGAAAAATGGATGTGCTTCTTGTAGCCGTTAAAAAATCCGAGCTCGAAGCATATATGGGCTGCGTGCAGGATGCGGGCCTCAAGCCGTCAGTGGTCGATACGGATTTTTTCGCGCTTCAAAACGTCTTCGAAGCCAATTATCCGGTGAATCCGTCGGAAGCCGTTGCGGTTGTGGATGTCGGCGCGGCCAGCATCAAGACCGTGGTGATGCATGCGGGCGTGCCGGTGTTCACCAAGGATGCCGCCATCGGCGGGCGCAAGCTCACCGAAGAGATCCAGAAGCAGCTCAATCTTTCGTTTGCGGATGCGGAGAGCCTCAAGGTCGGCGGCGGGCAGGCGGGCGCCATGCCGCAGGAGGTGAGCGATCTCATGCATGTCATGGCCGAGAATTTTGCCGCCGAGATCAAGCGGGTCATTGATTTTTACAGTGCGTCCTCCGTTGGCGCGCCGGTGTCGTATGCCCTGCTGGGTGGCGGGGCGGCGAGGATGCCGGAGCTTTCAAAAATCGTGGAGGATACACTCGGGATGCCCGCGCAGATGATCAATCCGTTCAATTCGATATCGTATGACCCGTCGATTTTTACGCAGGATTACATAACCGCGATCGGGCCGGTGGCCGCCATACCGGTCGGTCTGGCTCTGAGGGCGGGGGCAAAATGATAAAGATAAATCTTGCCACGATGAAGCAGGCTGCGTCCGCGGGAGGGGCGGGGGATGCCCCCGTCAAGAGGGGCGATATAATAGGCACCATCAGCCAGGCGCTCACGGGACTGATCAAACGGCGGGGCGTCGGGGCGGCCGAAGGCGGCGGCATCGACAAAAAGATGATCCGCAAGATTATTCTCATGATCGGCGTCGGGTTCGCGGCCGATTTTCTGGCCGGGGACTTCATGGCCGAGGAGATGAAGAAGGTCGAAGCGGCCCTTGCCAGGGTGGATGCGGAAAAGTCAAAATTCCAGGCGGAAGTGCAGAAAACCAGGGGATACGAGGCAATCAAGAAACAGCTCGAAGCCGATGAGTTCATAATACGCACCAAGGTCGATACCATGGAAAAGCTCGTGACCGACCGGCAGACGCCGCCCAAGCTGCTGCTTTCGGTTGCCACCGCGATTCCGAAGGACGTGTGGTTGTCGTCGTTCAAGGTTGACGGACCCTCGGTGGTGTTCAGCGGCGGATCGGTTGGCTTCAATCCTGTTTCTGATTTCATGAAGACGCTCGGCGAAAGCGCGTATTTTTCAGAACTCAATCTTCAGAAAACCGAGCAGACCCGGGATGCCGCCGGTACGGAGATTGCCATATTCGAGCTGATGGCCAGGCGGAAAGGGGAGATGTTCAAATGAAGAACATCTTTGAACGGGTGCCGTTCGGCTTGTTGCTGGTTTTGTTTCTGGGTTACGAGGGATACGGGCTTTATTCGTTTCTGAATGATGCTTCGAGCCCGCTGTTGCAGAAAAAAAGCCAGATTGAAACGTCCCGGAAGGAGATAAACAGCCTCAAGGAGCAGCTCAAGCAGGCCGAGGAGTTTTATCGCACCCTCGAAGCGAAAAAAATACAACTTCGCGAGCTTGCCAAGAAGCTTGACGAGATGAAGGGCACTCTTTCAGAACAGCTGGATGTTCCGGGCTTCATGAAGACCGTTGTGACGGAAGCCAAGCGCATCGGCATCAAGGTTCTTGGACTGAAGCCCAAGGGGGCTGTCGTGAAGGAATTTTATATCGAGCAGCCGTTTGAGATGGCGTTTCATGGCGTGTATGTACAGCTTGTTGTTTTTCTCGAACGCATTGCCAGCTCGCAGAAGATCACCAGGGTGGACAATTTCAGCATCAAATCGGTCGGGTCAAGCCTTTCCAAATATGTTGAGCTTGATGGCACGGTGGAACTCAAGGTTTACAGGTATCTTGCCTCCAAGGCCGACGAACTTGCCAAATCCGGACAGGTCGCTCCGGCGGGACAGGAGGGCGCAAAATGATTTTATTTTTGTTGGCCGTCACGTTCTCCGCACCGGCGCTGCACGCGGAAATATTGTCGGAGGATATGCTCAAGATACGCGATCCGTTCAAGCGTCCCGCGATTATCGTGTCGAAAGAAAATGCCAGGACCGAGCTGGAGATGTTTCCGGTGGATCAGTTTAAAATGATGGGGGTGATCACCGGGCCGGACAGGGTGAAGGCCATGCTGGCGGCCCCCAATGGAAAAACGTATTTTGTTTCTGAGAGAATGAAAATAGGGGTTCGCAACGGCATGATCCTCAAAATCACGCCGGAGGGAGTGAAAATCAGGGAAAAGATCATAAATGTCATCGGACAGGAAGAGCCGGTGGACAGCGAGCTGAAGCTTGAAGAGAAAAATCAACAGGCCATGTAAATGGTGCGTTAGCGTGGAGGCGGGAATGAAGGATATCAGTGGATCGGCGGTCAGGATGGCGGCTGTTTTTGCGACACTTCTGGTGTTTGCGGCGACCGCCGGCGCGGCGGTGGAGATCACGGCAGTTGACTTCAAGAATGAGCCGGGAGCAAGCACAATCGAAATCACCGGTGACGGTCTTGTGACGTTTGAAAAGCAGGAAAATCCCGATGACAAACAGATCGTGATTGAACTCAAGGATGCAAAGCTTGCGGGGGGGGTCGACCGGAAGCTTGACACCTCTTCCTTTGACAGCAAGGTGAGCCTTGTAAGCCCGTACCAGGTCGATGGCACTGAAAATACCGCCCGTGTTGTCATTCAACTCAAGGACATGGTTTCTGCCGATGCAAGCATTGAAGGCAATACCATCAAAGTTGTCATACCGAATGCGGGAGCGGCCGCAGCCCCGCCACCGCCACCGCCTCCGGCACAAACGGAGGATCAAGCCGCAGCGCCGGAGCAGACGCCACCGGCCGCCCCTCCTGCGGCTCCTGCGCCTTCTGTGGAAGCAAAAACCAATCTTGATACCTTTACGGAGACGAAAGAAAATAAACAGTTTTCAGGTCGTCCGGTGACCATACAAGTGAAGGATGCGGACGTGCAGGATGTGCTCCGGCTGATCGGCGAAGCGAGCGGCTTCAATATTGTTGTAGGAGAGGAAGTCAAGGGCAAGATCACCCTTGCGCTCGTTGATGTGCCCTGGGACCAGGCGCTTGACGTGATTCTTCATACCAAGCAGCTTGCCGCCGAGCGCAAGAACAACGTGCTGCGTGTTGTTACCTTGCAGGGTCTGACAAAAGAAAAGCAGGATGAACTCCAGGCAAAACAGGCCACGGAGGCAAGTGCTCCAAGGATTACGCGGGTATTTCCGGTCAGCTATGCAAAACCGTCGGAGCTCAAGACGATTTTATCGCAGTTCGGAAAAACCGGAAGCAATGACGTCATGGGACAGAAGAGCCAGAGCGTCATCCAGGTCGATGAGCGCACCAACAGCATCATTGTCATGGATATCCCTGAAAACATCGAACGCATGCGAAAGATGATCGAGCTGCTTGATACGCAGACTCCCCAGGTGATGATTGAGGCTAAAATAATCGAAGCCACCGAGGGGTTCAGCCGGGCCATCGGCGGCAGCATCGGCTTTGGCAATGCCGAACTCAACAAGACCAATTTCATCGCCAGTCTCGGCGGGGCAAATCCGATAGACGCGCTCATCGGCACCCCCGGCGTATTTGCTGACGGCAATGCGGTGAGCACCGCGGCACAGGGCGCAGGAGGTACTTTCGGCCTTTCACCGAAGCTTTCTTTCCTTCCTGGCATACAGCGCCTCAATGCGTTGCTGAGCATCGGCGAAAGCGAGAACCGCGTTAAAATCGTTTCATCTCCGAAGACGGTGGTTCTTAACAAGGGCAGCGCAACCATAGTGCAGGGCACGCCGGTACTGGTGCCGGGCACGACATTCATCGAGGGGGTTGGCCAGGTGCCGACTACGTCCGTGATGAGCGCGAATCTCAGCATGACGGTCAAGCCGACAGTGACAAATGATGGAAGCATTCTGCTTGATCTCAATGTGTCACGTGATATTCCCGTTCCGCTTTCCGGCGGCAGCAGCGGCATCGGCAGCCGCAATATGAATACGACAGTGGTGGTGGAAAGCGGCTCGACGCTCATGATCGGCGGGATTTACACGACGACCAGCACTTCGACCTCGTCCGGATTCCCGTTTCTGCGGAAAATCCCGATCATAGGATGGCTGTTCGGCAAGGAAAGCGAGAATAATGACCGCTCCGAGCTGTTCATCATCATTTCGCCGAGAATACTGAATGAAAAGGAGGCCGGCATCACAGCCGGATAGGCTGCATGCAAGGCGGTGGATTTTGATGACAGGCAAGGACAGATACACTCCACTTATTTATTCGTATCTTAAAAAGTACCAGGAAGACCCTTCTTCGCGCGTTTTTGCGCCGCTTGCCGAAGCATACCGCAAGGCCGGCCTCACGGACGAGGCGATTGAGATCGCCCGCGAGGGGCTCCGGGTGCATCCCCATTTTGCGGGTGGTCGCGTGGCGCTCGGCCGCGCGCTTTTTGACAAGCATCTTTATGCGGAAGTGGTGGAGGAACTCAGGCAGGTCGTCAGCGATGTGCCGGACAACGTGGTGGCCCAGAAGCTCACGGCCGATTCACATCTGATGCTGGGGAACATCCTGGAAGCCCTCAATGCGTACAAGATGCTTTTGTATTTCAGCCCATCCGACAAGGAAACCGCCCGCATCGTGGAGGAGCTTGAGACGCAGGCTTATGACAAGGGCGAGCTTGTTCTCCGGACCGACAAAAAAGAGGAGCCGCCGGGATTCGAGGTGCGCAAAGCCGGCGAGGCCATAGACGGTGATCCGGCCGAGCGGCGCCGTCGCTGGATCGCCAGAATAGAGCTGTTGCAGAACATGCTGCTCAAGGTGGAACGCTACCGGGCACAATCGGGATAGTTGAATTGATTGTTTCAGCGTGATACTTGCGTGGCATGTACGCAACAAACCAGTTCCGCAAGGGTCTTAAAATTGAAATTGAAGGCATCCCTTATGAAATCGTTGATTTCCAGCATGTGAGTCCGGGCAAGGGCCGTGCATTCACGCGCACCAAGCTGCGCAACATGCTGAACCAGAATGTTACCGAAAAAACAATCACATCAGGCGACAAGGTCGACCGGGCCAACACCGAGCAGCGCGAGATGCAGTTTTTGTACAAGGACAGCGAAGGCTATCACTTCATGAACCAGGCCAACTACGAGCAGGTCGCGCTCAGTGACGAACAGCTTGGCGCCGGCAAGGATTTCTTGCAGGAAAATCTGGTGATCAAGGTCATGTATTTCAACGAGCGGCCGATCGGCGTTGAGTTGCCGACTTTCGTGGTTTTGAAGGTCGTGGAGACGGAACCCTCCTTCAGGGGCGATACTGTCACGGGCGGCTCCAAGCCCGCGAAGCTTGAAACCGGCGCGGTGGTTGCCGTTCCCTTCCATTTGAAGGAAGGTGATTTCATAAAGGTTGATACCAGGGACTACAAATATGTCGAAAAAGCCAACAAGTAAGAAAACCGACCGGGCCTTTGCGCGGCTTGAAGAGTTTGTCAGATTCATGCGGCGGCACGCGCTCACGGAACTCGGATGGGAGTCCGGCACCGAAAAGGTCCATCTCAAGACACCGGAAGGAAGGACTGTTCAAGCCCGCGAAGACGTCACTGCGGACATTAACCGCCCCGCCGCACCGGCAATGGATGCTCCGGCAAGGGCTGCGCCGGTGCAGATCAGGCCACCCGAGCCCGCTCCGCCAAAACCCGCCGGCGATGACCGGCGAAAAACCGTGACGGCCCCTCTTGTCGGCACGTTTTACAGGGCTTCTTCACCGGGCGCGCAACCTTTTGTGAAAGAGGGTTCGGCCGTTAAAAAAGGTGATGTCCTGGGCATCATCGAGGCCATGAAGGTTTTTAACAACATCGAAAGCGATTACAACGGCAGGGTGGTTGGTATTCTTACCGAGAACGGACAGCCCGTCGAATTCGGCAAACCCCTGTTCGTGATCGATTCGGTGACCTGACGGCCGGTACGCCAATGACAAGGAAACTTTTCAATAAAGTGCTTGTTGCCAACCGCGGCGAGATCGCCCTCCGGGTCATCCGCGCCTGTCATGAGCTGGGTATTCCGGTTGTGGCGGTATATTCGACGGCGGACGAGAAATCATTGCATGTCAAGCTTGCCGACGAAGCCGTCTGCATCGGTCCTCCCCAGTCCAAGCTGAGTTATCTAAACATGGCAAATATACTCTCGGCGGCCGATATAACGGGTGCCGACGCAATCCATCCCGGTTACGGATTTCTTGCCGAGAACGCCGAATTCGCCAGGCTTTGTGCTGATTGCAATATCACTTTCATCGGTCCGACGGCCGCAAACATCGAGGCGATGGGCGACAAGGTGGGCGCGCGTGCGATTGCGAAGCGCCGGGGGGTGCCGCTGCTTCCGGGCACTCTTGAGCCCGTGCCGGGCGTTGATAAGGCGATAGCAGCCGCGGAGGAGATCGGCTATCCGGTGATTCTCAAGGCGGCGGCCGGCGGCGGCGGGCGCGGCATCCATATCGTCGGCAATTCCGACCAGCTCAAATTTTCTTTCGAGCGCGCGAGCGCGGAGGCGGGCGCGGCATTCGGCAACTCCTCCATGTACGTCGAAAAATATTGCGCGGATGCGCGCCATATCGAGATCCAGGTCTTGTGCGACCGGCATGGCAGCAGGATTTTCCTCGGCGAACGCGACTGCAGCATCCAGCGAAGGCACCAGAAACTGATTGAGGAGAGCCCGAGTCCTTTTGCCGACGAGAAACTCCGGGCGGCGATGGGGCGGGCGGCCCTGGATATCTGCAATGAAGTTTCTTATGAAAATGCGGGCACGGTTGAATTCCTTGTCGAGAATGACCGGAGTTTTTATTTCATGGAGATGAACACCCGCATCCAGGTCGAGCATCCGGTGACCGAGATGGTTGCCGGCGTGGATCTGGTGAAGCAGCAGCTGCTCATTGCCGCGGGCGAGCGCCTTTCGATCCGCCAGGAGGATGTGCAGATAAAATCACATGCCATCGAGTGCCGGATCAATGCCGAGGACCCGGAGCATTTTGCGCCTTCTCCCGGAAAGATAACCGCGCTTCATGTGCCGGGCGGCCTTGGAGTGAGGATTGATTCATTTGTGTATGACCAGTACACGGTTCTTCCGTATTATGATTCACTTCTGGCAAAACTCATTGTTAACGCGCCCGGGCGCGACGAGGCTGTTGCCAAAATGCGTCAAGCGCTTGACGAGTTTGTTATCGAAGGGATCAAAACCAACATTCAATTCCACAAGAGGATTTTCTCGCACCGTAAGTTTATTGACGGCCGGTATGGTCTCAATTTTTTGGGAGAGTTGTTGGGAAAAACAAAGTAAAATCTAGCTATGGTGTCTGAGAAGGACGAAGGTACGGTGGGTACACGCATAGATCTTGGTGATGATCTTCTGGACAAGCCCGCTGAGCTGCCTGCCATGATAAAGACCACCGGTAAAGACAAGGACACGCTTGATGAGCATGTCAAGGATGCCGGCATTCTCATGGCCGAAGGCTTGATAGAAGAAGCCAAGAAGATACTCAGACATGTCATGGTGTCTGATCCTGTCAATAATGCCGCGCGTGAAAAGCTCGGAGAAATCCACGAAGAGGAACTTAAACAGATTTTTGGAGAGAGCGAATCAAGAGGACGGCGCAAGCGGGCTGCCAATGAATTTTCATCGTTTGTGGATGTTGATGCGGTTCTGCGCAAAATTGACAGCGAACTCGGCCTTGATGCGATAGCCGAGGGTGATGCGGCGGCGTCTGAAAGACTGAGCCTTTCGCTGTTCGGGAGCCGGGAAGTGATGGAAAAATTCGGTGCCTCAATCGAGAATACAATGCGTGATGCCACGGCGCGGGACAGGATGGATGTCGGCATCGCATTTCTGGAAATGGGGCTTGGCGCTTTTGCGGCGGCACAGTTCAAGATCGCGGCAAAGGATGCGGAGCTTTCCGTGGCCTCGGCAGCACTCCACGCCTATGCGCTGATCAGTTGCGGCCGGGCGTTTGATGCCATTTTGGAAATCGAACCGGTCCTGAGGGATTCGGAGCTTTCAAGGGACGACAGGATTTATTTTCTGTATCTGATGGGTCTTGCCAGCGAGGGGCTTGGCAGGTCCGGCGAGGCCGCGGCGTGGTATGCGCAGGTCAGGGAGCTTGATCCGTATTTCAGGGATGTCTCCGACCGGATCAGGATTGTGAAGCGTCGGCAGGAAGCCGCCGCGGGATAAAGGGGCTGGATGCTTAGACGGCCGTTTGTTGTGTTCGCACTTGTGGTGGGTGCACTGGTTGGCGGTGTGGTGCTCTACATACAGAGCGAGCATTTTGCGCACATTGCAAAAAAAATCGCATACAGGTACATCCCGAAGAATCTCGGCATTGAAGGTGATTTTTCGGAATTTTCAATCCGGCTTGTTCCTCCGAGCGTCTCGATCAGCAAACCGCGCCTGGTGCTCAAGGAAAAAAACATTCTCGGTCTTCCGGCGGGTTCCAGCGTTGTCGCCGAAAGGATTGATTTCGCATTTCTCCCGTTTCAGATGTTTTCAAAAAACATCAAGATCAACCGGATCATGATTGCGGGCGGCGACATCAATCTTGTTCTGGGTGATGTGCTGTCTGGCAAAAACGGAAAGGCAAAACATGGCGTGGCGCCGCCCGGATGGGATGAGCTGCGGGGGCTGCGCATTGAAGGTGTCGGCCTGGAAAACACGTTGATCCGGTTTTCGATGACCGGTCCCGCAGCCAGCGGAATAATAAAGGCGGACAATTTCAGCATAAGCCAGTGGAGCGGCCGCGGAGGTCTTGGTTACGAGGTCGAATTTGATTTCAAGAGTATTGCCGGGTCGTTTCCGCAGTCCTGGAATCTTCCCGGACTGGTTGATCTCTTCAAGGGGAGGGTGCGGGTCAATCCGGCAGGAATTGTTGCGGATTCCATATCGCTGTCCATGGATGGCCTTGTAATGGGCGGTGAGCTGTCGGCCCGGGGGAATGTTTTCTCCGCAAGGCAGCTTCCGTTTGAAGCGGGATTCAATGTTTCAAGCGATATCGCAAGGGCGATGAAAACGTTCCGTCTTGCGGATAAAATAAAAATCCTGCCCGTCGGCAAGGCGGTTGTCACCGGCAGCCTGCGCGGTGATCTGGCAAGACCGATGGAGACCGTTAAAGCAGAGGCGGTTTTCAAATTTGAAAATGTCGCCTACAAGTCATGGGGCGCCGAAACTGTTGCGGCCGACTGCTTCTGGCGTGCCGGAGCCGGTGGCGGCAGTCTAGGAATCGAAAAGCTGGTGGTCGAATCAAAGGAACGGGCGCGTGCAGGCGGGCATCAGAGCGGCTGGGGCGGCAGGATCGAGGTGGGCCGGACTGAATTCGGCCTTGCAATGCGCGATAAAATCACCGTGCCGCTTAAAATGGAACGGGCACACATCCACTGGCTCGCTGCCGCCGGGCTCAAGGATGTTTATCCCCTGAATTTCCGGATAAGCGGCACTGTAAATGCCGAGATAACCCCGCCCGTGAATGAAAAGCCGTGGGCCGTTCTTGCGGGAACGGATATTGTTCTTGATGATTTCAGGCTGGACAACCAGCGTCTGGGAAAGGACCGTCCGCTCAAACATATCTTGAAGATACCGAAAATGGTGCTCCGGGGGCCGCTCAGGGTTGATGCCACGGGCGTCCATCCCGGGAACATGCAGATGGCTCTTCCCAATTCCAGTTTCCAGGTCGGCGGAAAGGTGGATTTCAAGACCGGATACGATCTGCGCATCGGGGGCACGAGCAATCTGGAGGATGTCGGGACGCTGGCCGAAAACAAAATCCGGGGCGAAGGGAGCATTTCGGCCCACGTGCATGGTTTGCCCGCAAGAACATTTGTTGATTTTGAGGCCGATCTCAAGAACAGTTTTTACATCAACCTGAATCTTGGCGATGTGAAGGGTAAGGTTACCTGGGACGATGATCCGCAACATCTGATTTTCAAGGGGACGGAGGCAAGGCAGGGAAAGACGCATTACAGGGTGGACGGCATGTTCGATTTCGGCAAGAAGGACGAGACGGTGGCTCTTGATATCGATATTCCGCGCGGGACCGTGAAAGATCTGAGCGTTGTTTTCGAAAATCTCACCAGCGACATCTGGTGGTATCCACGGACGCTGGACGGAGAGACAAACGGAAAAGTGAAAATTTCGGGGTTTACCGCAATGAACGGGCTGGAGGTTTTTGCGGATATGAAGGGTCAGGTCTGGCAGTACTTGGGGGAGCGCTTCCGGACCGTTGCCGTCAAGGGCGGATACGACAAGGGAAAATATTATGTAAAGTCCCTCACTGCCACGAAAAGCGCCGGACTTGTGGCGGGCCGCATCTCCTATGATGCGGCCAAAAACATCGAGTGGAATCTCAAGACCGAAAATCTGACGTTCCTGGATATTGATCATGTGGCGCGGTTGGATGTTCCGATCAGGGGTAAAATCGACATCGCAAGTTCCGGCCGCGGCAGGGAGGGCTCGCTGGATTCGGTGAGCAGGATATCCATCGGCGAAATGGTGGTCAGGGGTGATCCCAAACCCCCCAGCGAGGCGGCACTCAAAACATCCGGCGGAATAGCGACATTTGCGGGCACGGCCTTCGGGGGCCAGGGTACGATGGAGTTTGCCTACAATTACAAACCTGGCACGGAAAGCAGGTTCAAGGCGTCGGCGCGGAAGCTGGATTTTTCAACGCTGCTCCTGATTCTCAATCCCCGCAACATGCAGGACGGGGGGATCGCCGGGAATGTCAGCGGATATGCCGATCTTTCCTTCAAGTCGGGGAAGGTCGAGCATGCAAGCGGCAAAATGGGGCTCACCGAATATGTTCTTGCCAAGACCGGCACGAGGTTCGCGCTTGAAAAACCGGTGCACGTGACGCTTGAAAAAGGGACCTTTGACATCGCGGGTCTTGCCATCACGGGGGGCGCTTCGAGGGCCCGGCTTGATCTGAAAAGCCGTGAAGCCAGGATCGAGGGGCAGATCGGCGGCGAGCTGGATGTTTCAGTGGCCGAGTTTCTCACCTCCACCGTCACGAGGGCGGATGGGTCGGCAAAGCTGGATTACACCCTGGGCGGCACGATCAAGGAACCGATAATATTCGGGAGCGCGCATATCAGCGGCGCTTCGGCGGATATCGTGTCGGTTGAATCGCCGTTTGAAAATATTTCTGCTTCATTGCAACTCCGGCAGAGTGTGCTCGGCATCCGCAACGCCACGGCCGATCTTGCCGGAGGCCGGGTGCAGGCCGACGGAAAGATCGAGTTCTTCGCCGACCGATTTCCAAAGCTGGATATCCTGGCCGCCATTGCCGGCAGCAAACTCAGGATCTATCCGTTCCAGTTCGTGCGCGCTACCGGAAAACTGGCCGTTACGGGCGAGACGGTTCCGTATCTGGTTGAAGGCCAGATTTCCGTCGATTCGGGGCTCATCAAGGAAAAGGTGCTTGCGCAAAAATCCGGCGCCGTGCTCAAGGTTGCGCAATATACCCCAAAGCCCGGAAGCGTTGACGAGGGGGATTATCCCAGATTCAAGCTCGGGATCAATGTAAGGGCCGACAGGGGCATCATCGTGCAGAACGATCTTTTTGACGCCGAACTCAAGGCGAACGTCAGGATTGTGAATTTTCTGAATGCGCCGATGATTCTCGGCAAATCAGAGCTGATCCATGGAAAACTGACGTTCAAGGACCGGGTGTTCCAGATCCAGTCCGCGCAGATTGATTTTGACACGCCCGCCGTCATCAATCCGCTTTTCAATATGGCGGCATTTACTGAAATCAGCGGGGCCAAGATACAGCTTTATGCGTCCGGACGGCTCGACAGGTACAGGATCGATCTTTCGTCCAATCCGGTCATGCCCGAAGCCGAGATCCTGCAGCTCCTGGCGCTTGGCGTGACCACCGACGAGTTCAAGCGCATGCGCGCGGGCGACAGGAGCGTATACGAACAGGGCGAGGCGGCGTCGATTCTTCTGCATTCACTGGATTTCAACAAGGACATGGAGGACAAGACCGGCATCCAGGTCAAGATCGATGAGGCCGCGCCCCAGGGTGTCGGCAGCAGCGTGTTCCGTCCGCGAAGCGAAACCGACGCCACCAGCGCGCCCAAGATCGTGATCAAGCGGCAGATCATCAACAAGAAGGTTGATCTGTCCGTGGGCAGTACGGTGGGCGGTGCCGGAACCCAGCAAAAAGAGGTAAATGCCGAGGTCCATATCACACCAGGAGTGTCTGTCATGGGCGTTGGCAATTTCCAGGAAAGCAGCGGAACCGGAACCACCGAAAACCAGGGCGGCAAGACCTCGTACGGCGTTGATCTCAAATTGCAAAAGAGGTTCAAATGGTGAAGTGCTTTGCGGCCGTGCCGGCGGCCATCGCATTTTTAGTCGTTGTTTTTGCCGCGCAGGACATGACTGCGCAGGCGGCAACTGATATCGACAGGATCGAGGTTGTTGGCAATACCATCCTCAGCGGCCAGGATGTAGAGATTGCGATGGAGCTTGGGTCGGGCGACGGTCTTGATAGGGCGAAGGTGGTGCGAACGGCCGAAAACCTGAAGAATCTTTACAGGGCCCGCGGTTATGAGGCGGCCGGGATCAAAAGCGAGATGGTCCGGCATCGTACTGCGGGTAAAATGGTGAATATCCTCAAATTCACCGTCACCGAAGGATATCCTGCGAGGGTTGTTTCGTTTGCTCTTGTGCCGATCGGGTTCGGCTTTGATTCACTAAAGCCAAAAGACGCGCACGAAAGCGCTTACCAGGAATACTGGAAGGCAAACAAGGCTTCGCTTCATGATGTTATCCGGATCAAACATGGAGAAGTGCTTGACCAGGAAAAAATCGCACAGGCAAAGCGCGCGCTTCAGGATGCGCTTGCGCTGGAGGCGTTTGTCGGGGCTCGTATCGAGGATGTGCGGGTTGTCCAGGCGCCGCCGCCGAAGGACGCCGCTTCTGCGGCGCTCAAGACGTCAAGATGGGTGATGCTGGAGTTTCATGTCAATCTCGGGGACCGGCTTGTGTTTGGTTTCAGGGGCAACAAGGTAATTCCCAGGTCGCGGCTCTCGGCGCTTATCGAGGAGCAGCGGCTGACGGGTTTTGGAAAGAATTACATCGGTACCATCCAGGCCAGAATCGAGGACGAATACCGGCAGTCCGGATATGCATGGGTAAGGGTGACGCCATATACCTACGAAAAACCGCGCAAGCAGGAACGCCATATCACTTTTGATATTGATGAGGGACCGAGGGTCACGATTGATTCGGTGGATTTTGACGGCAATCTTGTTTTTGGCCAGGAGCAGCTCAAAAAAGAGTTTTTTTCAAAGGCCATGACCGCCGTCCAGAGCGGGTATTATATTTCCAAAAACGTGGACAAGACCGCCGAGCTGGTTGTCGAATGGATTAAGTCGCAGGGGTATTTGTCCGCGAAGCTGGTAACAATCGGAAAAACCTTCACCGGCGGGAGAAAAGAAAAGGTCAAGCTGCTTGTCTATATCTACGAGGGCGAGCAGACCATCGTGCAGAGCATCCGGTACAGCGGGATCACTATTTTAACGCGCGAGGAAATGGGAGCCATGCTGGGCATAAGGGAAAACGAGCCTCTCAATCTGTTCGCGTTCAGCGCCGGGCTCGAAACCCTGAAGGCGTTCTACAGGTCGCGCGGGCACCTCGAAGCAAGAATTGTGAATGAAGGTACCGACACCGTCATCCGTTATTCGCGCGAAAACCGGTTTGCCGATATTTTTATCGAGGTAGATGCTGGCGCCGAGTACCGCGTAAGCCGCATAGAGATAGAGGGGCTTTCGGCAACCCGGGAGTTTGTTGCAAGGCGCGAACTGGAAATGGTCGAGGGCGAAATACTCGAAGAGCGGCTCATCACCGAAAGCGAATCCAACCTGAGAAGACTCGGAATTTTTTCAACCGTTACGATCCGGCACGTTGATGATCCCGACAAGCCCGGGCACAAGATCGTCCGGGTTTCAATCCAGGAGGGCACCCCCGGCATCATCGCCGGCGGCCTGGGCTATCGCAATGATCTTGGCGTGCGCGGGTTCGGCCAGGCGGCTTATACCGACGTTGGCGGGCGCAATCATACGCTTGCCCTGAATATCGCCGCCAACAAGCGCATCAATGAGGATTTTTGCAGCAACCGCGCAAAGCGCGCCGGTCTTGCGGTGCTGAATGGCAATGAAAAGCGGGAAATAATAAAGAGCGATCCGTACTGTTTTTTCGAATTCCAGACGCAGCTCAGCTACAACTGGCCGTGGTTTATTTTCGACCGGACCACGTTCCGTCCGGTGCTTACTCTTGATAAAACCCAGTACGATCTTTTTGATGCGGCATCGGTGTCTTTCAGCGCCACGCTTGAGCGACCGGTTTTCAGGAAAATAAATCTTGTCGCCGCGCTAACCTACAGCATCGAGAGCATAACACAGATGAATGCGGCCCTGCCGGTAGACAACCAGACGCTAAGGATCGGTTCTTTGACTCCAAGTCTCAAGCTAGACCTTCGGGACAATCCGTTGATGCCGACGTCTGGCTTTTACAGTACAGCGTCATTTGAGCTGGCTTCTCCGGCGCTTGGTTCGCGGTCCGAGCCGTATCCCATCGGCTATACCCGGTTTCTTTACAGGGCTGACGGGTTCATTCCGCTTTATGCCAAAAAGATCATCTGGTATCTGAGCTTCAGGACCGGACATGAGTTCAATCTTGAAGTGCCACCGCCGGGTACTCCCAAAGAACTTTTGGATCGGTACCAGATACCAATGATCAAACAGTTTGCGCTTGGAGGGGTAGGCAGCTTGAGAGGTTATACCGAACAGGCGCTCAACCATCAGGCAAGGGCAATTCTTGGTGCCGCATGTTATGTAAATTACCGGACTCAAATAGATTTTCCGTTCGCAGGGGACATGAAAATTGCGCCCTTTCTGGATGTCGCAAATCTATTGGAGCAGCAGTACAAACTGTTTGAAGATTTACTCTATACGGCCGGTATCGGGTTCCATTACCGCAGCCCGATCGGTTCCGTGAATTTTGACTGGGGATTCAAGCTGAACAAGGTTGAACGCTGGAAAAATGTTGATCCCGAAGGCGGTTCCTACAAATTCCATTTCTCGGTCGGGATGTTTTGAATTGACATTATGCAAGAAATTCTGTAATCCCAACAACCTATGTTGCAACGCAAGACATATCAGGCCAGGCAGGTCGGGCCGCATTATTTCGAGCCGAAAGGCCCGAACGCGCCCAAGTGGTACATCGTTGACGCAAAGGATCAGGTCGTAGGCCGGATCGCCACTGTCATCACAAGAGTGCTCATCGGAAAGCACAAGCCTACGTTTACAAGACATGCAGATACTGGTGACTTTGTCGTGGTTGTAAATGCCGACAAGGTCGCGTTTACGGGCAAGAAGTGGTCTGATAAGTTGTATCGTCATCACACCGATTATGTCAGCGGCCTCAAGACGGTCACCGCGCAGCAGATGCTTGAGCGCAATCCGGAGGAGATTCTTCGCCAGGCCGTCTGGGGAATGACCAACAAGTCAAATCTTGCGCGCCATCAGATGAAAAAGCTGAAAATTTATGCGGGCGCGGAGCATCCGCACAAGGCGCAATGCCCGCTGCCGCTGCCATTCGGCGCAATCAGAAAAACAGTCGTATCACGGCCTAAAAAGGCCTGAGACACCTTAATCAAGGAGACAGGGTTTAATGGAAAAGCAAGTTCACAGAGTCGGAAAACGCAAGAACGCGATTGCAAGAGTTTATATCCGCCCGCGCAAGGGCGACAAGGGCATGATCAGGATAAATGACCGGTCATTCGAGGATTATTTTCCGCGTCCCACGGCGCGCATGCTCATCATGCAGCCGCTTGAGCTTACTTCCACCGCCGGACAGTATGACATTTATGTAAACGTTCTTGGCGGAGGCAACAGCGGCCAGGCCGGCGCCGTAAAGCACGGTATTGCAAGGGCGCTTTTGCTCGTCGATCCGACGTACCGTCCGGTTCTCAAAAAGGCCGGACACCTTACGCGCGATTCGCGCGAGGTTGAGCGCAAAAAATACGGCCTTGCCGGCGCAAGACGCCGTTATCAGTACTCCAAGCGCTAAAAAAGTTGTTTTTCCTGTTGCCGTTCAAACCGTTGCGCCTATACTCAAAGGTATAGCCTTGGATCGCTATTGTCCGGCTTACATAGGGGGAACCATGAAGAAAGTCCTGCTGGCAGTTTCGTTTATGATCATCGCAAGTGCAGTAACGGCGTTTGCCGCAACGGAGTGGGCGAAGGTCAACGGACGGCCCATAACCGATGTGGATGCAAAAATGGCGCTCAGCGGAATGAACCAGGGCCAGCGCGACAGCCTTCTCAAGGACGAGTCAACGCGCAAAGGCGTTGTGCTTCAGCTCATTGACCAGGAAGTCCTGGTTATTGAAGCCGAGAAGAACAAGGTGGACCAGTCGCAGGAATTCAAGGACGCCCTTAGCGCCTTCCGCAAACAGCTTCTTGCAAACAAGGTGCTTGAAAAGAACCTCGGCTCGAAAATGACCGACAAGGCGGCCCGCAAGTATTATGACGGCCACAAGGACAAATACAGCACTGACCGCGTGCATGCACAGCACATCCTGGTCAAGGAAGAGGCAAAGGCAAAAGAGCTGTTGAAGAAGGCAAAGCAGCAGGACGCGGACTTCATGGTGCTTGCCGAGCAACACTCGGCGGATCCTTCGGCCAAGAACAACCGCGGCGACCTCGGGATGATCACGCATGACAGCCCTTTCGTTAAAGAGTTCAAGGACGCGGCGTTTTCGGCCTCTGCCGGCGAAGTCGTTGGTCCCGTGAAGACCGTGTTCGGTTATCATGTCATCAAAATCGTCGAGAAGAAGCTCGGCAAGCCGCTCGGATACGACGAGGTCGAGCTGCGCGTGAAACGCGATCTTCAGCAGGAGCTGATATCCGCGTTTGTCACCAAACTAAAGGCCGACGCAAAGATCGAGATCAAATGACGATCCGTCTTAAACGTATTCTTTCGCGATAATTCCGTATTTTTCGAGCTTCCGGAGGAGCGTTTTCTTCGGGATGTTCGCGTGCAGCGCCGTCTGGTTTATGCGCCCCTTGAACGCCTTGAGCGCACTTATCAGGAACTGGCGCTCGAACTCCTCCTTGTTGGCCTGGAAGTCGAGTTTGCATATGTCAAGCTTGAAGCCCTTCAGGGCGCTCGCCGCAACCGTGATGGCCGCCGAAGCTTGTGCATCCGATATTTCCATCATGCCGTCGTCGCCGGAATCGTCGTCGTCAGTGGCATCACTATTCATGGCGGACTGCATGGCCTGAAGCCCGGAGCTTGGAGAAGAGGTCAGGAAAACCCTTTCGTCGTCCGGCGGATTCATTGCCATGCGCGAATGGGCGCCCGAGATGCTCTCGGGCAGACTGGGCGAAGTGATCTCGGAGCCGGTTTCGATCACAAACGCATGCTCGATAACGTTTTCAAGTTCGCGGATGTTGCCCGGCCATGTGTGTGCCCTGAGCAGCGCCATTGCCTCAAGTCCGACACCGCTGATGCTCTTGTGGTGCTGCTGATTGAACTTGTCGATGAAATACCTGACCAGCGCTTCGATGTCGTTCTTGCGCTCCCTGAGGGCCGGGAGCTGCACCGGCAGGACGTTGAGCCGGTAAAACAGGTCTTCGCGGAACTCGCCGCGTTTGATCATCTCTTCAAGGTTGCGGTTGGTAGCGGCCACGATGCGCACGTTGACCTCGACCTCGCGGTTCGCGCCCACGGGGGTGAATTTTTTTTCCTGCAGCACGCGCAGCAGCTTGACCTGCATGGCTGGCGAGATGTCGCCGATTTCGTCCAAAAACAGCGTACCGCCGTCGGCGTACTGGAATTTTCCGATCTTGCGCGAATCGGCTCCCGTGAATGAACCCTTCTCGTGACCGAAAAACTCGCTTTCAATCAGATTTTCCGGAACCGCCGAACAGTTGATCGTGACAAAACGGTTGTCCTTGCGCGGGCTGTTGAAGTGCAGCGCCTGCGCGACAAGTTCCTTGCCGGTGCCGCTTTCGCCGCGGATCAGTACTGCCGTGTCTACGCGCGAGAGCTTGTCGATCACGCTGAAGATGCGCTTCATCTCGGTGCTCTGTCCGATGAACTCGGTGTCGCCGGGGAGCTTGATCACGGGCGCCGAAAACGTGATGTTGCGGACCATGTTGTGGGCCTTGAGGGCCTTGTCGATCATGTAGACAAGATTTTCGGCTTTGATCGGTTTTTCAAGGTAGTTGTAGGCGCCTTCTTTTGTGGATTCGACCGCGTCGCGGATGTTTGAAAAAGCTGTCAGGATGATCACGATGATCGAAGGATCATGCGCTTTGATCTCCTTGAGCGCTTCCATCCCGCTCATGCGGGGCATGTTGACGTCGAGAAGGACGAGATTGTATTTTCCGGCGCGCACCTTGTTCACGCATTCTTCGCCGTCCCGCGCCTGGTCAACAAGATAGCTGCTCTCCGACAGGGCGGATGCCACCGAAAGCCTGAGATCAGCATCATCATCAACTACAAGTACTCTGAACATGGTTGTTCTCCTTTTCCGTATGAACCTTGGTTGCGTCGGCGGGGAGCATGATGGTGAACACGCTGCCCTTGCCGGTGGCGCTTTGGACTTTAACGCGCCCCTTGTGGGCTTCTATGAAGAATTTTGTGAGATAAAGGCCGAGCCCCGTGCCGTGTACGCGCGCCGTGGTGTTGTTCTTGGCGCGGTAAAATCTTGTAAAAAGATTATGGCATTCTTCTTCGGTCATTCCGATTCCGCGGTCTTTCACCGAGATTTCGACCCACTCGCCGTTTTCCCGCGATTCAACCAGGACTTCCGACCCCGGCGAGGAATATTTCAATGCGTTGTCGATGAGATTGTTGGTCACCTTTGAAATAAGTGACGGGTCGATTTTAATCGGGAACATGGGTTCAAGACTGGACTTCAGATTGATTCCGGCGGCGCTGGCCTGCGCCCTGAAGCCCTCTACGCATTTTTCGACGACCTGGTTTACATCGCGGGATTCGAGCAAAGGCTTGAGGCGGTTTGATTCGATGCGGTTGAGTTCAAGAATGCTGCTTATGAAGCGGTTGAGTTCTTCCGTCGCGTTGATGATGCTCTTGACCGTGCTTTTTCCGCCCGTATCAAGATTCTTCCCGGCTTCGCGCATGAGCACTTCGGCAAGCCCCTGGATGCGCGCTACCGGCGTCTTGAGGTCGTGCGTGACCAGGGACAGGAAGTTGGTTTTCAGCTCCTCCACCTGGGTCAGGATCTCGTTCTTGCGCTGGTAGTCCCAGCGTTTTTTGTATTCCTGGATCAGGCGGTAGGGGACGGCAAGATAATAGCCGAGGAAAATCCCGACGAGCGGCTGGCTTTCGCGGATCCAGAGCCCCTTGAGCGAAAAGACGATCTGCCAGGCAACCAGCACCGCCGAGGCAAGCCCGAGCGTTGCAAATACGCCATACATCGGCGTTGAGTTGAGAACCCACCATAGCACGAAAGCGACCGCGGCAAACGTGGCAAGCCAGTTGGTCCAGCCCGGCACGCGCCGGATTGAATCACCACGCAGGATGGA
>Ga0208375_1000306_pt1 | contig 77185 bp, 82 predicted proteins | sample RifOxyD1_FD_184038 | JGI IMG/M metagenome (GOLD analysis project Ga0208375, IMG submission 184038) | Soil microbial communities from Rifle, Colorado - Rifle Oxygen_injection D1 (SPAdes) | ecosystem: Environmental > Terrestrial > Deep subsurface > Rock core/Sediment | place: Rifle, Colorado... | reverse complement strand
GGCCCCATTCAAGCTTAGAAAATAAATCGCCAGCAGAGATTTATTTTGATTTTAGAAGATTATTTTAAGGTAGGACATATGTCTGTAGGAAGCACACTATCTAAGAAAGCCAATAAACTAATAAACTATCTCTAGCATTTCTTATAATGACAAAAAATGAAAAACAAGGCCAGTTTTACAAAAAAATTAGAAAAATTGCCAAAATAATAAAATATTTCCCTACAAGAGTCTACAATAATTTTTTCTCAAATGTGAAAAAGAATCCTTACCCAAAGGAGTCATATCAAAATCCAGGATTTCAGTTATGGGGGCACATAAACTTCAAAAAGACTTTGAACTCTAAAACCGGGAAATTGAAAATTCCAAAAAATATCAACCATATAAAGATTGATGTCGGAACTGCAATGAATGCCCCAAATTCTGCAATTTGGTTGGATAAATTGCCAGACAGAATTGTTTTTGGGTTTGAACCCAATATAAAAAGCGTTCAGGAACTCCTAAGCGGAAAGAACAGGAAAAGGGGAAATTCATATAGGTATCTTAATTTAAACCATATCAATAAAAGGTTTTTTATTTTTAACCTCGCTATAGACGATTGCCCTCCTCAATTAAAAGTATTCTATTCAACATCAGGTGATGGGGGAAATTCAAGTTTGCATAAGCCCTATAATTTCAAAATAGAAGAAAAAACCTATGTTCCCTGCATACGTCTTTCGGATTTTTTATCTCTAATCCCCTGGAAGAGATTTAATTACATAGAGCACTTAAAAGTAGATGCTCAGGGGAATGATCTTAGGATCATCAGAAGTGCAGGAGATTATCTGAAAAAGATAGTTTTCATTTCCGCAGAGTGTACTGCTGAAGGGTATGAGTACTCTCATAAAGAGGAAGAATTAGACCAGTTTATGAAGGATAACAATTTTGAGATTATACCCGGTACAGATAAAGGAGGGAATAAAACATACATTAATAAAGAGTATAAAGATTTGATTAATACCCTAGACTATTCTACTGAAGATAAATAACTTTTTATTATGAAATAAATAAAAAATTTATTACAATATGCAAACTAAGGAAAAAATAAAAACAAATGCTTCAAAAAAATATTTGCTAATGATGCAACCTGAAGAGAAATGGCCCCCAGCTTTATACACCCATATGTTCTTGGTTATGGAAGTTATGCTTCTGGCAAAGAAAATGGGGAGAACCTTAGTTCTTCCACACCTACATTCTCAGCCAATGGATAATACCAAATCTGAAAGTGGGGTCGTGCCCAGAGAAGAATTCACTTTTGGAACTTTTTATATTCCAATGGAAAATTTTTTTCAAATGGAAGAGATTAAGAAATATGTTGATGCAATAACTCTTGATGAATTTCTAAAAATCAAGGGAAAACATCTTTCTGTTTTATGTTGTTTTGATAATCCCCATAAAGATGAAATAAGGAGCTATGGAATAAATTTTAAATTCAAGAAAGCGATGATGATGCAAAACGCTAAAGAATTGAAAAAGCTAGAAGAAGAGTCTGTTGCCCTCACAGGGTTTGATCACAGACATTTCATAAACTCCTCTCCAAATTGGCCCAAAATCTTAAAGGATGATTATTGGAAAATCCGAAGGAGATTAATTTTCAACAAGAAGCTCCTTTCTAAAGCAGAAGATTTTATGAATAAAAAAGGTTTACATAATTATGTTTCCGTACATTGGCGCCGCGGAGACAGAGTCCTTCCAGAAATTAACTTACTTCAAGAGATAATAACTGAAAATAAAGAATCGATGAAAAAGATGATAGATAAATGCTTGGTTTTCCCACTCAAGAAGATTATGAAAAAAGAAGATCTTGAAAAGGTTTTTCTTGCAACCAATTCCGGAACAAAATGGCATGTTGATTATTTAAAAAGCAAACTTCCAATTATCCAGTACCCCTCTTCAGGAAATTGGAGGAAAAGGGAGGAAGAGAGCATAATAGAGAATATTATTTGTTCAAAGGCTGAATATTTTCTGGGGGCACCATTTAAATATGAGCATTGCTCAAGTTTTAGTAGATGGATTATAGATTGTATGATTCTTAGAGGCCTAGAACACAAAGTTGAACATCAAAAAAAAATGGGAGATACTTTTCTGGCGAAAGATTATAGAAAATATCTGACCCTTAGAAAAAAGGTTAAAAGGTTAATTTATCCTTTTCATCCCTTTTGGAGTTAATTTCTTGCTCTATAAAGCGCCATTCAAGTTTATACCCATCACTTAAATTTATATGGATTTCCTCCATTTCAGAATTTCCTCCATCGCTTTCGGTGAGAAAAGACCTTCTAGATTTTCCGGTTTTCCGAATTCTTCACCCATACATTCTTTGCTATTATATAAATTAGTGCAATAAACTATTTAAACCACCTTCAAAAGCTATTCTTATGGAAAAAGCTTTTTGGGAGATAGATAAATGTCGTGCATGCGGCAATGAAAATTTAGAATCAATAATCTCTCTTGGAGAACAGTATGTTATAGATTTTTTAGATTCTTCTGATGATCCCTCCCTCAAGTCCCCTTTAGATTTGGAACTCTGCAATGTTGCTAATGGGGGATGTGGCCTTTTACAATTAAAACATACTGTTAATCCTGATCTGATGTACCGTAAATATTGGTACAAATCTGGGATAAATGAAAATATGGTTGAATCTCTGCGTGATGTCGCCACGAAATCTGAAAAACTTGCAAAATTAAAATCGGAGGATCTTGTTGTAGATATTGGATGTAATGATGGAACAATGTTTGATCTATTTAATACCCCCCATCTTAAATTTATCGGATTTGAGCCTGCAAAAAATTTAATAGAAGAAGCAAAAGAAAAAGAGGCAATTATTATTAATGATTATTTCAACGCCGACCCCTTTCTCCGTAGATTTGGGGCTAAACAGGCAAAATTAATAACAAGCATTGCTATGTTTTATGATTTGGATGATCCGAACTCTTTTATCAAAGAGATTAAACAATGTTTATCAGATGATGGATTATGGACCATCCAGATGGCCTATCTCCCTGATAAACTAAAGACAAACGCTTTTGATGAAACAAGTGCTGAACATTTAGGATATTATACTCTAAATACTTTGGTAAAATTAATGGACAGAAATGATCTTGAGATTTTTGATTTTGAAACTAATAAAGTAAATGGTGGGAGTATTAGGACTTATATAAAAAAGAAAGGATCTCCTCTTGAGGGATTTGAGGGTGCAAGTTCAAGATTGGAGAATCAATTGGCCATGGAGGAAAAATTGGGGCTTAATGATAAAAGAACTTATCAGAAATTCGCATCCAGAGTGGAATCTCTGAAAGAAAAAACTTTTAATTTTATAAATAATGAGGTCAAATCTGGGAAAAAAGTATATGTTTATGGAGCCTCGACAAAAGGGAATACACTTTTGCAATATTATGGCCTTGGCAACAAACTTATTACTGCAGCAGCAGAGAGAAATCCTGCTAAATGGGGAAAATTGATTGTTGGATCCCAAATCCCAATCATCTCAGAGGCTGAAGCCCGAAAGGGAGCTGATTATTTTCTTGCCCTCCCCTGGCATTTCATAGATGTCTTCCTAAAAAGAGAAAAAGAATTCTTAGATAACGGAGGAAAATTCATTGTCCCTCTACCAAATTTTAAGGTGGTGGGAAAATATGACCTCCAATAAATCTTTTCTTAAAAAATATGAATCAGAGATCTTTAAAAAGACTCTTAAAAAAATACAAAAACAAAAATTTTGGATACCCAATGAAATTTTCGAGATTATCCATTCTACATTTTCTATGTGGACTATTGAGATCATAATTCTTCAAGACAATAAAGTTTTTTTGATAAAAACTCCAAAACATTTCAAAAAAGGCTTGTGGTGTCTCCCAGGAGGATATAATAGGTGGGATGAGGAAATATTTACTTCATGCGAAAGAATAGCCAATCGGGAGATAGGTATCTCTGTCAAACCTCTGAAAAGTCTCGGAATCTATAAATGGAAGGAAGGTGAACATCCTTATGGTCGGCCTCTTTCAGTTTTCATTTTATGCAAACCTCTTAGAAATATAAAAGATTCTTTTTTTGGGAAATTATTTGATTTTAGAAAATTGCCAAAAATGATTCCATGCCAGGAAAAGTTCTTAAAGTCCCTCCATGATAAAAAAATAACTACACAATGAAAAAAATTTTAGTAACAGGATCAAACGGCTTTGTGGGAACACATCTCCTCAAATCACTTTACGAGGGGGGAGATAAAAAAGTATACACTCTTAGTCGAAGCGGAGGAGGTTACAATCATTTTTCATCCGATATTCTTAAATTTAATAAGTATGGGGATTATGATGTAATCTATCATTTAGCTGCGGCGATATATCCTTCTGAGTGTGAGAGAGATCCTTATCATGCATGGCTTGTGAATGCAGAAGGAACACGGCACATTGCCAGCCATCTATCTAAAGGCCAACATCTTATTTATCCCAGCACATCTCATGTGTATGATTATTCTACTAATAAAAAATTTATTTCTGAAGATGCACCTCTGCATCCTTCTAATGTATACGGACTGACAAAGCTTCTTGGAGAAAAATCTATCAAAGATTTATCAGATAGGCAGGGATTTTCCAATACAATTTTAAGAATTTTTCATGCCTATGGCCCCGGGCAAAAGGAAGGACAACTTATTACAGATGTTATAAAAAAAATAACAGAACAAAATGAAATTGTTATAAGAGGTTCCAATAACTATATTTCTCCTGTTTATATTGATGACTTAGTGGAAGTACTAACTAATAATCAAATACCCCCAGAGGTCTACAATGTATGTGGAAATTGTATTTCGGTTGAGGAAATATATCGTGTAATTGGAGCTATGGTGGGAAATTCCAATATCCTTTCTGATCCAACCCCTTCAGATAAAAAATATATGTGTGGCAACAGAGAGAAAATCTCACAATACAAAAAAAATTGGTTTTCATTAGAAGAGGGAGTATCCAGAATTATGAATATGAAAAAATATTAAAAAAGTATTAAGATTTATTTATTCCAAGAGCATGATAATTCTTTTCTCCATTCAACTTCTTTTCCCAGAATCGCCACGCATCATATATCTTTTTTCCTTTAAGTTGGTCGTATGAAACTTCAGAAAATTCAGGCCAAGGAGTAAGAAGTAAAACAATATCTGAATTTTCAATTACTTCCTCCTTCGTATTACATGTTCGTTCTTTGGCCATTGGATCATAGGTTTTTACTTCTCCAAATCTTTTTGAGAGGATATCTGCAATTTGTAAGGCTTGTGATTCCGTTGTAAGGTATGTATCAGTTTTATATGCCAATCCCAACACGCCTATACGGTCTCCTTTTTTATAAAAATTTTCAACAGAATTTATCACTCTATTAACAACAGAATGATTCACTGAATCAACCACTTTGCCTAAATCCGTTTCTTTTGAAAATCTTGCAAAAGCTCTTAAGGCATTATTGTCACGTGGTAGACATGGCCCTCCGTATCCTAATCCAGGTCCAAGAAGTTTTTTTCCGACGATTTGCTTACTTTCTCTAATAACGTCCATAACTACGTCTGCGTTGGCTCCTCTGTGTCGTTCACACAAGCCACCAATTAGATTCGCAAAACTAATTTTTAAAGTCACAAAGGTGTTTAAGGCTATCTTTCCTATTTCCGAATTTATGTAATTAGTCGTAACGAAAGGGATTTCATTCCCTACAATACCTCTCCAAAAATCCTCCAGTTTTTTATTCTTTGTTTCTTCAGAGCCACCTATAAGAACAACATCAGGAAAAAGAAAATCTTTTATAATTGAACCTTGCCTGATAAATGCTGGGTTATAATACAAATCAAAATTCTCTCCTTCTTCTAATCCATTTTCCCTAAGAAATTCCTGAAACTTTTCCATACTCCCGGGAGAGACCGTTGATGAAACAATCAAAGAATGGGATTGCTTCTTTTCTTTTAAATAAGGGATGTTTTTTTCAAATATTTCGTAGAGATATTTATTATCAAATGACCCTTCTTTTGTACTTAGAGTCGGAGCAAGAATGAAAGAGGTCTCTGTTCCCATTGTGGCCTCTTCATAATCTTTAGTTGCACTTATATTTTTAGAGTACTGCTTTAGGAGAGTTTCTAGATTTTTTTCCGGAAAAGGAGCTATACCTCTATTTATATCTTTTACAATTTGTTCATTTATATCAACCCCGATTATATTGTGACCTTTTGACGCCAACGCAACTCCAAGTGCAGTTCCAACTTTTCCAAAACCAAATATTGAAATGTTCATTATTGTTTTCAAAAAGAATAATCTTTTTAAACCTTATCTTTCTTTTCAATAAATGACAAAAGAAGTGCTTGTTACTGGGGGGGCTGGATTTGTTGGATCGAGTCTTGTTCCTATACTTCTCGAAGAAAAATATTCTGTTCGCGTTATTGACAATTTGATATACAAATTTCCATCCCTGATTAACTGTTTTAATAAGGACAACTTTAAATTTATAAAAGGGGATGTGCGTAACCAATCTGATGTTAAAAAAGCAGTTGAAGGAGTTGACTTTATTATACATCTTGCCGGACTTGTGGGCGCTCCAGCTTGCGAGCGGGATAAGGCATTGGCACGAGAGTTGAATTTGGATTCGACAATAATGTTGGAAAAATTTAGGGATAAGAGTACAGGTTTTATCTTCCCTTCAACCGGAAGTGTTTACGGACGTATTGAAGGCATTTGCACAGAAATGACAAAACCAAACCCCCTCTCCACATATGGAATAACAAAATTTGAGGCAGAACAATACCTTCTTGGTAAAGAAAATGTTGTTGTTTATCGTCCCGCTACTGCATTTGGGGTCTCACCTCGAATGAGACTTGACCTTCTTGTGAATGATTTAACTTTTAAGGCAGTAAAAAATAAGTATGTCTTACTTTACGATCGAAACGCCCGACGAACATTCATAGATGTTAGTGATTTTGCATATGCCTTAAAGTTTGCTGTTGAAAACTTTAAAAATTTAAAGAATGATGTATATAATTTAGGCCATGAAAGTTTGAATCATACAAAACTCGAAGTGTGCAATAAAATAAACGAGATAGTGCCCTTTTCTATACACTCTATTAGTGGTTCTGACCTAGATCAGCGTGATTACGAAGTTTCATATAAGAAGATCCGGGATAAGGGATTTCAAGTAAAAACCTCTCTTTCAGATGGGATCAAACGTCTTATAAAAGTGTATGACATAATAGACATTCATAATCCTTATACGAATGCTGATTATTGAGATTGAAATGGGACTTGATGGAAAAATTGTTAATGTAACGGGATGCACAGGGTTTTTAGGTTCAACCCTTATGCGATTACTAGAACAAGAGAATTGTGAGGTTCGAGGAATTAGTCATGCTGATTATGACCTTCGGAGGCGAGAAGATGTTGAAAGGGCTTTTGATAACAACCCAGATTTCGTTTTTCATGCAGCCGCAATGATGGGGGGTATTTCCCTGAGTTACACCCATCCTGCCGATTTATTTTATAATAATCTTCTTATGACTACTTTTATTATTGATGTAGCAAAAGATACGGGGGTTGAAAAAATTATCAATCCTCTTTCAAATTCTTCATATCCCATGCATAAAGAAGGAAAATTAAAGGAGGATGATTTATGGGAAGGAACAATTCACGAATCTGCAATTGCTTTTGGTATGACAAAAAGATTAAGTTGTATTCAAGCATGGGCATATAAGAAACAGCACAATCTCGATATTTTTTCTTTAATCCTTCCAAATATGTATGGCCCTTTTGGACATTTTGAAGAGAATAGGGCACATGCTCTTAATGCTCTTATAAAGAAATTTGTGGATGCTAAGGAACTAGAAAAAGAAACTGTCATTGTTTGGGGGACAGGAACTCCAATAAGAGAATGGTTGTATGTGGAGGATGGTGCAAGAGCCATGATTAAAGCCGCAAATATCTCTTATCCAGAACCAGTTAATATTGGATTAGGCAAGGGAATTTCTATGTCCTCTCTTGCAGAAATTATCAAAGATGTTACGGAATTTAAAGGAAAAATTGAGTACGACACTTCTAAACCTGATGGCGTTCCCTATAAAGCAATGGATAACACCCGTATGAAAGAGATTTTTAATTGGGTTCCCGAAACAAATCTTCGAGAAGGAATTATTAAAACTGTTGAGTGGTATATTAAAAATAAAAAAAGAAGGTAGATAAAAGATTCTTAAATCAATCTTCTAGAGAAATTTAAAAACGACTGGTTCTTAAAAAAACTATGGAAAGGGTACCAATAAAAAGCCAAAATCTTTCTAAAATTGCAATCAGGGGTTCTACTTACAACCTTCTGTCATCTGCTATTTTGAAATTTGGAGGACTTGCTTTTACTATTATAGTTGCAAGAATGCTTCTTCCCGAGCTCTTTGGAGTTTATGCTCTCGCTCTCTCAATAGTAACAATTGCTTTGACTTTCACTGATTTGGGCATGGGGGCTACTGCCACAAGGTACATCTCAGATGCTCTTGGCAGGGAAAGGCAGAAAAAGGCAAGAAGCTACACCCGATATTTCTTGAAAATTAAATCTTTCTTGATATTAATCGCGGTGATTCTTCTTATAATGATTTCGAAATATCTTTCCTACACTGTTTATAAAAACCCATTAATTTACTACCCTCTTCTTTTTTCTTGCCTACTTATCCTTTCAGAAGCTTTCAGAGAATTTTTTTCTTTATTTTTTGTCGTTGAAAAAAATTTAAAGCCCATAACTATTCTCGATTTAATTCTCCAAATCTCAAAGATATCTTTTTCCGTATTGGCTTTATTAATCTTCATTAATGATTTTAAAGTTATCGGGCTGTTTATCGCATTTTTTCTCTCGAGTCTGATGACTCTTCTTATCTCTTTATTGATCTTATTTAAGAAGAACAAGTTCCTGTTCTTTGGAAAAACACAAAAAATCAACAAAAGAAAAATAAAGTCTTATTGGAAATATATGGCTCTTGCAACTCTTTCTCTTGCCTTTTTTGGTTCCATTGACACCCTTATGCTTGGGGGATTCGTTTCTTCTGAATATCTCGGATATTATCGGGCTTCCTTAAGCCTTATTTTAGCTGTGACTTCCATCCTATCTGTTTCCGGAATACTCCTTCCAATTTTCACACAAATACATAAAAAAAGATTTATTAGAGGGTTTCATAAAACCATAAGACTTCTTTTGATAATTGCCATTCCGTCCACGGTAGGAATTGTTTTTCTTGCGAGGTATCTTATCTTTTTAGTGTATGGCACAGATTACCTTCCTGCCACTTCTTCAGTTTATTTTCTATCTTTATTGGTGTTTACCACCCCTTTGATAGCCCTTTACTCAATGATCCTTGAATCAAAAGAAAAGCCGAAAATTGTTAGCAATGCCGTCATTATCTCTCTTGTTACAAATGTCATCCTCAACTACATTGCAATAAAAACCCTTATTTCGGATCCCATTCTGGTTATAGGAGGGGTTGGAGCAGCAACAGCTTTAAGCAGGGTAATTTTACTGGGAATTTTGGTTTATTATTCAAGAAAAGATTTAGGATTCCAAGTCGGGGGGCTTGGATTAAGAAAACCGATTCTGTCTACTTTAGCCTTGGGGGGCTTTCTTTTTGTATTTAATCTGATTTTTGACATAAACATCTTCACGGGAATTCTCGAAGTTGTTCTCGGGTCAGGAATTTATTTTGGTGCCTTAATTTTAATGAAAGGGATAGGAAAAGAAGACTGGAAGCTTCTGAAGGGATTAATTAAAAATAAAGATTGACTCTTAACCGTTTTAATATATAACACTCTTGAATAGAAATGTATATAAAATGAATTTTTTATTGTTTCTTATGCAAAAAAACGAAATGGAAGTCCCTCTTTTTAAAGCTGATTTGTCTCCAGAAGATAAAAAAGCAGTTCTGGAAGTCTTGGATAGAGGATACTTGAGCAATGGCCCAAAATTGATTGATTTTGAAAAGAAAATTAGCGATTATACCGGAGCGCCATATGCCATTGGGACCAATAGCGGAACAAGCGCATTGCATTTGGCCGTTAAAGCTCTTGGTTTAAAAGAAGGAGACGAGGTCATAACAAGCTCTTTTAGTTTTATTGCATCAAGTAACTGTTTGCTGATGGAAGGGGTAAAACCTGTTTTTGTTGATATAGATGAGAAAACATATAACTTAAATCATAATTTGATTGAGAAAAAAATAAATTCAAAAACAAAGGCGATTCTCCCTATAGACCTTTTAGGGCACCCCGTAGACATGGATGAAATATTAAAAATTTCTAAAAAATACTGCCTTCCTGTCTTAGAGGATTCCTGCGAAGCGTTGGGTTCAAAATACAAAGGGGAAATTGTGGGGAAAAAGTCTACGGTTGCAACATTTGGTTTTTTTCCAAATAAACAAATAACTACTGGTGAAGGGGGGATGATTATAACTTCTGATAATAACATTGCAAAATTATGTAAAAGCTTAAGAGCCCATGGGAGAAATGATTTAGACGACTGGTTATACCATGATAAATTGGGATACAACTATAAACTTGATGAAATGAGTGCTGCATTGGGAGCTTCCCAAATGAATAGAATAGAAGAAATATTGGAGAATAGAAAATCTGTCGCCAATAAATATATGAAAAAAATCGCTAATTTGGAAGAAATTATACTCCCCTATGAAGAAGATTATTCTGATAGAAGTTGGTTTGCATTTGTTATCACACTTAAAAAAAATAAAAGAAGTGAAGTTATGGACTACCTAAAAAAATCAAAAATAGGATGCAGAGATTATTTTGCACCAATACATTTACAATCTTTTTATAAAGAAAAGTTTGGATATAAAGAGGGGGATTTGCCCATCACCGAAGAAATATCAAAAAAAACTCTCGCATTACCTTTTTGGGGAAGTATGAATGACAATGAAATTGACTATGTTGTCAAAAAATTAAAGGAGGGTCTAAAAAATGGTTCATTCTAAAGAATGGAAAGAAAAATGGAAGAAGCCGGAAATAGAACATGGCAAACTTACCAGGTATAATTTCCTTGTTCATTACCCGGAGGGGTTGGTTCTTGGAAACTATGTGGATTTGTCTCAATTCGTTTATATTCAGGCAAGAGGGGGGGTTATTATAGAAGATAATGTTGAAATAGGTCCTTTTAGTGCCATACTTTCAGAGAGCACAATAGATAATAAGTTAGAGAAAATTGTTTTAAAAAAAGGATGCTGTATTGGAACGCATAGCACGGTAATGCCTGGTGTTACAGTTGGAGAAAATTCGATAATTGGAGCTTATAGCTTTGTCAACAAAGATATCCCTCCAAATGTTTTGGCTTTTGGTGTGCCTTGTAAGGTAATAAAATCCTCAAAAGAACAAAAAGATTCAACTTAAGAAAATTAAGATTTCAATGCTTCCCTGTAAATTCTCACCAATTTTTTATTTCTTTCGCCTATGGAAAACTTCCCTTTGGATACCAATTTAAAACCCCTTTCCCCCATCTTTCTTCTGAGTTTTGGGTCTTTAATTAATTTTAAAGTTTTATCGTAAATCTCATTGAGATATCTTTCCCTCCTTAAATTGTCGCCCTGATATATTTTTTTATATTTTAAAAGATAATCCTGATCATTTTTTTGGAGATATCTCCCATTAAAATCATAGAGTTTAATCAGAGGATTTACTAAAAAACCGTTTTTTCCATCTTGAATTACTTCTGGCGTTGCGTAAAAATTATTTGCTACGACTGGAAGTTTGTTTGCCATTGCGTCAAGCAACACCGTTCCATAATTGGCCTCCGTTCTTGAAGGATAAATAAAAATATCTGCTTTTTGAAGGTATACTGAAAGTTCATCCTTTTGGAGGTTTCCTTTTACCAAAAGAATGTCCTCATCATCTAAACACGCTTTCTTAATCTTGCCAGGAAAATTGCTGACCATGATTAATTTGCATTTATTTTCTTTCTTTAATTTATTAAAAACTTCAAGTACTTCATACCCTCCTTTTTCTTCAAACTTCCTTGCCATAAAAATCAAAGTCACTTCCCTCCTTTTTTTGATTCTTTTTTTTGACTTATTTATATGCTGCGCGGCATGGACCGTTTCGACCTTATTTCTAAACTCTTCACCAAACGACCTTAAGAAAGATTCCCTTGCATGATCACTAAATAACATTATTTTTTTGCAGTTTTTTTGTTTTAATATTGCCCTTACAATAAACCGATATATGGGAGATTTTTCTTTCCAATGGCTTAAACCCACCATTCCATGCTCAACTTCCGCATCAAGAACCCATGGTTTATTACTAATTAAAGAAATACTATTAGTTGAATGAATTAAATCGCAATCCTCCCTAAAAAAGGGAACAATTGGAACTCCTATTTTTAAAAAAAGAGTCCAAATAAAATTTCTCACTTTTCTTGCCAAGGGAACCTTATTTTTGGAATAGTGTTCTAAATCTTTTCTAAAAACGTACTTAATCTCTTTTGGGGGATACTTCCATAACTCTTCGTAAAGAGGGTGACTTTTTTTGCTTAACCTTAGAAATACCTTTGGTTTTCTCTTCATTTCCTTATCCAAATCTAATTAACTTTTAAACTTAATGAATAAAAAGGGAATTATTTTTTAACTCTTAATCTTACGTGAATAAATGCCGGGGGAAAAAATTGGGAAAAAAATTCGCAAAGAAATTTGCAAAAACTTTCATTTAAATTTATTAATTTTGTTAAAAAACCAAGCCTATTATGAAAAATAATTCTTCTTTTTATTATTTCAAATCTCGCCTTAGAATAATAATTCAAACCACTTCCATCGAGAAAATATTCAAAAGTCCGATAAGTGAAAAATGTCTTGTGTGTGGGGTCCCTAAATGCATGGGATGTTGGGGCAAGTGGAACAATTATTTCAATTATTGCACCTTTTTTGGAGATTCTACTGAGCTCTTCCATTGGTTTGGTTATGCTTGTTAAAATTTCTAAAACATTATCTGCATAAATGTAATCAAAAGTATTGTCCTTAAAAGGATAAGGGTATTTATTTAGGTCGTGATAAACATCTGCTTTGACATTTTTACTAATATCTAAATTTATGAAACCTTCTTTATATTTCCTTCCACAACCCAAATGCAATTTTTTTACTTGCCTTTTTTTAATGTCCATTTTTTCCTTTCATATCTTTTTGCTTTAATCTCTTTAAGGTTTTCTATATTCTCTTTATATGCTTTGACTAAAAGATTTAGTTTAGCCAAGGGGTTCTTGTCAAATATTGCAGACCCAACATGAATTATGGAATATCTTAAAATCTTAATCAGATTAAAATTAAGCCACTCAAGCCTTATTGCATGTCTCTTTTTGTAAAACCAAAGTTTTTCATTGAAAACCTTTTTTGTTGTGGCTCCCCCATAATGCATTATTTTTGTTTTCCCCACATACATCAGTTTGAACCCCCTCTTTGATGCTCTAAAACAAAAATCGCTTTCCTCACCATACGCAGGAGAAAATTTTTCATCAAAAAACCCTACTTTATCTATCACGCTCTTTTTAATCAGAAAACAGCAGCCAATAACATCACCGATTTCTTTTATTGCTAAAGGTTCTTTAGCATACTTTTTGGCCCACTGCAACCCTCCGTTAGAAAAAACCACCCTTGGTCCTAAAATTCCTATTTTTGGACTGCTCTCTCCAACTTTAACAAGTTCTGACAACCAATTTCCATCTAATATTTCTGTGTCGTCGTCTAGGAGAAAAACATAATCAAAGTCCTCCTTTAATGATTTTTCAATTGCACGATTCCATAATTTGCTCTGACCAATATATCCTTCAGTTACAATTAAATCAAATCTAAAATATTTTTTTAATTTTTTTCCAATATCTCTCCCAGAATCATCCACCAAAAGAATCTTATAATTATTATAGTTTGTTTTTTTTAGAGAATTCAAACAATTTATTAAAAGATTATCTTGATTGCAGGTCCCAATAATTATTATTACTCTTGGCTTATTTTTATTTTTCATTTTTTTGACTAAGAAGATTTCTAAAAATCTTTATGTTGTAATAATTATCATTTTCAAGATCCTTAAACTTATCAAGATTTAAAAACAAGTCGTCAATTGTATCCTGGATGCTGCACTTTGGGGCAAATCCCAATCTTGTTTTTGCACGCTCCAAAGAAACTTTGTAGTTTCTAAAATCCTTTATGCCTTTAATTTCAAGCTTTATTTTTTCTCCGGTTTTTTTCTCCACTTCTTCCTTAACAAAATCTGCAACCTGACCAACTGTGTAATTTCCGGATGCAACGTTAAAAACTCCACTTATAGAATCATTTGCCTGAACTGCCCTCAAGTAAGCACTTTCAGCATCCCTTATGTCAAAAATTGGTCTCCATATCGAAGGATTGTTGACAATTATCTTTTTTTCCAATATGGAATCTTTGAACATAGTATTTATTATAAGGTCATTTCTCATTCTGGGGCTATATCCAGAAACCGTCCCTTGCCTTAATGCAATAACTGAAAAATTATCATCCTGAAGTTGTATGCACCCTTTTTCTCCCTGGAGCTTGGAGATTCCATAGGGGGAAGTACATGTGACGGGAGAATCTTCATCATAAAGCTCGCCCTGAGTATAACCATAAACAGAACATGAAGAAGCATAAATAAACCGCTTTACTCCTGCTGTTTTTGCCTGAAATGCAAGGTAAGACGGAAGTGCAGCATTATAAATAAAATTTTGTTTTGGGCTAAATTCTGCCATAGGGTCATTTGACAATCCGGCAAGAAAGATTACTTGGTCGTATTTTTCAAGATCTTTTTTGTTCAAATTAAACAAATCTTTTTTCTCAACGTGAATTTCCTTTGGGAGATAGTTCCCAAACCACAGCAAATCAACAACATTAGTATCATACCCTCTTTCATATAAAGAAGGCACTACTTTTGACCCTATGTACCCTGCCCCCCCTGCTACAAGAATTTTCATCTTTCTTCTCCAAAAATTTTATCGTACTTTTCAGTGTTTAAAGAAGTGTCTTTTGGAACCTTAAACTCAACATCATTAATTGAAATCTCCTTGATTTTCCTTAAAGGATTAAGACTTTTCGCATATTCAAAAACCGTTCTTCTTTTTGAACCGACATGGATTGTTCCTATCAACCCAGAATCGATTATTTTTACTAACTTTTTTGCAAAGGTTGAAACATTTTCCCTACTTGTGTATTGATTAACAAAGGCTTTTTCGTAAGGGAAAACATTATCTCCAAAAGAGGTTCTTATAATCAAAGAATTATCATACATTCTTACTGCACATTCCCCCCCAAGTTTGGACCACGCATACTTATTTACCGGATAAACAGAATCCTCTTCCGAATAATTCCCCCGGTCTCCCTTGAAAACATAATCTGTCGAAATGTAAATCAACTTTACATTGTTTTCTGAGCATAGCTTTACGATATTTGAAGTGCCAAGGATATTTGATTCAAGGGCATTAATCGGGAATTTGTCGACCTTTGGCGGAGAGGTAAAAGCCGCCCCATGAATGATTGTTTTTATATTTATTTTTTTTAAATAATCGTTCATGGTGAGATAATTGGTAACGTCAAATTCTGAATGGGTAGGGAAAAGAGAGTATGGAAGTAGTTTTTTCAACTCCCGCCCCAAAAGTCCGCTTCCTCCAGTATAAAGAATTGTTTTTTCGTCTAACATTTTAAGAAAGTTTATTTTCCTTTAGAGAAGAATAAATAAAATTTTCCGATCTTGAATCTTTTTCCCAATCAAAAATAGAATATGCATTTTTATCTTTGTCTGAAATAATTGCTTTAGAATCTACAATTGATGAGAACTCTTCTTTTAATTTTGAATTGCAAAGAGACCAGTCTAAGTCTTTTGCAAGAGGAGAAATTCCAGATTCACAACCTGAGCTATACTCCCCCGTGCAAAGATACTCTATGTTTGTGTTTTCAGAAAAATAATTTCCATGGGCAAAACCAGGAGGGACCCAAATCCACTCATCATAGTCTTTATTATTTGAAGCAGGCATATTATAGGCAACTATCTTTCCAAAATAAGGAGAACCTTTTCTGATATCCAAAACAAGATCAACCATTCGCCCAGTAAGGGTCCTTACAAGTTTTCCCATATACGGGTTCCACTGAAAGTGCAAACCCCTCACAACTCCCCCCGTAGAATAACTGTGATTTGCCTGAACCATATTTTTACCTTCAAGGGAGAGGATTCCGGAATTTTCAATTAAATCACTTTTCCTATAAGGCTCAGAAAAGTACCCTCGATTATCTAAAAATCTTGCAAATCGTATAATCTTAACATCCGAAAGTTCTAAACTTTTTACGCTTAGTATTTTCATATGGATAAGAGAAAAAAACCGTTTATAAAGTTAATTTATATAGATTATCTACTTTGGAAATATCACAATAATTGTTTTTTATATCTTTGCTTAAAATTTTTTTAATTTTTACCAAATCAAATATGTATGCTGCAAGAAGTAAAAAAATATTTATTAAAAACTTTTTCCTTATCTTGAAATTATTTATATTTTTTAGATTCGTCTGATCTTTCTTTTTTTTGAAAATAGCAACCAAAGGTATAAAAACAAAAATTCTAAAAAGTGCATCTGAAAAACTTAGATGCCTTATTGCAAAAATAAAATCATTTTTAAATCTCACAAATAAGTGTTTTGAATTTGAAAATGAACCCACTGTTTTACTTTTTTTATGAATTATTTTTATAGAAGTTAAAACTTTTATTTCAAAGCCCACTCTCTTAGCTCTGAGACAAAAATCAGAATCTTCAAAAAGAAAAGGAGAAAAAATCTCGTCGAGACCCCCTATCTTTTTTATGACCTCTTTCTTTATAATTATGCAGGCACCCATAAAATGGTCTACATCAAGAACAGCCCCTTCTTTAAATTTTAAAATCTTGGTTAGTTCCCATTTTTTAAGATACCCTCCTGCATCTTGAAATGTTTTATCTGGGTATAATAATTGAACCCCTGCAATACCCACTTTTTTATTTTTTTCCAAATATTTAACTGCTTTTTTAATCCAATTTCTATCTATAAATTCCAAATCATCGTTCAAAAGGATAAAATAATCGGGATCGTACTCTTTTTTTGCAATTTTTATTCCGAGATTATTCCCTCTGCTAAAACCAATGTTTTTTTCTTCCCTCATAATCCTAACTCCATTAAAATTTCTTGAGACAAACCTATCATGATGATTTTCACTTCCATTGTCAATTACATAAATCTTATAGTTTTTATATGCTGTATTTTTAATAAGTGACTGGATAGTCTCTCCGAGCAATTTTTTTTGGTTGTGCGTTAAGATTACTATTCCAACTTTAGGTTCCTTCATTTTCTATTTTTCCTTTTTTTACAAAAAACACTTCCAAAGACAAATGACCCCCTATAAAATTTCTTGAATTTATAAGTTTGCTTATTGTTAAGTTGTCATAAACAATTGGTTTTGACCTTTTTTTATGCAAATAATTGACAAATTTTCCTAAAAAATTGCTATCGTCCTCCCATCTTTCCCATTCCATAACTGCTTTATAAATTTCAAAGCCTTTTTGTTTAAGTAAATTCAGTAAATCAAACATTCTTTTTTTTCCAAGAAGAGGAAAATGCAATTCAACAAAAATCTTTTTTAAAGAGCCCAGAGTTTTTTCTCCCCCCTTAAAAATAACATCCTCATAACCCTCAATATCCATTCTCATAAAATCCGGCTTTCTTTTATTTTTAAAAAATGAGTCTAGGGTCATGCACTTAACAGATTCCTTTCTTTCATAATCTTTTAGATTGAGGGGGGTGTTTAAATTTCCCTCTTCATTTATGTTTATGCTTATTTTACCAATTCTATCAGAAAAGGCGTTGTTAAAAACTCTTACATTTTTTAAACCATTTAATTTTATATTTTTCTTTAATAATTTAAAATTATCCTTTGTCGGTTCAACTGCATAGACAATCCCCCTTTTTCCGATTTTCTTTGATTCCAGAATCGTATAGTATCCTATGTTTGCTCCTGCCTCTAAAACTACGTCATCCTCCTTTAAAATTTCTTTCACAAGTTTAGTTGATTCTGGCTCCCGAATGGAGTGCATTCTTAAATCTCTATGAATCCCTTTTCCATTTTCATCTATAAACATTTCATAATCATTTACTTTTATTTTTGATAATTTCCTTTCTTTTTTTGGATTTTTTATTTTGAAGCGATGAATTTTTCTAAAAATTTGATAAAAAAGGTCCCAAAATACATAACCAACTCCAAAAAGCCTTAAATTTCTTAATAAAACCCTAATCATTATTGTAAACCCCCAAAATTCTTTTTATGCTCCTTACAAAATGAATTATCCCCCTAAAAAAGTCCATTCTTTTAAAATCTTTTTTTGAAAGAACAAAAGTCTGTTTTTCTTTGTCGAAAACCCTTCTCCCCAAAGCAGATTTTGGTACAACAACAAACCCAAAATGCTTTTCTTCATTCGGATAAAAGTGAAGTACCCTTTTTGTTTTTGGAATTTTGGCTTTTATCCGGTCATAATCTTTTCTTAAAATTAAAATGTCCAAATCTTTTCCTTTTTTTATACTTTCTTCGTCATTTCCTCTGAGAAAGGCATACTTTACATTATTCTCATTTAGAAAATCAAAGATTTTTTTATCAGGTGAATTTTTATAAGGAGGGTAAATGTGATTGTAAATTTCATTCACTACACTTTTTATACTTTTTGCGTTGTTTATTTTTATTATCGGAAAGTCCTTCATCAAAATCTGAGCCTTCTCATAATACTCTTTTATATTTCCGGCTCCTGCTTCATTTTTTCTTCTGATTATAATTTCCGGTGCGGCGTAAATCAAAAAACTTTTATCAGGAACCGGCGTAATAAGCCTGAAAAATTTATACGCAAATGGACCCCCAAGAATCAGCCCGTCATAAAAGAATCTGTCAAAGAGGACAACCTTTTCTTTTGCGAGTTTTTTTGCCCGATGGTAACGAATCCAAAATTCGGAATACTGAGTCAAAACCCAAAGAAAACTTCTTTTTCGGTAATTATGCTCCCTCCAAGAGTTTTTGTCTTCTTTTCCTCTCCTACCCCTAAAAAAAGAAGAAATTTTCATTGCTGTTTTGAGAAACGGAAGATTAAATTCCTCCCCAAGGCCCATGTAAACAATACTCGTCTTTTCGCCTTTTTTAACAAACCTTTTTGAAATCTCTTTAATTAATGTGGTTTTTCCACATCCATCTATGCCAAAAAATGCCACAAGGGGTTTTCTATCCATAAGAAACTTAATCTTTTAATATTTTTAAATACTCCCCGCCCCATTTTTCAAGAGACAGGTCTTTGACCGTTTCAAAAGAATTTTTAATTATTTTTTCTGTTAATTTTTTGTTTTTATATACTTCAAGTATTTTTTTTGCATCTTTTTTTCCAAATTCAGAGATTATCAACCCGTTCTCTTTATCTTTAATTATCTCCTGCTCCGAATCCTTTGAACAGACTAAAAGGCATCCTGAAGCCATTGCCTCTGAAACAACCAATGTCGGAGCTCCTCCCTCATAGCGGGACATGCAGAAAAAAATGTCTGAAGCCGAATAATAAAAAGGCATTTTTTCACGGGTAATATTTTCCAAAAAGATAATAAAGGGTTCTTTTAAAAAATGCCCAACCTTTTCATAATTCGGACCAATTACTAAAAGCCTGAAGTCTTTATTCACTCTGAAAATCTCTTTTCCAAGACTCACTACCCTGTCGAGGCCTTTTGTCCAATAACCTCCCCCTCCAATATAAAGCCCGTAAAATTTTTTTTCATCCAAATTTAATTTTACTCTTACTTCATCTTTTTTCCTCAGTTTAAATTCCTTTAAATCCACTCCTGTCCTCACAACAAAAATATTTTTTCTTTTCCCATACAAATCTTCAACCTGCTTTTTTACTTTATCTGAAACGCAAATTATTTTGTCTGCTTTCTTCATCGGAAACTTTTCATAAAAATATCCGAAAACAAGCAGGGGAGAATAAAGCATTTTCTTAAAACAACCAAACCTTCCCATATGATTTTTGTAAAAATAATAAGTTGTACCATGATAAGTATTGATTAATTTTTGAATTTTTTTCTTTTTATAACTCTTCATCCAATTCCCCCATATTGCATGGGAGTTCACAATATCAAAATAGTTTTTTTCGAGATATCTTTTTACTTTTTTATTAAAAATAATGTCCTTAAGTAAGAAAACCGCTGGGAGACTTATTCCAACATACTTTATTCCCTTAACTACCTCTTCTTTATCTTTATCTGATCTGTGAATCCATGTAATATCAAAACTTTCCTCATTATTCTTTAGATAATCTATAAGATTTCTTTGAAAGAGACTCATTCCCCCAACGGTTTCCGGATTTTCCCCCACAAAGCAAATTTTCATTTTATGCACCATATCTCGACTTGATCTCCTTGTTTTAAAATATTTGCAATATAAGTAAACGGAGCAAAAAACACATCAAGAATTCCAAAGATAAAAGAGTTGTTTTCTAAATTAAAAGAATATCTTAGTGACTTTGTAAATTGGGTTGGACGAGAATTATACCTTATTTTTTTGATTTTTAATTTCTTTTGGGATAATTTACTCAAAAGAATTTTTGTAGAATAATTGAACAAATGTCTTGGAACATCTAATTGATACCAGTTTTTTTTGAATAATTTATGGGCAAATGAATCGTAATTCGGTACCGCCACTATTAAAATTCCTCTTTTTTTTAAAATTCTATAAATTTCCTTTATTGTTTCTGTTGGGTTTGGAACATGTTCCAGTACATGATTCATCGTAATAACATCAAAAAAGTTTGGAGGAAATCTTGCTGAAATCAAATCTCCTTTCTTTATATTTAGACCATTTCTTTCTGAACTTTTTTTATCGAACATTCCAGGTTCAACCCCATAAAGGTCCATTTTAAAACCCCTCATTTCATATAAAAACTGACCTGAGCCAGACCCAATATCTAAAAGTCTGCCCTTCTTAGCTATTTTTAACCCACGAAGATAATTAACAAATGGATAAAAAATAATTTTTAAAAAGTAATTTTTATTATTGGGGTTAAAATATAAATTATAAAGAAAAATTCTAAACTTTACCTTCAACGAATCCTCTCTTGCTTTTATTTTTTCAAGAGAATAGTATTTTTTTGAATAGTGTAAACTTAATTCTTTAAAAGAAGGCTGAGGATTGATAAAAATTACCCCGCACCTTAAACATTTAACAAGATTAAAAAATTTTTTGATGTTCAAGGCCTTATCATAATTTTTGTATAAAAAAGTAAAATTTTTGCCTCCACATATTTTACACTCTTTTATTTTTCTCATTTTGGTTCTAAAAATTCTCTCCACAAATTTTCCCTTTTCTTGAATTATCAATAAAAAAAATCTTAATGAATATTGAAATATCGAAAAGTTTCATATCCTTTTATCAAAAGACTACTTTATATTTTTTTTCATAGCATCTATTATTAAAAACTATATGGTAAACCTTTTGATTATAGTCTGGAACTTAATTTTTTGATTTATAAAACTCTTTTACCTTATCACAAACATACCCCACATCTTCTTTTGTGACCTTTGTATTTAGAGGAAGGTACAAATATCTTGATTCTATCCAATCCATGTTGGGTAAATTAAGCCTTTTACCTCCAAAGATTTTGAAAATGTCATTTCTCAAATGAATCATATTAGTTTCAATATCACGGGCATTTAAAAATACCCCTAGTTCATCCCTTTTTTCGGCCAAAATCCCCATAAGCCAGTAAGAACCTCCGGCAATAACGGAAACTTCTTTTATTCCTCTTAAATTTTTTTTATAGTCTTCGGCCAACTCTCTCCTATATCCTAGAACTTTCTCTAAATCTCCGAGTGCAGCAAGACCAAAACAAGCGTCAATATCTGTGGGTTGATATTTATATCCTGCTTCTTCTATATCAAAAGTCATTTCTCTTTTTTCCCATGCTTGATAATTTTTTCTTGCTTTAAGCTCTCTATCAATTCCAAACCACCTCAAGAGTTTTGCCCTTTTGTATTCTTCTTTATTTTTTAAACAGAGCATCCCACCGTCGCAGGTTGTAATATGCTTTATTGCCTGAAAAGAATAACAAATGTAGTCTCCCTCCAATTTTGAAGGTTCATGGTGCTGGGAAGCATCCACGATTGTTTTTATATTGTTATTCTTTGAAATATTAAAAATTTCCTTATTCACAGGAATTCCCCCCAAATGAACGGGAATTATTGCCTTAGTTTTTTTTGTAATTTTTTTCTTAACATCATTTGGATCTATATCAAAGGTAGTTTTTTCTATATCAGAAAAAATAATATTTGCTCCTCTTCTTAAAAGACCCGTTTGACCTGCAGTACAATCTAAAACTGGAACTATCACTTCATCCCCTTCTTTAATTCCAACAAGATGATAAGCAAGCTCAAGAGCAGATGTTCCGGAATTGACAAAAAGAGGGTATTCATACCCAAATTTTTCACCAAATTTTCTTTCAAACTTATTTACTTTTGGGCCCTGACCCAGCCAACGGGTATCAAGAGTTTCTGAAATTTCCTTTAAAATATTTTCTTTTGGAACATAAGGCCAAAAAAGATTTATTTTTTCCCTTTTAAAGTTTGAGATTTCCATGACTTTTTGAAGAAACTTTCACTATTTAAACTTTTATGGCATAGAAAATTTATATTAATAAACTAAAATTAAGACTTAACTTAAAGTCATAGGTTAGGAATCTTTTTATTTTTTCCGGTGTAATACCCATAAAGATAAGGAACTGCACGGATTGCCCGCAGGATATTGCTTTTTACCGAGAGGCCCAGACTTGCCCATTTTATTTTTCTTCCTTTATTTTTGGATTTTAAAATCTGGGGATAAACTCCGTTTTCGATTAGTTTTCTTGTAGTGACCCCGTATCTGTAAGTTTTTTTAAAAAGGTTTGTCCAGCTCCATGGCTCCTGATGCCAGATTGCAGGATATTTTTCGCTCCCGAGCATTTTGACTTTTTTTGAAATTCTTCTTGCTTCATAATAAATTATTGCATGGTCATGTGCAACACAAAGAGGAAAGGTTTTCTTAGGAATATTTTTGAAAGCATCAACCAGGATTTTTCTTTTATAAAATCTTGGAAGAACCGTTCCTCCTATGGGCTCTATAAAATCCGAAAGATAATTTTGTGTTAATCTTCTATCTGCATCATAAAGGATTTCAAGAATTTTTTTTGGATGATAACTTCTTTCATAAAAAAGAAGCATATCTAAATCTTTCATCATCTTAACTGATTTTTCGATTGTTGTTTTTTCCAAGATATGATCAGAATCTATAAGGGCAACAAAATCTCCTTTTGCCTTCTTGACTCCAAATTCTCTTGCTCCCAACAGAATTCCTTCATAATTGTAAACTTTTGTTCCTTTGAACCCTTTTATTATCTCCAAAGTTCCGTCGCTGCTATTACTATCCACAATAATTACCTCAATATTTTTATAAGTCTGGTTTTTTACACTTTCAAGGGTTTTTTGAATAGTTTTTACGTTGTTATAGGTAGGAATGGAGATAGAAACTAATTTTTCTTTCATATTATTAAAAAAGAAGTTTTCTTTTTAAAGATGTTTATCCAAAAAAATATCTATCACTTTTTTGGCAGTTTCGAGTGAAACCTCTTTAGAAACTGCTCTTGAATCAATTGCGTAACTTTTTTTATTGAAAGGGGCATATTTTTTGGGAGTCTCCGCATTAAATATTCCAAGAACCGGAAGATTGAAAGATGCTGCAATGTGCATAATTCCCCCATCGTTTGAAACAAAAAAATCAAAATAATTCATTATTGCAATAACTTCGGGAATATTTAATTTTCCGGATAAATCAATTACCTCTTTCTTATTTTTTACTAAAGAGATTAATTTTTCAACTTCAGGCTTTTCTTTCTCACTTCCAAGAATAACCGGAGTCTTACCATTAATAATAAGGTAATCAATTATCTTTGCAAAATTTTTTTTATCCCACGACTTTTCTTTTATCTCGTGGCACGGATGAACCCCGACAAGATTTTTTTTATTTTTTAATAAAATTTCGACTTTTTTAGCAACGCTTGGGTTTACCGAGGGCGTTATTAGACTGCAATTTATCCTCTTATTAGAACTGCACAATCCTAAAAAAATTCCAAAATAGTTCATAACCATATGTTTTGAGCCAATGGAAAATTCAAAATCATAAAACCCTTTTCTTCCTGGAACCTCGGGATTAAAAAAGCCGACCAAATATTTCCCTGAAATGAGAGAAAAAATTGCAGAAAGATTTCCCGTATGGCTTAAATCAACTGCAACATCTGCATTAACCTTTTTTATCCTCAAAATGGTCTTTAAAAGCCTAAAAAAATCATTTTTCGATACATCAAGGAGAATTTTTTCATCTATAAAATTTTGATTTTCAAAAATTACTTTATTGTCCCCCGAATGCACAAGAATAATTTTTGCTCCTGTATCCTCTTTTAATTTTTTTATTGCTGGTAATGACAAAAGTGAATCTCCAATTGTGCTTAACTTAAAAATAACTATTTTATTCACTTTTTTTGGAAGGGATTTTTTCCTCCTTAAACTAAAAGCCGTAAAAAGTGCCTTTCCAAATGTGTCATCAATTATTCTTTTTAGAATAAACCTTTTCTTTGATATCATAAAAGTAAGACAGTCCGATTATTTAAAAGATTTATTAATTTACTTCATAAATTCCAAATCATCAAATTCTCCGTAACTTCCTGAATCTCTTAAAAATTCCTCTCTTGCAATTATATCAGTCATCGCACTTGTGTTTACTTCCCATATTCTTAGAGGTCCATAAAATCCTCCATAATAAAAGTTGAAAGGATATACTCCTTCCTCATCGACAAGAGTTAATTCAGGATATCTATTGTTAGGGTCTTTCATAAGATACAGTTCAGCAAAAAGACTGTTCATTGTTTTTTCTGACAAATAAATTGCAGCTCCTTCAGGATCAAACTGTTGGTTTAAAACGTTGGGATAAATATAAATTGTTGAATTTACTCCCTTCTTAAAGTCAAGTAAATTTCCGGAAACATACAAATACCTTAAAGAGGCCTGATATTGCTGCCCATTGTAAACGAAAATTCCAATTGGCTGAGAATAACTCTCATTTGTTTTTTGGACAAGAATTGCATAAAGTCCCGCACCCCCTCTTGGAAGAAGAAACTCTCTTCCATCACTCCCGTTCAAAATTAAATCTGAATCAAGCCCAAATCCTCCCCTATAAACCCTGGCTGTCCCATTAGCATTTTCTTGATTTTCCTTAGGGTCTGACAAAAATGTCGAAAGGTAAGATGCCCTGTCTGAAACATTTTCATCGTCTCCAATTGAAGAGTATGCAGAGTATTTTCCAGTATCAGTCGGATCAATTAAAAAGTAGGAGACATTGTGCGCCTTCATGAAACTTTTTGCAGTCTCAGGATAGGGAGTTGTTAAAACATACCTTCCCATCAAGTGATCCCAATAAGCATTTGCATTTCCTCCATCCAAAACTGTAGTCCTGTTCCCAACGGTCTGAACAAGGTAACCATAATCCCACCAATGTAAAAATACGCTATCAGGAGAAGTGTTATTTCTAACCCAACTCATTGCATTTTGCCAGTCAGTATTTGCAATAGGACCCATATTGGATGATGAATAAGAACTTGCCTGGTATGCACCCGGACTCCCCGTAAGAGGGTTTCCAAAAACAAAACCGATAATTAAAATTAAAGACAAAAAAGACAGAATGTAAAGGGCATACTTTAAAAGTTCATCCTTTGCCTTTTTACCATATTCATATGATTTTATAGTAAAAAAAGAAACCACTAAAAAAACAAAAGGAACTAAAAAGAACATTACCCTGACAGCCGACCTTACAGAAATTAAAATCATAATCATCCATGAAATTAAAAATATTATTTCACTTTTCACAACAACTTTTTCTTTTAAGAACAGCCATATAAAACAAGCTCCCAAAACTAAAAAAGAAAGAATGTAGATTAGCTGGCTAATAAAAGTTGTGCCATTTAAGACTGTATTTGAGGGAGAAATTCTCGTAAATAAAATCCCCGAAAGAGAAAGAGTCCATATTAAATAAAAGTATGACTTATATTTTTTTATTTTTATATTTTTTCCAAACTCAAACCCCAAAAAAAGGAGCCCTAAAAAGAAAATCCAAAAAATTGAAGTTCCAATTTGGTTAATAAGGTCTGTCAGATACGGCTGGGCATAATATGCAACAGTCAAACCAACTCTTCCCGGGTCAAAAGGATGGAGCAATGTCGAGTAAATTCCAGTGATTAAATCAAAAGGATTTTTTCCAAGAAGGAAAAGGGCAGTAAACCCTAAGACAATTGTCCCTCCTAAAGAATATAAAATTTTATATTTTTCCCGTACTATTTTTATTTTATGCGAATATTTCTCCAAAGTAAAATCCAAAAGCATAAAGATTAAAGAAGCGGGAACAATTACCCCATAATTAGCTAAAAATCTAAGAATCATAGAACTAAAAGAGTACCCAAAAAGAGGCATTAAAAGAACTGAAAAAATAACCCAGATTAAATTAAAAAAGATAAATTTCTTTTTTATTTCCAGTCCCTCTTCTTTTATTCCGAACAAATAATAAATTAAAGATGCTAGAGAAATAATGATTAAAACAAATATTGACCCCCCTGACCAGGAAAATACAGAAAGCGCAAAAGAAGCACCTGTAAAAAATCCCAGAAGAGTTGTCAACTTCCAGTTCTTTTTATAACTGTTTATTGAGAACATATAAACTAAAAGAGCCAAAAAAATAAAAACAATCCCCAGTGCTTCATGACTTGAAATCCCAACGCCGGTTCTTTGAAGATAGGTTGGGGAATAGGCAAGCATTAGAGAAGCCAGCAATGCCAAGACTTTTGACTTTGAAACATACCAGCAAAGAACAAAAAAGAGAATCAAACTCAGAGCAAAAGCAACGACTGGGTAAAAAGCGTCTATATAATCAAGAGTTATTGAACTTCCAAAAAGATGAAAAAAGTCATAAGAAAAAGCAAGAATTTTTGGGAGCATTTCCTGAGTATAACCTAAATTTAGACCCGGATTTCTCATAAGGTCTATTCCGCTTATATCTCCTGTGTTCACAATTATTTCTGCAACTCTGTATTCATAATATGCATCAGGGTCAGCAAAAATATAATTTCCAGTTGTTTTATCAACAAGATTTGGCAATCCGGAAAGCCTCATTGAAAATGAACTAAACAAGATTATCAAAAAAAGGATTATTGTTAAAGCTATCTGAAATTTCTTATCTTTAAAAAACCCGAATTTAAAGTTAAGGCTTATTGTTTCCTCTCCCTTTTTGGGAGGATTTTCAGTTTCATGAATTTCGGATTTATGAGGTAATTCATGATTTTTTTCTTCATTTCCTTTTTCCAAATCCATCGAAATACCAAGAAAAGTCCTTTTTTAAATTTTGTTTATTGCGGCTAAATCAAATTTAAATTTGCTTTAAATTTTTTTTGTTTAATGTATCCAGGATAAGGGAAAATTTTGAGAGATTGTCATGCTTGATTATGGAAGTAATCCAGTCCAAAAATAAATGAAAGACCATCCCAAGAGAGACAAATAAAAAAAACTCATTAAGAAAATATCCAAGTGCAACAAAAAGGAAAATCCATTCAATTCCGTGGAAATAATAATGGGCAACAAAATAGTTTTTTCTTAAGTTTATCTTTGTTCTGTCAATTTTTTCTCCTTTTTCTTTGTACCACAAATAAGCCCTTTTCAGACTAAAATCCTTTTTTTTAAAAATATAATATATGTAATGATCAAAGTCAATCAAAAAACTTGAAAGAAAAATCACAACTCCCCCTAATGTTCCAATTTGAGAAAAAAGAAAAAAAGTAACCAGAGAAAAAATAAACCCTAGAAGAATATGATGTTTTGGAAGCATTTTAGATTTATCTACTTTTCAATATTTTCACTTGACCTTCTTAAGAATTCCCCAAATGCGGGGCGGGTGATAAAGACTCCTACAGAAATTCCAATTATTGTTGTTATTGCAAACCCCTTTAGAAGACCTGCTCCTGCCCATAAAAGGGGAAGAAGTGAAACCAATGATGTGAAATAAGCTCCAATAATAATTGAAAATGCTCTTTTTATTTTTTGTTTTATGCTAAGGATTACTTTACTTGTAGATTCGTCCATCAAGACAATCACATCATCAATTCCTGTTCCAATCCCTGCAATAATTCCTGCAATTGAAGGCAAATCAAGATTCCACTGAATCAGCGACGCGACCCCCAAAATGATTATGGCTTCTGAAACTGATGTTCCTATCATTGCAATTGATGATTTCAGTTTTCTGTATCTTGCAAAAATAATTATTGAAATCACTAGGATAGCAATTCCCCCTGTAATAACAAGATAATTCATAAATTCCTTTCCCAGCAAAGGAGAGATTGTGTCCAATTTTACAATTTCAAGCTTGTAGGGCAAACTTCCCGTCATTAAAATTGTCTGAAGTTTTTTCATTTCAGATTTTGTATTGGCAAGAGCCTCATCCTCTGTTCCCCCTGCTCCGGAACCTGAAATTGAAATCTGGGTTGTAACTCTTCCTCTTAAACCCTCGCTAATTTGGAGACTCTCAACAAGATTGTCATCCAAAAACAAATCAAGGTTTTCTGTTAAGTATCCTCCCTGAACCGGAATGTTTGCAGTTATATTTGCATGCCTTTCCGCGGCAGCCCCGCTGAGAGTCACTGTAAAACTAAAACGACAAAGATATCCTCCGCTCCCATCAGCACCACAACTCTCAATTCTTGCATTTTGAACATCTCTCCCGACGGACGCTATATCTCTTTCCCCGCCCTCAAAAACTGTGACATTTCCAATCCTGGCTTCAAACTTCCCCTGTTCTGAAATCAAATTTCTTAAATCCTTGGGGGTAGCCCCCGCAATCTCAATAAGCATAAAATTATTTCCTGAAAGGTCGCTCACAGGAGAAACCTTCAAGTCAGTTAGCCCGAAAGCATTAAGACGATTTTGGGTAATTTGAACGAGATCAGTTAATTCGCTCCGGCTCAGCGACTGGTTTTGCGCTTTTATAAGCGCCCTTGCCCCTCCAGATAAGTCAAGACCAAGCTTTAAGTTTGATTTTGGAATTTTAGAAACACTAATATCTGAAAAATTCTCGCCATAAAAAGTATAACTTCCGGAATTGGTTATTATTGTTAACTTAGTATTTACACCCGGAATGAATTTTCCTGAAATTGCTTTTGAATAAGAATCAATATCTGTTATTTTTTGCCCATCTATAGAATTTATTACAGATCCCGCCCTCAACCCCTGTTCAAAGAGAGTTGAATTTGATTCAATATTTGTTACAAGGACCCCCGACTCAAAAAATTTTGGAGGAATTCCGAAGATAGAAATTAGCGAAAGAACAAGAATTATAATTAAAAGCCATATTTTAAAACCTAGTTTCATTGCTTTTCCTCCCTTGAGTTTTTCCTTTTAATGTAAAATTTAAGTATTGAAACATTTGTTATCCATGTATTTAACATATCAAAAAACAATCCTATTGCAAGAATTGTAAAGATTTGTGAAAGAGTTTCTGAAAAAGACTTAATAATAATCAAAGATGCAAGAACTGCAAAAAGGGATGTTAAAGTCATTGTTATTCCTGTTTTGAAAGCTCCAAAAATTCTTTCATTAAGAGTTCCTTCGCTTCTCTTTAACAACCTTGTTGTAAGTAGGATGTCAGTATCGACAGAATAACCAATAAGGGTAAGAAAGGCGACAATTCCGGCAGTTGAAACGCTCATTCCCATAATATTGACCACAGTAAGTGTCATTAAAATATTTACAAATGCGCAAAAAATAACAGTCATAGACGGAATAAAAGTTCTGAAAATGATAAAAACCACAATAGACATGAAAACAAAAGCAACCAAAACTGCAATTAAAAGCTGACTGTAAAAGCTTTCACTAAGTGAAGAACCTGTAAATTCAACATCAGCATTTTCTCCCTCGGTCAAAGAATATCCAAAATAATCCTCTAAAACCCCTTTTGCATAATTCCATTCTGCTGTTGTTTCAAAAACCAGAGCACGTTGGGTACTTGTGCCAAACTCATAAATTCCCCTCACACTCAAATCCGGAAGCATACCTGAAAGGTCGTTTTCAATCATTTCTGCAGAAATATTTTTATCATAAACCGTAATTGAGCTTCCTCCAGTAAGACTAATATCCTTTTTCAAAAAATCCCCTGTATTCTGATAAAAAGAAAAGATGTAAACAATTGAAAATATAATAATCAAAAGAGGGATTAAAATCAGAATTTTGTAATATCTGTCATGCCAGTTTTTACGATTCGGCTCCACAACTGTCTCTTCCATAAATTACGGAAATTTGGAGGATATTTAAAGTTTATTAAAAAAATTTTTCACCTATTCTTTTTTGCCTTTTTAAATTTACTTAGATTTATGGACTCATGTTTTGATTCGACCATCATCTCATCTCCTTCTTTCAAACCCGCTTTTATAATTTCTTCTTCCGGAATATTTACAATATACTTGTAATATTTTTTCCCTTTGTAAATTCTGGACATCCTTTTCTGCAGTTTCATATAATTTAAAATAAACACTTCATTATAAATTTTTAGGAACCAAAATATTTATCATGACTTACAAAAATATTTCAAATCTTACTCTTCAAAAGATGTTTCCCCAATTCCTGAAATAATAATGAGAGCATCAAAGAAAATCAAAAGAGAGTTTTTAAAGGCCTTTTGGGAAGATGAAGGTTCTATAACATATAATGGAGGGTTAATGGCAGATCAAAAAAGTGAAATCATAATAAATCAATTAATTGAATTGCATAGAGAATTTGGATTGCAAATAAAAAAATGTAAATACAAAGAATATACGGGTTTTATGTATAAAATTTATCTTCCAAAGAATGAGGAATCTCTTAAAATTTTTTACAGATTGGGTTTATTTGAGAAATCTATTGTAACTCATGGTAAAAATATAGGGAGAAAAAAGAAAGAAGTCCTTCAAGATTTTTTAATAAATAGTGCGAGACGGCACCACTGATTCGCATCTTGTCGGACACTAAAACAGATGGCGTAGCAGGCTTGACTTCCAAGTTCGGAATGGGTTTGGGTATAACACCACTACTATGGCCGTCTTCAAAATTTGAAGAGATTTTTATTTTATAAAGGTTTCCATCACTAAATTTATAAAGAATTTTTCCCTAAATAAAATATGAATAAATTATCCTTTAATTTACTCTTCTGGGCAGGTTTGGCAATCCTTGTTATTGATTTGTTAACTTACTACAATCATATAACTTATTATTTTACAACCCTCGGAATAGTTCTTCTTCCAATTTCAATTATACTAATAATTGTAAGTTACTTTTTTAGCAAATAATTCCTCTTCTAAAACTTTTTATAGGATGTATTTCTACTTAGTTTTATGCGGGGATGCCGGAGTGGTCAAACGGGCATGATTAAGGCTCATGTGGTTTATCCTTACCTAGGTTCGAATCCTAGTCCTCGCATTTCAATTTCAAAATGCCCGGGTAACTCAGCCTGGATTCAGAGTGCCACCCCCCTAAGGTGGAAGTCGCAGGTTCAAATCCTGCCTCGGGCGTTTTTAAAAGAACCTGTGCTTGTTCGCAGGTTTCCCAAGAAGGGATGACCTTTCCAGGCCTCAAATCCTGCCTCGGGCGTAAAACAAAAAGATTTATTAAATAAAATTATGAGTTAAACATATGCGTTGGTAGTATAGTGGCAGTATTTCGCCCTTCCAAGGCGATGGCCCGGGTTCGAATCCCGGCCGACGCATTTGAAAAAAATGAAAAGAAAAAAAATACAAATAATTGCCATTGTGAATGCACTTTGGTTAATTGCAACTTTAATACTAGGCTTCTTGATTTTGCTTAATCAGGCACAAAAAGCGGAATCTAAATTAAACCTTAAAAGCACAATCCAAAATCAGGATAGTTATCTTTCTTACAAAACGGGCAGTTCAGAAGATTTTATCACACCCTGGCACATTGAAAACCCTCAAAAATTCTGCAATGTGAAATAAAATAATCAATCTCAGGCCTTCTTAAACTTCCCAATAAGCTCCAAATTGTCAGCTTGGCTCAAAAAAACACTCCTGCAGCAAAATCTTTCAAATCCCAAGTCATCAAGAACCTTTTTTTGGTTTTCTCCTCCGGATACTCGTTTCTTGTACTCTTCCCAAAGGTGGCCAACCGGCTTTCCACAACTCATACACCGCACAGGAATTATCATAATAATAATTTCAGTTGTTAGTTTTTAAAACTTACTGTTAACAAACTAAATCTAATCTGCAAAAAATATAAATATTTAAAAATCAAATTTTCCAATTAATCTAAAGAGAGGTTAATATGACAAAAAAATGTCTTTATTGCAGGAGGGAAATTTCTGATGAAAGTGTGATAGACTTTTGTGAATCCTGCGGGAAAAAAGTCTGGGGGGATAGAATGTTTAATACTATCATTACCAAGATGGAATCTTCGAGGGAAAACGGGGATATATAAAAGAGTTTTTTTCTTTGATTTAAAAAGATAGGTTTTTAAATGAAATGTTTTTCTCTAATTTCATGACAAGAAGAAAAAATATAAGGGAAAGAGGAAAAATAAGATTTAGTGAATACTTTAAAAGCCTTAAGGATAATGATACTGTGGCAGTAAAAAGAGAAATCTCTGTTGCATCACATTTTCCAAAAAGACTGCAGGGAAGAACAGGAACCGTCAAAGGAAAACGGGGAAGGTCTTACCTAATTAAATTAAAAGACCAAGAAATGGAAAAAGAATACCTCATTGAATCAGTTCACTTAAAAAAATTAAACCGGGCAGTTAAAAAATGATAAAAAATTTGATTCCTTTAAGCATGGCAGAATCTGTTAGTTATATTAAAAACCCTGAAGTAAAATCTTTTATAAAAAAATTTACAAATCTGGATGAGAAAAAAGCAGCGGGATTAAGGGAGAAACTTAATCAGTTAAACTTAATTAAATTAAATAATAAGCACATTTCAAAATTAATTGATTTGATGCCTGAAGAAAAGGAAGAAATCTCGAGGATTTTACCTGATTCTAATCTTGATGAAAATGAAGCAAATGCCATTATTTCAGCAATTAAAGAGTTTAAATAAAAAAAATGCCAAAAGAAGAATATGCAATCGTGTTAGAATATCTGCCGAACGGATACCCTTTAGAGAAAAAAATGATGCCAATTGTCCAGGCAATCGGAAAAGAGAATTTTACTCTCCTTGAAATCGTTCCAAGAAGAGGAGTCGGAATAGAGATGGGCGAAAACCTTTACATTGGGGAAGGAAAACGGGATAAAGTTTATTATATCCTTGGACGATTAAAAAGGGAAAAACTTACAGAGACTGCAAAAAAACAGCTTCAGGAAGTCATTTCGGAACGGGTAAAAGAAGACGAAACAAAAATAGTTAAGTTTTTTAATGAATCCACCGCCATAAACAAAAGACTTCATCAGATTGAACTTTTGCCCGGGATGGGGAAAAAACACATGAAAGAAATTTTAAAACAACGGGAAGAAAAACCTTTTCTTTCACTCGCAGAGATGAAAGAAAGAATTTCAAACCTTCCCGATCCTGAAAAAACTGTCGAGAAAAGAATGTTTCAGGAATTAACCGAGATGGAAAAATACAACCTGTTCACACAATAATATGGAAAAAAAAGAAACACAACAAAAAGCCCAGGAAAGAATAATAAGAATTTTATCTAAAGACATAGAGGGAGGGATGAAAATTTACCCCGGTTTAACCAAGATAAAAGGGGTTTCCTGGTCGCTTTCTAACGCCGCATGCATTTTACTTGAAATTTCAAAGACAAAAAAAATAGGAGATCTTAACGATATTGAGATTAAAAGAATAAATGAATTTTTGAAAAACCCAAAAGTTCCACCCTTTGTATTAAACCGAAGAAGAGATCCTGGGAGCGGAGAAAACAAACACTTAACAGGAGTGGACCTTGAACTTAAAAATGAATTTGATATAAAAAGACTTAAAAAAATAAAAAGTTACAGAGGACTCAGGCATGCTTTGGGACTTCCATTGAGAGGGCAAAGAACAAAGTCCCACTTTAGAAAAAACAGAAGAAAAAGCTCAGGAATCCAAAAGAAAGGACCAAAGGTTGAAAAAGGAACAAAAGGAGAAACTCCATTAAGGAGAAATAAAAATGAAAAGAAGACATAAAAAATATTCAAGGCCAAAAAGGCCATTTGACAAGGCAAGAATTGAAGAAGAAGTTAAAATAAAAAAGAAATACGGACTTAAAAACAAAAGAGAGATATGGAAAGCTGAAGCAAAAGTTTCAATCATTAGACAAAAAGCAAAAAGATTAATTAAATCCAATCCGAAAGAAAAAAATGTTCTTTTCTCAAGACTTCAGAAAATAGGACTTAAGATATCCTCAATTGCCGATGTTTTGGGTCTTGATAAAACAGATTATCTTGAAAGAAGACTTCAAACAGTGATTTTGAAAAAAGGACTCGCTTCTACGGCAAAAGCAGCAAGGCAGATGATAACTCACAAGAAAATTCTTGTCAATAACAGCGTTGTTGACAGCCCCTCTTACATTGTTCCGGTAGAATACGAAGACAAAATAGGAATAAAGAAAAAACAAAAGCAGGAAGTGAAAAACTAGATGGTTAAAGCGGATAAAGAAAAATCAAAAAAAATAAAGAATGAAAATCCAAAAGAAGAAACTGAGGAAATTGTTTTGAAAGAAGAAACCCTCGGAGCGGATGAAATTGCCAAAGAAGATCCAGGAGAGACTTCTGAAGAAAATGAACCCTCTGAAAAGGCTTCAAAAAAAGCAGCAGCAAGTAAAGAGTTTGAAGCTGTTGTTAATATTTATACTTCCTTTAACAATACAATTGTCCATGTGACAGATATGTCGGGAAAAACAATTTCAAAAGTCACGGGCGGAATGATAACAAAACATGACAGGCTAAAAGCAAATCCCACAATTGCAATGTTTATTTCTAAAAGAATTGCTGAAGAGGTAAAAGATCTTGGAATAAAATCATTTTATGTAAGAATACGGGCAAAAACAAGAAATCCTGCTCCTGGGCCCGGTGCACACAGCATTATTAAAAGCCTGACAAGAGACGGATTTAAAATCCTAAATATATTAGATACAACAAGAATTCCCAGAGGAGGACCAAAAGTAAAAGGGGGCCGAAGGGGAAGAAGACCGTAAAGGTTAAAAACTTAAAACTGAAGATAAAAAAATGGGAAAAGTTAAAAATTCAGATGAGAAACTTGTTTTTACATTAAAAACAAGCGAGAACCTTGCAAATGCAATAAGAAGAAGCGTTGGATTAATTCCCGCAATGGCAATTGATGAAGTTGAAATCTCAAGAAATGATTCCCCTCTTTATGATGAAACACTTGCACACAGGATTGGGCTTATCCCCCTAAAACATGAAAAAGCATGGAAAGAAGGCAGTATTTTAAAGTTCAAGATTGATTCAAAAAAAGAAGGAACTGTTTATTCCGGAGACCTGAAAGGGGAATTTAAAGTTGTTTATGAAAAAATACCTCTCACAATCCTTAGTTCCGGACAGGAATTAAAAATGAAAGGAAAAACAAGGATGGGAACGGGAAAAGAACATGCAAAATTTTCTCCGGGAATTATTTTTTACAGAGATGTGACTGAAATCGCTCTTGACTCTGAATATGAAAAGGAAATAAAAAGTTCATTTCCGGAAAATGAAATAAAAGCAAAAGGAGCAAAAATCACATTAAAAGATGACCAGGAAAAAACAGTCCTTGATTTTTGCGAAGGGCTTGCCCAAAAAGACAAAAAGAAAATTGAAGTTAAAGAAACGGATGAACTCCTCTTTATAATTGAATCATTCGGACAAATGAAAGCGGAAGAGATTTTCAAAAAGGCAGTTGAGATTCTTAAAAAAGATTTAAAGGAAATCACAAAAAAAGTTAAGTAAATATCAAATTATCCTCAAAAAAAGCAGTTGATGGTCATTCCTAATAAAATTTACCTTTGATAATCCATTTACCAAATAGAGCATTCTGAATAAGCAAGATAAATTCCCTTCTAAAGGTTGATTTTAAACTTGGTTAATTCTCTTATCTCAATTAGTTTTTTTAAAATGGCCGCGGGAAATCCTCTTATACTAAAATTTCCATATTCAAAAATTCCTGTGAGCCTTCCAAGAAAAATAACCATCGGGCGCTTCTTTGGGGCATATTTTTTAAGATTCTTTCCTCTCTCAAGGTTAATTATATTATTTGAAATCACTTTTGCATGAATAATCGCTGTTTGTGCGGTTTTTTCCTCGGAAATGCCTGTTAAGTCCCCCCCTGCAAAAATATTTTTGGAGCCATTTACCTGAAGAAAATTATTAACAGAAATCCCCCCTCTTTTATTGAGGATAATTTTGGAACTTTTTTTCAAGAATTCATTGTTTAACCTTATTCCCGTACATACAAAAAAATAATCTGCATCAACCTTTTTTTTATTTTTAAGAAAAATTCCTCTGTTAAAAAAAACTTCCTTCTCAAAAAAAATCTTAACACCTTTTTTTAAAAGAAAATCTTTTGCCAGAAATTTTGTTCTTTCATTATTTCTTTCAAGAAGTGTTTTTGAATAAGTAAAAACAGAAATATTTTTTTTAGGATATTTTGTGATTAATTCTGAAGAAATCTCAACTCCGACGGCTCCTCCCCCTATTACTACAATTTTTTTGGCTTCTTTAATTTTATCATGAACATTCATTAAATCCTCAAATCTTGACAATGAAGAGACATTTTCACTTTTAATCGGAGAATGATAATAAGATCCGGATGCAAGAATAAGATAGTCAAAAAAAAATTTTTCCTCCCGGATAAGAACATAATTTTTTTTCACCTTTGAAACTTTTCCAAGAATGATATTTGACTTCTTTAAATAATCTTTATGAAATATTTTTATCTTTTTAAAAAATTTGGGGTTTACAATTGATTTTATAACAGAAGGGGTAAACTCAAAATATTCTTTTGTGTCAATAAGAGTTACTTTAAATTTTTTTCCAAAAATCTTGCAGCATTTGACCCGGTAAACCCTCCCCCAACAATAACCACCCTTTTCATTTAAACTTCAATAATTATTATGATATAAAAGTATTGTGTACTTCGAATTGGGGTTTTTACGGAGGGAAATTTTGCAAAAAAAATATTGTTTATTAAAAGATTGGCATTATTTGGGTGAGAAATTTTGGATGGACATCTCGGAAGGAATTTGGAGGGATTTGAAAATTTAGATAATTGATTCTGAAATTTATTTTTAGGATTTGTGCGGCAAGAATTTGCCTAAGGTTTGAAATAAAAGAAGGAAGAAAAGCCCCCTCAAAAAAGACAGGAAGGAGGGGGCTTTTAAGAAACTATTCGGATGATTTTTTGCTTATGTCCCAAAAAAGAAGGGAAACAAGCATCACCATTGATCCGACAATCCCCAACATCCATAAACCGAAATTTTGATTTATTGGGGAACTCATTTGGGAAATAAAAAAGAAGAGCAGTAAATTATAAAAGAAACCATATAAAATTGCTTTTCCCCGAATTATCGTAGAAGGAAGGAGGGCAAAAACCAATATCCCTAAAGAATTTGCAATTATACAAACAAGCCCTATCTTCACTAATAATTCTAGTTCACCAAGCATCATTAAAATAAACAAAACCACCAAAATAATTATCAAAGATAAATATCGCCAAAATACATTACTCATTTTATTCCTCCTTAAAGTTTTGAAAAATTTTTAATTAAACCGAATAAATTTTTTGGGGGAAACTACAGGTACGGGTTGATCTAACACAATCAACAATTCTAAATAAAAGAAAAATTAATGTAAATAACGCGCAGAATATAATAAAAAGATTTTTTATTATTTTCATTTTATTCTCCAAAATAGAAAATAAAGAAAATTGTTAAAAAAATCAAAATAACGCAAAGAATTAATGAAAATTTATCTGCCGAGTTTTCCATTATTTTGGTATGATAAAGCCACCCAAAAAATACTCCAATAAACAAAAAAATGATTACCTGATTTGCATGTATCCCAAAGGATAAGAATGCAAAATCCAAGAAGATAACAGATAAAGATAACAAAATAAAAAGTTTCATAGACCTCACTTGAAATTTCCTAAAAGAGATTCCTACAATAATCCCATAGACAAATAAACTAAATAAAATTGCAATCATGTTAATTCCTTTCCAAAAAAGATTAATATTAACAAAATGTTTGAGAAAATAATTATCATAAAAATAGAACGATTTATCCACTTTTCAGATTTAGATAATCTAAACATAGTAAAAGAACCCCCGAGAAAAAACAAAATCCCTCCAATAAAGTAATATAGGGGGGTTATCATTTTATATTTTCCTTTCTTTATTTTGTGAAACATGATTTTTTAATTGATTTAAAACCCCCTTACTAAAAAAGATAAGGGGGTTAGAAAAATTGAGAGTTATTTATTTTTGATAAATAATCCCAAGAATTGGACGTTTTGATGATTCTGAATTATCACTGCTGTATATCTCTCCAAAAAAAGTATTTTGATCCGTTCTCAGCCCAAATCCATAATTTGTTTCTCCATTTACCCATTTTTGTACAACAGAAGAAACATCGAATTCATACCAAGAGGGAAATCCTTCATGAGTTAATTCCTTGTCTATTATTTTTGTATAATGAGGTTTAGAATTCCATTTTACCGTGCTTTCAGTCCATTCCCCCATCAATTTAACCAGAGAAATTGTGGGAATTTGTCCAACATAATTAACAACAGCAAATCCATACACCTTTAACTTTGCCGACTTAACCAAAGAGTTTTTTTGGATTCCTGAAAGATTAAATCTCAATAAAGATTCATACTCTATTCTTGCGCCCCCCGTGAAAATAGCTAAGTGAACCTTGATAATTGAACTATCAGGAAATCCATAATAAGATTCGCTTCCATCTGGTCTTTTTATATAATCTACTTCAGCATCTTCTCCTTCAGGACCTGGCTGCAATATTAAAGTTTCATTTGTTCCTGAAGACGAAACATTAAGAATTCTTTTTAAAGTGTCTGTTAATCCACCTCCATCCTTGACTTCAAGTTTGGGATTATAATAATTAGGAAGAGAATATTGATGGAACACAAGCTCATTTATAGATTTGTAATCAGTGTCCCAATTATTATCTCCTTCAAAATCCCATCGGCATATCAACTGAGATTGTGGAGTTTCCAGATCAATTGATGACTTTGCAGAAAATTGAAAATTGGTTTCTGTTGTTCCATATTCGGGAGTTATATAAAACATAGCTGTGGGGGGCTTATTAGAAGATTGGGCTTGAGAAATTATTTTTCTTGCGTCAAAAAGATTCCAGGAACCTCTGAGCATCATAAAAGAAAGTGGTTTTGATTCTACAAATAAATCTCCCCCTAATCCAGCATAAAATATCCACCAGGGATTTTCGAAAGGGTTTGCCTGAAGTTCAAGGTATGGACCAAGGTTAACTCCCAGACCAGCTAGTTCATAAATGGAAACACTAAACTTAAATGAGAGAGTTCCTTTCAACTTTCCTCCAAGAATCATTTCAACAGGTTTAGCTAAAAATTTATTTTGAAAACTTCCGCTCAACCCCCATTTGGAATCAAAGATTACTGAATGATTTATTGAAATTTTATCATTTATTCCCACTTTTGCCCCTGCTTCAACTGAAACCAGTGGCGAGAACTCAACTGAAAATTCAGGAGTTAAAACAACCCCGCTGACAATTAGTGGAGTACCTTTTGCAATGAAAAGATTTTTTTTGATGCTATAACTTAACCCGCCTGTTGCAATAAGATTCAAATCAACCTCAACATTAAGGTTGAAAGATCCATTTACTTTAAAGGACGGAAAATGAATGCCCCCTGTTATCCATCCGTTAATATTCAATGAACCCTCAAGCTTCAATTGGTCATTCACCGTGATGTTATTTCCATCTTTATCATAAATAAGGCATGCTAATGAAAAAGTTTTGCTTTCTGGGGAGGTTGACTTTCCTATAATTCCTTCAATTCCTTCCGATTTTTGTAAAGACGAGGGAGAAATTGTGAAATCCAGGTCCCCTTTGCTGAAGGCATCATCAAGTGAAGCAGGATAGCAGTTGACTGTATTCCCTGAAACTGAAGTTACTTTTCTTAAAAATCCTCTAGGAACTTTTGAAATGTAACCTTCTGAAAAAATCACATCTCCAGACTTTAGGTTTTGAGCAACTGAATTATCTGAGAAAGTGATTGAATAAGAAGTAAAAGAACTTATTTTTCCCATCTGAGACTGGGTTATCTGCACAGAATTGCTTTTAGGATACAATCTTCCTATTGGACTTTGATGCGATTCTTCAGGACGAACTGCAACCGGGTTTTCTTCTTTGCTGCATGAAGAAAATAAAACAGCAAGTATGAAAAGAATAATTGTATTTTTCATGTTTAACTTTCCGTATTTTTAAAAAATTATTAATTAAAATAAGGAGTCCTCTCTGAAAAAAGGAAAAAATGAGGGGGCTTTAAAATTCATTTTTTTAGGACCAAAATCAATTCAAGAATCTCCTGGGATGAAGAATTAGAATGCTCTTTAGCCAAACTATATCTATTATTCCAATAATTGCGGACAACAACTTTTTTTTCCAATAAGAGTTTTAGATTATTGTGCGAGGTTTTCCCACACATTCCCAAAGCATTTTTTATATGATTTGGACAACCTGAATTGCCCTCTGCGAAATATTCAACCAATTTTTCAATTGTGCTGCACCCATCGGAATTAATTTGATTTTTGGAATTGAAAATCATAACTTCTCCATTTTTTTGTTGATTTGATGATTATTTTATAAATTTTTTAGAAACTGAATGGAAATTTAATTTAACCTCTTGTCAGAACAGTAACGATTAAATATTAATCCTTTCTTTCTCTTTATTAGTCCAATTTCAAAAAGAAAAGAAAGATGGCTCTTAACTAGATTGTAAGGCAATCTTGAACCTTTTTTTATCTGCCTTAAGGTCATATTTTTTCCCTGACTGAATGTTTCAATAATTTTAACACAAGTTTCAGGAAACATAATATCCTCCTATAATTTATTTGTTTTTTAAAAAGATTGTTAATTAAAAGAAAAAAACCTCCTTTTTAGAAATGAAGGTAAGGAGGTTTTGAATAATCAGAAGTTAATTAAAACTTAATTTATCCCCTAGGAATTCTACCAGTAGTAGCGTTGTCCGGAAATAGGTATGTTATGCTTAGCGTCGTGATAACAATTCCTGTAACTAGAAGAAATCCCGAAAGAGAATCCACTGAAAATGTGAAGAACATTATGTATGCGAAGAGGATTATACATAAGACTCCAATAATGAACATCATCCGGTAGAATTTTTTTCTATTTTTTTCCTCCCTGGGACGAAAAAGGAAAAAAAATCCTAGTATGGACAAAACCGTTCCAGCAAGTGCTAAAAGACTGGCTGAGTTTGTAGATGTAAGAATTAAAACAACCCCTATTAATCCTAGAAGAAGCAGGAAAATCTTTCGTTCCATTTTTTCACCTCATTTTGATTAAATTGTTAAAATTGTTAATTAAAAGAAAACTCCCCGGATTAGAACCGAACACTCAATGACAGATTTCCCCACGTTGGAGCTCTTTTTGAGATCAAATTTTCTCCGGAAAAATATCTAATCAACTCCGGATTTTTTCCGAGAAGATTAAATCCTGTCAAATTTATTTCCATTCCTCCAAATAAATTAATTCTATAAAAGAGCCCTAAATTCAAAAAATATGCATTTTCAAATCTCGAATAAATTCCGGTCGTTTGATTCTTTGACCAGATTCCATCTCTAGCCTCTAATTGGACGCTTAAGGAAAAATTTTTAGAAAGAGTTTTGGTAAAGGTATATGTAAAATCATAATCAATTGTTCCGGTTATTCCATGTCCATTTATTTTTGAATTAGCCAAATAACCAGATAAAGAGGAATTTAATAAATCACTTTTTGCAAGCAGACGAACCCCTTTTGAGATTCCCTTGACATATCCTTCGTTTGAAAATTCCACATCCAGAATCTTCATGAAAGTGGAGATATCAATATAATTCATCCATTCGCAAGAGAAATTAAATCTTGCACTTAATGAAATCTGCTTGCTCTCATTAGGTTTATCGACAGTTTTTTTGTGCAAAACTCCCCCCAGAATATTTGAATTATCAAATAAAAAGGTTTGATAATTTCCCAAAGAAAAAACAAATTCATACTTTCCTAAAAAGAAAGTCATTTTCACGGCTTCTGAATTTGCCAAGTTACCTTTATAATAAGAAAAAGAGATACTTGAATTTAAAAGAAAATTCCCGATGAGAAATTCTTTTTCCCCATAAATATTACAGATATCTCTTAGGGTTTTCCCATCTAACTCCTTACTTTTAAAAAAATAAGAAACAAGGCCAAATCTGAATTTATCTTTTGAGTCATAAATCTCAAGATTAAAAGTCCAGTTTCTTAAAAATCTGGACTCTTCTTCCTCGCCTAAATTAAAAACCAGACAGGAATTTTGCCCTTCATACTCATATGAAGAACCAAACTTGATTATTTTATGTTCAAAGTTGTATCTGCCTACAAAAACGTAAAGGTTGTGGCGCACGTCCTGCCGAATACCCTCGATTCCAAAGTGATTCATACCTTCATCCTTAAAATTCTGGAATTGGATTGAATTAAGGAAATATCCTTCAAGGAATACTTCTTCATTTGAGAAATTTAGATTCCCCTCAAAATCAATTACCTCGGGGAGGAGAGTTAACTCGGGAATCAGTTCTGTTACTGGTTTTAAAACTTTTACCTGCCTTAATCCAAGTCTTGAACTTAAATAACCCAATTTCCCTGAAATAGAAATATACCTATCAGTCAAGTCAGATGAAACTTTTCCAGAGATTCCTTTGCTTAAATTTTTTGGCACCATCTTTTTGATTCCCCCAATATTTCCATAAGAAGCAGAATAAGAATCTGCCTCTAAAAGTAAACTAAAAAATTCAGGATTGACAATTGAAGCCCCTCCCTGAAAAATTGTTTTATTTCCTAGGATGGGAATCATCATATCCTCCCCAAAATACATTCCTGTGAATTGGGACGGGAGATTATCTATTGTACTTTCTGAAAGGAAAGGGACTATCGAAATTACCCCGGGAAGAAAAGTCAACTCTTTCTGGGGATCTCCAAAATAAAAAGACTTAACTGCGGGATCCAAAAAGACCTCTTTTGAAGAATCTTCCCTTTTGGCAACAACAATAATCGAATCAAGAGTTATTGTCATCATTGAATCCCGCGGAAAAAAATTAGATGTTCTGTTTTGAATTTGAGCATATGAAAAACTCGCCCAAATCAAAAGCACGATAAACTCAAGTGAATTTTTCATTTTACGCTCCTTAAAAAAAGATTAATAAATTGTTGATTTATGAAATTTTGGATTAATATAAAGTAAGTACATCATTATAGTCTCGATCAAAAAGAAGACTGTGGGTGTTGCTGCATCTGCAAAAGTCCATTTTGGGACTCCTAATAAAGCGAACACTGCAGAAATTTCAAAGATGGTCCAGGAAAGTTTATCTTCCCTACTTGAATCATAATATACAGAGATAAAAGTGGGTATTGAACCTGCAAAAAGAACAGAAAGACTCACCCCTAAACAAAGAATCGGGTCATCAAAGAGTACCCATAAGACTATCCCAATAGCAGCAAACACGAGGGCAAAAATGTCTATTTTTGTCCATCCGGATTTTCCATATTTTAGAGAAAGAAAAAAAACAGTTGAAGCGCACAGAATTGACGAAGCAATTTGACCATTGACAGCCTTTTCAAAATACATTCCTGCAAAGATTATGGTGTCAAGAACTGCATAAACCAACCAAGTTGATTTCACGGGCTTTGTTTTTCCTTGGAAGATTGTTTTTACATAAGGAATAAAACCCATAATGATTATAACTCCTGAAAGAACTGAAAAAAAGTTTTTCATTTTTTACACCTTTCTAATTATTTTTGTGTTCAATATATTAATTGTTTGAAGAATAAGAGAAAAGATTAGAGTTACTGATAAGACCATGTTGTCTAAAATAAAAGTTGAGATTACCCATGCAAATAGAATTAAAAAGAAGATTCCTATTGAAAGGAGATAATTAAAGTAAGACATTACTTCGCCTCTTAAATTTATTAATTATTAATGAATTAAGTTATTTTCTGGTTAATATTTTATTAATCGACGTGAAATACCATATTTTGGGGTATTTCGGAGGTATTTCATAGAGTGAAATACGTTAAACTGGTTGTAGAACTGGGAATTTCATCTTTCGAAACTTTGTTTCGGAAGGTATTTCTTCAAGTCTTGGAGCGACCCGAGGGGTTTTTCTTCAAAGTCTTATTCGGCCTCGAAGGTATTTCAAAAGCTTTTTTAAAAATCTCTTAACCTGCAAGGAATAAATTCCTAAGGTATTTTCTATTTTTATTGAGCTGTGGTTGAAATTGGTTTTGAATTGTTTGAATATGAATCTTTTAATGATATAAGTTTTTTCCAGCCTTTCTTATTTCTTTCTTCTTTAACTTCAATTATCCCTTTTTTCAAAAGTCTATCTTTTACAACATTTCCTTTCCTCGAAGACAATCCTATTGATTTGTAAAGTTCAACTGTTGAAAGATCGTGACCAGGTGAACCTATTAAAAAGTTTATGAATAAAACTTCTTCGCTTGGAAGATTTTCAGAAATAATAGTCTCAGTAGCATAAGTATTTTCAGGATTTTTTTTTGACATATTCATATTTAATTTTTCATTCAATGCCCTATTTATCACAATCAAAACATCCCTTTTAGTGTAATAGCCAGATATAAGCCCGGAATCGAGAAGTTTTTCTATTTCAGGAAACTTTTTCTTTTCATTTAATTTGGACATGACAAACTCAAACAAAACCCCTTGAGTTTTATTTAAGCTTTTTTTCATATAACTCCCTTCACATTTTTCGACCTTAATAATGGGTTTTTCAGCATTTTCATATTTCTTTAATTCTTTTTTATGAACAATTTTTTCCATAAATTCAGGATCGTTCTTTTTGACTTCTATCCCCTCGATAACGCAATCCATCTTACTTTTTACTTTTGAGTCTTCAAGAATTTCATTTCTTAAATCTGTGAAAGGAACTTCAATTAAAAATGGTGAAGTGTATCTTTCTGAAAGTTTTACTATTGCTGAACCGACTGGAAGTTGAGTAAAAATCTCTTTTCTGTCTTTAATCTGCATGAGAGAACTTATCTCATCAAGATCCTGGGGAAGCTGCTGCTGAAATGCTATGTGACAAGCACTATTTCCTATGACGGTGTCACTTAATTTTGAAGCGTGCTGGTCAAGACATATCAAAGAAGTCCCGTATTCACGCATTTCACGGTAAATCATATCTGTAACTGATTCTGTCATGAAGTTTGTTTCTTTTTTCAAAAAAATATTATGAGCCTCGTCAACAAGAATTGCATGATTGAACCCTTCGGTTAACTTTTCAGCCCCGGCTTTTTTTAATTTGTAAATATAAGTTAAAATATACTCACAGAAAAATTTCTTTTCAATATTAGATAAAGAATTAAGCTCAAAAATAACTTTTTCACTAAAAAGGTCTTCAATTGAGAGGCTTTTTTTCCCGTCGTAATTTACAACTTTTCCAAAATCCCCAAATGTGAGAATTGTAGCAATTCTAAGGGCACTTTCATACCATCCTGTTTCTCTTCCTTTTGAATCTCTTGCTTTTACTTCAAGCATCCTTCTCACATGCTCCCAGTTAGGATAAAGGTTTGAACCTTCATAAACTCCCCAGCCCTGAAAAGTCTCATCAAGAGTTTCAAGAAGTATTTTATGGACTCCAAAAGAAACATTGAAAGTTTCGGTCATTAAGTCGCAAAGCACATTAATCCATTCTTTTGGACCGACCCCCTTTGGAGGGCGATTTATGTTGGTTTTAAATAAGTTACTTACCCCTTCATTTCCAACAGTAAAGCACATCACATTAGGATTTTCCTTTAGAAGAGGCCTAAAACTTTTCTTCCAATCAAATACCAAAAATGGCTTTCCCTTTTCTATAAACTTTTTAAGCAAATTAAGGGCAAAAGTTGTCTTTCCGCTTCCGCTCATTCCAGTTACACAAATATGCCTTGAAAAATCTTTCTCCCTTAAAAAAAACGGAAAAAGAGTTTTTCCTGCGTAAGAAACCTGCGCAAGAGGATATTCTCCTTTAAGAGAATCTTCCTTTGGAGGCTCAAGAAAGAAATCCTTATCTAAAAGTTTATTTAAGTGCTTTTGATAAAGTGCGGTTAAAATCTGAAGAATCTCACTTTTCTCCTCGAAATTTTCACTGTTCATATATCTGAAATAAATTTCATCAATTTTTTTCCCAAGAATGGGCTTTAGTTTCCTTGCAATATCTTCAACTGAAATTTGGCGCTGCATTTTAATTTAAAATTGCCTCCAAATTTTTTGGGTAAATTGATACATCCATCCCAATTTCCTTTGCTTTATCTCTTGCAAGATTGTAAAAAATTTCATAAGTAGTCAAAAAAAGGGATTTGTTCTGATTTTGGTTCTCTTCTTCCTCCAAAGTGCTGTAATAACCACCCATACTTTGAGATAGGAAGTATCCTAATTTTTCTCTGGAAGAATTTCTAATTGAATTAACAACTTTTTCAATTTCTTCACTAATAAAATCATTAAAATCTGGATGATAATCCTTTAAAGCTATTTTTTTTGTCATTCTTCTTCCTCCAAAATTTTTTCAAACATCCTTAATCTATCCTCTTTTTCAAGAAGTTCCCTTTCATATTCCCTTAACTCTTTTTTCAAAAGCGCAACATCTTTCCAGCAGCCTATTTTTTCATTTATCTGAAGTTCAGAAATTTCTATTTTCTTGTGCCTAAGGTCATTTTTTTCCCTTGAGGGATCACTTGATGCAATTTGTATTTTTTCATTTTCAGAAAGATACCCTCTTATTTCAGATTTAAGGGTTTCCCCCTCTTCGTGAATTTTGCGGCTTAACCTTTCTCTTCCCTGAATCATTTCATGAATTTCTTCGATTGATTTTTTTAGTGCATCAATTTTTGATTTTCCAATCTCTCCATAAGAATCAGAAACTTCAGGTATTTCATGGTTTTTCCCTATTTCCAATTCTGAAAAACCTTTCTTAAGTGCCTCCTTAACCTCAAGTTTCATTTGTTTACCACTATTAAGTTACTTATAAACCTTTTGAATTTTTATAATTCTAAAAAGGTAAAAAAATTATACCTCCTTGAAATTTTAAAGGTTTTGAGGTGACACTTACCTTTGGTAGGTGACTTAAATTCTTTAATCGGAGTTATGGGTTTTTATAATCAAGAAATATGTGGATGCTAGGATTCGAACCTAGGTAAGCATAAGCTAAAGGATCTTGAGTCCTTCCCGTTTGACCACTCCGGCACATCCACATTTTCAGCGCTAGATGAGCAAAAGAATATTTGCGACATCCGGCACATCCACTTATTAAAAATTAATGAACGAACCATATTTAAATTTTGGGGAAAGGTTTATAAAACAAAACCCTCTAAAAATTTTACCTGCGAGTAAAAAGCGCATAGCGGGAATTTATTTCTCGTTAAATGGCTGATTAAACATGACAAAATCAAAAACAAAAATAGAACTGCAACTAAAGAAAAAAACCAATCCTGAATTAACCCAAACTATAATTCTTGCCAAAAAAAACCCCAAGTGGCTTCCTATCGCCGGAATCCTTTCCGGACCAAGAAAAAAAAGAAGAAATGTGAATCTTTATGAGCTCGAAAAACAAGGTTCTGGAATACTTGTTGTCTGCGGGAAAATTTTAAGCGACGGAGAAATTTCAAAAAAACTAAAAGTTTCTGCGCTTAGTTTTTCAGATAAAGCAAAGAAAAAATTATTGAAAGCAAACTGTGAATTAAAAACAATCCTTGAAGAGATAAAACAAAATAAAGATGCAAAAGGGGTTATTATTTTAAAATGAAAATTGTTGAAGGAAAAGGAATTCCCCTTGGAAGACTTGCAAGTTTTGCTGCAAAAGAGTCTTTGAAAGGGGAAGAAATATCCATCATAAATTGCGATGAAGTCATAATAACAGGAAACTTCCACTCGATAAGAAAAAGTTTTGAAGAGAAAAGGGGAAGAATTGGAAGCAGCCAAAAGGGACCAAAGCATCCTGCAACGACTGAAAAAATAGTGAAAAGAGCAATAAGGGGTATGCTTCCAAATCCAAAGAAAGGAAGGGGAAAAATCGCATTCAAAAAAATAAGATGCTATTCAAAAACACCAAAAGAGTTTGAAAATATAAAACCTATTGAAATTGCGACGGGTAAAAAGATTAAATATTCAGAAGTAAGGAAATTTATAAAATAAAATGACAATTGAAGAAAAAAGGGTTTATGCCTCCGGAAAAAGAAAAGCATCAGTTGCAAGGGCTGAAATTTTTCCCGGAAAAGGAAAAGTTAGTGTGAATGGAAGGGATTATAAAAATCTTCAAATTTTTGACAGGCTGAAAATTGAAGAGCCAATAAAAATTGCGGAGAGTATCCTTGGAAAAATTGAATTTGATGTAGAAACAACTGTAAAAGGCGGGGGGGAAAAAGGACAAATTGATTCTGCAAGACTTGCGATTGCAAAAGCAATTGTTGAATTTACAAGGTCTCCGGAACTCAGGGAAGCTTATTTGAATTATGATAGAAACCTCTTGGTTGCTGACGTCAGAAGAAAAGAAACAAGAAAACCCGGTGATTCAAAGGCAAGGGCAAAAAGACAGACAAGTTACAGATGATTTGCTATTTCTTAAAAAAATAGAAGCCCAGATGGATTATTAGGAAAGCAGAATCCTCATGAGACGGATTCCTGTTCGCGTTAAGGTTAAGCCGGTCATCATCCGTACCGAACCCCACGACACTTATGTAGCCAACTAACTTTTACCTAACGATAATCTCCTAGTCAATGGATTTCTCCAAAGGGAGCACCACAACTTCAAAATTCACACTTAAAATGCTACCAATTGTCAAAGCTGAATTTCATGACTTAAAATAAACCTAAATAATGTGCTAGCAAATTGACGTGTAGTCCATCTCCAATCTCTTGCTGAAGGAGACAAGAGAATTTAGGACAACCTTTAAAAGAAAAACTACTTTAAAAAATTTTCGTACATTGATTCGCAAAAAAACAACTGGAACTTCTTGCTCGTCAGCAATATCTTACTTTTCTTCCTCGAGGGCGCCTACCCCGATGACGGAATAACAAACCGACGGACCCCCGTCGCAACCCAGGCCAGCCCTGCCCCAATACGCACCCAACCTCACGACTGAATTGTTGTCGCTTTTAGGAAACCAGTAATATAAATCTCCTGATTTAACTTCTTTATTAGGAAAACCTTGAGAAGTATGGTTCTTCTCCAAATAATCTTCCAGTGAAATTCCTGGAGTTTTGTCTTTCATTAAAGTATTTTTATCAAGAATCTCTGACTTATAATCAATTAGATTTCCTTCTTTATCAAAAGTGTTGCCTGCTCTAACTTCCAACCCTTTTTCACTTGTTTTTAAATCATTATTAAGCCATTCACCTCTCCATGGTGAGTTCGCTCCTACTGTATCCCTTAAGAGTTTTTCACAGAGTTTTGAATCAATTTCTTTTCCTGAAACATCATAAACTTTAACTTTTTCTTGAAACCCTAAATAAAGAAGGCGAAAATAATTAATCTTTTGTTCAAGACTTGGAGCTTTTGCCCCTAAAAACTGCACAAGCATCAAAGAATTTTTCCAGTCATTGTTTCCAACGAACTTCCTTCCAAGTGAGTCTTCAGAAGTATTTTTGTAGTTAATTCCAAGTTCCTTTCCCACTTTTTCAACAGCTGAATTATAAGATAGTCTTGCAGGACTTACCCTTAATAAGTACTTTCCATTTGTAAATTCCTTTGGAACAACAATCCAATCTTTTTTATCCAATTCTGCTATTTGCAGGTTTTCTATCTTCTCTTTATCAACAAAATCTCTTTCTAAAGAATAATCTAAGTCAAAAGAATTAATTATTCTTGTTATCCTCTCTTTGTCTTCTTCCTTTACAAAGATTTTTGCCATATCCATTTTATAAATTTGAACTTTATAAACTTTTCCATTTTGTCACTCCTTTATAATTAATTCTTTTTTATTCCCCGCCTCTCAAGCTTGTCCTGTACATGGTTGAAAAGAGTTGAAGAAATTAATGGTTCGTGATTTCCACTGTGAATTTCCCCGTCGAATTTTACTTTTCCAAGGTAAGTAAAATTTCTCAATATTTTTTTCAGTCCATTGACTGAAAAACCATATTTTTTGGCAAGGTGGTTTAAGCTTACCTCATTATTTTGAAAATCGGCAAAAATGTTTTCAACAGCCTGAAAATTTCCTGCTTTTACAAGTTTCCCATCGGCAATTTTCAAACCGAACGGCGCACGGGAAACAACATTTCCTTCTTTTGCCCGCTTCTCCATCCCAATCTTTAATTTATTTTTTTCCTTTTTCAATTTTTCAATTTCATTTTTAAGCCTTTCATTCTCTTTTTTTAAGGACTCTGTCTCGTTCATTTTCATAAACTTCCCAAACTATCAATGGGACTTTTTATTTTTTTTATGCTTTCTGGAGAAATATGGGTATAAAGTTCCGTAGTTGAAATTGAGCTATGACCAAGAAGCTGCTGAATAAATCTTATATCAACACCATTTTCCAAAAGATGAGTTGCAAAAGAATGCCTTAAAGTATGGCAATGAACATCTTTTTTTATTAATGCCTTTTTTGCCGCGTGCTTTACAATTTTTTGGAGGTTTCTTGGGGACATTCTTTCTCCGCCTCTTCCGGAAAAAAGGTAAATTTCCCCGTTAGACCTTTGCTTTTCGTAAAACTTTTTCAATTTTAAAAAAAGGAACTTTGGAATATTAAAAATTCTGTCCTTTTTCCCCTTTGCCTGCCTTATGTGTCCTATACTTTCTTCAAAATCAAGGTCGTTAACTTTTAAAGAAACCACTTCCGAAACCCTCATTCCGGCGGCATACATTAATGAGATCATGAGCCTTGACTTTTTTGTGTTTAGAGCTTTAAACAAATCAACCACCTCTTTTTTTGTCAAAACAGACGGAAGTTTCATTTCTCTTTTTGGCCTCCTTATATTTGCCGTGAGATCCTTTTTTAAAATCAAAGATGAAGAAAATTTTACTGCCGCAAGAAACATTATAATTGAAATCGCTGACCTGTCAGAAAGATTTTCCGAAATGTAAACCTTAACATCATCTTCTGTCAGATCTTCAGGATTTTTTTTGGAATAATCAAGAAAAATCTTGTTTGATTTCACATAATTTTTAAGGGTGTACTCTGAATTTTTTGCAATTTTGAGTTCTATTTCGAGCTTTTTTAAAAATTCATTTTTGTTCATAACTTCCCCTTTTATTTTTGCACTTGAAGATTATGCGAACTTTATTTAAATAATTGCCTATGGGCTCTGTCCGGATTGAATAAATTTTGATATTGAAAAAAATAAAAGTCTGATTGTCTTTTGAAGAAACTTTTATTCTTCTCTTAATATTATATAGAATAACATTCCAATCAAATTCCCTTTCTTTCATAAAAGACTTTTTGCTTCGCAAAAAATGAATTTGTGTTCTTTTAATAACAGAATTAACCGTTTCATTAATGCTTCTCATCCCCATAAATTCTGGAAGTTTTAAACATTCTCGTCGATATCTTCCCTTGGGTCTTTGTTTTAAGCTCCTTTTATTCATCTCCCTTACTGGGGCATATAAAATTCCACCGCGATTTCTGATTATTTCATGGAGTTTTTCAGAATCATAACCTTTATCGGCAAGAACTATAAGTTTTTTCATTGAGAATCTCTTGAATATTCTTTCTGCTCCCTTAACATCATGTTCATGACTCAAAACAAAATCAAAGTCTAAAATTATTTGCGTTTTAACGTCGATAAATAAATTTGATTTTGCGTATGGCATATGTGGAATATGTGCTTCTCCAACCCTCTTTTCATAATGTCTACTTCTTTGCCATGAATCAAATCCCGTTCCATCAATGGCAGTTAATTTAATATCTTTAGGCAAAAGCACTTTGCAAACCCTTCTAATTATCTTCATATCAAAAAATTTTAACCAATCATGCAAAGTGCTTTTTTGTGGAATCTTCTTTAATCCTAACCAAGAAATCCATTTTGATTCTTTAAAATCGACGACAAAATCTCTTAATGATTTATTGCTTTTATAAAATAAAATAATTATTGAAATTCTTTGATAATTTGTAAATTCTTTATTTCCTGTTTTATTAAAATGTGAAGGTAAATCTAATTCATGGAAAAGATTAATTAGTTGTTCTTCTAATTTATTATTGTACTTTGGTAGGATAATTTGTTGTAACACATCCTATCAAGGTACGCTGAGAATAACTATTTTTCGGTTTTATATTTGGAACTTCGGACAGAGCCTGCCTATGAATAAATTTATATAATGAAAACAGCTTTTTAATTAATCGGAGGTTCTCGAGGAATAAGTGAACGGGAGGTAAAATGAGTAAGAAAGTTTACGTTGGAAACTTACCTTTCAAATATAGGGGAAAAGAATTAAGAGAACTTTTTTCTAGGTTTGGAGAAGTGGAATTCGCCACAGTTATACTTGACAAATTCAACAGAAACAGATCTAAGGGATTTGGTTTTGTGACTTTTGTTAATGATGCTGACGCCGACAAGGCAATTTCTGAAATGAATGGCAAAGAAACTGAAGGAAGACAATTGACTGTAAATGAGGCAAAACCAAGAGAAGAAGGAAGCGAAAATTCTGCATATTAATCAACAGTTTAATTTCGGATTTATTTTTTCTTTTTTATTAGTATTTTTTGGTTTATTATCATCAAAGCAACTGCACCGATTAAAAAAATCCAGTCAACTCTAAACGCAAAATAAATTAACACGAGTGCCATAATTGAATTTATGATCACAACCCTATCCATAATTTTATTATGAAAAAACAGTTTTTATACTTTAATAGAACCTGAAAAAATCCTAAAAGATTATAAACATAAAAAAGTAATCTAAATTATGAAAAATAAAAGGAAGGGGGAGTTTATTGCAGGAGCTATGTTAATTGTCCTTCTGTTGGCATTAATTATTAATCTTCTTTATCTTGGACCTTCAATCTACTCAAATAAAAAAAGTGTTAGCATTCTGGAAGGAAGTAAAACAATTTTTTTGGGAAAAGGAATTTCTTACAGTGAAGAAAACTTACAGACAATTTACGCAAAAGATGGCTTTTATAGTGAAAAAATAATCAGGAAAAGGTTTCTTAATATGGGTGGGAAGGTATATTCACAAAATGAATTTTATATACAAAAAAATATTGGGAATAGCAACCTTAAAATAACTATAGGATAGGATGATTCTTTGGATTTTGATTTCTGGGATTCTTGTCGGCCTTACTTCAGGAATTCCTTTTGGACCCGCAGGAGCCTATTGCATCAAAAAAAGCCTTTATTTTGAAAAATACGGGGGATACTTTGCAGGGTTTGGAGCAGCAGTTGCGGATGGAATATTTGCACTTGTTGCAAGTTTTGGGATAACTGTGATTTCCGATTTTTTAATCGCACATCACTCTTCAATCCAAAGCATTGGGGGGCTTTTTTTAATTGTTGTCGGCCTCAAGGAATTTAGTTCGAGCATATCTTTAAATAATAGAATAGAAAACGGCAAAAGGGACTTTTTCTCTGGTATGACTGTTGCACTCGCAAGTCCTTTTGTAATTTTTTCATTCCTTACACTTTACGCTATTTTGGGGCTCGGAGTAATTGCAGGAAATTATCCTCTTTCATTTTTATTGACCCTTTCAACATTTGTGGGGTCAATTATAGCAATGACTTTCCTGAACTGGAGTGTAATTCATTACAAAGATAAAATAAAACAAAAAACAATAGATACCATAAATCATATTATAGGGATTATCATCTTTGGAACTGGTGCTTATCTTCTCATCAGAGGATTGCTTTTTTAACAACAGCAAGAAAACCTGGAAAATGCATGCAGGGTGATTTAAAAACATTCAAGAATCTATTAAAAAAAGAATAGAAATTGCTCCTAAAAAAACATCGTTTAAATTTTTATAATAGCAATTGCAATTATTGGAATTGTATGGACACTTTCAAGTGTAAAAATCCTTCCTCCGACAGATATGTAAAGAGATGTTAAAGACCTCCAACAAAAATTATTCGGTGAGGAGGGTATCTTTTCTTACTTTTTTGATATGCTTTTCACTAAGGTTCCTTTATTCAAACAAGATTTAATTTTTAAACTCTCACTTTCATCCTTTGATATATCTTATTTTTAACATTTTTGAAATCCTGTTAAAAACTTCGTAAAGGTACAATATGAAGGAAAGGGCTCGGTTTTGATACTTCGGATAATATATCTTGTACGAACTTTTGACCTTTATTTGGTTAAAAAAAGAAAATTCATAAAAAAACAAGGAAAAATGGCTTTACTTTTGTTAAAAATTGACTGATTAAATAACTAGTTATATTTTGTGTTTGTTCTTCTTGCCTTTTTTATGCCCATTAAACTGATTATAGGAACTTTTTAAAGCCAAAAAAAAAGAAATCTGAAAAAATTAGGGGTAAATAAAAAGGCTTTTAAGATTATACGAATATTTTATGAACCTTTTTGATCAAAGAGATCTCTTTTAGAAAAGAATAAACCTTCCTTTTTAGATTATACGAAATATCTTAAGCATTTTTTAAAAAATCCTAAAAATTTAGAGTAAATACAAAAAATTTTGAAAAAAATTGAAAGAATTTACAGGATAAAAGCACAAAATTTAAAAATTTTTCAATTAATTTTAAAACAAAAGCTCCAAAATTTTTAAAAAACCTTTTCACTTAGGAAACCTAAGTTCATAGAAAACTGACAAGATAAAAAACCCTTTGATTTCAAAAAGAAAAAACATAAAAAAAGAGCTTTTGTTCTTTACTCTTTTTACTTTCTCGGGGAATAATTGTCTAACTGAATTCACGAAAAACCCCAAGTAAACTACTGTTTAGAGCTGTTTGGGGCTGTTTAAACGGCTGTTTTTTAGGTATAAAAACATGTTTTTTCTGTTTAAACGGCCTCAAAAAAATATATAAAAAAGTGCCAAAAAGCCGTAAAAAACTTCAAAAAATACAAAAATTGCCGTCGAAAAGAAAAAGATTTTTAAAGATGACAGACTTAAAAATAACATGTTTTGGATTTTTAAATCAAAAAATAAAATAGAAGAGATTAGAAAAGAGACAAAAATAGGCTTTGAAACAGTTAAAAAAGACATCCTCTTAATAGGAAATTGGATTAAACACTTTGATTCTGAAAAAAAAGTTCACAAAAAGGAAATTGAATCTTTAAAAGAAGATTTATCGTCGCTGAAAGAAAACCTTGAGGAGTTTAAAAATATAGTTTCTATAGCCACAAATTTAAACATAAACAGCCATTTAAACAAATCATTTAAAACAACCAAGCAGCTGTTGGATAAACAAACAGGTGTTTCCCCTGTCCAAACAGGCGTTCAAACGGATGTTCAAACACCAAATTTAAACAATTTTTCTGTTACAGAGAGAGCAATCTTGTTCGTACTTTTGAATACTGACATGAAATTAAGTTATGAGGACCTTGCAGCAATGTTAAGTAAAGAAAAGTCCACTATAAGAGGTCAGATAAATACAATGAAATCAAAAAGTGAAAACTTAATAGAAGAATATATTGAAAAGAATGGTAAAAAAAGGGTATATATCCCTGAAAAAATGAAAGAAAAACTCCTTAAAAAACCAAAAGTGAGACTAAAAGACTCAAAAAATAAAGAAGAAAACTAAAAAAAGGAGAATTAAAAATAAAAAGACAAGGGAAAGTAAAGAAGTGAGCCTTTAAAAAGGACATAAAGAAAGAAAAAGGGGGAACGTATGTAAAAAGAAAGAGAGTTATTCGGTGAGGAGGAATTTTTGTTAATAAGAAGAATATGAGGATATTTGGACCAAAAAAGGTGGTTTGATTTTAAGGAAAAAAATATAGAATTATTAATAAGATTATTAATTTTTTGATATGACAAAAGAATTTTCCGACGACCAAATGGATTTTTCAAAGGGCAACTGTTCTTGAAAAGTTCATATACTCAATAGAAGCAAAAGAAATTTTTAAATATCAACTAATTTTAGGATAGTTCCTAATGGAGCAATTTTCCTTAAATTCTTGGAAATAAAAAGATGAACTTCTTTATTTTTGATTTTTGATTTCTCTACTGGGATTCCCTTTAAAATCAGCCTTCTAACATAATCACGAAGAGAACTTTCCGTTAAACCTAGTTTTAATGAGAGAGTTTTGTAGTTGGAAAACCCTTCTTCTTCCTCGAGTTGATAAATTGTCGAAAACACGAGTAATTCCTGAGGAGTTAACCGTTTAAATTTTAAACGGATCTCTTTTTTAAGAACATCAAGAGAATCTAACATTTCAATTGCATTTTTGAAAACAGCCTCCTCCTCCAAAAGCGATTTTCCGGTTGAATCTCCCTCTTTTTGAAGAATTTTGTCTGTTTGTTTGTCTGTCTGTCTGTCTGTCTGAACCCCTCTATTTCCTATGGAAATACCCAAATTTTGGTCCTTTTCAGACTTAAAACCTATAATTTCTGTCTGATTTTTAATCTTATTTGTCTGAAAAGGACGACCTTCCGTCTGATTCTTTCCTTTTTTTTCCAGCTGACTAATCTTTTGATCTAAATTATAAAGAGTATTTCCCAGTTCTACAAAAAGGGATTTTACTTCAAAAACCTCTTTTTTAAGAAAATTTATTTCTTTTTTCACTCTCTTAAAAGCCTCTTTTAGCTCATCCATGGATTAAAAAAAGATTCATAGTTTAAAAGAATTAAGATAATAAAAAATAGGTTTAGTTTTGATGTTTTTTGTAGGCTTCATAAGCTAAAGGGGAAAGTAACCATCGAGACCGTCGAAGATAGAAATTTCCTTCCTTATTTTTTTTCATTTCAATAGTCAGTCCTTTTTTAGCCAGAACTTTTAGAAGATTTTTTGTAAAATCTTCATCTCTTGCAATCTCCCTTGCAACATGTGAAGTAAAAACTGGACGTGAATTTTCCTGAAAAAGGAAAGTTAGAATTTGCTCAGAAATTCTTTCCTTCTTTTCTTCAGAGATTTTCATTCCAAAAAAAAGGAAAAAGGATTTAATAAGGTTATGAAAGGGGGCTCGGAATCTTCACTTTTTTTGGGGGGTTAAAGAAGGCATTCTAAAATGTGTCGGAAGACCAAGATCCTCTTCAAGTTGGAGTGCTTTAATACCAGCTTTCATAAGAATCATATTAAAAAGATCCATTTTTAAAGAGTCTTCTATCTCTTTTTTCTTCCACTTTTTTAAGATTTCTTTTTCGGTTTCCGGGTCAACGGATATAATTAATTTTCCTTCAAATTCTATTTTTGCGATATCTTTTGAATAATTAATTGAATAAGAAAAAGAAACCCCCAATAACCTTTCTTTTTCCGAGGAATGGGAAACGGGATTTTCTTCAATGTTTTTAACATTTATCGAAGAGGCAATTTTCAAATCTGTAAGTTTCTGGACAAACTTTTCTGCGCTTATTTTTGTAAGCATAAACCCCAAAAACCTTACCATTTTCCTAAAACTATTCTTTTGTTTTTAAAGATTTGTATTAAAAAAATAGATTTGCGCTTTTTTTTCTGAGATTAATCATTCTTATTAATCCTTTTTCGGAAATTCCAAAAGTTCCTCTAAAGAGGAAGGTTTAACTAAAAAAACTTATAAAAATTTAATTAAAAATTACCTTTTAAGAGAGGTCCTCTTCAGAAACAACAACGAAGTCTCCAATGGCAATTATTGCAGAATATGGGATGAGAAAGTCGTTTGCGCTTGATTTTTCAAGACTCAGATTCTTGGCATAAATGGTAGAATCTTTAACAAGAAGGTTGATTAACTCGCCAGACTTTGTTTCAAAAGTTACGTCTTTCACGAAACCGAGTCTTTTCCCTTCTTTTGTTACAATCATCTTTCCTAAAATAAGATTAAAAGGTATTTTTTCTGCTTGCATAAAAAGAATAAAGATAATTTATTTATAAATTTATCTCTACCTTAAAATATAGTTCTTTACCATAATTAAAAGGCTATTTCTCTGTCCGAAAGTTATATTTTATTGGTTTTTTCTGCTTTCTGACTTTATGGCCTTTTCCTTTAAAATTAAAAAAATTACCTCCTCAAAGAAAGAAGAGAATCAGAAAAGCCAAAAAAATTAAAAATAAAAAAGATGTAACTATCAAATTAATTTAAAAATATATAAATGGCATATTCATTTAGATTTTGGTTTTGGAAATTTCAGAAAAGATTTAGAAATACAGGAATTTTTGAGAAAGGATTAAAGTAAAACAAAAAAAGAGGGATGTATGACCCCCTTATTTCTTTTGGAGTTTTTGTTTTTGAAGAATTGGATTTTTTTGTTTTTCGTATTTATTTAAAAAAATTTGTATTTATTTGAATATATTTTATTTTTTATTTAATTCTATTTTATAATAATTTATATTGGATATGCTTCTTTTTTTATTTTTATTTAAAAAGCACCCTATTTTAAAAGTATTTTTTCATTTTGTTTTATTTTTATTTAAAAAGTCTTTTATATTTAATATCCTTCATTTTTTTTGTTTTTATTTTAAGAAGTTTTCCCAATTTTTTTATACAATTTCAAAAATCTTTTGAATATCTCGAAGTTTTATAAAATTCAGGGTTTTTTGCGAATTTTCAAAAGAAATTTCCTCTGATCCCAAAAAAGAACCTTTCCATGGGAAATGGGGGCGTATTTCTTTTTTAGTAGTCATAAGTCTTTATATACATTTTTTATTTTTTCCCGTTGAGGATAAACCAAGAGGAAACTTTTTCCATGGGAAACAAACGTCTCTCTCTTGGGTTTATTTATCTCAAAAATAAGGGGGGAAAACAAAGGGGGAAAAATGGTAAACGAACTGGATAAAATATTTGATTCTTTTGATAAAAATCATATTTTTAAAGATAAATCTCTCTTGCAGGCAGACTATAAACCCGAAACCATCCCACACAGAGACAAGGAGATAAAACAGATTGCCTCCATTCTGGCGCCGGTTTTAAGGGGAGAAAAGACAAGCAACCTTTTTTTATATGGGAATACCGGCACAGGAAAAACCCTTTCAATTCTTAAAGTCCAGGAGGCCCTTGAGAAGAGAATGCAAAAAAATCCGAATCCTGATTTTGAATTAAGAATACAATACCTAAATTGTAAGCTAAAGCAGGTTGCAGATACCGAGTATAGAATTCTTGCCGAGATAATAAAGCAATTAGGGGGGAAGGTTCCCGCGACGGGTCTTCCGACGCAGTCAGTATACAACAAATTTATAGAATTGATTGAGGAAAAAAAACAACTTGTTGTTTTAATTCTTGATGAGGTAGACCAGCTTGTAAACAAAATTTCTAATAATTTTTTATATAACCTAACGAGACTTAATTTTGAACTTTCAAAATCTCAAATTTCTCTTGTGGGAATCTCTAACGACCTTACTTTTCTTGAAAACATTGATCCCCGTGTGAAGAGTTCTCTTTCAGAAGAAGAGATTGTTTTTTCTCCTTACAATGCTCTTCAAATACAGGACATCCTTATGAAAAGAATAGATGGGGCGTTTAAGAAAGATGTGCTTGAAGAAGGAGTTGTTGCAAAATGTGCAGCGTATGCGGCAAGGGAATCTGGAGATGCAAGAAGGGCCCTTGATCTTCTTAGGGTTGCTGCCGAACTTGCAGAAAGAGAGGGGGGGAAAAAGGTCAGAATAAGGCATATTGATGAAGCAAAGCAAAAAATCGAAAGGGACAAAATTCTTGATGTAATCACAAACCACCCCAAGCAATTTCAGGTTGTTTTAAGCTCAATAATTTCTCTCTTTGAAGAGCGTAAAGGGATGCCATTTTTTACTGGGGAAGTTTATCATCACTATCAAAAATTTTGTAATCTTTATAAAGTTGAGCCTCTGACCCAGCGACGTGTTGGAGATATTGTCCAGGAGTTTGATATGCTTGGAATAATCAATGTGCGTATCATTTCGAAAGGAAGGGGCGGGAGGATGAGAGAAATAAAATTAACTCTTCCCGAAAGTATTTTAGAAAAATCAAAAGAAATTGTTCAATCATCCCTTAATTATTCATAGTTGGAGAATTCATAATGAGTCAGGAGGAAATGCAAGATTTATGTTTGAAAAAAAACCTTTTGTTAGATTCTTCTCTTTTTGAAATTTTTTCTTCATTTGAAAATCCCTCGCTTGTCGGCCTTTTGCTTGAAAAAATAAGGGCTCTTTGTGGAAGGAGGTTCATAACTTTTTCTTTGCTTAGTGAAAATAAGGAAAAAATAAGAAAAGTTATAGATGAGGTTTATCCTGAAGGGGAGAAGGGTAAAAAGGAGATATGTGAAAAATTAAACTTTTTTTCAAAGAGAGTCTCGGAAAAAAAAAGGGAAGAGGAAAAAGAAGGTTCTTCAGTAAAAGTTCTCTCTTCGTTTCCCGTTCCTGGGAAGAAGATTGAAGTTAAAGATTTTATTCTTTATTTCAGAAATAGATACAAATCAATAAGGGGTTTTTTAGAAAATAATTCTTCGCTGGAAAATCCCCTTTCAATTAATAAAATTCCAGATGAAAAACAAAAGTTTTCAGTAATCGGAATTGTTTCAGGGAAAAAAGTTACCAAAAATAAAAATGTTATTCTTGAAATTGAAGACCTTACTGGAAAAATGAAAGTTTTGATAAGTTCTGGAAAAGAAAAGTTGATAAAGGAAAGCGAAGAGATCATTCTTGATTCGGTTTTGGGATTTAAGGGGGTCGGAAACGGAGAAATTCTTTTTGCAAACGAGATAATTTTTCCGGAGGCAAATCTTTATGAAAGGAAAAAATCAGCAGTCGAAGAATATGCGCTTTTTATAGGGGATGTTCATTATGGAAGCAAAAACTTTCTTGAGAAAGATTTTTTAAAATTTATTGATTATCTAAATGGAAAGGTTGAAAACATCCCCGAAGTCTCTAAGATAAAATACCTTTTTATTGTTGGGGACTTAATCACAGGAATTGGAAATTATCCAAATCAAGAACCCGATTTGAAATTTTCCAGTCTCGAAGAGCAATTTGAGGGCATAGCGGATCTTTTGAAACAAATACGAAAAGATATTAAAATAATTTTGTCCCCGGGAAACCATGATTGTGTCAGGTTAATGGAACCCCAGCCTCTTTTGGATGAAAGATATGCCTGGCCCCTTTATGAACTTGAAAATGTTATTATTACGGGAAATCCCTCTTTAGTGAAAATTGGCGAAACCAAATATTTTGAGGGGTTTAAGATTTTAACTTATCATGGATTTTCTTTTCCATACTATGCAAATACGGTGCCTGATTTAGTTAGTGAAAAGGCAATGAATCATCCCGAAAAAATAATGAAGTTTTTGCTAAAGCACAGGCATCTTGCGCCAACCCATGCTTCAACCCAATACTTTCCTCTTGAGAAAGATGCCCTTCTTATAGGGGAAATTCCAGATATTTTTGTTTCGGGTCATACGCATAAAAGCGGAATCACGCATTTTAATAATATTCTTTTAATCTCGGTTTCGAGTTGGGAAGGTTTAACGGCTTACCAGGAAAAGTTTGGAAATAAGCCTGACCATTGCAAAGTTCCAATGTTAAATTTGAAAACAAGGCAAGTAAAAATGCTTGATTTTGAGACGGGGGATGACGGAATAAAATTGTATATGGAAGAAGAATGAAAACTTTAAAATATTTTACGGATTTGAGGGAGAAGGTGGGGGAGGTGTATCTTGTTGCTTCGGAAGCAAGAGCAAAAGGGTATGATCCTGTGGATGAAGTTGAAATTCCCCTTGCTGCGAGTATGGCAGAGAAAGTTGTTGGTCTTATTTCAACAATATACCCCCAAATGCAGGGCTCAGGAATTTCAGAAAGGATTCTTGAACTTGAAAAAGAATATGGCAAACTTGACCCCACGGTAGTTTTTAAAATTGCGGATGAAGTTTCTGATCAAAAATTTTGCCATTTTCAGACTCTGCTCGAATCAATGGATGCCGGAATACGGGTTGGAATTGCCTATATCACGCTGGGGGTTGTTTCGAGTCCAATAGAAGGATATACGGGGTTGGAGATAGGAAAGACGCGTGACAGAAAAGAGTATATTATTGCAAATTTTTCTGGCCCGATTCGCTCTGCCGGAACAACTGCCTCATGCCTTGCATTAATCCTTATAGATTTCATGAGAGAGAAATACGGGTTTTCTAAGTATGACCCCACGGAAAAAGAAGTAAGACGCGTCTGGGCGGAAATATCCGATTTTCATGAGAGAATTACAAACCTTCAATATATGCCCACAGAAGAGGAAACTCTTTTCCTTGCAAAAAATATGCCTATCCAGGTTGCAGGGGAGCCTTCTGAAAAACTGGAGGTTTCGAATTATAAAAATTTAGAGCGGGTCAATACAAATTTTCTTAGAAGTGGGTTTTGTCTTGTGATAGCAGAGGGTCTTGCCCAAAAAGCGGCGAAAGGATTCAGGCTTTTAAATCAGGCAAAAAGGAACGGAATAAAATCAACAGGATTTGATTTTTTAAAAGAGTATATCGGGATTCATGAAAGAAGGAATCTTGGAAAAGGAAAAAGTGATGAATCTCCGACATATATAAAAGACCTAGTTGCAGGGAGGCCTGTATACGGGCACCCGTCGCGTTCTGGAGGTTTTAGATTTAGATATGGGAGAGGCCGTTCTTCAGGGTTTAGCGCGGTTTCAGTTCATCCGGCGACTATGGCCATTACAGATGACTTTCTTGCAATAGGAACCCAGTTAAAGGTTGAAAAACCAACTAAAGGCTGTGTAGTTACAACATGTGATGAGATTGAGGGGCCGATTGTAAAATTGAAAAATGGAAGCGTAATTCAGATAAAAGACAAAAAAAAAGCAAGGGAAGTTTACAATGATGTGGAAGAAATTATTTATCTGGGGGATATTCTTTTTCCTTTTTCCGATTTATTGAACAGAAATTCCAACCTGATTAAACCAGGCTATGTTGAAGAATGGTGGTATCAAGAATTAAAAGAAAAAGGGTTTAGTGAAAAAATTGATTATTATGCCGTCTCTTTGGATGATGCGATAAAATTTAGCAGAGATTATGGGGTTTCTCTGCATCCAAAATATATTTATTATTGGTCTGAAATTTCACAAGAGGAATTTTTTGGTTTAATCTCATGGATTAAGAATGCCGATTTCGATTCTTATCTTGTTTTTCCATGGACAAAAAAAGACCGTGAAAAGTTTTTTCTTGGGAAAAGGGCCCTTGAACTTTTAGGGGTTTCCCATCAGGTTACTATTGAAAGTATTGTTCTTGATAAAGTGACTAGTCAAGCACTTTTACTAAATTTGAGTTTTAGTCCAAATGCATTAAAAGAAAATTATTCCCTTTCTGATTTTGAGTGGAGCAAATTTTTACCAGATAAAAACGTTCTTAAAATAATAAACTCTTTTTGCGCTTTTAAGATAAAAGACAAGTCCGGAGAATTTATAGGAGCAAGAATGGGGAGGCCCGAAAAGGCAAAAATAAGAAAACTTATCGGAAGTCCAAATGTTCTTTTTCCTGTTGGAAATCAGGGTGGAAGATTAAGAAGCGTGGGGTCTGCCTGCGAAGCGGGCTTTGTAAAAGGAAATTTTCCCCTTTACTTCTGTGAAAGTTGCGAGGCTGAAACAATTTATCGGGTCTGTGAGAGGTGCGGGAAAAAAACAAGAAAAAGGTATTATTTTTCAGACATAAGTGAAAAATCTTATGAAAAAAAAGTTGAATACTCTCAGCGTGAAGGAATTTCTTACTGCAATCAAAAAATAGATGTAAACCACTATTTTAATTTTGCAAAAGAAAAACTTGGACTTACAAGAGAAGAGACCCCCTCCCTGATTAAAGGGGTAAGAGGCCTTAGCTCCGAGTCAAAAATTCCTGAAAATCTCATAAAAGGAATTATCCGGGCAAAATATAATCTTCAGGTAAATAAAGACGGGACAATAAGAATGGATGCAACAGAACTTCCGTTGGTTTCGTTTAAATCAAAAGAAATAGGGACGAGCGTTTCAAAATTAAGGGAGTTGGGTTATGATGAAGATATTTATGGAAATTCCTTAACAAATGAAGATCAGATTATTGAAATTATGCCTCATGATGTTTTGATCCCGAATTTTTCCGAGACTCCTGATGAAAGGGGAGAAGAAGTTTTTATGAAAATATGCAATTTTGTAGATGAACTCCTAGTTAAATTTTATGGTCTTTCTCCTTACTACAACGTCAAGTCGCGAGAGGATTTAATAGGAGTTTTTGGTGTTTGCATGGCCCCCCACAATTGTGCGGGGGTTATATGCAGGTTTATTGGTTTTTCAAATACTCTTGGGCTTATGGCAAGCCCATATATGCATGCAGCCATTCGTCGTGACTGTGACGGGGACGAGGCAGCAATAATGCTTTTGGGGGATGTTTTAATTAATTTTTCAAGAAAGTTTTTACCAAACCATAGGGGGGGAAACCAGGACGCACCTCTTGTTTTAAATTCAAAAATAGATGCAGGGGAAGTTGATGATCAAATTCTTGATTTTGAGGTTGTCAGAGAGTACCCTCTTGAATTATATACCTTAGCAGAAGAAAGGGTACACTCTTCAAAAGCAAATATTCCGACGATAAGAACCCTACTTAAAGAAGGAAAGGACCCTTTCAGAGGACTTGGATTTACTCATAATACAAAAGATATAAACGAAGGGGTTCTTTGTTCTTCTTATAAACTTCTTGAAAATATGGAGGAAAAGGTTTCTCATCAGATGGCTCTTGTTGAAAAACTTCGCTCTGTTGATACTGCCGACACAGCAAGACTGATTATCGAAAGACATTTTATAAGAGACTTGAGGGGAAATTTAAGAAAATTTTCAATGCAGGAATTCCGATGTGTTAAATGCAATGAGATTATGAGGCGTCCGCCTTTAGATGGAAAGTGCGTTGCCTGTGGGGGAAAAATAATTTTTACAATAAATGAAGGAGGGATAAGAAAATATCTTGAACCAGCTCTTTCTCTTGCCAAGGCATATAATTTGAGTCCGTACCTACAGCAAAACCTTACTTTGATAAAAGGTTACATCGACAGTATTTTTGGGAAAGAAAATGAAAAACAAAAAATCATTTCTGACTTTTTGTAGTTTTTTGTTTGCGAAAATTATTCTAAGACAAAAACCTTTGGAAGTATGAAAAATTTTGGGAGGGTTTTAATTTTTTAGTGATAACAAAAGCGAAAGGTTTATAAATTTTAAAAATTCTAAAATTGAGTTTAACTGGGGCGGTGATTTTGGGGTACGCGCCGCAAGGCGCGAATAAGGCTTTGCTCGCGGGCAAGGGAGTTGAACAATTTTTATTACCCCACTCCCAAATAAAACAATATCGTCTGGAGAATTAAACAGCCAATCATGTTTGTTCTTTTTACCCCGGATGATATGCAATAAATTCCTGTCAGGGTTGAAATAACAAGGACAAGCAAGCCCAAAATTCCTGAAACAAGAAATGTGATTATTGAGATTGTAATAATTGTGACTATTGAAGTTTTTGAATAACTTATTTTTTCAAGGAGGTTAAGAAATTTTTTTGATATTTTATTTACAAGGAAAAAAGATACGATTCCTGAAATGATAATCACAAAAACAATAAGAACAAATATTTTAAAATCGGGAATTCCAATCAAACTTTTAATTGCAGCTGCGGAGCCTGTTCTTGTCTTTGAAATTAAGAATAATCCAAGGAAAGAAAGGCACATGGTAAGCATTGTGATTGTTCCTAACATGAAGAGAAATCCTTTCTGGTCTCTTTTTGCGAATTGATTGGTGATAATTGCAATTTGTCCCCCGCTCAATGCCGGAAGAAAAAGGCTTAAGGGGGAAAATAAGGCTGCACCAAATAGAGATTTTTTCTCTTTTTTAATCTCTATTTTTTCAGTTTTTTCAGTTTCCTGTTTTTTTATTTTTGTTTTTTGCTTTATGCTAAAAAAAAGACTTGCAGAACCAAACAGTCCCGTAAGAAGCGGAAGCAAGGGCTCTCTTATCTCCATTCTAAACACAATTACTCCAAGAATACCGGTTAGTAAAAAGACAAGCAATGCAGAAAACTTCTTTTTTTCAAGAAGAATCATATTAAGGGAAACGGCCATAAGTCCAACAGCAATGATTATTGGAGAAATATTTTTTAAAAAAACGGAGACAAAATACATGGGGAAAATAAGAATGAGGAAAAGAAACAACCCACACAGACAACCAAGGGATGTAAGGTTTATTGCATGAAACCCCTGGCCTTTTTTAAGCATCTCCTGACCCGGCAGAACAGAAAGTTCTGTTCCGTCTTCGGGGGCACCAAGAAAAATTGAGGGGATAAAATCAAGAAAAACATGGGTTATAGACATGGAAACTATAAAGACAATAAGATAAATCGGATTTACTCCCCCCAGAATTGAAAAGGTTCCGGATACAATTGCGGCGCCCACTAAGTTTATATGAATTCCGGGAATGAGTCCTGTTAGCGTCCCAAAAACTATCCCTCCAAAAAGGAACAAAATAATTTCAAGCAACATGCTTTTTTAAAGGAAATTCTCACTTTAAAATTTTTAGGGGTTCAAATGAACTGTTTTTATTGCAAAGCCAAAATATTAATTTTGGCTTTGCCTTGAGTTAATTACAAAAGAGTCAACTCTTTAATCCGGCATAAGCCAGTCTTTTCTAACCAACCGAAATTGGAGAGAGTCTGCCCGAAGCAGACAATATTTTTTATGCTTTTTTATTCATAAAGGTTTATTGGCATTATAGTGTTACGAAATATTTAATAAGAAGTTTTTGTTTTAAGGGTTATGAACTGGGAAGAAAAATTTGAACTTGTGACAAAAAACATCCAAGAAATTATTGGAGAAGAGGAGTTAAAGGAAAAATTAAAATCAAAAAAAGATTTTTCTGTTTACTGGGGAACTATGCCCACGGGGAGCGTTTCTCTTGCCTATTTTTTTCCAATGATGAAAATTGCAGATTTTTTGAAGGCGGGGTTAAAAGTTAAAATTCTTCTTGCGGATTTACATGCCGCGCTTGACAGTGTTCCTTGGGAAATTTTGGAAAAAAGGTATAAATATTATCGTGAAGCGATAACTCTCATTTTGAAAACAATAGGGGTTGACCTGAAAAAGCTGGAGTTTGTTAAAGGTTCAGAATTACAACTTAATAAAAATTATTTTGAAGATTTATTAAAGTTAAGCACAATCACAAGTCTTCATGATTCAGCAAAGGCTGCTTCAGAGGGAATTAAAAGTGCTTCAGGAGAAAATATTAGACTCTCTGGAATGATTTATCCTCTTATGCAGGCTCTCGATGAGGAATATTTAAAAGTTGATGCTCAGTTTGCAGGAGTTGATCAAAGAAAAATAATGGTGTATGCAAGAGAGTATCTTCCAAAAATGGGGTATAAAGAGAGAGTTGAAATAATGAACCCCATGATAAGGGGACTAGTCGGAGAGAAGATGAGTTCAAGCATTGAAGGAACAAAAATTGATTTAATGGACGATGAAGAAACGGTCAGGAAGAGAATTAATAATGCAGATTGTGTTTCCGGAGATACAAATAATGGTATTCTTACTTTAGTAAAATACTTATTTCTTGAATTAAATGGAGAAATTGTAATTGAAAGACCTGAAAAATTCGGAGGAAACCTTGTTTATAAAAAATATTTGGATCTTGAAAAAGATTTTATTAATAAAATTCTTCATCCACTGGATTTAAAAAATTCGGTTTCAAAAGAAGTGAATAAACTATTGAGAAAATTCAGAGAGAGTGAAAAGATAAAGAAACTATATGGAGATGCCTATCCTGGTTTTAAAAAGAAATAATTTTATCTTGTTTTAAATTCAACAATATCCAAATCTTTTAATGGATGGTTTAATCCGACGATTTGCCCACCAAATTTTGAGGATGGACCCCAAATTTTTGTTTCGATGACTTTTTTTGAGAGTCCTTTTAGAATTTTTTCAGCAACATCCTTTATTGAAGAGCCTGAAGGAAGGATTAGGGGTTTTTTGGATTTTTCTTTTCCAGGTTCTTTTGTGAAAATTCTTAAAATATTAAAAGAATCAAAAATTTTCTTTTTTAACTCCTCAATTCCATTTTCTCTTATATAAGGCAGACAGGAAATTATTTCGAAATTATACTTTTTAGTCTCCATCTGAGACCTAATCCTTCTTTTTTCTTCAGAACTTAAAAGGTCTGATTTATTCAGGACAATAATCTCTTTTCCTTCATGAGGAGGAAGTTTTTTTCTTATTTCTTCAATTTCTTTTTGTAAGGTTATAATAAGGAGAAGAGTGTCTGCAGTGTGGACTACTCCCCTATCAAATTTTTCTCCTTCAATTGCAGGAATTTCAACAACCTGGATTTGAGAATTTTCATATTCCATTGTTCCAAGAAAAGGCTCTCCTGTGGAAAAAGGGACTGAATTTATTTTAGGATATGCATTAGTTAAAACTTTTAGGAGTGAAGACTTTCCTGAGTTTGTTTTCCCGATTATAACTGCCTGCATTTCTCCCTTTTTTATTCCGAGTTTACCACCATGCCCTTTCTTTTTCTTTTTTTCGATCAGTTCTTCAAGCCTTTTTCTTCTTTGTGTGAGCTGCTGGCGAAGATTTTCTCCTCCTTTATGCTTTGGTGCGTGAGAAATCATCTTATTCAGCGAAATGAGTTTTTCTTCAGGATTCTTTGCTTCAGAATAATTTTTTTCAGATTTAAGATATTCGGGATCGTTTACATTTATTGGCATAATATTTTAAATTTCACATGTTTTATAAGTTTGATGGGAAGAAAAATCGGCCTAAGGTTTTTTGAAAGGGATGCACGAATAGTTGCAAAAGACTTGCTTGGAAAAATTATTGTGAGAAAATTCAGAAAAAAATTTTTGAAAGGAAAAATTGTTGAAACAGAGGCTTATTTTGGCAAAAGCGATCCTGCGAGCTGGGCAAGATATGGAAAAAGAAAAGATAATTTTTCAATGTGGGAAAAGGGAGGAACAATTCTGATAAAAAATGTCCATAAACATTTAATGCTAAACTTTGTTACCGGAAAAAAGGGTTTTCCAGAGGCGGTTTTAATAAGAGCAATTGAACCAATAAACTTTGAAGGGAGGTGCTCAGGACCCGGGCTTTTAACAAAAGATTTTTTAATTAATAAAAATATGAACGCAAAAAATTTATTCGATTCGGATGACCTTTTTATAGAAGATTCGTGTGAAAAGTTCAAAATAGGAAAAAGCCCAAGAGTGGGGGTTAAAAATGATTTAAAAATCCTGTTGAGGTTTTATATAAAAGGAAACAAATGTGTCAGTAGTCTAAAATGAATAAAAAAGATTTAATAAAGAAAATTATAGAGAAAAAGGAATTTTCAAAACTTCCTGAAGGAGATGTTTTTCTTGCCTTTGAGAAATATGACAATAAAAAATATATTGATGAAGAAAAAATAAAACTCACGAGGGATTTACTCAGGAAAGTTTATACTGCGTTTTTATCCACTAAACTTCTTAATTTGAGAGATAAAAACATCGATTGGTTCTTGAAAAAACATCTTTCAACAAAAGAAAGGTTTTCCCATTATTCCAAATTGTATAAAAAAGTTTTTCATGGTTTTACAAAAAATTTGGCGGTAATCGATCTTGGTTGTGGGATAAACGGGTTTAGCTACAAATTTTTTGGGGGAACAGGGTTTAATGTCAAGTATATTGGGGTTGAGGCTGTCGGGCAGCTTGTTAACTTGCAAAAAAAATCTTTTGAGGGGGTGAAAGGTGTTTCTTTTTTTCATGAAAGCCTGTTTAATCTTTCAAAAATCAAAAAAATTTTAGATTCTGCAGAAGAGAAAAAGGTAGTTTTTTTATTTAAAGTTTTAGACAGCCTCGAAGTTTTGAAAAGAGATTACTCAAAGGAACTTTTGTTGGAAATTGTTCCTCTGGTTGATCGTGTTGTGGTTAGTTTTGCAACGAGGAGTCTTGTCAAGCAAAAAAAGTTTTTTGTGAATAGGAATTGGATTGTGAAGTTTATACAGAAGCAGTTTTTTTTTGAAGACGACTTTGAAATGGGTGGAGAGAGGTATTTTGTCTTTTCTAAAAAAAGTTTATAATCCCCAGATGTTTTATTAAAAAATGGCAGAAGAAGACGATTTAAAACTTCCCGAAGAAAAAAACGCAGAAGTCGACAGCAAAAATCTCTTTGAAGAACAAAGAGAAATGAGCGAATCTGAGAAAGAGAAATTTGAAAAGCAGAAAAGGTTTGAGTATAAGTCAGTTGAAGGTGAAGAATTAAGAAAGGGAGAGGAAAAAAAAGAAACACTCAGACAAAGAATTTTTAAATTTATAGTGGGGGGGGTTATTTTCATTCTTTTAATTGCTCTTTATTTTTGGCTTCTTGCATGAGAGTGATATATTTAAATTAAAAATATACATGGGAAAGTGTTTTTTGTTTTATATATCTTTTATCCTGTGTAATATATATTTTATAATATATATGTTTAAATAGTTATTTCGATTTTTTCTATTTTAATGGATGAAGTAATAAGTTCAAAGGATTATGATTTTCTTATTGACTCTCTTAGGGGTTTTTTTAAGTCAAAAAATTTTATTGAAGTTCCGTCTCAGACAAGGGCGTCAATTCTTGCGGCGTGTGAAGACCCAAAGACAGTTTCAACTTTTCAGATTGGAGGAGATATTTGGCCTCTTCCACAGACTGGACAGATGTGTCTTGAAATAGAACTATTAAAAAATCCGGAATTTTCCGGGGTTTTTTGTATTACAACAAGTTACAGAAATGAACCAATTCCAATTCCTGGGAGGCACAATCTAATTTTTCCGATGTTTGAGTTCGAATCCTGGGGGAATATTGATTTGTTAAAAAAACTTGAAAAAGAACTTCTTAGTTTTCTTGGTTTTAAAAATTCATTAAGTGTTGATTATGAAAAAGTTTGTAAGGAGAATAAAGTTGAAATTTTAGAATCAAAAGATGAAGAGAATCTTTGGAAGTCAAGAGGTGAAGTTGTTTTTATTGAAAAATTTCCTGAAAGAACAAGCCCTTTTTGGAATATGAAGCATGCAGGAGGGGGAATTTTTAAAAAAGTTGATGTCATTTTATGCGGAATGGAAACAATTGGAAGTGCCGAAAGATCATGCAATGTTGAGGAAATGAGAAAAAGTTTTTTTACAATCTCTGACGGAGGTTATTCAAATCTTCTTTTTGATCTGTTCGGAAAAGAGAGAGTTACAAAAGAGCTTGAAGAGTATCTTTCATTAAAGATGGTTCCTCGGTTTGGCGGGGGAATAGGAATGACGCGGCTTTTGAGGGCGATGAAACTTTCAGGGATTTTGGATTAGATCCATAAAATTAATTTTTCCAGAAGTGAATCATATTTTTTTTGTAATATCTTCTTCCAACGATTTCCTTGAATCCTCCAGAATTTTTTCCTAAAATATTTTTAAGTTTATTTTCAGAAGAATTTACAATTTTTTTTAGGGTTCCAAATTTTTCGAGAAGTTTTTTTGCTTTTGATGGGCCTATTCCCGGAAAAGATTCAAGAATAAAAATAAGCTCTTCTTCGGGCGAAAGGTTTTTTTTCATCGCATTGATTGATGATTCTTTTTTATTCTTTTCCGCAATTATCTTAAGGTATTTTGCTGTTTCTTCTTCATCTTTTGAGAAGAGTATCGGTGTTTTGTAGCGGAGGGTTATTGTAAGCAAAATTCCCTTAAGAGCATTTTCATGCATTCTATTTTCTTTTTGCAAATTTCCCTCAATAATCAAAAGTTTTTTTTCGTACTGGGCTAATTCATCAAGTTGAGAAAAAATCCTTTTGTCAAAAACGGACGCAAAAAAATCACTGGCAGATTTCCTCTCAACCGCAATTCCTTTAGTAATGTAATCTGCGACTTTTAATTCCTTAAACTCAACGGAAAAGCCCTGTTTTATTAGGTCAGAAGGAACAAGAGAATTTTTTTCTCTAAAATCAACTTCTATTATTTCTTTTGATTTCTTTACAGAGGATCTGTTTTCCAAGGTTTTTTCGTCTGCTTTTTTTGAGAATATATCGTACATTTTAATAAATAGTGAACTTTTCTTTTGTTTAAAATTTTTTAGGTTCCTGAGTGTTATCAATACAATTTTAACAACCTTCTCCGGAGGGAGGTTTGTTGTGTCAATTATAAGGTTGTAGTTTGTTTTCTTTGTAAAGTCAATCCCATAGGCTCTTTGAAATCCTTCTTTGCTATCCTCCAATCTTTTTTTCAATTGTTTTTTGGCTTGATTTATCTCTTTTGGAAGAGGTTCATCATGTCTTTCATCTTTCATAATTCTTTTTGTGGTTTTCTCCTCACTTGCATATAGGAAGATTTTAAACGAATCCGAAATAAAATGATAAGCAATCCATCCTTCAATTACAAAATTGTCTTCTGTCTTCCCAACCTGGGAAACTTTTTTATCCATTTCATAATGAATATTTAAGTCCTTTTTTCCTTTTGCCATCAGTTCTCTTATCGTTATATTCTTTTCCAGTGCAATCATCCCCTGCAGATCTCCGACGGAAATAAACCTACAACAAATCTTTTTTGCAATCATCTTTGCAACAGTAGTCTTTCCTGATCCGGGAAGCCCGGAAATTGTTATTTTTACCATCTTCTTTTCTTTGGAAAATTTTTCTATTTAATAAAGATTTATGGAGAAGGATATAGTTTATGAATCTACTTAATTACATTGATAAATTCTTTTGGCTTTCGTTTTTCTCTTTTTTTGGGTTTTTAAGTTCTTCCTTTATTTTTTCAATCGAGCTTTGCATTTTCTTTTCTCTTGAATGCGAAGCATAATACGCATATTCATCTTTTGTTCCTTTTGTAATCAAAATTATAAGTTTTCCCTTGGAAAGCCTTGCAGTCCTTCCGCGCCTTTGAATAAATCGTATTGCAGAAGAGACCGGTTCATAAAAAATAACCACATCAACTTCAGGAATATCAAGGCCTTCTTCCCCAATCGAGGTTGCACATATTACATTCGTTTTTCCGTCTGAAAATTCTTCTATAATTTTTTTCTGCTCTTTCTGGCTAAGACCGCCCCCTTCTTTTTTGGCCTGTCCGATAAAAATTTTTGAGTTCACTCCTTCAAGCCGGTTTATGTTCTTTGAAACAAGGCTTGCAGTATCCCTAAACTGGGTGAATATGATTATCTTTGGGTCATCAGATCTTTTTCTTTCATCTCTTACGACTCTTATTATTTCTTTTACTTTTGGGTGCTCCTCCCCTCTTTCTGTAAGAGCTTTTGACTTTGTGAATGCAAAATTAAAATCTTCCCTTTTCACAAGTTTCACGACCCCTTTTGACTGTCTTTTTTCTGCCTGTCCGAGAATGTTTTTCATGTATTTGTGAAATCCCTCTAAGGTCTGTGTTTCAAGAAGTTCAAGAGCATGGGAAATTTTTATTGCCTGTGCGGTAAGTGAAATTGCAAAATAACTTGCCGGGCTTGATAAATTCCTTGAAATTTGGCTTCCAAGCCTTCTTTGAAGTTCAATTAAATTTATCTTATTTGGGGGTCCGAAAAGGAAATTTTTCAGTTTTAATTCATCCGTATACTCTTCATAGATTTTGGAGAGAATGCTTTTAATTTCTTTAATATCTTTGGTTAATTCCACTTCTCTTTTTTCAAATTCAAGCTCCTGGAGGTATATTTTCACATCGGGAGAATTTCTTGTTCTTAGTTCAACTTCTTCGATTGAGAGGTTTTTCATTATCTCTTTTATTTTTTTTGGGTCGCTTCCTGGCGATGCTGTAAGACCGATTATTCTTGGATTTTCTGAATTTTCAATGAAACTTTTTGCAACGAAGGTGTAATCATAATTTTTTGTGCATCTGTGTGCTTCATCTTCGATTAAAAGGCATACTTCTGACAAGTCATAAAATCTTTTTTTTATATCGTTTGCGATACACTGTGGTGTTGAAAAAATTATGTCAGCAGTGTCCCATATTTTTTTTCTTTTTTGTGCATTCACGCTTCCTGTGAAAAGTTCAAGAGAACCGTAAAGTTCAGGAAGGTTTTTTGTGAATGATTTTAAATGCTGTTCAGCCAAGGGTCTTGTCGGGGCAAGAAAGAGGACCTTTTTTCCCGGAAATTCTTTCATTCTTTCAATTGCAACCATCAATGCAATCAGAGTTTTTCCAAGACCCGTAGGCAAAACGACAAGGCAGTTTTTTTCAAGGCATGTCTTAAAAATTTCTTCCTGATACTTTCGTGGGATTATATTTTCCAAAAATTCCATCTTGAAGAAAATTACTTAGTGATTATAAAGGTGTTTGAGGAGTGCAGAGTGGGAATTTTAGAAAATTTGTTTTAAATAATAGCAAAAGTTGCGACAAGCCCGATAAGAGAAATTACTGCAAGGAAGGACCAAAGAGTCACATTTCCAAAAAAGATTTTTGCGCCGTCCCAATCAAAGGCAGGAATTATATTAAAAAATGCATAAGCCAAACTTATCTTTGTAAGTGTTTCCTGACCAATCAGATAAGCGAGAACTGCAAAAAGAATTGTCACAACAGTTCCTGAAGCCGCAATCCATCCCATTTCCTCTTCTGAAACCTCAGAGAAGGAGTAAATTCCATGGCGTCTTGCTGCCCTGTAAACTTTTCCGGATGCATCAAAAGTTAAACAGGCCATCCAGTTGATTAAACCAATCGAAATGAATTTTACGATTAATGGGGCAAAGATTCCTACAGGGATGTAATTTTTTGCATGAATGTGCTTTTGCACCCAGAATTGTTTCATTTCCCATATTTTAACTTCTATGTCGGTATCAAGATAAAATCCGGCAGCTTTTTTTGCAGCAGTATTAACAAGTATTACAATGAAAACAAAAAGTGTTGTCTTGAGGAAGATTATCTCGTTTTCAACAAGAGAAATTATAACGCCCAATACTATTGAAATTATAAGGATGGATAAAAATTCTTTTCTTGTCAGCATATTAATTTAAGAAATTCATTTTTTATAAATGTTATTGGGGTTGAGTTTGCGAAGGTTTGACCAGGCTTTAGAAAATGGATAAATTTTTCAGTTAAATAATAATAAAATAGTAATCTGGTTGTGTGAGTGATTAAGTTCCCTCTGGCAATTTCATGAAGTTTTTTTAAAAAATCTTATTCTTTTTAGTATGGAAAACTATTTAAATAAAAATACATACTTCATTTCTATGAAAGTAAAAAAAATAACCGAGGTTTTGGGAAAAAGAGTGTATACGGATTCTGGTGACTTTTTTGGAGAAATTGAGGAAGCGAATTTGTTCGAAAACAAAGTTGATGGATGGAGAATAAAAATTGCAAACCATCTCAATTCGGTTCTTGGCGGGGCAAGAGGGGTAGTTATCCCTCATCAGTTCGTGAAAGCGGTCAGTGACATCTTTATCATAAATAAAGCTGCACTCCCAAATCAGGAAATGGATATGGATGAAAGTGCAGACGTAATTTAAAATAAAAAATGTCAAATATCCTTCAAGCATCAATTTTTACTGACTTCTTGTATCCGTTTTTATTTATGTTTTTTATAATGTATGCTCTCTTGGAGAAATCTAAACTTTTAGGTCAGGATCAAAAGCAAATTAATGCTTTTGTTTCGCTTGTTGTCTCATTAATTTTTGTTTCTGTTGTATTTCCCGTCATAGTTGTAAACAATTTAATCTTATTCATGACCGTAGGAGTTGCGGTGGTTTTTGTGGGTTTTATTCTTTGGGGATTTATTAATGGGGGAGATATTTCTCTCAATAAAGGAGTTCAAAGAGGGCTTGCAGTTCTTGTTTTCATTTCTTTAATTGTTGCTATCTTTTGGGCCACAGGAACATTTCCTGAAGTTTGGGATTTCATAGAAAGAGCTTTTGACTGGGCTTTCTCTTCGAACAAAGAGGGATTTTGGACTAACTTTTTAATTGTTGTTTTAGTAATTGCCGCCGTTGGAGCTGTTTTGAAGGTCAAGAACGTTGCAACCGGCGGAAAGTAATTTTACAAATTAATATTGGGGTTTGTATAAGTGTATAAAATTTATTATAAAAAGGGGTTCATTTTCTTTTTCCTTTTTTAGTCCAATATTTTCCATGTAAAACTAAAAATCAATAACAGAAATCTATATAAATAATATTTATCTTCTTTAAAGATGATTGAGGGGTTAATTGCACTCGCTTCTTACGGAATTGCGGGAGGAGGAGCTATAGGAAATTTTTTGTACCGGCTTGAGAGCGAGGGAGTTTTTAGTTATGTTCTTCCTTTTTTGATGATTTTTGCAGTTATTTATGCAATACTTTCAAAAGCGAAATTTTTGGGGGAGAACACTGCAGTGAACCTTATTATCTCTATTGCAGTTGCATTAATGGCCTTGCAATTCCAGTTTGTATCTTACTTCTTTGCAGAAATTTTCCCAAGGATGGGGGTTGTTCTTTCGTTACTTTTGGTAGCAATGATTCTTTTGGGGCTTTTTGTAGATTTTACCAAGCCTGGAGGTAAATGGGGGCTGGGAATATTTGCAGGGATTGCAGCAGTTGTAATTTTTGTTCAGAGTTTTTCAGATGCTTTTGGATGGAATGGGGATTTGTTTGGAGGGGGCAGTTGGTATTGGGTTGAACAATATTCTACAACAATAATAATTGCAATATTAGTTCTTGGAACAATTATAGCGATTCCTTTGGCAGGTAAAAAGAAAGGCTTACCTCCAAAAGGACCTTAATTTTATATTCTTAAAAGAAGAGTAAAGGGTGAACTTTTAGTTTAAGGAAGAATTTAATTAAAGGTTAGCCAGAAATCCATCTGCTTTAGCTGATGGATGAATGGCGCTTCTTGAAAAACATTTTTCTATTTTGATTTACTAAAAAAAGAGTAGCCG